>ERZ773050.1855-NODE-1855-length-11453-cov-3.875066_pt1 | contig 11453 bp, 11 predicted proteins | sample MGYA00580632_ERZ773050 | MGnify/ENA primary metagenome ERZ773050 (study PRJEB29015, sample SAMEA2738123) | human oral metagenome | biome: human oral; feature: human-associated habitat; material: saliva | place: China | collected 2166 ... | reverse complement strand
AAGCGGGCCTCAATGAAAGTCTTCCGCATCAGCGGAAGAGACCGTGTTTATTGAGGCCCACCTAGCAGGTCCATCTGGCCTCAATGAAAGTCTTCCACATAAGCGGAAGAGACCGCTATCTGTGACGACGTAGAGGACAAGATTAACGTGCCTCAATGAAAGTCTTCCACATAAGCGGAAGAGACTTATCGACGCGCTCAGATCATGGGGCCGCAGAAGACTGGCCTCAATGAAAGTCTTCCGCATAAGCGGAAGAGACATGTGGCCTTATCCGGTGCCTGAGGGCATGCACCCGCCTCAATGAAAGTCTTCCGCATAAGCGGAAGAGACGCCGGCGCAGGATTTTCTGCCAAGCGGCACTCGACCGCCTCAATGAAAGTCTTCCGCATAAGCGGAAGAGACACCAGAACCGGACTCCTGCAACCACGTATCCCCCTCGCCTCAATGAAAGTCTTCCGCATAAGCGGAAGAGACCGTGGATGCTGATGTTGAAGTGGGTGCTGAGGAGCCAGCCTCAATGAAAGTCTTCCGCATAAGCGGAAGAGACGGGTTAGGCATCCATTCCATCGTAAGCACCCTCCCGCCTCAATGAAAGTCTTCCGCATAAGCGGAAGAGACCTATTGCGGGGCCTGATTCGGCTTGGATTTCATCGAGCCTCAATGAAAGTCTTCCGCATAAGCGGAAGAGACCCAACGCTTGGCCGCCTGCCTTCGATGTCGTCGGCGCCTCAATGAAAGTCTTCCGCATAAGCGGAAGAGACTCAATGGCGCTCACCCAGTGGGCATGTTGCTCAGCGAGGCCTCAATGAAAGTCTTCCGCATAAGCGGAAGAGACCTGTGTCAGCTTGCCCACGGTCGCTAGCTCACCCAGTAGGCCTCAATGAAAGTCTTCCGCATAAGCGGAAGAGACGCCGCGCTATTGGGTTTCAAACGAAACAGTAAGATACAGCCTCAATGAAAGTCTTCCGCATAAGCGGAAGAGACTGCCAACGTGGTTTTTCCGGCATCGACATCATCCAAGCCTCAATGAAAGTCTTCCGCATAAGCGGAAGAGACGCTGAAACTGATAAAGACCGGGGGCTACACACCATCCGCCTCAATGAAAGTCTTCCGCATAAGCGGAAGAGACACAAGGCCAACTCACGCGCGGGGGTGCCACTGTAGATGCCTCAATGAAAGTCTTCCGCATAAGCGGAAGAGACGTGCTCATCAGGGGTGGCGTCGTGGGTGACGTAGCAGCCTCAATGAAAGTCTTCCGCATAAGCGGAAGAGACTGGAACCGTCCAATACGCGGGCGGTGCTAGTGGGTTCGGCCTCAATGAAAGTCTTCCGCATAAGCGGAAGAGACCAGCGTCAACCACGACGTAGCCGCTACCACGCATCCGCCTCAATGAAAGTCTTCCGCATAAGCGGAAGAGACACCCGTCTTAACCCGACGTATCGCTCCTTCTTCGCGGAGAGCCTCAATGAAAGTCTTCCGCATAAGCGGAAGAGACTCATTTTCGGCGGTCATCGACACCCTGCGAGCGGTGATGCCTCAATGAAAGTCTTCCGCATAAGCGGAAGAGACCTGTAGCCGGGGTCGATGATGCCCGGCGCGTTCAGCCTCAATGAAAGTCTTCCGCATAAGCGGAAGAGACCTACACCAGATGAGCACGCCGATATGCTCAGTGAAGTGGCCTCAATGAAAGTCTTCCGCATAAGCGGAAGAGACTGTCCCCACCGTACAGGTAGGGTCGGGGGTCACGATGCCTCAATGAAAGTCTTCCGCATAAGCGGAAGAGACCTGCTTGTCCAGCACGTAGCCGGTGACAATATCGGCGCCTCAATGAAAGTCTTCCGCATAAGCGGAAGAGACTGGTGGTACCGGTTGCGAACATATCAGCGGGGTTTCCGGCCTCAATGAAAGTCTTCCGCATAAGCGGAAGAGACGCGGTTCCACTACTTTATCCTTCCATTGCTTTGCTGGCCTCAATGAAAGTCTTCCGCATAAGCGGAAGAGACGTGCTTCTAGTGCTTTCTGCTGCTCCAAGTCAATCTGGCCTCAATGAAAGTCTTCCGCATAAGCGGAAGAGACCTGGAGGTTTTTGTAAGTGTGGGCCTCATCGATGATGAGGCCTCAATGAAAGTCTTCCGCATAAGCGGAAGAGACGCGCGGCTGGATCAGTGGGGGGGCGCATCAAGACATGCGCCTCAATGAAAGTCTTCCGCATAAGCGGAAGAGACGGTGGCAATGCTGTTCAGTGCCTGGTTATCGCGGGAGCCTCAATGAAAGTCTTCCGCATAAGCGGAAGAGACTGCTTCGAGTTTTTGGTAGCTCTGAACTGCCAAAACTGTAAGCTTAGCGAGCGTTAGACGAACAACTCGCTCTGTATAAGTCAGTGTACACGAACATACAGCAAGAAAAGTAAGCTTGACATGGACTTTTGTTGTAGCGAGCGACACCCCGGTTTTCCGTGAAGTGCTTGCTGCTCGCCACAGATAAACTACATGATAATCACATCATTATCTGTGACATCTCTAGACAATCCGACGTAGCTAAACTTTTGTTCTCCCAGGTCAGCCAACCGGCCCAGATCACAGAACAACACAGAATCCTCATCCAACTGTGCGACTTCCCTGACCGCATCCTTGAGACGTAAAAGCTTTGATGGGATAATGTCAACTACGAATACACTGTACTGTATCCGGTCACCATAGGTTTCCAGTAACTTTGCTAGCTTTCCACGACGCTTATCATTTGGAACATCATATGCAATTAATGTGCGCCGCGTGTCATCGCGTCTCATCTTACTTTTACACCTACGTAGTTGGGGTGACTGCCATTGAGAACTCCGAGAATCATCCGAGCTTGGATCTCGATTGCTCGCCTCCATGTCACTGAATAACCAAAGACTGGATGTCTAAACTCCGCGTTGATCCTTCTTTCGAAAGCCTTAATAATCGCAGAACGACCTGCTGGCGAGAGTCGCAGACTATCACCAGCCGATAGAAAACTCCCAGCACTAATCTGCTTCCGATTAACGAGCGTCAGAACCACAGAGTCTGCGACCACCGCACGAAATTCTTCCATAAGATCAAGAGCAAGCGCAGGCTTATTGCGATTACTGCTGTGCAAGAATCCAGCGTGAGGGTCCAATCCACAGGTAAGAATTGCACGGATACACTCTGAGGAAAGCAGACCGTATGCATAGTTCAAAAGGATGTTTATCGGATCTGTCGCTCCACGTCCGATTCTTCCCTGCCATCGCCACCCGAACGATTGCAGGGTAACTTCACTCAGCATCGTTTCAAATCCACCAAAATATAGGCTTGCCGCATCACCCTCAATCCCAAATAACTCAGGCAAGGATGCAGCCCTAAGTGCATCTTGTTGCAACTTTCGCAGTTCTTTAACAATATGAGTACCATCGCCATTTCGCCGAAGTAACGTTGCCTGGTTTGCTATCTTGCTTGAGATCATCTCCGTAGCAATCGGTAAACTTCCACGCGCCGACAAAACATGCTGTTGAACCCTAGCTAGGCCATTTGGCCCCGTTCCAGGCTGCGACCAACCATAGACACGGCCGCTACTAGAACACCAAATGACTGTATAATCACGCCACATGAGGTCCCGCAGCAGCGCAGAGGAAAGATCAATGTTGCCATGTACGACAACACTATGAATCCTCTCCAAGGGAACATCGCCAATCTGCTCGCCTTTGGATTGGACTATCATCCTCCCCTTTCGGATTGATGCACGTGCACCCTGCACAGTCAAATGTACAACCTGACTATCAGGTTTTGATGGAACAATCTTTTTGGAAGCTTCATGTCCTAGATGCTCGTCCGGAAGACAGACACTCACATGCGAACACCAGCTACACTTAGGTGAATCTTCTAGTGGCCCAGGAGCTGTGGTGCCATCAATAATGCTACGGGTTCTATCAACAAAGCTCCTCGCCAAGTCAAAATCTTCCTCAGTAAGCTCAACGGGTATTTTCTTATTATGATCAGTAAAATGTACCGCATACTCAACTACATTTTCACCTGATTCTTTAAGACATATTCCTTGAAGAGCAAGCTGAATAAGGTTAGCTTCTGTAACTTGCGGCGTCTTTCTAACTGGAGTTGATTTATACTCAACTAACCTTATCGAATCATTGCCGACAGGTTCAACAACATCGCATCGGCCAACTATACCCAACTCATCGGACTTAATTTGAACTGAACGACGCTGTCGAGTTCGAGAGGTTGTCGGGTCATCTACTCCAACATGCGACGAATGCCCGTACTGCATCTGCGATGTATCAGTTTTTTCACCATTTGCTTCCAACCAAGCACGACGTTCACAATATACTGTTTGCGCAACCAGAGAAATTGGAAGAACAGCATCTTCGCTGTATCTCATAACGGCACCACCGTACCGTACTGGACCTGACGCTCAGGTGCCGAAGAGCTTCCGGCTAATAGTATTGGGAACCGTACAACAGCCTTCACACCACGATCCTTAAGCCATTCAGCCGAACGGACAGAGCCGAGTATGCTTATCGCATTACTTTCCCGAGCATCAGCCTCAACACCACACACCGATTCTACTGCCTCCGCAAATGACCGACTGCGCAATATCGCACGGAGCCTGGCTGGCGTAATCTTCTGAGTAGTGATTGGAAGAACCATATTGTCTGGATGAAGCTTATCAGAAGGCCATGCACCTGGTGTGACACTCAACTGATTGACTTTCAGTACCACTGGAAAACAGGAAATACCCAAAAGAGCAGCAAATGTGAGTGCGACATCAGCAGGTCCGGGCGGAGTAAAACCAGTTGAAGTACGTGAATCAGCAGAATTTTTCCCTACCGTATCACGAAGCGTTGCGCCAATAACTCCAGAGGAAATATCTTCTACACTCCATTTTGATAATTCTTTACACAGTGGTCGAAGTCGGTGCTGAACAAACTCCTCTCCCTTGTTTCTTGTTTTCATCTCCCATCGCGACGCACCGTGGTCTGGCCTCTTTTCATTATTCGAAAAACGCCAGTACGCTGCCTCACCAAGACCTGCTATCCACCGAAGAGAAAGCAGATCACTATCTAAATTCAATCTGTCTAACGCGTCGAATCTAGCTTTTTGATGATTATTCCAATCGTCTGGATTTACCTGAGGATCAATACCACGTATACGTGGAGAAAAGGGGGAAAAAATCGCTTTCTTTTTTCCACTTCCATACTCATTATTGACCGCAACCCAGCTATCGGCCGAAGCCAATTGAGCCGAATACTGCGCCACATATTCAGCTACAGTCTGCAAGCCGATACCTTCAAGATTGAGCTGCGCCTTAGGTGTAGCTTCATCACTCCATCCAAGCGTGACAGCACCTGGGTGGTGCACTTCAGTTAGCATGGCCAAACCATACAAAGCAAAATGAGTAAGTGCAGAACGATAATCGCCTGCAAGGGTGATTGTAGACATCAGTAGCCTTCCGCCGAAATTTGAACATCAGCCGCACGCTCAAGCGCCTCAAGGTATGCCGTCACATACGGACCAAATTTCATATCGGTTTCTTCGATTAATTCTTCCCATCGACCGATAAAGAATAAATCATGTGCTTTCTGTCGCAGAATGTCAGAGTCAAAGCCCTGAACATTTTGTAGCAGAATCCGATCTGTATGCTTGAACGAGTTTCTTCCATTGCCGTGACTGCACCCAATTATTCGCAAAGCAAGATCCGAACAAGATAACTTCCCTTGCACTTTTTCAGCGGTGACTAAAACCACGGACATCTGTTCGTGCCGCCATCCTTGAGGTAGACCGCTGCGTTGCCTGGAAATCTTCGTTTCCTGCCGAGTTCGAACTTCGCTCTTTGCTAGTTCTTTTTCAGCTCGTAATCCTCCAAGCATACTCTGGAATCGATGATCAGCTTTACCATCATCGTGATGTTGAGCTGCAACTACTACGTCGGTACCAAAATCTTCTTTTAATCCGGCAGCTTCGACAATTTTTTTAGCACGTACAGCTACATCATTTTGGTGATCATCAAGAAATACTTTACCCTGTGATCGAGTCCACTCTTGACGGGTATCACTATCCTCTTGGAGCTCTTCAGAGTATACAATTGCATACCACGATACTACCTCACCAAATCGCAGGTCATCTTGTATTGAATTTGATAATACAATGTCACCTTCATGGCCTGATTCTCGCCAAATACTTGTTGCCTCATCCGGCGTTAATCCGCAAAATTCTCTGAAAATATCGGCTTCAGACTCCGACATTCCAGCATTGAAGGTTAAGACTTCAAAATTCTCATTCTTTACAGCCTCTGGCGGCTCCTTATCATCAGGTTTTCCTTTTACTGCTACTTTTTCAGTTGTAAAAGGGATCCCTCGATCGATAATGATCACATCGCCAGGGTGAAGCCTATACCGTGGCGTACAAATTTCGACCTCACCATCACGAAAAAAGAATGCTCGTCGTGGAATGTCAGGCTTGCTTCTTTCCAGTTTAATCCGCTGCCGATCATCAATAACAAGCTGGGATAGCTTATCACGAAGTATATCTAAACTCGCTGGAAATACTTCATTATTTTCTGGAGGGAATGCTTTCAGAAGTTCGAGAGCAACAAAATCATCTACCGGTAGTTGTTCCCTTACAACAATTCCACCAATCGCTTTTTGGTCCTCCAGAGAATCATGCAACCATAGATCAAGGTCTGGCTCAGCATACATATCCTCCGAGGTTCGTGAAAATTCGAGTAGATCTGTCAGTTCAGGACGTTGATAGAGCAATCGCGGTCGTGATGTTGGCGGTGCAACACAGGCTAACATTGCTGCCGGATTTACACTATTTTGCTGGGACAATACATCCAGCCAATCATACGCTTTGCGTAGGTCATCACCTTTGTATGGAGGAACTGCATCCTTAACTTTTGCCAAATCTGCTGGCTCAAGAACAACAATTTTTGAATCTTTTCGTTTCCCCAAACGATTTACTCGACCAAATCGCTGCGCAAGTGATGATGCAGGTGCCAGTTCGGTAATCAGCGAAGAGAAATCGATGTCGATGCCTACCTCTAGCGTTTGAGTAGCTACCACTACATCAACTTCGTCATCGCCAACACAGGTGAATAGCGACGGATGTTTTTTGCGCAATTGTTCCAGATCATAGGAACGCATTCGACCGACGATGAGCTCAACATTTAGTTTTATCTTTTTGAGCTCACTTGCAATTTTAACGGCGGTATCGACATGGTTTACGATACATCCAATGGTACTACTTTGACCATATTCGGCACTTTTTTGTTCATCACACAGCTTATTTATTTCGGCTACAGCATGCTTTACTACAGCGCTATTTCCCGGCGATCCATTCCACTTTTCTATTGGCACGCGTCGAAGTTCTTTGACAGAGTTAATTCTTCGTAGAAGTTCCGCGTCATCAGCGCCGTCAAGATTAGAAACATCGACTCCAACCTCAGATTGTCCCTCTTTAAGTTCAGACGGAGTCGCAGTTGTTTCTACAACCTGGAGCCGTGGCACGCCTATATCAGCGCCAAGTTCCTGCAACTCAGCCACTCGTCGGGCTGTCACCAGTAGCTGTTGGTTAAGGTGAGCTTCATCAAGGACAAAAACGGAGTCCATCGCAATCAAGGCTGTTTCACGAGGACGAGCTTGTTTCGAGCTGCCGTAGCCTTTAAACAGCAGGCGCGATCCCCACATATCTGGTGTCGCAGCAATTATCGCACAGACCGAGGGCTCGTTGACTGGCAAGGAGCGATTGCTGAGCTCACCGCGTATGTGACCCACCAAAAAAGGCTCAGTTACGTTATGCACGTGAAATGATGAAAGCAGCTTTGCAACGCGGTATATGATGTCACTCTCACCACTTGCGGCATCGTTATTAAGCACATCTACCATACTGCGTTGAATATTCATCGCTCTATCTGCCTGACTGTCTACCAAAGCACGGCGACCAACAACCACGCATAGCCGACGCGGTACGCGTGGCCCATTCCCGCTGGCAAATAAAGCGTTAACAAAAAGATGGACATCCACTACTGATGATTTTCCAGCACCTGTTGGAGCAACAATCCTCTCAGGCCAGATACCTGTGGTTACTATGTGATCAACCAAGTCTTGTTGCCAGCTAAAAGGAGCATGCCCTCCATTGAGTGCGGCAAAGAACGCGGAGAAATCACTGCGTTGTACTGCTTGTTTATTTATCATTGCTGTGCTTTTCCTTCTGAATCATACGCTCAAAGTCATCCTTCGAGACATCATGAGGAACTAATAACCCACCACCGAGATGACGTGACTGACCGATAGCTACAAGTGTTTCATCTGTAGCTAGTGTTCCGAGAGACAACAGACCACGCCATGGTTGTGTGACAACACTAGCGTGTGTTCTATGCGCATATTTTCTAGGTTTTGCGTTTATCGTTCGCGCTTTAAACACCGCCGCATCTTGAGTCTTCACTTGATCACGCAGTTCCAGGTAACGTTGCTCGCCCTTTTTCTCAGAGTTGAATCTATCTCGCCATACGTACGCGAGGGAGAGCAACCCAGAATCCGCGAGGGTCCAGCGTCTAGTACCATCTTTAGGCTTCACTGGACGAGTCTCTGGAACTATTGCTGTCAGAGGTTTCCACAGTCGAACGGAGCCCTGCTGCGGCTTCGGCCAAAACGCATCTGCTTGAACAGATATCCCGTTGAAGTAGACATGTCGTCGACCAAAGTCTCTACTGTACAGTCGTTTTACTGCGGCCAGCCCTTTCGCTAACTGACTCAGGTCTTCCGTGTTCGCTGCAGCTGGAATCATTATTGCGATGGCCGCGCCCTTGAGACCGAGGTGTTGCGTGTACTTCCCAGGGAGGTATTGGAAGGCCAACCTGTTTGCAGGTATCTTATCCACTGCCTTGTCATATTTTCCGGTGATGAAGCTGGATGCTCCAAATCCAATAGCCGCAATAATCGCGCGATGAAGAGTGACGCAAATAGCGACGTGCTGGTGAGGCAGAAGATCTTCTCCTGCAACCTCAAGCAAAACAATTTGGGACCATGGCGCATCACACACCGCAGGTTCCTCACGCGAATATTTGACGCTACCCAAACACTCGTGCGTCACTGGCGTGTTCAGTGGTTCCTCATTTTTTTTAGGTTTATCTGCCGCTGGAGTAGGTACTTTGCTTAGATTGTTATCCCGGTACGCCTTGATCAATGCATCGGTTCGCCCATCAATGGGAATACGAAGCATCGTCCCGCCTGCAGTTAGAGGACTCCCCTGTGCATCAAGATGAAGATTTGGGTTTACCACTCCACGTTCAAGGATAGCCACGCTTACTGATTCACCCAGGTGAGGCACATCATCACACAACTGCTCCAACGTGTCCGCAATATCATCAGGTACGTTATCCCAATGCCAGCCAACATGACTAGCCAAAGCGATGCCGTCTGACAGCGGACGTTGCTCTGTTTTTCTTCCTCCAGTAGACTGAGCGACCTCACGGTGCATAAAGCGTTGTCGCCCTGTAAAGACTGGTAGTGAGGTTGGTTTTTCGATTCCATCCGGTGGATTCTTTTCCAACCATTTCAAGGCAACAAGTGCTGATTCACTTGGCTCAAGTCCATGTTTACCCTGAACTGCATGGGTTCCTTGTGCTGCGGAGTTTAACAAAGCAGCATGTAGACGTGCTGGGTCTGGAAACTCATCACTGCGTCGATCGGATTTGTGTCCTACGTAAACCCCCAGTGGGAACCTCGCAATGATGTTGAGGCTCCGCATGACTAGTCCTCACTTTCGGATTCATCAGAGGCACCCTGCAAAATCACTGGATTACCATTCACATGCAATATCTGACCGTTCCAGTCAGCCACACCAGTAGAACGCGCATGGTCAATTGCTTGTTGCAGCAACTGATCGGCAAGCTCCACAGTGATTGGATCAAGGGTGCGTTTGTTTCCATAGCGTTCATCCAGCGTGACAACTGGCGCTCCGGCTTCAACAAGATCACAATTTGCCCGGAGGTACAGTTCACGTTCAGCACGCGATATAGCGACTAGACCAAAAGCTGCCAGAAGAGCCCGACCAGCAACGTTAGCTTCCTCACTCCCTCCAAAGCGTAGCTGACGTAACGCCGCAAAGCTCAACACCCACGAACGGATAATTCTGCTGCAGGCTACCCCACCCAGATCATCAAGCTGAGGTGGAATACCGCCAAGTCCAAGCCGAGAAGCGGAGAGCCTTTTATCCTTCTTAGCTTTCTTTATTTCGCCGCGAAGCTTGTCAAGCAACTTGTCACTGAGTTCTGCTTCTTGGGCCTCAATCAATTTCTCCATGTCTTTGGGATCAAGCTGCACACTCATAGCAACCGCATCAACACGAGCTCCACCGCGACGCGACTGCTGATCTTGCCCATCACGATCTTGATCGGCAAGAACGCCGATGATCTCACCTACTAGTGCGCTGCGAAGTCGCACTTGATTTTTTTTACGAGTAGCATCCCATCCACCAAAAACAGCCGCAGCAGGAGCAGTCTTGAGGATTGCACTCATGTCAGCCGGAGTGGCATTACGGACAGCTCGATATGCCTCATTTGCAGTGGCAGGTTCACCGTCAATGGTGCCTGCACGGATATGTCCATCAGCAAAACGGTGAGGCAGCTCCATATCAGTAAATTTTTGATCATCGCTGTAGGTGACCTGGATGCGAGGGAGTTTTCCAAGCAACGGATGCCCAGCATGAATCTCCTGCACGACAGCAATTTCTGACCGATTGTTTTGTGACTGTTTACTATCCAACACCACAACCAAAGCTGCCAGACCGTCAATAAAACGAGTCTCAAAAGCAAACACAGAAGTGCGTCCATCCACAAACTTGGCTGGCGCGACTGATGCGTGGGCTCCAGCTGCAGGTTCAAGTTCTGTGACTGAAACGAGTGTTGATGCGCCTCCACTGGCACATGCTTTAAGCAGATCATCAAATGTAATCATAGGAAGTCCTCCCACGTATTGGAACTAACGTTCCAAGTCGAAAAGTTCATGTCGTTACCGCTTACTAGAGTGATGGCCATCGCGATGACCTCATCAAATGGTGGTAACAAAACTGATAATACCTCTCGAAAGCTTTGAGTCAAGTTTGGCTCGTACAAATATAACTAACCAGTACCCCCGATTCTGGGAAGAGCACTCTCACCAATAACAACGCAGGACGGTGCGGCATCGTTCTGAGCCAAAGCTCGTACAAATAGGACTAACCAGCCCCAATGAAAGGCCGCACCGCCGTCCGACACTCTACTCCGATCACCTCAATACCCCATAAGAGGTTATTTTTAAATCTATGCCCCTGACATGCATGCTTACCCCCGATTGTCTGGTTAAACACACTGATTACGACTCCTCTACCCCACAAAAAATCCCCCGCAGCAGCGGGGAAAAAGCTAAGGAGGCCCCACTCACACAATCCCATCTTTGTCGTAT
>ERZ773050.1851-NODE-1851-length-11465-cov-5.376424_pt1 | contig 11465 bp, 4 predicted proteins | sample MGYA00580632_ERZ773050 | MGnify/ENA primary metagenome ERZ773050 (study PRJEB29015, sample SAMEA2738123) | human oral metagenome | biome: human oral; feature: human-associated habitat; material: saliva | place: China | collected 2166 ... | reverse complement strand
CTGAACCACGGTGTGTTTTTTGTTTTGGCATGAGACTTTCCTCCTGTTACTTTTTTACTTATCATTCTTAGGTGCTAACATCAAGAACATGCTTCGTCCGTCCATTTTAGCCTTTTGTTCAACTGTTGCGATTTCAGAAACTTGTTCTGCTAAACGCTCGAGAACTTTTTGACCAATCTCTTTATGAGTAATGGCACGACCTTTGAATCGAATGCTTGCTTTGACTTTATCGCCTTTTTCAAGGAACTTGATCGCCGCTTTTAACTTCGTATTAAAGTCGTTCTCATCAATTGTAGGGCTTAGACGCACTTCTTTGATATTGATGACTTTTTGGTTTTTGCGAGCTTCTCGTTCTTTTTTCTGTTGTTCAAAGCGATATTTACCATAATCCATGATTCTGGCAACTGGCGGTTTTGCGTTTGGCGAAACTAATACTAGATCAAGTCCAGCTTGTTCTGCTAAACGTAAAGCATCGTTTTTCGTTTGAACACCAATTTGTTCACCGTTATTGTCAATAACACGTAACTCACGAGCGCGAATTCCATCATTGACCATCATATCTTTTGCTATGATATTCACCTCCAAGAATTTTTGAGAGAAAAAAAGCAAAAAAGCAACGGAAGTAGTAGAATACTCCCGCTGCCAATGTCTTTTTAAAACTTGAACATTTCCTATCAGCCCAAGGACCCTTGTCAACTTAGGCGAGAAGCGGGATGCTTCTGCTTGTTTTCTCAACTCCAATAGTCTACCAAATAATAGAGAATCTGTCAACACATATCCCTTTACAGGTCACTATTAATTTTTCCTTTTAGTAGAATACAGTATTCCCTCAAATTCGTCAACAAATCTACTCTTCTTTTCGTGTTTTTCTCTAGTTTGAGGAGTATAATATAGGTGAAAATTTGAGAAAGGAGGTGTACGCTATGGGACTTGCGAATTTTCAACAGTATTCTCTCACAAAACACTTTAAACAACGAGCCTTCGAACGCTTTGGTATCCCCGAAGAGAAATGCTTAAAGTGGTTTCGAGTTCAGGCACAAACCATGGAGTTATGTGACAATCCGAATAACAAAGATCCCCATCAACAACGATTTCGGAATGCAGAGAACATTATCATGATTTGTAATACGGAAAACCTGACTGCTCGTACTTGCTTTTTGGCTGCGTCTTGTGACCGATTACTGTATGAACAATTTCAAACGGACCGTGAAATGCTGATTGCAACTTACCGAACGGAACTTGTCGGTAAGGAATCAGACGACATTTTACAGTCGCTTGAAACATTGCTTCGCATGACAAACGAAGCGCGGTTAAAGATATCCGTCGTTTCAACCGAATGGATGAACGACTTTAATACTTCTCTTCAACAGTTGCAATCTAATGTGGAGAAAATGCAACGCCATTTAAATTTGTTCAATTAGGCTAATAAACTCTACTCTTTATTATTCTAATTAAGCAACATGGGTGAGCCGATATCGACTCACCCTATTTAATTTAATTTGATTTCTCAGAATCCTTACGGATTTTTTGATAATAGCTGTAATAGGAGACCGGGTCGAGCCTATTGTCTCTCCCCTTTAATGTTCAAAGCGGACGTAAGAATTTTATTCTAACGTCCGCTATTTCGCATTTAATCTCTTTCTTATTACAGCTATTATAAAATCCGTTGATTCTTCGAAATCAATAGTTAGTTAAGTGAGTCAACTTCTGCTGTTTAAAGTGACTATTAGCTATCTATTTTGAATACTCCTCAAACCAGTCTGTAATTGCTTTTAGACGCGCTTGACGAAGGTTTGGTAATCCTTGACGAGATAGTCCGTGGCTAGATTGAGGGAATAAAATCATTTTTGTTGGTACATTGTTTTTACGCATGGCCATATACATTTGCTCCCCTTGTTCTTGTGGGCAACGTAAGTCACTTTGTCCGTGTAAGACCAGTAATGGCGTTTTCGCATTTTTCGCATGAGCTACTGGTGACATTTCCCATAAGCGTTGTGGGTTATTGATATCATCCAACAATTGTTTTTCCACGAAGAATGGCCCGATATCGCTTGTGCCGTAGAAGCTAATCCAGTTACTGATAGAGCGTTGTGTCACAGCAGCACGGAAGCGGTCGGTATGCGTTACGATCCAGTTGGTCATGAATCCACCGTAACTTCCTCCGGCAACGTATAATTGGTCCGCGTCGACTTCAGGGTGTGTTTCTAAGATATAGTCTACCCCCATCATTAAGTCGTCGAAATCATGGTTCCCGTAATCGCCAAGAATACTCTTCACGAAGTCTTGTCCGTATGTGTTACTTCCACGAGGGTTAATCATAATCACGCCGTAGCCTTTTGCAGCGAGTGCTTGCATTTCATGGAAGAAGCTTTCGCCGTAAGCCACTTGTGGTCCACCGTGGACATAGAGAATTGCCGCATGCTTATCCGTTTTTACTACTGGTGGCATATACCATCCGTGGATATCCCAGTTGTCGTATCCTTTATAAATGAAACGTTCAGGCATTGTAACGATATGCTCAGCTAAGTACGCTTCGTTTGGATTATAAAGGTCTGTGATTTCTCCTGTTGTTAAGTTTAAGCGCGCTAATACGCTTGGTACAGTTGTTGTTGAATACGTGATGAACAACTCGTTTTCAGAGATAATCGTTGCTCCTGTGAGGTGTAAGAGTTCATCGAAGATTTTTTCCACTCGTCCGTCTAAATATAAACGGTAAAGAACAGTTTTGCCCTCAACGCTCGCGCAAGCTAAGAAACTTTCTTCGTCAAACCATTGTGGCTCAACTCCTGTCACAGCTTGTTGGAAATCCGCCACGAGCCAGTCGCCCCATTCTACATCGAGGTCTGAAGTTAAGTTTAAAATATGCCCTTCTGCAGTTGGAGTGTTATCAAAGTTCACGATTAAGTCTGCTTGCGTCACGAATCCGTGCTCTCCTGAACTATATTGTAGGACTGCTCCGTCTTTTGCATCTAACACATAGCGATAAGACTCGTCTGTTCCAGCTTCAAGAATCTGATGAATGTCGCCTGTTGTCACATCCACGTAGCACGCTTCTGCACTGTCTAATGTCCAGCGAACGTTTGATAAATCGCGGTCCACTACAAGCGTTGTTTCGTTATGTAATACATGGCGCAGACCGATGGATTCTTTTGATTCGAATAGTGTTGTACCTTCTTTTGTAGCAACGTCCACTTTTTTGATTTGTGTCACTTCGTCGTTTGGTAAGAATGTTCCACCGTCAAAACGGTACGTTGTTTTTTCAACGACGATTGGTTGAGGGAATTCTTCTTTCTTCTCTTCTTCCTCTGGCTTTGTTGTTTGGAATACGATCGACTTGCTATCTTTTGCCCAAACATAGCTAGACACGCCCTTTTTCTCTTCTGTTAAGGCGATTGCTTTCCCACCTTGAACTGATTGGATTTTTAGTTGTGGAGTCTTTTCTTCCCCTGCATTGCTGATGAAGCTAATCCATTTCCCATCTGGAGAGACTTTCAGCGATGAATTCACTGTCCCTTCGTCTCCATACGCCACATTACCGTCAGCTGTGTACTTATAGATGGCTGTCTCGTACGTATTTTTCTTTTCATTCATTTTTGTTTCTGTAAAAAAGAAAGCATCTCCTGCCACAACAGGTTGCCCTACATTTTTCAACTCGAATAAATCTTTTTGTTCGATTTTCTTCATTCAAATCACTCCTTTTCAGTGTGTACCTTTCTAGTCTACTCTCATAATGAAAGTTTTGCAACGTCAAAAAAGCGTGACACTAGGAATTCTAGTATCACGCTTTGTGTTTGTTATCGATTATGCTTCCTGTTCTTCTTTTTTACGAGAAGTCGCAACAAGGCCTAATGAAGCTAAAATGCTCAGAGCTGCTGCATTGAAAATTGCAAACTCATCCGTTGTACCCGTATTTGGTAATTCTGTTTGAGTTGTTTTTTCAACAGCTGGTGCTACAACTGTTTGCTTAGGAGCTTCTGGTTCTGTCACCACAGGCTTAGCAGGTTCAGCTGGTTTAGTAGGTTCTTCAGGTTGCGCAGGATTTTCAGGCTTCGTAGGTTCCTCAGGTTTAACGGGATCTACTGGAGCCGGCGTCACTGTTGCTGTGTAGCTTGCTTTTGCAACGGTCCCATTCATATCCACTCGTTGGATTGTGACTGCTGGAGCTTCTCCTGTAAAGCTTGCTTCTGGAACAAAGGTAATCGTTCCGTCCGCTGCTACGGTAAATGTTCCAACACCTGCAATGACTTTCTCAGTCGTTCCATCTTCGAAGGTAGCTGGTACGCTATCATCTAGTGGCACTTCCGCATCGCCTTCTGTAAAGATTGGCTTAGCAGTTTGTGTCTTCCCTTGAACGTCCGTTGAAGTCACATCTTCCCCTGTTGGAGTGACTGCCGTCACAGTTGGTGTGTACTTCGCAGTTGCCGCAGTTCCATTCTCATCTTTGACTTGAACGGTCACCGCGCCTGGCGTCCCTACAAAATCTTTATTTGGCGTAAATGTCACTTCACCTGTTAGTGGATTAATTGCGTAAGTTCCAACTTTTGCGCCATCTTTCATAGCATCAATTGTTGTGTCGTCCACTGCCGTTCCATTTACGACAAATTTCGCTGGTTGCTCTGCGTCCGCCTTCAACGGAACTTCCGCATCGCCTTCTGTAAACTTCGGTGTTCCAGTTTGTACTTTTCCTTGTTTACCTGTTGACGTTACGTCTTCTCCTGTTGGCGTTACTGCCGTCACAGTTGGTGTGTACTTCGCAGTTGCCGTAGTTCCATTCTCATCTTTGACTTGAACGGTCACCGCGTCTGGCGTCCCTACAAAATCTTTATTTGGCGTAAATGTTACTTCACCTGTTAGTGGGTCAAGCGTATACGTTCCAACTTTCGCGCCATCTTTCGTTGCGTCAATAGTAGTATCGTCTACCGCATTACCATTCACCACGAACTTCGCTGGTTGGTCTGCGTCTACTTTCAACGGTACTTCTGAATCGCCTTCTGTAAACTTCGGTGTTCCAGTTTGTACTTTACCTTGTTTACCAGTCGTTGTTACGTCTTCTCCTGTTGGAGTGACTGGCGTAACAGTCGGCGTATATTTCAAGCCAGCAATTGCTTTTCCTGTTGCTTTTTCAATCACCTGAACAACGATTGGGTCTGCTGTTCCTGTGAAGTCTTTATTCGGTGTGAACGTGACTTTACCAGTCGCTTCATCAACTGCATACGTTCCAACCTCTTTTCCATCTTTCATCGCTGGAGCACTCGCACCAAGCGCCTTGCCAGTTTTTGGATCAACTAAGGCCATTGGCTTCTCGCTTGACGGTGTAACGGCTCCGTCCTTGCCTTCGAACTTCGGTGTTTCAACGTTGACGCGCCCTTGTACTTTTGTACTTGTGAGTTCTTTTGACATTGGGACAACCGTTGGAATATAGCGTCCGTCCATGGTCCCTGTTTGGTCGCTTACGATTGTCTCATTCGCGCTCACTGGCTTCCATCCGGTATCATTTCCATTATCGTCCGTTCGACGAATCGTGATTCCTTTGCCTGTCCCGACAAATCCAGCTTCTGGAATAAATGTAACGGTCACATCTTTTCCTGCTCCCGCGACTTTGTATTTCCCTTCGCCAGCCACCACATAGTACCCTTCTGCGTCAAGAGCCCCTTTGGCACCCGTCTCATCAACAATGACTGGTTCGATTGTTTCGTCGATGACCGCATCGTCGATTAGTGAATAGCGTTGTTTCCCGCTTGGTGTAAAGACTACTGTTCCCGTTTGTGGAATTCCTTGTAGTCCGTCTGTTTCTGTCTTACTTCCTTTTGGTAAGAAGGTTAAGTGCACTTCGAAATCTTCCACTTCACCTGACAAGGCCATTCCTGTTGGCTTCTCAATTTGAGTGGCGTCTTTTGCGATACGCACACGTGCACCCAGTTCACTCAGCGCAACGTTTACTTTCTTGAACGCATCTTTAAAGACAAGAGTAGCTGTGCCATCTGTAGTAATCGTTAGTTTTTCAGAACGTTCATCTTCGTCAAACGTTCCATTTCCGTTAAAGTCTACCCATCCATATAGTGTTGCTTCGTCTGCTCCACCTGTATGTGCCTCAACGGACATGGTTAAATCGCCTGTATTTGTACGGTCTAACACTAAAATACCGTTTGTTTTCCCCTTAAGGTCCGCTGGAAGAATTTGGTCAATCCCTTCATCAGCAGAACCTTCTGCATCGTCGCCTTTCCAGTTCGTACGGTCCACATTTTCATCGACATCTGGACGTGTATCTCCAAGATACGGCTGCTTCACATCTTCCCCTGTCACATTGTGAACTTGGTTAATACTGTGAGTCGCTTTTCCATAACTTTCCGGAGCATCACTTTCGTCAAATGGTAAGAATCCAATCATGGCAGACTGCTTACTTGCCGAAGCCATATACAGACTCACTTCTGTAGCTCCTTGCGTCATGACAATCGGTACAGCCACCATTCCGGCAGAAAGGTTCGGTCCAAATACACCCGTTCCAAGTCCGCCTGTTTTTTGGTCAGGACTTCCGTAGTATTTCCACGCCACAGGTTTCTTATCAGGGCCAACTTGTGTAGCCTCACGAATCGCTGCCAACTCTCCACTATGGTAGTTAACCCCGTTTATCGGAAGCGGTCTGAATCCAATGACTTTTTTATTTGGATCGAATAAGTCTTTTGTATCTTGTGGGAAATAATTCAGCGTATAAGGGCTATCGTATTTATACCATTCTGCAAAATGCTGCCAACCTGTTCCGTTAGTTGTATAGAGAGACAACTCCCCTAGATTAGACGAATCTCCTTCTGTCATAAGAACAGTTGGTTTGACCGTTTTCCCTTTATACGTTCCAGTGATTTCAAATTGAACTCCGACATTTCCGCCCTCATATTGCGTCGTAATCGTTGTTTTCTTTTCACCAGTATCGATTCCTGAATTATAAATTTCACTCCACGCGTCTTGTGGTTCGCCGACAATTAGCGCTTCTTTCCCTGCGCCATATTCACGTTTTCCGTCTGCACTTTCCGCGCTATTCATATATCCATTTTTCGCGTTTGGATCATAAGTGTTCTTTTCAGCCACCGTTGCTCCTTGTGCTTCAAGTCTCTTCTTGTAGATTTCCGTTGCGTTAAATGGTTTCAGAGACTTCACGCGAACCGTCACGACATAGCCTGGACTAATTTCTTTTGTATACGTTGACCCTTCTTGTAAGGCTAATTGCCCTGTTGAAGTAGTCGTAGTTCCACTCCAGTTCGCCACGTCACCAAAATCAATCCAACTTGCCTGGCTAAGCAATTCTTCTTGCGATAATTCCTTAGTAAATCCAGGTTTTGTAACTTTAGGAGTAGCCGTAGCATCTTCAACATCCGAGCCGACTGAAGATGTTGCTGCTGGAGCGTCCCCAGCTTCGCGTCTTGTACGAGTACGAGGCGCTTGTTCCTCAGAGGTAGTCGTTGTTTCTTCAGTGGTTGCTTCTACTTTTTCAGATGTTTCCTCTGCTATCGTTTCCGTAGCACTCTGAGTCGTTTCAACAGTATCTGCTAAAACAACGCTTTGTCCCTGTACGAATAAAAATCCTAATGCGACCGCTACAGATGCTGTTCCCATGCTGAGTTTTTTAATCGCATAACGCGTTACTTTCGAACGATTTTTACACTCATTCATCTGAGTGTTTTTTGAACTAAACATAGCTACCTCCTTCCTTATTATTCTGTCAAATTTGAGTTGCTTAATTTCTTAATTTTATCGTATTCAACGCATTTCTACAATTTATTTTACTAAAAAAACATGGGGCTAGGTTGCCCTAGTCCCATGCTGTTCTTAATGTTTTAAATTAAGCTTCTTGCTCTTCATCTTTTTTACGAGATGTAGCTACTAAACCTACTGATGCTAGGATACTTAATGCTGCTGCACTAAATACTCCGTATTCATCGCTTGTACCAGTATTTGGTAATTCTGTTTGAGTTGTTTTCTCAACAGCTGGTGCTACAACCGTTTGCTGTGGAGCTTCTTGTTTTGGCTCCGCTGGTTTAGCTGGCTCAGCCGGTTCAACTGGTTTAGCAGGTTTCTCAGGTTGCGCTGGTTTTTCAGGCTTCGTTGGTTCCTCTGGTTTAGCAGGTTCCACTGGTTTAGCAGGTTCCACTGGAGCTGGTGTAACTGTTGCAACATAGTTTGCTTTCACAACTGTACCATTCTTGTCAACACGTTGAATTGTTACAGCTGGAGCAACACCAGTAAAGTTTGGTTCTGGAACGAATGTAATAGTTCCGTCTGGAGCTACTGTAAATGTTCCTACACCAGGAATTACTTTCGTAGTTGATCCATCTTCGAATGTTGCAGGTACTGTGTCATCAAGTGGCACATCAGAGTCACCTTCAGTGAATTTAGGTTTCGCTGTTTGTGTCTTACCTTGAACATCAGTTGTTTCTGCATCTTCTGCAGTTGGAGTTACTGGAGTAACTGTTGGTGTATACTTAGCTGTTACAGGAGTTCCGTTTGCGTCTTTTGCTTGAACAGTAATTCCATCTGGAGTTCCAACAAAGTCTTTATTCGGTGTAAATGTTACTTCACCAGTTGTTGGATCGATTGTGTAAGTACCCACTTGTTTACCATCTTTCATCGCTGGTAATTCTGTAGCATCTGTTGGTTCTCCTGTGGCTGGATCAATGAATTTAGCTGGTTGATCAGCATCGATCTTCATTGGTACTTCAGAGTCGCCTTCTGTAAACTTAGGAGTTTCTTTTTGAGTTTGTCCTTGTTTACCTGTTGATGTTACATCTTCAGCTGTTGGCGTTACAGCTGTTACAGTTGGTGTGTACTTAGCTGTTGCTGGAGTTCCGTTCGCGTCTTTCGCTTGAACAGTAATTCCATCTGGAGTTCCAACAAAGTCTTTGTTTGGTGTGAATGTCACTTTACCAGTCGCTGGGTCAATTGTGTACGTACCTACTTGTTTACCATCTTTCATTGCTGGTAATTCAGTCGCATCTGTTGGTTCACCAGTTGCTGGGTCAATGAATTTAGCTGGGTTTTCAGCGTTCACAACCATAGGGATTTTTTCTTCTGCACCAGATTGTTGTTTAAATGTTACTGTATCAGATTGTGGTTGTCCTTGTTTACCAGTTGTTTCTTTGTTTTCACCTACTGGAGTTACAGGAAGGACAGTTGGAGTGTATTTAATTCCGGCTAAAGAACGGCCAGTCGCTTCGTCCACCACTTGGATTAAGATTGGATCTGGAGTTCCAATAAAGTCTTTATTTGGCGTAAATTTCACCGTTCCATTTACTGGATCAATCTCATATAATCCAACTACCTTACCATCCTTCATCGCTGGAGCTTCATTACCAATGAGACCACCCGTTTCCGGATTTACAATAACCATTGGTGTTGTAGCAGAAGGTTTTACTTCGCCTTCTCCATTTGTAAATGTAAGTTTTTTGTCGTGTTCTAACCCTTGTAAATCTTCTGTAGTTACTTCTTCAGACAATGGAGTTACTGTTGGGATGTAACGACCATCCATTGTGTTTGTTTGGTCACTGATAACAGGTTGAGAATTATCTTTTGTATTCCAACCAGTATCTACAGCATTGTTGTCAAGACGACGAATTGTGATACCTGCTGCAGTTCCAACAAAGCCGTTATCTGGAATAAATTCCACTTTAACGTCTTTACCAGCACCTGTTACACGGTATTTACCTTCTCCGTTCACAACATAGTAGCCTTCAGCGTCTAATTCAACTTTTTGACCATTTTCATCAACGATAAATGGTTCAACCGTTTCATCAATAACTGCATCCTCAGTTCTTGAATAACGTTGCTTACCTTGAGCTGTGAATTCCACTGTTGCAGTTTGTTTCACGCCTTGTAGGTTTACAGTTTCTTTCTTGCTTCCTTTTGGCGGGAAGATTACTTGTGTTTCAAAGTCTTCTACTTCCCCTGACATTGACATTCCTGTTGGGCTTTCAATATCTGGAGCATAAGTAGATACACGAACACGCACGCCTAGTTTATCTAACTGAAGATCGCTTAAGATTGGACCGTTGTTAAATTGTAATGTTACATTACCATCTTTAGTGATTGTTGCTTTTTCAGAGCGTTCGTTTTCGTCAAATTTACCATTTTGGTTAAAGTCAACCCATGCGTAAGCATAAGCTTCAGGAGCTCCACCAGTGTTTGCTTGTACTGTTAACGTATAGTTACCTGGACGTGTACGATCTAATGCGATCATTCCGTTTGTGTTGCCTTTTAAGTCTGTTGGTAAGATTTGGTCGATACCTTCATCGCCTGTACCGTCCTTATCGTCACCTTTCCAGTCTGTACGCTCTAAGTTTTCATCCATATCTGGGCGAGTATCCCCAAGGTAAGGTTGGTTAACGGCTGCGCCTGTTACCCCATTGACTTGGTTAATCGCATGTGTTGCAATTCCGTATGAATCTGGAGCATCGCCTTCATCTAATGGTAAGAAACCAAGCATTGCTGATTGTTTACCAGAAGATGCGATATATAATCCAATTTCAGAAGCACCACGTGTCATTACCATAGGTACGGCAATCGTGCTTGCAGAAACGTTAGGACCAAATACGCCTGTTCCTAAACCACCTGTCTTCAAGTCTGCGCTTCCATAGTATTTCCATGCTACAGTTTTACCGTCTTCACCCACAGCAGTTGCTCTACGTAAAAGGTTTAAGTTAAGTGCACTAATGTTAGCTCCATCAACGTTTACACTACCGTAATTTTTTGATGGGTCAAATAGATCTGCTGTATCTTGAGGAACATAGTTTTTCGTATTCTTATTATTATTTTTTAACCATTCCCCAACATGTTGCCAACCTGAACCGTTTGTAGTGAAGAGTACTAACTCACCTGGGTTAGCTGACTCACCATCGGCCATAACGATTGCTGGTTTTACTGCTTTTCCTTTATAAGTTGCTGAAATATCAAATTGAACACCGATATTTCCACCGTTGAATTCTGAAGAAATCGTAGTTTGTTTATTACCAGTGTCGATCCCTTCTTTACGGATTTCAGTCCATCTATTTTGTGGATCCGCAATTACTTTTGCTTCTTCTTTATTATTAAAAGCAGCTTTTGTTGCTGCATCATTAATAGAGTTGATATATCCATTTTTTGCATTTGGATCATAGGTTGCTTTTTCTGCTTCTGTTGCTCCTCGCTCTTCAAGACGTTTTTTATAGAGTTCAGTTGCTTGGAATGGTTTCAAAGACTTAACCTTGATGGTAACTACATAGCCTGGCATTATTTCCTTAGTATAGGTAGCACCAACTTGGAGTGCAAGTTTGCCATCTGACGTTGTCGTTGTACCTGTCCAGTTAGCCTTATCCCCAAAGTCCAACCATGAGATTTGACTCGCTAAATCCGCTGCTTTTATATCTGTTGTGAAGCCAGGTTTTTCAACTTTTGGAGTTGAAGTTGCGTCTTCAACATCTGCACCAATTCCAGTAGCTGTT
>ERZ773050.1849-NODE-1849-length-11473-cov-3.234454_pt1 | contig 11473 bp, 6 predicted proteins | sample MGYA00580632_ERZ773050 | MGnify/ENA primary metagenome ERZ773050 (study PRJEB29015, sample SAMEA2738123) | human oral metagenome | biome: human oral; feature: human-associated habitat; material: saliva | place: China | collected 2166 ... | reverse complement strand
GAGACCATCAAGCCCCTCACCGAGGAGGCTTATGCCAAGAAGCAAGAAGGGATCAAACAGCAGATGATGGGTAAGGGTGCCCCCGCTGAGAAGCACTAAGCACCGCCCTAACAGGAAGCATATAGAGCAATGAATTTCAACCGGTTTATTACCCGCCCCGTACTATCGACGGTGATCTCCATCTTCATCGTCATCCTCGGGGTCATCGGGCTCATACAGCTGCCCATCGAGCAGTACCCCAACCTAGCCCCGCCCACCGTGCAGGTCTCCACCGCTTACGCTGGTGCCGATGCACAGACGGTACTGAACTCCGTGATCATTCCCCTAGAGGAGCAGATCAACGGCGTCGAGGGGATGACCTACATGACCTCCACGGCTACCAACTCCGGGGGAGCTTCGATCACAGTCTACTTCAAGGAGGGCACCGACCCCGACATGGCCGCTGTCAACGTGCAGAATCGAGTACAGCAAGCCCAAGCCCTTCTCCCCGCAGACGTCGTCCGTGTCGGTGTGACGACGCAGAAGCGTCAGTCTAGTATGCTCCTGGTCTATTCACTGACGAGTAAGGACGGGCGCTACGATGCACAGTTCCTCGCCAACTATGCCGATATCAACATCCTACCCGCACTCAAGCGAGTGCCTGGCGTAGGGTCAGCCAATACCTTCAGCCAAGGTACCTATGCCATGCGCCTGTGGCTCGACCCCGACAAGATGCGCGCCTACTCCCTCGTCCCCAGCGACGTCTCAGGCGTCCTCTCGGCACAGAACTTCGAGGCTGCCCCCGGTAGTCTCGGCGAATCGGGAGACCGCACCTATGAGTATTCGCTCCGCTACAAGGGCCGTCTGAAGAGCATCCCCGAGTACGAGAACATCATCATCAAGTCCGACGATGCGGGCAACATCATCCGCCTCAAGGACGTGGCGAAGATCGAGCTGGGCTCCCTCAGCTACAGCAGAAACACCCTCTCCAACAGAAACACCCTCTCCAACGGCAATCCCGCCGTCATGGGGATGGTCTCGCAGATCGCAGGCTCCAACGCTAACGATATCGTCACCGCCATCAAGTCCGAGGTCCAGGAGCTGGAGAAGGACTTCCCTCCCGGCATGAAGATGACCTACGTCCTCGACGTCACGGACTTCCTCTACGCCTCTATCTGGCACGTCATCCAGACGCTCCTCGAGGCCTTCCTCCTCGTCTTCATCGTCGTATATATCTTCCTGCAGGACTTCCGCAGCACACTCATCCCCGCCATCGCGGTGCCCGTGTCGCTCGTCGGTACGTTCTTCTTCCTGCAGATCTTCGGCTTCTCGCTGAACCTCCTCACGCTCTCGGCACTGGTGCTCGCCATCGCTATTGTGGTGGATGACGCCATCGTGGTCGTGGAGGCCGTGCATGCCAAGCTCGACGAGGGCTACCAGTCGGCGCGGCAGGCTAGCATCGATGCCATGCACGAGATCTCAGGGGCGATCATCTCCATCACGCTGGTGATGGCGGCGGTCTTCGTACCCGTGTCCTTCATCTCGGGCATCAGTGGGGCCTTCTTCCGCGAGTTCGGGATCACGATGGCCATCGCTATTGTGATCTCGGCGGTGAACGCCCTGACGCTGAGCCCCGCCCTGTGCGCGCTCCTGCTGCGAGCCCACACCGACCACGAGGGGAAGAAGCTCAACTTCGTCAAGCGCTTCCATCTGGCCTTCAACACCGCCTACGATCGACACGTGCAGCGCCCCTATGAGCGCTTCGTCCGCTTCTTCACGGGGCACAAGGTCAGCGCGGCTGTCCTCGTCGTGGTGAGCATCCTCACGACGGGCTACTTCATGATGACGACCAGCAGCGAGCTCGTCCCCAGCGAGGACACGGGCTCTGTGATGGTCGCCGTCTCCACACCTCCAGGGACGAGCCGCGAGAAGACCGAGGCGCTGCTGGCTAAGGTCGCCAAGGTCGCCGAAGCCCAGGAGGGCGTCTCGAAGGTAATGCAGATCTCGGGCTTCAGCTTTATGGGTGGGAGCGGGTCGAACTATGCCTCCATGTTCATCAACATGAAGCCCTTCGACGAGCGCAGCAATACGGCGGCCGCCGTAGCGCGCACGCTGATGGCCTACGGCGCTACGCTCCCCGACGCGACCGTGATAGCTATGACGCCGCCGATGATCCCTGGCTACGGGATGTCCTCGGGCGTATCACTGACGATGCTCGACCGTACGGGCGGCTCACTGGACAAGTTCTTCGGCGAGACGCAGAAGTTCCTCGGCGCGCTCAACGCCCGTCCCGAGGTGGCCTACGCCATGACGCAGTACAATGCTAGCTACCCGCAGTACCTCATCGATGTGGACGTGGCGGCCGCGATGCGTAGCGGCACGACGCCCCAGGCCATCCTCACGACGCTGCAGGGCTACTTCGGTGGGATGTACGTCTCCAATTTTAATCGCTACGGCAAGCTCTACCGTGTCCTACTGCAGACTGCCCCTGAGGAGCGCCTCGATATCAATGCCCTATCCAGCATCTACGTACGCACGGGCAGCGGGGAGATGGCGCCTATCACCAGCTTCATCACGACGGAGAAGGTCTACGGCCCTGCGAGCATCAACCGCTTCAACCTCTATACCTCGATCGACGTGATGGCTGCTCCCGCTCCTGGCTACGCTACGGGGGACGTCCTGAAGGCGATCTCTGAGGTCGCAGCCCAGACGCTGCCCGCAGGCTACGGCTATGACTATACGGGGCTGACGCGCTCCGAGCAGGAGTCCTCCGACACGACGACGCTGATCTTCGGCCTCTGCCTGCTCTTCGTCTACCTCATCCTGAGTGCTCAGTACGAGAGCTACGTGCTGCCGCTGTCGGTCATCCTGTCGATCCCCTTCGGCCTCTTCGGCTCCTACCTCTTCGTGCAGCTCTTCGGCCACACCAATAATATCTATACGCAGATCGCTCTGATCATGCTCATCGGTCTGCTGGCCAAGAACGCCATCCTCATCGTAGAGTTCGCCGTCGAGCGCCGCCAGCGTGGCCTCAGCATCTACGAGGCAGCGGTTCAGGGCGCTGTAGCACGTCTCCGCCCCATCCTCATGACCTCGCTGGCGATGATCGTCGGGCTGCTCCCGCTGATGTTCGCCTCAGGGGTCGGCGCCAACGGCAACTCTACGCTCGGCGCTACCACCGTGGGCGGGATGCTCATCGGGATGGTGCTGCAGATCTTCGTCGTCCCCACGCTCTTTGTCATCTTCCAGTACCTCCAGGAGCGCATCAAGCCTCTGGAGCCCAAGGAACCCAATACCCTCGCTCATGAAGAAGCTTAGCCATAGCCTCCTCCCCCTCCTAGGGCTCACGCTCGCCCTCTCCAGCTGCGGCATCTACTCCCGCTACCAGCGCCCCACGGGGATCACTACCGAGGTCTACCGCACGGACCAAGCGACGCTGGCCTCGGCGGATAGCAGCACCAGCCTCGGGCGCCTGCCCTGGCGTCAGCTCTTCACCGACCCACAGCTCCAGCAGCTCGTAGAGGAGGCGCTGCGGCAGAATGTCGACCTGCAGACGGCCGCCCTCTCGGTGCGTCAGGCCGAGGCGCAGCTGAAGGCCGCACGCCTCTCCTTCTTCCCCAGCCTCAGCCTCGCCCCCAGCGTCAGCACCCGCAAGAGCGAGGGCGCCGACGCCACGCACAGCTACGAGCTACCCGTACAGGCCAGCTGGCAGGTGGACCTCTTCGGCGCGCTACTCAATGCCTCGCGCAGCACCCAGGTGCAGCTGCTGCGAGCCCAGGAGTACCAGCGCCTCGTCCAGAGCCGCCTCATCGCCAGCGTCGCCAATGGATACTACACGCTGCTGATGCTCGACCGTCAGCTCGCCCTCAGCCAGGAGGCTGCTGGGCTCGCCCAGCGCACCCTCGAGGTGATGCAGGCGCAGAAGGAGTACGGCCGCACCCTCGAGTCCGCCGTCCAGTCGGCACGTGCGGCGCTCCATCAGGTGCAGGCGAGCCTGCCCGAGATCAAGCGCCAGCGCATCGCGGCCGAGAACAGCCTGGCGCTGCTCCTCGGGCAGTCCCCTCGCAACTACGAGCGCAGCACACTGGAGGCACAGAGCCTACCCGAGCAGCTCTCCGTCGGGCTGCCCGTCCAGCTCCTCAGCCAGCGCCCCGATGTACGTGTGGCGGAGCTGGCTCTAGCGAACTGTTACTATCAGACGAATGCCGCCCGCTCGGCCTTCTACCCCACGCTCAGCATCAACGGTAGCCTCGGCTGGGTCGGTAGCCTGGGGCAGGCGGTGGCGAACCCCATGCGTCTGGTCAGCTCCGCCGTGGGGGCGCTGGCGCAGCCTATCTTCGCCCGCGGTCGCCTCGTGGCGGGGCTTCGCGTAGCCGAGGCCGAGCAGAAGAAGGCGCTCCTAGCCTTCCAGCAGAGCCTCCTCTCGGCAGGGGCGGAGGTCAGCAATGCCCTAGCTCTCTACGAGGCCTCCACGGAGCGCGTCGCCGAGGAGACCAAGCAGATCGAGAGCCTCAAGACCAATGTCGCCATCACGGAGGAACTCTTCCGCTCGGGGCGCAGCAGCTCCTACCTCGAGGTCATCAGCGCCCAGCAGGCACTCCTGCAGGCTCAGCTGACGGAGGTACGTGACCGCTTCTCCCGCATGCAGGCCGTAGTAAACCTCTACAACGCCCTCGGGGGCGGCGCCGACACGGTGAAGCCTTAGCCCCCTCCCCACCCGAATGCGGCATCGCCCGCACGGCACTCAGCCCGCGCTCCTAGAGCGACGATGAGCGCCGTGCGGGCGATGTCTTTTTGTATTCTTTGTCAGGGAGCTTCGTCCCTTTCCTTAGCCCTCGCGGGACGAAGGGAGTGCCCTCGGCATGCTCCAGCCCAAGGGCGAGCCGCGCTGAGGGGTATCCATCAGAGCGCTGAGGGACGTCCGTCAGCCGTGTGAGGGATATCAGTCACGAGGGCTCAGGGATATCCCTCAGCTCAGGTGAGGCTTAGGACGGCGCTTCGCGGGCTCCTTGATCCGCAGAGCTGCGGGGCAAAGACAAGCAGGCGAGGGCCCCGCTGGGAGCAGGCCGAGCGCCGCCTCAGATGGGGGCAAAAAGCAGGTGCGAGCACCGCCCGAGCGAGCCGTGGTGTATTCTGAGAATTATTTCTACCTTTGTTAATAGGAGGGCAGACAGATAGCTACCCTCCTGAAGCTATCACCCTAAGACAGATAATGAACGAGTTTAGAAAGTATGCGACGGGGCACCTAGGGATGAACTCCCTCGCCCTGGAGCACTATATGCAGGTACAAAGCAGCTATATCTCCCCTACGATCGTAGAGGAGCGCCCGATGAACGTGGCCCAGATGGACGTCTTCTCCCGCCTGATGATGGACCGCATCATCTTCCTCGGCAGCCAGATCGACGACTATGCAGCCAACGTCATCCAGGCGCAGCTCCTCTTCCTCGACAGCAGTGAGCCCGGTAAGGATATCTCTATCTATATCAACTCTCCTGGGGGTAGTGTATACGCTGGCTACGGCATCTATGACACGATGCAGTATATCGGCAGCGACGTCTCGACGATCTGCACGGGGGTAGCCGCCTCCATGGCCTCCATCCTCCTGGTGGCGGGTGCCAAGGGCAAGCGCTTCGCCCTGCCCCACTCCCGCATCATGATCCACCAGCCGCTGGGAGGCATGCAGGGACAGGCCAGCGACATGGAGATCGCCGCACGCGAGATCCTCAAGGTAAAGAAGGAGCTCTATACCATCCTCTCCGAGCACTCGGGGCAGAGCTTCGAGACCATAGGGCGCGACAGCGACCGCGACTACTGGCTCACCGCTCCCGAGGCCCTGGACTACGGGATGATCGACCGCGTACTCAAGCGTGAGGAGAAGTAAGCATGGCTAAGAAGGCAAACAAAGGACACTGCGTCCTCTGCGGACGTCCCGAGGACGAAGTCCCCTTCCTCCTGGAGGGCGTCGACGGCAAGGTCTGCCCTGACTGCGTAGCCCTGGCGATGAAGATGCTCGGGGAGAATCAGCTACTCAAGGAGACCAAGGCTCAGCCCTTCGACTCCCCCGAGCTCGACCTCAAGGCCCTGCCCAAGCCCCAGGACATCAAGGAGCACCTCGACCACTACGTCGTCGGACAGGACGAGGCCAAGCGCTACCTCTCGGTAGCCGTCTACAATCACTACAAGCGTCTCTTGCAGCACCAGGAGCCCGACGATGAGGTGGAGATCGAGAAGAGCAACATCCTACTGCTCGGCCCCACGGGTACGGGCAAGACACTGCTGGCCAAGACCATCGCCCGCCTCCTGCAGGTACCCTTCACCATCGTAGACGCCACCGTACTGACGCAGGCGGGCTACGTCGGTGAGGACATCGAGAGCCTGCTGACGCGCCTGCTGCAGGTCGCCGACTACGACGTAGCGGCGGCCGAGCGCGGCATCGTCTTCATCGACGAGATCGACAAGATCGCCCGCAAGGGGGACAATCCCTCCATCACGCGCGACGTCAGTGGCGAGGGCGTCCAGCAGGGGCTGCTCAAGCTCCTGGAAGGCTCCATCGTCAACGTCCCCCCTCAGGGCGGCCGCAAGCACCCCGATCAGCCCATGATCCAGGTGAACACGCAGCACATCCTCTTCATCTGCGCGGGGGCCTTCGACGGTATCGAGCGCAAGATCGCCCACCGCCTCAACACGCGCATCGTCGGCTACAACAGCCCCGGCGCCCAGCACGCCCACCTCAAGGAGGAGGAACTGCTGCGCTACGTCGACGCCCGTGACCTGAAGAGCTACGGCCTTATCCCCGAGATCATCGGCCGCCTGCCGATCATCACGCACCTCAATCCCCTGACGCGCGAGACCCTGCGCATGATCCTCACCGAGCCCCGCAATGCCCTGACGCGCCAGTACACCCGTATGCTCGCCATGGACGGCATCGCCCTGCACTACACCGAGGACGCCCTAGACGCGATCGTGGAGAAGACCATGGAGCAGAAGCTAGGCGCACGCGGCCTACGTGCCATCATGGAGCAGGTGATGATGGAGGCTATGTACCGACTGCCCTCCGAGCAGGTCACAGAGTTCACCATCGACCGCGCCTACGTAGAGGCACGTCTGGCGGAGAGCCAGGGCGTCATCCAGGCTTAGCCCGCCCCGAGCCCCGAGGCCTTAGCGCTCCACCCATCCACCCAGCACACACGATCGTACTATGACAGAGACTCAGCTCCTCAGCGCCCTCAAGCAGTCCTTCGGCTTCGACGCCTTCAAGGGGCAGCAGCTCCCGGTCATTGAGCACACGCTGGCTGGAGGCGATAGCTTCGTCCTCATGCCTACGGGTGGCGGGAAGAGTCTCTGCTATCAGCTGCCTGCCCTCCTGATGGAGGGGACGGCGGTCATCTTCTCCCCCCTGATCGCTCTGATGAAGAATCAGGTGGACGCCATACGGGGCTACTGCACGGAGGATGGGATAGCCCACTTCCTCAACTCGACCCTCTCGCGCCCCCAGCTCGAGCAGGTCAAGGAAGATCTGATCACAGGCCGCACCAAGCTCCTCTACGTAGCTCCCGAGGCCCTTCACCGACAGGAGTATGTGGAGCTGCTGCGCCAGGTCCAGATCTCCTTCTACGCCGTGGATGAGGCGCACTGTATCTCAGAGTGGGGACATGACTTCCGCCCCGAGTACCGCCGCATCCGCAGTCTCATCGAGGACATAGCCTCGCGACCCATCATGGCGCTGACGGCCACTGCTACCCCCAAGGTGCAGCAGGACATCATGCGCAACCTGAAGCTCCGGAATGCTGCCACCTTCCAGAGCTCCTTTAACCGCCCCAATCTCTTCTACCGCATCCTCCCCAAGACGGAGGACACCGACAGCGATATCGTCCGCTACATCCTCACCAACCGAGGCAAGAGCGGCATCATCTACTGCATGCGACGCACCGAGGTCGAGCGGCTAGCAGAGATCCTACAGGCCAACGGCATCAAGGCCCTCCCCTACCACGCAGGTATGGAGGCGAAGGATCGTATGAGCAATCAGGACGACTTCCTCGAGGAGCGTGCTGAGGTCATCGTCGCCACCATCGCCTTCGGCATGGGCATCGACAAGCCTGACGTACGCTACGTCATCCACTACGACATGCCCAAGAGTCTCGAGGGCTACTACCAGGAGACGGGGCGTGCCGGACGCGACGGCGGCGAAGGCGTATGTATCGCCTACTACGACCCGACGGCCCTCGGGAAGCTGGAGCGCTTCACCAAGGGCAAGTCCGTCGCCGACCAGGAGATCGCCAAGGTCCTCCTGAGGGAGACGGCCGACTATGCCGAGACCAAGCTATGCCGCCGCGCATTCCTCCTCCATTACTTCGGGGAGCGCTACGAGCAGACGAACTGTGGCAGTTGTGATAATTGTTTAGTACCTAAGAGTAAAGTGGAAGCAAAAGAACTGCTTTTGAAAGTCCTTGAGGTCGTCAGCACGCTCAAGGAGAAGTTCAACGAAGACTATGTCGTCACGATCCTACGTGGGGAGACCAACAGCGATGTGGAGTCCTTTCACCACGAGGAGCTCGAGTGCTTCGGCATCGGCGAGAGCGTCGAGGAGAGCACTTGGACGACCTGCATACGACAGGCACTCATCGCAGGCTACCTCACCAAGGACGTAGAGCACTACGGCCTGCTGAAGCTCACCCCCGCGGGTAAGAAGTTCATGAAGAAGCCCACGAGCTTCGTCATCGAGGTAGAGGACGAGAGCGAGGAGGCACAGCCTAGCAGCTCGGCACAGGGCGGAGGCGAGGCCACCGACCCCATACTCTACGGCCTGATGAAGGACCTCAGGAAGAAGATGGGCCAGCAGAACGATGTGCCGCCCTACGTCATCTTCCAGGACGCCTCCCTCGAGGCCATGGCCACGCTCTACCCCATCACCCTAGAGGAGCTGCAGAATATCCCTGGCGTCGGCGCAGGTAAGGCCGCACGCTACGGACAGAAGTTCCTCGAGCTGATCCGCCGCCACGTCCAGGACAACGACATCCAGCGTCCCGCCGACATCCGAGTACGCACCACGCCCAATAAGTCCAAGCTCAAGGTGAGCATCATCCAGCAGATCGACCGCAAGGTCGCACTGGACGACATCGCCATTGCCCTCGGGCTGGACTTCGAGGATCTGATCCGCGAGGTCGAGGCCATCGTCTACTCCGGCACCCGCATCAATATCAATTACTTCATCGAGGACGTTGTAGATGAAGACCGCGTAGCGGACATCTACGAGTACTTCAAGGAGTCCGTCACGGACGACATCAACGAGGCCCTGAGCGAGCTGGGCAGCGACTACTCAGAGGAAGAGGTACGCCTCATACGCATCAAGTTCCTCTCCGAGCTAGCCAACTAGCCCCATCAGCCCCTCCCCATCCCTAGATCCACACGAGATGAAATCGAAGACAGCCCTAGCGCTCCTCTCCCTCCTGCCCCTCGGGGGGCTAGCTCTGGCCCAGGTCAAGAGCGACGAACCACAGAAGCAGAACATCATAGACGAGGTCGTCTGGATGGTAGGCGACGAGCCTATCCTCCTCTCCGATATCGAGTATCAGAAGCTCGTCCTCCGCAGCGAGGGACACACCGAGGGCGACCTCGACTGCGTCATCCCCGAGCGCATCGCCATACAGAAGCTCTTCCTCAACCAGGCCAAGATCGACAGCATCGAGGTAGGCGACACCCAGGTCAACCGTATGGTCGAGATGTGGATACAGAATGCCATCTCCCAGCTGGGGTCGCAGGAGAAGCTCGAGGAGTACTTCAATAAGAAGATCGGCCAGATCCGCGAGGAGCAGGCCACCCAGGTGCGCAACGAGGAGATCGTACGTGCCATGCAGCAGCGCATCGCCCAGGATGTGCGTGTCTCGCCCTCCGAGATCAGCGCCTTCTACAAGCAGCTGCCGCAGGACAGCCTCCCCTTCGTCCCCAAGACGGTAGAGGTGCAGATCATTGCCATGCAGCCTCAGATCCCGCTCTCGGAGATCGACCGCGTCAAGGGCGTACTGCGTGGCTATGCCGATGACATCAATGCGGGCAAGCGCGAGTTCTCCACCATCGCTCGCCTCTACTCCGAGGACAAGCGTACGGCAGCCCAGGGCGGCGAGTACGGCTTCGTGGGCAAGGTGTCACTCGACCCTGCCTTCGCCACCGCCATCTTCAACCTCTCAGAGAAGAACCGCGTGTCCCCCATCATCAAGACCGATGAGGGCTACCACATCGCCCAGCTCATCGAGCGCCGCGGCGACCTGGTGAACTTCCGTCACATCCTTATCCGTCCTGTCGTCGAGGAGAAGGCGCTCGAGCAGGCCAGCGCGCGTCTGGACTCGGTCGCTGGGCTCATCAAGGATCAGCGCCTCACCTTCGAGCAAGCTGCGGAGCTCTACTCCGAGGACAAGAACACCTTCAACAACGGTGGGCTGATGACCAATAGCTCCAACGAGAGCAACTTCTCCGGCTCAGCGCTCTTCCGCTACGAGGAGCTCCCGCAGGACATCGCCAAGGTAGCCTACACGCTCAAGACAGGTGAGGTCTCCAAGCCCTTCACCATGCGCAACGATAAGGGCCTCGAGCAGGTAGCCATCATCCGCATCAAGGCCGAGCACGCCGAGCACATGGCGAACATGAACGCCGACTTCCGCACCATCAAGGAGATGGCGCTGGCCAAGAAGCGTGCCCGCATCATCGACGAATGGATACGGCAGAAGCAGCGCGAGACCTCCATCGTCATGGCTCCGCGCTACCGCGACTGCGCCTTCCAGTACCCAGGCTGGGTTCACGACAAGAAGTAGATGAAGCCTGCCAAGGAACAGCGACTCCCGATAGCCCTCGTCCTCGTCCTCATCCTCGGGGGGCTGAGCTATCTCCACTCTAGTGCGTCCTTCCGCTCCAGCTCCCTGGGCGGAGGGATGCGCGGCATATCGACCCTAGCCGACAGCAGCCAGCGCGCGGCCAAGGGGCAGAGCAGCCGTATCTACATCGAGCACGCCGACCTGCTCAGCTACGACGCCTCGCTCCAGCCCGGCGTGCAGCGGCTCAAGGGCGGGGTCGTCTTCAGACACGGCAACGCCCGCATGACCTGCGACAGCGCCTACATCAATGAGCAGGCGCAGACCTTCGAGGCCTTCGGTGAGGTGCACATGGTGCAGGGCGACACGGTCAATATGTACGCGCGCTACCTCTACTACGACGGTATCACGCGGCTGGCGAAGCTGCGCTACAACGTGCACCTGGCGAACAAGACGACCGACCTCTACACCGATAGCCTCGACTACGACCGCGTAGCTGACGTCGCCTACTACTTCGAGGGCGGATCCATCACGGACGCTGAGAACACGCTGACCTCGGACTACGGGCAGTTCCTCCCCGCGACGAACGATGCAGAGTTCCGCTACAACGTCAAGCTCGTCGGGCAGCGCACGACGCTCACCACGCAGCATCTCTACTACAACACCGGCACGCAGATCGGCAGCTACGAGGG
>ERZ773050.1847-NODE-1847-length-11480-cov-13.553611_pt1 | contig 11480 bp, 13 predicted proteins | sample MGYA00580632_ERZ773050 | MGnify/ENA primary metagenome ERZ773050 (study PRJEB29015, sample SAMEA2738123) | human oral metagenome | biome: human oral; feature: human-associated habitat; material: saliva | place: China | collected 2166 ... | reverse complement strand
TGACGCCGCCGCAAAACGTAAAGATGTCGATGACTGCACCGTCCTTAATTTTCGCTTGGCGCAAATCCAAATCTACGCCGCCAAATATCGCCGTTACCGAACCGCCAGTATAATCGCCTTTCACCCGCGACTCTTCACCGTAAAAAATTGCAATTTTTTCATTGTCGCTACTGTCCCTGGTTGATTTTTCATATTTCTTGCGATTTCCAGATCCAATACTAAACACAACCATCAGACCAACAGCAATCAGCACCACCGGCCAAAATATCTTCCAAATACTAATGTCAATCACGCCGTAAGAATTCAGACCAATCGACAAACCAGTAGCCACCAATAGCAAACCCCACGCTCGCGTTAGCATCTTCTGGGAGCTGATTATCGTCGTTAGTCCCACCAAAACCAGACCAACCGCCCAAACCGTTCCCCAAAATACGTGCCAGCTATCAAACTTGATAATCTCGAGGTTCTTTAGTAGCAGAACCCCGCCGAGCGCCGCAATGGTGATACCAAAAAAAGCTCTAACAAGAAAATTTTTCTTCATACTACCATTATGGCATATCAATCGCGGCTAGCAAAACTATCGCTTCCGGCGCTTTTTCACGAAGACAATCCCCCGCCAAACCGCCGCAATAACTACAGCAATCACTCCAACGATAATCGCCCAAGCACCAGGTGCCGGCCAGAAAAATAACTCTATTGGCTCAACCTTTTTCGTCGTTAAATCAGCCGAATTTTTACTAACACCCCATTCGCCAGCCTTTTTATTATACGCAATTGAAAGCTCAGCGCGGTACTTACCGCCCCAGAACGGCTGCAAATTACTCTCGTAGCGGAACTGGCGGATCTGCTCGGCAATTGCCGCATACTCGCCGCCGTTTCGATAAACAACGTTGCCCAGCATATCTTTAACTACTAGCTTGACGTCAACATCAGCCGAAACGTTGCCAGAATTTTTAATAGCAATGTTATATAACTGCTTGCCGTTATTATCGACGGCGAATTTATCAATTGTCACGTCGCGGTGAATATTACCAGGAATAGTAACCGCCATACGTACCGCTTGGCGCGTTTGCAGCTGGATGCCACCTTTCTTAGCAGCGGCTGGATCGGCTTTACGCTGGATTACCAAACAGGCATTATGTTCGCCGACGTCAGCCTTATTAGGTACGGTAACTGCGAAATCAACGTTAGTCGATGCACCAGGTGCCAATGCCACCTCGCTTTTCGCTAATTTTACCCAATTGCCAGCATCTTTCTTTTCCTCAACCTGCTGCTTGCATGTCATATCGCCAGTCGCCGTAACAGTGCCGTCGACGGCATACACCTCGATATTCGCTTGCTCGGTCGAACCATTAGTAATTGTCAGCTGATCAGATTTACTAGCGCCGCGACTCAATTGATAAATAAAAATCGACTGCGTCCGCGGGTTGTTCGGATCAGGATTCGCCGGGCGGCTGCCAATTCCTGCCGCCAGAACCGACGACGGCCATAAAACACCTGCCGCAACCGCCATTACCGCTAGCTTGCGCCAGCATGAAACTATACCCCGTATTCTCCTCATTAAAATCATATGATTTATTATACCAAGCCAAGACGCTCATGGCTATACCGCCGCTCGCCAATCCTCCCAAAAATAAATAATCCGCATAAATGAAAATCAGGCGCCCAAAAGAACGCCCGATTTTCACTAAATATAACTGCGCCAGACCTTAAATAGCGGCCACAGTTTGAGTCATCGGCAAAGTATAGGTACCTGCTGCTTGGCCAGCTGGAATAGCTTGGCTCAAGCCGACACCTGTCACATAACCGCGCCAAACATCATCAGAACCAGCCGCCGCACTAATCAACGTTACTGGAGAAGTACCAGAAAATGCTGCCTGCGAACCCAGTGCAATACCCGCGGAAGCACCGATCATTGATGTCAGCGTTCCAGCAGCCGGATTAACCGTCAACTGTCCAGTCGTAGCATTACCGTTGTACTGATATGTATTGCTACCGCTCGTCCACTTTCCCGTACCAGGAGTTGTGGCATTCAATGTTAGCGTCCAGCCATTATTAGCACCGCCAGGGTTATCGACAGCGATGCGCTTGTCATTAGCGCCAAATGTACCAGTCGTCGTCTGGGCAGAAGTCGACGCCGTAGTCGCGTTCATAGCAAACGTTGGGTTTGTTACTACGCTATCGCCAGTATCGCGAATGTCAGTGCTGAGCACGCCAGCGTTAATTGTCTGACTCAATTCTGAGGTCGCTGTAGTCGCTGCGTAAACCGCTGTACCCGCCAAACCGACTACGCCAGCTACACCGACCGCCAAAGCTACGTTTGCTATTAGTTTTTTCATATCGTATCCTTTCTTTTACATTATTTTCGTTACTTCGTTGTCCATTACAGTGCTACTATCTACCCTCCTTCGCACCTCCGAACATCCGCTAATTTCCTATGGTTCATGACTGCCTCCTCGTCTGTTACGTATCAGCAGTATGAACGCAATAATAATCATTCCCAGCGCCGCCATCACCATAAGCCACATGTTTGCGCCAGTATTAGCCAAATCTTTACCAGGTTTTACATCTGTAGTGGCTGCCGAAACAACTAGAACTGCTGGTGCTGGTGGAATTACTGGCGGCGTCGGCGGCAAGATTCTCGGCGGAATAGTAATTGAAAAAAGTGTCGCATGGTTAATATGCAGAGCTGATCCATAGGCCTGCGTCGAGGAAGTGATATCACCAAAATAAGTCTTACCATGTTCAAGTACGAGTGTCGTATCGCCAGGATGCATCTTTAACCATTTAGACAAATCAAGTATCCAAGCATTGCCATTAACCGTCAATTCCGGATCAACACCCAAAACAAACGTCCGGCCAGCCAGCTCAACTGCCAACCGATGAACTCCAGTCATCGGATTAATAACCGTGTGTACCGCATCATATACGCCGTAAATCACCGGATAGCCGTTATCTTTAATTACTGAATGGTCGTATTTTGGCGCAAAAACGTCGCACTCCACATCATTCACTTGCCCAACCGCTCTGCCGTAAACTGTATGAGAGCAGTCTATTTCACGAATTAACTGTGAAAAAGTCGAATCTGCTGAAGTTGTCGCCAGCGCAACTTTGCTATTAAGAATTACGCCAATCATTGCTGTTAAAAATACAACAACTACCGCACCAGTTCTTATTATATTTTTCATCCTCATCATTGCGCTACCACCGTTACTGTTACCGGCAATGTATACGTGCCTGGTTTCTGATACGCCGGAATAGTCTGCTTCAAGGAAATAGTCTGCAATTTAAACAGACAGGTCAAACCACTGCTGCTTGAGGCGGTCGCCAGCGTAATCGCGTTAGCCGACGCCGTGCCAGCTACAAACGCACCGCCCGCGCCATACGACAAACCAGCCGTCGTACAGGCCTGCCCCAGCGGCGTCGAACCGGACACCGTAAACGCGCTTGATGATAGGTCAACCGATAACTGTCCTTGGTCTGCATTAGTACTATTAAACGCATAATTCGCTGCGCCGCCAGTCTGCGTCCATTTAGCAGTTGGGCCGCCAGTTGCCGCCAATGAAACGCTCCAGCCCGTCGTCGATAAGCTATTTGCCACCTCAAGCTGTTGCGACGAACTATTAGATAATTTCGCAGTCGTGGTACTCGCCGTTTTACCGGTCATTGCCGCCGAAAATACAGTAGTCGGATTAGTTAATGTGGCATCAGCAGTATCTGCAAATCGAATATCTAGCGAACCATCAGCAGTCTTAAACTCCGGATAATACGAATAAGTGTCTATACTCGTCCCTGGCGCCGCTGTCGTATCGGCTGCCAAGCGAACACAATAATTCGTATTACGCTCCAGGCCATTATCAGTCAGCGCCAAATCCCACAGGCCCGTCTCACCAGAATTAATATCACGATTGTTCGTGAAAGTCAGTTGCGTATCGCTACCTGGACGGACTATCGACTGGTGACTATAGCCGACACTAGTAGTTGATAGAATCGGATCATTTACTGCCACAGCAATCGCCGTCCCGTTATTAGGGCCAGACGCCGAGTACGCCAAAGCCGAGTTATTAGTCACATCCTGCCACCCCGCCGCTACTGCCTGACACGTCGCTGTAGCCTTCTTGACATATTGAGCGCGGAGCTTCATAGCGTTAGCAGGAATATTTTCTTTCTTGAAAATATAAGTAGCTACAGGAACACCGGAGTTAGCTGTAGAATTATTGCCTAACTGTCCATAATTATTACTACCCCAACAGTATATTTTATTATCAGTGGCATATACACAGGTATGAAAGGCACCTATCGATATTCGCCTAATAACCTTGCCTGCCAAAATGCCTGACATATTAACAGACACAGGAATATGAGAGTCAGCAGTAGAGCCATTACCAAGCGCCCCACCCATATTATTTCCCCAACAATACATCTTATCATCAGAAGCAATAGCACAAGCACGATGGTGTCCGACTGATATTTGTTTAATTGTTTTTCCAGCCAAGACGCCTGTAGTATTAACCGCTACAGGAACATTAGAATCGGTAAGAGAATTGTTGCCTACTTGGCCATAAGCATTAGACCCCCAGCAGTAAACCTTGTCATCAGAGGCAATGACACATGTATTATAAGTACCGACCGACATTTGTTTTATTGTTTTTCCAGCCAGAACACCGCTGGTGTCAACCTTAACAGGAACGGACGAATTGGCTGTAGAATTATTTCCAAGTTGGCCCTTCATATTTTCACCCCAACAGTATGCGTTATCGTCAGAAGCAACAACACAAGTATGGTAAGCTCCTGTTGATATTTGTTTTATTGTTTTTCCAGCCAGAACACCAGTCATATTAACAGCCACAGGCCTACTTGAATCAACCATACTATTATTCCCCAGCTGCCCTCTATGATTACGCCCCCAACAATATAGTTTATTATCTGACGCAATGACACAAGCATGGTAGTACCCAGACGAAAATTGATTAGCAAGCACCACTGGCTCATCTTTGTTCTCCACTCCTACTCGCATACGAAAATTAGAGCCAACCTGCGTCAATGTCGCCGCCGCGTTATCAGTCGCTAGCGGAGCACCAGGGGCGTCATTACCCGACGATTGATACAAACGATAGCTAGCTTGGTCGACCTTTACTTTCGCAGAAGATTCCGCCGGCATTAGCGCTTCAGTAGGGCGAGTTAGCCACTGCACCGCCACAATAACACCAATACCCAGCACTAATAGACAGACCGCAGCGTACACCAAAACCGTCCGTTTGCGTCGTATTCTCAGCCCAAATTGCTCGTTCTTGCTCTTCACTTTTACATAACCCCGCTCGCCGCACAAAACGAAAGCAGCTTATACTTGATATCATTTTAGCATAAGCAATATAAGGACTCAATTGTTTGGACTATATAATTTGACTACCAAACTTAGCCAAAATCGCCATAATCACCAGCGCCGCCACCGAGGCCAATACTAGCGTATCGTAACCCTGGTCAACAAACCGGCGCAACCCGCGGTGTTCAATAATTTTGTTCAAAACATTGTGCCTGGTTAGTCCATAAAAAATCAGCAGCATACCCGCGTCCAGCGTCAAACACCACGGACACAACGCACCAATCTCAACATAACTCATATAAAACATCCAACCAGCAAACAGCAAGCCCGCCACCGCGCCAAGCTGCGCGCCCCACATAAACCACTTCGGAAACTTCGCACCCGCCAGCAGCGCCACCGCAATTGTCACCATCACCGGCAGCGTCATCATACCAATAAAACTATTAGGAAAGCCAAGCGGCGCCGCCGACCAATGGTTCGCCACCGTCGAACAACTCATCGCCGCATTCAAATCGCAGTTCAGCACGGCATGCGGATTTTTAGCGAGCGTCAGCGATTCAATCGACAACACAAAAGAAGCCAACAGACCTAAGCCGCTGCCAACCAGCATCAATAGCGCTGCCAATTGCCGGCGCTTTGATTCTTTACCCGACAACCGCTTGCGCAACTTCTCAAACATAAAAACTTACCTCGCTAATCGTCGGCAGCGGCAGCCCGCGCCACATATTTTGCATCTGGCTATCAGCACTCAGCGCGATAATCGTTGGGTACTCAACGATATCGTACGTCCGGCAAAAATCACTGCCCTCAGCCGAATCTGGGTCAACTTCCTCAATCGTGTGCCCTGTCTGCCGATTAAAGTCATGCAAAAAATCTATAACTCGGCGCGCGTAATCGCTTTCCGCCCGGTACACCGCAACTACTCGCATTATTCCTGCCCTTTCTGGCGGCGCTGCTCTAATATTTTGACGAAATCATCCAACGTCTTGAACTTTTGAAATACGCTGGCGAAGCGCACATATGCGACTTCGTTACGTTTTGCTAGCTCGTCAAGTACAAACTCGCCAATCAAACGAGATTCAATTTCGCTCTCGCCCAAGCTATGCGCGCGATCTTCCACGGCATCGATTATTTCCTCCAGTTCAACTTCCGATTTGAAGAACTTACCAACTGAACGGCGGATAGAATTGGCTAACTTGGCCCGCTCAAACAATTCGCGGGCACCGCTAGATTTAATAACTGCCAAGTTCGGACGTTCGATTCGCTCATACGTCGTAAAACGCTTGCCATCGGGGGTTTCGCGGCGGCGGCGAATCGTAATACCGTCAGCCGATTCTCTCGACTCTAGTACACGACTGTTGCCGATTTTAATCCCTTTCATTTAGTCCTCGTCGTTATGCTTATTTTTTCGGCGACGCCGCAAAAAGGCTGGCGTATCATCTTCGTCATCCTCATCAACCGAACTGCCCCATATATCCGCTGTATCCTCGCTAGCAAATTGTGCTGCTGCCGACTGATGCGACAAATCCATATCGATGTCATCGACAGCTTCGCTAATTGATTGCGTTTGAACAGCTGGCGCTTGTTCTACTGGCGCCGTCAATTCCTCTGCCTGCTGCTGATAGTATGCATTATCAAAGCCAGTCGCGATCACGGTGATAATTAACTCGTCTTCTAATTCTGGCTTCAAGGTGGCGCCGAATATAATATTAGCATCTGGGCTAACAGCACTCGTAATGATCTCAGCAGCTTCTTGAATTTCCGCCATACTCATATCGTAGCCGCCAGTAACGTTAAAGAGTACACCCTTAGCACCATCAATCGATACTTCAATCAGTGGCGATTCAATTGCTTGCTGTGCCGCCTGTGCCGCCCGGCCTTCACCACTAGCCCGGCCGATACCCATTAACGCTGATCCAGCATTACTCATGATGGCTTTGACATCGGCAAAGTCGAGATTAATCAAACCATGCTCAGTTATCAGCTCTGAAATACCCTGCACACCTTGGCGCAGTACATCATCGGCAATCTTGAAAGTCTCAAGCAGTGGCGTTCGACGATCAATAGTTTGCAGCAGCCGATCATTCGGGATAGAAATTAGCGTATCGACTTGCCGGCCCAACTGAGCAATCGCCCACTCAGCATTAGCCCGGCGCTTTTCGCCTTCGAAGCTAAACGGCTTGGTAGCCACGCCAACAGTCAAAATACCGAGATCGCGCGCTACTTCAGCTACCACATGACCCGCTCCCGAGCCAGTTCCACCGCCAGCACCAATCGTCACAAACACCATATCAGCTCCCTCTAGCGATTCGCGAATTTCATCAATCGACTCGCGGGCTGCTGCTTCACCAACGGCTGGATCGGCACCAGCTCCCAAACCATTCGTTGTATTATGGCCCAAGTGAATTTTGACATCGGCTTTTGAATTATGCAAAGCCTGCGCGTCTGTATTCATAGCTATAAACTGGACGCCATTTAGCCCCGCGTCTTTCATACGGTTAACCGCCGAACCGCCGGCGCCGCCGACGCCAACGACTTTGATGCTTGCGAATGTTTGGATTTCGCTCGGTTTTACCTCTGGCATTACAACTCCTTACCCCTTATTCTCTGGATCTTATTTCTAGTATATCACCTATGGCCGAAACCTGTTAAATAGCGAACGGAAAAGCCCGCCTTTACTGCCCGACTTGCTAGAATCAACCGCAGCACTATGATAGCCGTCAGGATTAATATCAACCAGCATTAAGCCAATTGCCGCCGCAAATTCAGGTTTATCAACATTATCGACCACGCCGCCATAACCCTTAGCTTTACCTTTACGAACAGCTACGCCGAGGTGGGCTTTGGCAAACTCAACGATACCTTTCATATTAGCTGTCCCGCCCGTTAGGACAGCACCGCTCGGCAGGCGTCCGGCACGACCAGCTTTCTTCAATTCTTTGTTAACCGCTTCAAAAATCTCTTCTAACCGCGCCTCAACAATTTCATCAATATCGGCAATATCAAATTCTAGACTCTCGCCATCATGTTTAATCGAAACTTTGCTAGATTTGTTGCGGTTAGTGGCCGATGCATGTTTTAGCTTTACTTCTTCAGCTATTTCTGGATCAATTTTCAGTCCAATCGCCAAGTCGTTCGTTATATTAATGCCGCCATACGGTACCACGCCAATATATTGCAGATCACCCTCTTCATAGATTGCTACGCCAGTAGTCGCCCCACCGAGATCGATCACCGCCACGCCATTTTCCATCTGAGAATCGTCTAACACAGCCTTAGCCGCTGCCATCACCGACGGCACCACGTCATTCGGCCGCACAGTAGCGCCCTCAACCGCCTTTTCGAGATTTACTACATACGGCGCCATCGCCGACACCACATTAGCGCTAATCTCGAGGCGCGTGCCCGTCATGCCTAGCGGGTTCTTAACTCCGCCCTGCCCATCAATCGTGTAGCTAAACGGTACGACTTTCAATATTTTGCGGTTAGCTGGCACTTTGCCAGTCGTTGCAACATCTTCTATACGATAAAGATCGTCTTCGTTAACTTCGTGGTCAGCCATACCAACGGCAATCATACCGTCAGTACGCGTACTCATAATGTGCGAACCATTTATACTAACAGTCGCATCATTGACTTGGTAGCCGCTCATTCGCTCAGCATCGCCCAAAGCCTTATCAATCGCCTCGGACGGTCCGTTCAAGTTCGAGACCGAGCCTTTGCGCATACCGCTGTTCGGGTATTCGCCAACGCCAACGATTGTCGGCGTGCCAGTCGTCGTATCTACATGCCCGACCACACACCGAATCATCGTAGTTCCGACATCTATACCAACTGCATATCGAGATTGTTCTTGCATATAGGGATATTATAGCATAACCCGTATAGTTATTTACAACTGCGTAATAATTTCAGCGCCGTTTTCGGTAATCAAAACTGTGTGTTCAAAGTGTGCAGCCAAACTACCATCGCGCGTACGAATCGTCCAACCGTCATCTTTATCAGTAACAATTTTCTCGCCGCCCAGCGTCGCCATCGGTTCGATAGCAATCGTATCGCCCGGGTGTAACAGTACGCCAGTGTGTTTGCGGCCATAGTTCGGTACATCTGGCGGCATATGCATTTTCAAACCGACACCATGCCCGACCAACTCGCGAATAATGCCAAGTTTACCATCTTTTAGCACTTTTTCAATCGCAGCTGCGATGTCGCCAGTACGAACATCGCCTTTGATTGCATCAATCCCGGCGTACAAACTTCTCTCGGTGGTCGTTAACAGGTGTTTGACTGCGCCTTTCGGCTTATCGTCAACCACCATCGTGAAAGCGCTATCTGTCTTCATATCTTTATAAGTAATCACCAAGTCAAAACTCACCACATCGCCCTTTTGAAAGATATAATCGCTCGCCGGGCTATGCACGATTTCGTCGTTAGTACTGATACAAATAACCCCCGGGAAGTTCACCTCATCTGTTTTGTAAGTCGCCGAAGCGCCATATTCTTTTATCTTGCCGTCAACGAACGCATCAATATCTTTTTCGCTCATACCAGCATGAATATAATCGCGAATATCTTGGAAAATCTGCGCTAATTTCTTGCCGCCATCGCGCATAGCCTGAATTTGCTCGGGAGTTTTCTCGCCAGTAATTAAACGATCCTGCATGCTTGCAGCTCCTCCATAATCCGATCGTGAACCTGCCCAACCGTACCTGTTCCGTCCAGATGCGCGATATTAACTCCGTGCTCTGTCAAATAATCAAGAACTGGATACATCTCGTGCCGATAAATCCGTAAGCGCTCATCAATTACCTCGGGCGTATCGTCGATACGGCCGCGTACCTTCAGGCGGTGCAGCAACTCAGCACGCGGCACCTCCAAGACAATCACCAACGCAACATCCCGGCCATGCTCAGGACGATGCTCAATCAACCATTTTGCTTGTGCTAATTGCCGCGGATAACCGTCTAGCACCACGCGATCAATATCTTTGGCTCGGTCTAACGCTTCACCGATTAGTTTATTCACCTTTTCTGGATCAACCAAGCCGCCAGTCCGCATCTGCGCAAATAGCTCGGGATCGCGCGTGTCGCGCAGCAGCTGGCCCGCACTCAACCAGCGCCAGCCATTACGCGCTGCCAGCATTTGCCCTTGGACACTTTTACCTGCGCCAGCCGGGCCAAAAAATACAATCATGATACCTTCTTTCTGTTAATTCAACTTTTGTTTTACAATACGAGCAATCGCCGCACCATCCGCCGCGTTGCCAACTTGCTTTTTAACTGCGCCAATAACCTGGCCCATTGCCTGCGGCCCAGTTACGCTAAGTTCGGCTATTTTCGCCTCGATAATCGCCGCCAGCTCAGTTTCATCTAGCTGCTTCGGCAAATATGCCTGCAGAATCTCAATTTCCCGCTCTTCTGGTTCGGCCAAATCTGGACGGTTGTTATCGCGGTAGATTTTAGCCGATTCGTTGCGTTTTTTGACTTCGCGAGCAACGACTTTTTCGATTTCTTCATCGCTCAAGCCTTCATCGCGCTTGCCTAGCTTAACCTCTTCATCCAGAATTGCTGCCGTCAGATTACGCAGCGTCTCGCCAACAAAACGATCGCCGCTAAGTAAAGCGGCTTTCATTTCATCTTTAATTCGCGCCTTCAGCGCCATTGGCTAGCGAACTCCCAAACGCAACTTCTGCGTCTTTTCCGCCTTGCGCATACGGCGAACAATTGCCCTGCTGCGCCGTACTGTTTTGCTAATCGGTTTTTCAAAGCGCATTGACGCTCTGGCTTTCTGCATCACGCCGCTTTGCAAAAGCCGGCGGTTGAAACGGCGAAGAACGTTTTCATTCGCCTCTTTCTCGTCTTTACGTGTAACTCGTACCATATCGTTATGCATTATATCAGATGAGGAATACTTTTGCAAAGCAAAATTTTACCCAGCCAAGTATCAATCCAGCAAAATAATATGCAACAGCCGCCCCTCAACCGTCCGCACCCCCTGCCATTCATTGACAGTTGGCTGGAACCACGCCGCTACCTCGTCGCCTGGCTCACGGAAGAATTCCTCTGGCGCGTTGAATGCCAGCATCTGCAACACTTTACCGTTTTTATCACGCAGCGCCAGCTTAACATGCTGTCCATCCGTGCCCATCCGTCGCATG
>ERZ773050.1837-NODE-1837-length-11505-cov-3.262358_pt1 | contig 11505 bp, 10 predicted proteins | sample MGYA00580632_ERZ773050 | MGnify/ENA primary metagenome ERZ773050 (study PRJEB29015, sample SAMEA2738123) | human oral metagenome | biome: human oral; feature: human-associated habitat; material: saliva | place: China | collected 2166 ... | reverse complement strand
GCTTGTACATCAACGTTTTACAAAACCTATTGTTTTGCATTCCAAAACAGCCGCTTTCGCAATGCCAAAACGCAATTATCAGTTTTTAACAGAATTATCTTTACAAAACAAGCCTGCCTAACCCTTAAAACCGAGTGTATATAAAGGGCTGCACACTGTTCTGACTAAAATTGATAACAAGCTGCAAAACAAGCAAGAATATCATTAATTTTGCCAACCAAGGCAACGAGATAAACTTCTGTTGAAGCCACTTGTAATCGCTCTGACGAATAGAATGCAGTTCAAGACTGACAGCCAACAGCATTATCCAAAGCAAGCGTGTATTGATGAAATTCTGAACATCTACGAAATGCAAGTCGGTAGTAATCTTACCAATTATACTGAAAGCGGTGCTAAGGTCTTGCGAACGAAAGAACACCCACGCAACAGATATGTATGTGAAAGTTATTGTCCAACAAATAGCTTTCACATATATTGTATTTGGAACCTGGCTAAAGCCTCTGTTCTGGAAAAACTTATGGATTGTCAAACCGATACCGTGCAGGATTCCCCACAACACGAACATACCCGATGCGCCGTGCCACAACCCTGCCACTATCATTGTTATGAAAGTGTTCCGATAGGTCTTTAACTCGCCTTTTCGGTTTCCACCCAATGGTATATAAACATAATCGCGAAACCATTGCGAAAGCGTAATGTGCCAACGATGCCAGAACTCTGTCAGATTCAGACTCTGATACGGAGAGTTGAAGTTGTTAGGCAGCTGGAAGCCCATAAGTGCTGCAATGCCAATCGCCATATCGCTATAACCCGAAAAATCGCAATAGATTTGCAAGGTAAAGCCCAAGACACCCATTAAGTTCTCGAAACCCGTGTAAGCCAATGGGTCTGCAAATATCCAATTGTTATATTGCGCCAAGTAGTCGGCTACCAATGCTTTCTTCAGCAAGCCACAGATAATGAGCCACAGACCCGTATTTATGAGTTGCTTATTGTTTGGTTGCGGTGCGTCTATTTGCGGAATTAAAATCTTGGCACGTGTAATTGGACCTGCTATCAGCAACGGAAAGAAAGTAAGATAAAAGGTGTATTCCAGCAAACCCGTCGTCTTGGGGAAACGCTCTTTATACACATCGACCGTGTAACTTATGGCTTGGAAGGTATAGAACGAAATACCGATGGGCAACAACAGCTGCAAAGGTGCGAAATTGCTTTGCAGCAGATGATTTAAAATATCGAGTGTGAAATTGGTGTACTTATAGTAAAGCAGCGGTAAAAGTTCAATCAGGATAACGAGCGAAAGCCCTATTCTGCGTGGTTTTCCACGTCGTAGCCGCATCATCTTCTTGGTCAGGAACCACGAAAGCAACGTTGTTATGGGCAGCAAAACCATCAGAGCACCGTTCGCTTTATAGGCAAAAAGCAATCCGAAAAGTACGACATAGGCTTTCAGCCACGCCTTTCTGCAACGGTTTATATAGAGATAAACCGCAAAAAACACAAGAAAGGCAACCATAAACGACAGCGTGCAGAACGACCAATCCTTATTTGGGGTAGTCAAAAAGGAAAGCAATGCGTTTGTTGTCTGCTGTAAATCTATCATTTATCCTATTAAAATCCCTTGAAAGAAGGTTGTAAGAGTTTTGTATTCGTTGCCTTATGGTGTTGTTTTGGAGTTTTCAGCACTACGGGATAAGCCGCTTTTGAACTTCCCATAAATGCAGCAACCTTGTTCAGCCACAACGCAGCAGCCTTCCAAGTTGGGTGATAACGGTCGGGGCCGCGCTTCAATTTCAGTCCTCTACTGTCAAAGAAGCAACCTTGTTTCGTATGCTTCTTCATCAAATTGATAATTCCTGTATCGCCATTCCAGCTTGCAGGACTTATCCAAACGTAGGGATAGTTGCCCAATTTCGCTACTATCGCCTTTATATTCGCCTCTCTTGCATCTAAATCGTTAATGAAAAGCTCGTTGCTACCCAAGCAAAGCAAGATGTAAGTAGGCTTATACTGCTTTATGAAATGCTCTATCGTTTGCGAATTTGCCCACTTTTCGGTGGTAGAACCATACCAAATAACGGTGTAGAGCTTGTGTCCGTTCGCTCCAGCATAGTCGCCGAGTCGTCGAGACAAGCCTTCTACCATCGAATCGCCTATGAATAAAAACGTCTGATTGCGCCTATACAGCTTCTTTTCCTTTCGCTTAGCAAGTGCAACCGAATCGGTTTTATCAGCTTTTCGCAGTTGTGTAAGGTTGATTTTCTTTAGCGAAAACTTGCCAAAAGACACTTCTCCCGGCACAACTGCATAGCCTATGACGATTGCCAACACGACAACCAACAGCAGAAAAATCTTGCTTTGCTCGCGCACTCTGCCTACAAATTCAGTTCAACCTCGACAGGACAGTGGTCGCTGCCATACACTTCCGTGTGTATTTTAGCATCGACAAGCTGCTCGCGCAGACGGTTCGACAACAAGAAATAGTCGATACGCCACCCTGCATTCTTCTCTCTTGCCTTGAAACGGTACGACCACCACGAATAAGTAACCTGCTCTGGGTAAAGTGTTCGGAAACTGTCGATGAAGCCGTTGCCAAGAAACTGCGTCATCTTTGCTCTTTCCTCATCGGAGAAACCTGCATTCTTGCGGTTTGTCTTAGGGTTCTTTAAGTCGATTTCCTCGTGAGCAACATTCAAGTCGCCACACACTATTACAGGCTTTTTCTCGTCCAATCGTTTCACGTATGCTTGGAAGTCGTCTTCCCATTGCATTCTGTAATCCAATCGTTTCAAGCCGTCTTGCGCGTTGGGAGTGTAGCACGTAACGAGGTAGAACTTCTCCATTTCGAGCGTAATAACCCTGCCTTCGTGGTCGTGTTCGTCTATTCCTAATCCATAAGAAACACTCAAAGGCTTGTGCTTCGTGAAGATTGCCGTGCCCGAATAACCTTTCTTGTCAGCATAATTCCAGTACGACTCGTAACCGTCGAAGGCTATATCGAGTTGTCCTGCCTGCATCTTTGTTTCCTGCAAGCAAAAGAAATCTGCATCAATCTCTGCAAAACTTTCTTTGAATCCCTTTGTAACACAAGCCCGAAGACCGTTTACATTCCATGAAATAAACTTCATATTCGTAGTGTTTCTTTTGTTTTTATTCTGTTTGGATTGCCCTCTCAGGCTACCATTCCTTTATATTCGCATTGTATCGGAATGCACAAGGTTCATAAATTCCTCACGCGTTTTCGCCTGATTGAAGGCTCCGCTGAACGCACTTGTTGTTGTAATAGAGTTTTGTTTCTCTATGCCACGCATCTGCATACACATGTGTTTCGCCTCTACCACTACCATTGTGCCGAGTGGGTGTAATGTATCTTGTATGCAATCCTTAATCTGTTGCGTCAATCTTTCTTGCACTTGCAGACGATGACTGAATATATCTACCACGCGTGCAACCTTGCTCAAGCCTGTAATATATCCGTTGGGAATGTATGCAACGTGCGCTTTGCCGTAGAAAGGCAACATGTGGTGTTCGCACATAGAGAAGAAGTCGATGTCTTTTACTATTACCATCTGGTCGTATTTTTCAGCAAACAGTGCATCGGTAAGCACTTTGTGTGGGTCTTGTGTATAACCTCGTGTCAGCACTTGCATTGCTTTGGCTACACGCATAGGTGTCTTTTCAAGTCCTTCTCTGTTGGGGTCTTCTCCTAAAAGTTGCAATACGTGTCGGTAATGTCCTGCGAGTTCGTCGAGACCTTCGCGGAATTCTATATTTGATGTCATTGTTGTTCTTGATAAATCTTATAAAACTATCTTATAATAATGTTAAATGTATAGTAAAATATATAATATATCTTACTTATATTATAGTATTTATAGAAAACGCTGTCAAAACAATAAAGAGTGAGAACTGTATTTATCTATGTAATAATTTTCATTAGTAGTTTTCAGTTTCTATCAGTTCTATTACACTAATAAAATAACAGTACATAATATAGATTTCTTTGAAATCTAGCGTAGTTGTGTATGTAGCGTATTATTAGCGTTTTTCATGTTTTTCTTATAAAATATATAGAAGAACTTTTAAAAAATTTATTGTAAAATATAGGAGAAAATTAAATGAATACATTACACAAATCTTTAACAGCATTATTAGCAAAATTAGAAGAGAAAGACGTACTAAAAAAAGAAAATATTAACACAGAAAATCTTAAAGTTGAGGAACTTGCAAAACATATTCGTGATCGTTTTGCTAAAGAGCATGCAGACTTAGAAATCCGCAGACTTTTAGAAACAGTACACTATGCTAACACTTATGAAGACAAAGTTCTTAAAGAAACAGCATTTTTAGTAGATGAAATCAGTGAATATATGTTTAAACTAGAGATTGCTAACCGTGATTTCGTAGTAGGTTACTTTAATACATTAATTATCGATCCAGCTATAGAAGCAACAGAGTACAACTTCGTATTAATGGAAGTTGAAAGTTTAATAGAAAATAGTTTCTTAGAATTACCTGAAGAAGAGGAATAATGATGAAAATCTTAATACCAACAGCCAAAGAATTAAATAAGAAGGCTATACCACATAAAACGGTAAGTCTAAGTGACAAAAGTACTGAAATAGTAAGTGAAATAGCTAAATTAAGTGTGGAAGACTTGGCTAAAGCCTACAAAATCAAAGATGAGAAGGCTGTGGAAGAATTTTCTCGTTGGGAAAAAATAAATAACAAAACAGCAAAAAGTTTTGAGGCGTTAGAGCTATTTAATGGTCTAATGTATAGAAATATAGATCGTGTAGGTTTTGATGAGACTGATAAGAAATATATAAAAGAAAATGTATTTATTACAACATCTTTATATGGCGTAATAGGTGCTTATGATTTAATTCAAGAGCATAGATTAGACTTTTTACAAAATATAAAAATATCAAATCAGTCTTTGAAAAACTTCTGGCGTGAAGACTATGATAAGAGTATCAAGGACGAAGAATTAGTCGTATCATTGCTTTCTAGTGAATTTGAAGAGGTATTTTCAAAAGAACAGAGGGATAGATTTATTAGACTTAGCTTTATGGAAGAAAAAGAAGGAGTATTAAAAGTACACTCTACAATATCGAAAAAAGCCAGAGGTAAGTTTTTAACTGAACTTATAAAAAACAAAGTTTCTTCGGTAGACGAAATGAAACAGATCAAATTTGATGGTTTCGAATATAATGAAGAGAATTCAGACGAAAAGACATTAGCTTTTATAGCAAAAAGATAAAAATAGGGAAGTTTAAATATAAGAGGAAAATAAGAAAAAGGACAGAAGAAGATGAAATTAGAAACTAAAACCAGTAAGTTATATTACGGATTTCCTGTAATATTAATAGGTTATAAGGATAAAAAATGGAAGTATAACGTGACAGCCTGTAGCTCATCGTATTCACTAGGAGATATGATTACAGTTGGACTTACAACAGATAGTAATGCTGTAAATAATATTAAAGAATATGGAGAGTTTACTGTTAACGTACCTTGCCAACAAATACTTAGTAAGGTGGAGATTGCAGGCTTCCATTCAGGTCAGAATAAAATCGGTATGGCTGATATGACATATGATCCGGCAAAATATATCGATGCTCCGATTATGGATGAATGTATATTATCGCTTGAATGTAAAGTTGAAAATATTTCTGAATATGGAAAATACACGAATTTTGTAGCATCTATAAAACGAAGAGTTGTTTGTGAAAATCTTCTAGATGAAGAAGGAAATATGAAATATATTCAATTCAATCCAATTTATTTTATGGGTGATGACAATAAGAGAGTATATCGTTACTTTAATGAAGCGAGCAAAAACCATGGAGAAAATATGGGATGTTCGGCAGAAGAGGATGAGTATAACCCACTTTGCGGATAATATCTTATAGATAATATAAAATAACGAAGAAAGGAGGATATTAGTATGTATTACAATATGCAAGTACATAGTGCCTATGACTTATTGAATAGTACAATTAAGTATGAGAGTCTGTTTTCAAAATTAGTAAAAGATAATCAGAAATCAGTGGTTATTGTTGATCCGAATATGTACGGTGCTATTAAAGCTTATAAGGCTTCTAAAAAAGCAGGAATAAACTTAATCCAAGGTTTAGAAGTTAACTTAGGTTATGGGATAGGGCTTTTGAAATTCAATTTGCTGTGTAAAACAGAGGAGATGTTTTATAAATTATTAGAGATTTCGACGAAGCTTATGAATGGAGAAGAGTGGACTGTAGAAGATTTTTCTAATGATATGATTAATTATAGAGAAGACTTTGTCTTGATTGTTGTAGATGAACTTAGGGATAGTATGGAATTCTCTTATTTAAAAAATTTACTAAGTAAGTATGATTTTTATTTTGGTTTTAATGAGAGTTTCCAGGTAGGTCTTTATAGTGATTTTGATAACATCGTTTATACTAAACCAAGTTTCTATCTAAATAAAGAGCACTATCAGCAAGTCATTGTTAGTCGTGCTATTCGTGATAATAAAAAACTTAATATACAGGAACTTACGACTATCTCAGGAGAAGACTTTGTCAGAGAACAAAAGGATTTTGAAGAAATCTTAGCTCTAGGAGATGAAGAGTTATATGCTATTTTCGAAAAATCATTTGCTAATCAACAATTAATAATAGATAGCTGTAAATATGAATTGAATTTTTCGGGATATCATTTACCTAAGTATATCTACGGAGAAAAAGAAGAGATATTTGAAAAGTTATCTTCTAAAGAGTACTTGCATTACTTAGTTCAAAAAGGTGTTAAGGAAAAGTTAATAGGTAAAGATTTATATCAATATCAAAAGCGTTATAATTATGAGCTTAAGATTATCGATGAGATGGGCTTCAACGACTATTTCTTAATCGTTTATGATTTTGTAAAGTATGCCAAAGATAATGGTATATTAGTAGGTGCAGGACGTGGTAGTGCTGCGGGAAGTTTAGTGTGTTATTTACTAGATATAACAGAAGCGGATCCATTAGAATACAACTTGCTGTTTGAAAGATTTTTAAACAAAGAGCGTATATCTATGCCTGATATAGATATAGACTTCCAAGATACTAGACGAGATGAAGTCATAAAATATGTAGAAGAGAAATATGGTTCTGATAAGGTAGCTCAGATTATTACTTTTACAACATTTCAATCGAAAAGTGCAGCAAGAGAATCAGCAAGAATATTGCAGTTTGATGAACAAACTCTGAAGTTTATTAGTAGTAATATTAGCTCGACAAGAACATTGAAAGAATGTTATGAAATATCAGAAGAATTAAGAACGTTTATTAATACAAGTAATATTAATAAGCGTTGGTTCAGTATAGCGCTGAGTTTAGAGAATTTACCGAAAAATCCATCGGTACACGCAGCTGGTATAGTAATAAGTGATGATAAACCATTGGTTAACTATGCACCTTTAGCTGAATCAAATATGACGAAGTACTTAACTCAGTGGACGATGGATGATGTAGAGAGTGTTGGTTTATTAAAAATAGATTTCTTAGGTATTAGATATCTGACTATGGTATCGAGTATTGTCGAAGAAATTAGAAAAGAAAACCCAACATTTGATATAACAAAAATAAATTATCAAGATCCTAAGGTCTATGAATTATTTGCAAAAGGTAAGACAGAAGGTATCTTCCAGTTTGAATCAAGTGGGATGAAGGAGAAACTGAATCTACTAAAACCTACTGAATTTAATGATATTGTTGCGATGAACGCTCTTTATAGACCAGGTCCGATGGCTCAAATAGAAGTTTATGTACGTAGGAAAAATAAAGAAGAGCAAGTAGTATATCCACATCCTCACCTAGAGAAGATATTAAAAGACACATACGGGGTAATTGTTTATCAAGAACAGATTATGTTGATCGCTGTGAATTTTGCCCATATGAGTCTCAATGAAGCGGATAATATGAGAAGAGCGGTAAGTAAGAAGAAAAAAGAAGACCTTGAGTATTATGGACGAATCTTCGTGGAGAAAAGTGTTGCAGCTGGTTATGACATAAAAGTTGCCGAGAGTCTTTTTGAGCTTATTGTTACCTTTGCGAATTATGGTTTTAATAAGAGTCATGCGGTCGTATACAGTATGCTAGCTTACCGCTTAGCGTATTTAAAAGTTTACTATACTAAGTATTTTATGACAGCTTTATTAAATAACGTAATAAGTAGCGAGAAGAAAATAAATGAGTATAAACAAGAGCTTATGAATCTAGGTATTAATTTAGTAAAACCTGATGTTAATAGAAGTTTAGCTAATTTTAGAGTTTTTAAAAACGACATTGTTTTTGCATTGACTGCGATAAAAAATGTTGGTTATAGAAGTGGATATGAAATAGTTCAAGATAGAATTAATTTTGGACCTTATCTAGATATAGATGATTTCTTAAAACGTATGAATAAGAAGGTTGATTATCAAGCAGCAGTTTCACTGGTTAAGGCTGGCGCTTTAGATACTTTTGGTTATAATCGAGCTACTTTGATGAAAAAGGTAAATGATTATTATTCAGATAATAGGCAGTTTATAAATAATGTACGTGTTGCGTTGTCTGCGGAAAGTGGTTTAACATTAAAGGTAGAAGAGATAGAAGACTATTCAATTACAGAGAAAATCCAAATGGAAAAAGAAGTTACAGGGACATATTTCTTAAAACATCCAGTCCAGGTAGAAAAAGAGAAGTATGCTTATTTGCCGTTGCAGTATATTGGTGGTGAAGTTAGCGATAGTTATGTAGAAGTCATAACGAGAAAAGAGATAAGAACTAAAAATGGTGACTACATGGCGTTTTTAACAGTTAATGATGGGAAGAATGATTATGATGTCACAGTCTTTCCAAGTGTATTTAGGTACGCTAATATATTTATAAAAGCAGGAAGTTTCGCTGTTATGACTTTGAAAAAACAACTTCGTAATGGAAGAGAACAGTATATCCTAGAGAAAATTGCTAGTTTAAAAAATTATAGAGAATACTGCCTAACTAATATAAAAACTATCTATACAATTGTTGATGAAGAAATATTAGAACTTTTAAGTGAATATAAGGCTGATGCTGGAAGAGTTAAGGTAATAGCCTTGCTTGATAACGACTCTACAAAAGGGAAGACAATTATAATTAATAACGAACATGAATTTGTTCAGAAATTTTTGGAAAAGTTCCCTGGAAAACGCATCAAAATCACATACAAGTAAAAAAACAAAAATAATCGAACAAAAATAAAACAAAATTCTGTTTTTACTAGAAAAAATCTTAAAAATATGATATTGTTGATAGGTAAATTTAAAAATAATTAATAAAATTATGAGGAAGGTAAGACTACATGAAAAAAATCGCAGTTTTAACAAGTGGTGGGGATGCACCAGGAATGAACGCAGCTGTGCGTGCCGTTGTAAGAACAGCAATCTATAATGGATTAGAAGTTTATGGAGTATATCAAGGATACAAAGGACTAGTTGAAAACAACATTAAAAAACTTGAAGTAGGAGATGTTGGTAACATCATTAACCGTGGTGGTACAATGCTTTATTCAGCACGTCTACCAGAATTTGCTAACCCAGAAGTTAGAAAAGGTGCTATTAAAAACTTAGAAGCTTTAGGGATTGATGGATTAGTAGTAATCGGTGGAGACGGTTCTTACCGTGGAGCTATGGCTTTAAGTAATGAAATGAACATTAAAACTATCGGTGTTCCAGGAACAATCGATAACGATATCTGTTGTACTGACTTCACAATTGGATTCGATACTGCACTTAACACTATCGTAGACGCAATTGATAAAGTTCGTGATACTGCATCAAGTCACGAGCGTGCATTTATTATCGAAGTTATGGGACGTAACGCAGGAGACTTAGCGTTATTTGCTGGTATCGCTGGAGGAAGTGAAAGTCTTCTAATCCCTGAGAAAAAAGAAGATATCGAAGAAGTAGTTGCTCGTATTAAAGCAGGGGAAGATCGTGGTAAAAAACACTCAATCATCGTTTTAGCAGAAGGTGTTATGGGTGGACAAGAATTAGCTAAAGAATTAAAAGAACGTACTGGTGAAGAAGTAAGAGCTACTATCTTAGGACACATTCAACGTGGTGGAACTCCGTCAGCTCAAGACAGAGTACTGGCTTCAAGATTAGGTAACTACGCTGTTCAATTATTATTAGCTGGTAAATCAGGTCGTGCTGTAGGTATCCAAAATAATAAACTTGTAAGTACTAAATTTGAAGACGTATTTGCTGATGTTCACAATGTAGATTTAAATATCTATGAAGTATCAAAACAACTTTCAATCTAATCGTTAATCATGAAAATGTTTTCTTTCTTAAAGTCAACTATTATTTAGGAAAGTATTTGAAAATAAATTGAAAATAAGTTAAAATAATAAAAGATTAAAATTTAAGAGGTATATTATGATACAGAAAAAAACAAAAATTATTTGTACTATTGGACCTAAGTCTGAAGCTAAAGAAACATTAACACAAATGGTAGAGTTAGGAATGAACGTTTGTCGTCTTAACTTCTCACACGGTGACTACTCAGAGCACGGTGCAAGAATTCAAACAATTAAAGAAGTTAGAGAAGAAACAGGAACTAACTTAGCTATCCTTTTAGATACTAAAGGTCCTGAAATTAGAACTCATAACATGGAAAATGATGCAATCATGTTAGAAACAGGAAAAGATGTTATCGTTTCTATGACAGAAGTTCTTGGAACAACAGAAAAATTCTCAATCACTTATGGTGAATTAGTACACGATGTTAAAGCTGGAGATACAACAGGTATGAGTGCTTTTGTTACAGCTAAAACAGCAGAAGGCGTAGAAATTGAAGCAGAATGTATTGGTAAAGTTTATGATGAAACAGAATTTGATAAAAATGTTTGGTCTGTTATAGGTGAGCCTGATACAACTGTTAGTGTTGAAAGACCTGACACTGTTAGATTAACTTGTGCTGATATTGTAAATAGAATACCTGATATTATTAATGCAAAACCAGGATTTGTTCCAACAAGCCAAATGGCTGATCCAAGATTTAGAGTTGAAGCTTTAGATAAATATTTAAAATAAAAATTAAGTTAACTGGGTGGTATTTGACTACCCAGTTTATTTATATTATTTTATTGAACAACTGCGATTTATTGCTTTGTAAGTGTTTGTAGGTTTGTTTTAGAAAAGTATTTATATATGGATAATCTTTTGATATAATCCAGATAGATTTTAAAAGGAGGATTATATGAAAAATTATTTTGGAAAAAGATTAATTTATTTTATTATTCAAATTATTATCTTAATAGTTGTAGTTGTAGTTTTAAAAGCTAATAAAGGATTTAATAAGTATAGTAATACAAATTATAACAATATGACTCAAGAGCAAAGGCAGGCAGAAGCTCAAAGAAGACTTCTTGATATTATAGGAAAATATAGAAAGGCACAATTAGAAGAATTTTACAAAGAAGCAAATACAAGGGATTGGGCTGCTGTTGAAGATA
>ERZ773050.1835-NODE-1835-length-11534-cov-18.248976_pt1 | contig 11534 bp, 13 predicted proteins | sample MGYA00580632_ERZ773050 | MGnify/ENA primary metagenome ERZ773050 (study PRJEB29015, sample SAMEA2738123) | human oral metagenome | biome: human oral; feature: human-associated habitat; material: saliva | place: China | collected 2166 ... | reverse complement strand
ACGACGATTTCAGCTACAACATGCGCCGCACCGAAGTGCGCAGCCATGCCGCCGATTCGCACTTGGGACACGTCTTCGCCGACGGTCCGCAAGACAAAGGCGGATTGCGCTACTGCATCAACGGCGCAAGCTTGAAATTCATCCCGCTGGAACAAATGGATGCGGCAGGCTACGGCGCGTTGAAAGGCAAAGTGAAATAAAGCCGCGATAGCACGAAAGGTCGTCTGAAAACGGCGGGTCGGGTAGGAATGCCCGGCCCGCACATTTTAGTGAATCGAAATAAGAAACGTGCATACTGCCATTCCCGCTCAGGCGAGAGAATCTAGGCTTCGATTTTCAGAAATGTTTCGCGGTTTCCGTCATTTCAAGCCTCTGGATTTCCGCCTGCGTGAAAATGACAGCCAATGGGAATAGGCGTATTGAATTGAGTGAATCAGCTAAGGAAGAAAGGTCGTCTGAAAACGTTTTAACACCATTCGTTAGACGTTTTCAGACGACCTTTCATTTATTCCGCCAAACCGTTCAGCCCTTCGGATAAAACCGCACCACATTTTCCCCCTCGGGCAGCGTCAGTTTCTTCACGGCATGGCCGTACACGGTTTCGAGCGTGACGGTCAGACCGCCTTCGGTTTCGAAAATCTTATCCACAAACGCTTCAGCCGTTTGGGCGTCGCTGAATTTCAAGGCGTGCCATAGCCCTAAGGTTTCCATGTCCTGCCGGAACGTCGCCGCCTTGCGGTAGCTCAATTCGAGCTTGGCGGTATCGGTAACGGGGTCGTAGAAACCGTTGTCGGCAAGCATGTCGCCGAGGTCGTGCATATCGATGAGGGTCGGCGTTTCACACGTTATCCCCGCGCTTTTCAGACGACCTGTCAGCTCGGTCAGGCTGTCGCGGCCGAAATGGGTGAAGAATAATAAACCGTCTGTTTTCAAGGCGTTTGCCCAGTTTTGCAGGACGGGCAGGATTTCGTCCGCGCGGGGCAGGCTGAGGTTCGCCCACAACATATCGGCAGCGGCTTCGGGCAGCGGGTCGGTCAGGGCTTGGCAGTGTTGGGCGACGGTTTTGCCGGTGAGCTTTTGCCAAAAACCGCTTTTGCGCGCGGCTGCGGCGGTTTGGAGGAAGTCGGCACTTGGGTCGTATTCTTCGAATGCCGCGTTCGGATAGCGCGCGGCAAGCAGGCTGCGGCTGATGTCTGCGTCCGCACCGACCAGCAGGACGCGCTTGGGCGCGTGGCGGACGATTTGCAGCCGCTCGTCGGTGTCTTGGGCGAGATGGCGGTGGATTTGCCAGCGTTTGTCTTGGGGGTTCATGTTTCAGACGACCTTTTTTTCTTTTTTTGAAGGGGTAGTACCGTTATTGATATTTGTATAGGAGTGGCGGTTCTATGTTCTTATGCCGCATTTCGAAAACCACTCTAATCCTCGTATGTCGTCATTCCCGCGCAGGCGGGAATCCAGACCTCTAGTTTTCAGAAATATTCAAAGATTACCGTCATTTCAAACTTCTGGATTCCCGCCTGCGCGGGAATGACGAAACGGGTTTTCTGCCATTTTAATCTATTAAAAATAGAAAAATTTCCTTAATCCTTAATTTCAATCTTTAATTTCCAAATTCATATTTGTACAGAAATCAAAGTATGCCTTTTCAGATGACCTTTTCGACAAAATCGCGGTAGCGTTCGGCAAATTCGTCGGCGTGGCTCAAAAATGGGGCGTGTGCCGCTTTTTCCATCAAGACCAATTCGCTGTCCGCCAGATGGCGGTTGAGGTATTCGCCCATGCGCGGCGGGGTGATGGCGTCTTTTTGTCCGAACACCAGAAGCGATGGGGCTTTGATGCTCGAAAGCAGCGGGCGGGCATCGGCTTGGTTGACGGCGTCCAACGCGGCTTGCAGGGCAGGCGGTGCGCCGTGGCGGGAGAGGTCGGGCAGGATGTTGCCGATGATTTCGGCAGCATTTGGTGTATGCAGCAACTGTAATTGTAGAAACTGTTTGATATGTTTGGCATAATCCTGCCGGAACGCGCCGACCATTTTGCCCAAAGCGGGATTGGAGAGGCCTTCGGGGTAGTCCGCGTCGGCGGTCAGGCGGGCGAAGCTTGCGGTCAGGCAGAGCGAACGGACTTTGTCGGGACGGCGTGCGGCGAGATGGAGCGCGACCAAGCCGCCGAGCGACCAGCCGAGGATGTGTGCCGGTGTGTCGATTTCTTCGGCGAAGGCTTCGGCAATTGCGGCGATGTTGAAGTTTTCGGCAAAGGGCGCGTCGCCGTGTCCGGGCAGGTCGAGGGCGCGGATGTCCCAATCGGCAGGCAGGCGCGGGATGAGGTCGTCGAAGACGTGGCGGTTCGCTGCCCAGCCGTGTATCAGATAAACTTTTTTGGCGGAGTGCGGCATGGCTGTTTTCTCTATGGATGTGTTTTCTTGGTGGTGCAATGCGGGATGGCGGAACAAAAGCCGTTGCGTATTATGCCACGCCTTGGTTTCAGCGTGCGAAACCCGACCGTATGGCGGTTTTTGCGACGGTTGCGCGGCGGACTTGGAAGAATTTTTTACCGACGCGGCAAACAGTTGCCCTTTGTGTTTCCGCCCGATACAGGGTGGGACGGTGTGCGGCGGCTGTCAGAAGAAGCCGCCGGCATTTGAGCGGATGTGGGCTTCGCTGTATTATGAGCCGCCCGTCAGCAGTATGATACGCGCGTTGAAGCATTTGGCTGACCTCGGCATGAGCCGTCCGCTGGCGGAACTGATGCGCCGCCATGCGCCCGACTGGCTGGAAACGGAACGTTTCGATTTTGTGCTGCCCGTGCCGTTGAGCAAAGAAAGGCGGCTGCATCGCGGTTTCAACCAAAGCGAGGAATTGGCGGATATTCTGTCCGAACATTACGGCTGGACGCTGCTGCCGCGACGGACGGTTTTCAGACGACATCGCGAGCCGCAAAGCACGCTGAAAAGCGCAGACAGGGTGCGTAACATAAAAAATGCTTTTGAAATCAATGGTCATATCTCGAAAAACTGTAATATTTTGTTAATCGACGATGTGTTCACCACCGGTTCGACGCTGGACGAATTGGCGCGGATGCTGAAAAAATCAGGCGCAGGCAAGATTTTTTGCTGGAGTTTGGCGCGTCCGCCAATGAAAAAATAGCTTAAGGTTTTTGACACCCATGGAACATTTCGGCATTATGCCACTCTATAAGTGATTGATTTATATGTTTACCATAGTTTTGTACCAACCCGAAATCCCGCCCAATACGGGCAATATCATCCGATTGTGCGCCAACACCGGAGCCGATTTGCATCTGGTCAAGCCGCTCGGTTTTCCGCTGGATTCGGCAAAAATGAAGCGCGCAGGTTTGGATTATCACGAGTTTGCAAAACTGACGGTACACGAGAATTTCGAAGATTGTCTCAAAGCCTTGGAAGGGCGCCGCATTTTCGCGCTGACCACTAAAGGCAAAACCCGTCCCGACGAAGTTTCTTTTGTTGAGGGCGATGTCTTTTTGTTCGGCCCCGAGACACGCGGCCTGCCCGCCGAAATCCTCAGTACCCTGCCCGAAGGGCAAAAGCTGCGCCTGCCCATGAAACCTGGCAGCCGGAGCATGAATCTTTCCAATACCGTCGCCGTGATTCTGTTTGAAGCATGGCGGCAAAACGGTTACGCAGGCGGTGTATAACATCCGCAAGGGAGTCTCCCTGAGCCGTTTGACAAAAACCAAGGCGATACTGTTTAACAGCTTGGTTTTTGTCAAACCGCCGATACGTCGTCTGAAACCGCCTGGGAGCCATCCCGCCGCGTTATCAACTCAAGAACGGACCACGTTTTGACTTTATCTAAAACCACCCTTTTCTCCACCCTGACTGCCGTTGCAATCAGCATCCTTTCCATTCATTCCGCCTCTGCCGACTCCATCGTCCGCGCCGAGAAGCTGAGTTCCTCTGCCAACCGCAGCTACAAAGTCGCCGGCAAACGCTACACGCCGATGACCAAAGTATCCAACTTCAGCCAAACCGGCAACGCCTCATGGTACGGCAGCCAGTTCCACGGCCGTAAAACCTCCAGCGGCGAGCGTTACAACATGAACGCCCTGACTGCCGCCCACAAAACCCTCCCCATTCCCAGCTACGCCCGTGTGACCAACACCAAAAACGGTAAAAGCGTCATCGTCCGCGTCAACGACCGCGGTCCTTTCCACGGCAACCGTGTGATCGACGTTTCCAAAGCCGCCGCCCAACAATTGGGTTTCATCAACCAAGGCACGGCACACGTTAAAGTCGAACAAATCGTACCGGGTCAAAGCGCACAAGCCTACAACGGTCAAGATATTTTCGTCGATTTGAAATCCTTCGGTACCGAGCGTGAAGCGCAAGCCTATATGAACCAAGCTGTGTCCAACCTTTCTTACGGCAAAATGAATCCGAAAGTTTCCATGGAGAAACGCGACTACGAATACGTCGTCAAAATGGGTCCGTTCACCTCGCAAGAGCGTGCCGCCGAAGCCGAAGCCAAAGCACGCGGTCTGATTCAGGCAGCTTCGCTGTCCCTCTAAGCCGTATCCGTGTTTTCAGACGACCTGTTGCAAGACAGGTCGTTTTGTATTGAAGCATCAGTATAAAGCCGTCGTATCCTTGCTCCCTTTCCCTTATAATCCCCCGCTTCTCAACCAAAGGAATCCCCACCATGTCCCTCCCACCTTGCCCACAATGCCAATCTGAATACACCTACGAAGACGGCAGCCAATACATCTGCCCCGAATGCGCGTTTGAATGGACGGAAAACGACGGCGAAGCCGCCGAAGAAACCCTGAGCGTCAAAGATGCCAACGGCGCCGTGTTGCAAGACGGCGACACCGTTGTCCTGATTAAAGACCTCAAAGTCAAAGGCAGCTCCATGGTTATCAAGCAAGGAACCAAGGTAAAAGGCATACGCCTGCAAGAAGGCGACCACAATATCGGTTGCAAAATCGACGGTAGCGCGATGAATTTGAAATCAGAGTTTGTCAAAAAGGCATGATGTTGGTATAATTGCCTGCTGGTGGGTCGCTAGGCCGACCTGAAAACCGTTTGTAAAGCTACTTGTCTCCGTAAGGGTTGCTTTCAAACGGTTTTCGCCTTTTTAAAGCTGTTTTCCCATAAAAAAACGCACCTTATTGCAAGGTGCGTTTTGATTTGTACGGCTTAGAATTTGGCGCCGGATTGGTTTGCCATATAGTCAGCCGCCGCTTTGACTTCGTCGTCGCTCAGGCTGGTGTTGCCGCCTTTTGCCGGCATGGTGTTGAAGCCTTCGAGTGCGTGTTTGTGCAAGGTTTCTTTGCCTTGTTTGATGCGCGGAGCCCAGTCGTCATTTTTACCGACAACCGGAGCGCCCGGGATGGTACCGCCGTGGCACATTTTACAGTTGGCTTCAAAAACGGCTTTACCGTCCACTTTGGCAGAAGAAGCATCTGCTGGTTTTTCTTCCGGTTTGGCTTCAGCAGGAGCCGCTTCTTTCACTTCTGAGGCAGCTTTGTCGGCAGCCTCTTCTACCTTGCTTGCAGCTTCTTGAGCGGCAGAAGCAACAGTATCAACGGCAGAAGCAGTAGCGTCTTTAACATCGGAGGCAACGGCGGTAGCCGCTTCCTTAGTTTCTTGTTTGGCCTCTTGGGAACAGGCTGTCAATGCAGCCATCATCATTGCAGCAATTAGTAATTTGTTCATGTTCTATCCTTCTTAAATTTTTTAGTTAAGGTACTGTTTTATAAAACAGCTGAAAAAATTCTAACACACATCATTTTCATGTTTCCGCTGATGTAGTGGATTGTAGTAACAAATATTGGCATAAGTCATATTTTGTTCTGAAAAAAGGCAGAAAATGTTGACATCGCACGACCATTCCTATAAAACCGCTAGCTTATTGGGCAGTTTTAACCGCGTCTGCCGCGCCTTCAAATCCGCCCATATCCCGCCAAATTTCAAAAGCCGAGCTTAAAAACTCGGCTTTTTTACGGGCTTTCCACTTCATAGAAAATTCATCTTCAACGGCGATCAATCCGTGCCTCCTCTTATGAAAAAGATAGTGTATTCCACCGTCAACAACATTTACATATCTTAAAGATACACAAGGTCTGCGCCCCGATTTTTCGGGGCGTTTTTTCATGCCGATGTCTAATTCCGGTATCGGGAAGGGTCGTAATCTTTACCTGTTTTATACAGTTGGTAGGCAATGACCGCCAATTTTCGCATGATGGCGACTATTATCAGTTTCGGGGGCTTTCCCCTCGCTTTGAGACGGGCTGTAAAGGCTGGAAATGCGTTCATACGGTAGGCGACAAGTGCGGGCATATACAGGGCTTTGCGTGCGTTCTTTTGCCCCTGTTTGGATATTCGGGGCTTTCCTTTGACGCTTGTTCCCGAATCTTTGATTTTTGGATCTAAACCGAGGTATGCGGCAAATTGGTTTTGATTGGCGAAGTCGTAGCGTGTGAGTTTGGCGAGCAGGGCGGAAGCGGAGGATTCGCCTATACCGTCTATGGTTTTTAGGCGGTTCTTCTTTTCGTTGTAGGCGGGGTTTTGGCGGTAGAAGTCTTTGAGTTCGTTTTGTACGGTTGCTATAAGCCTGTTCAGATGGTCTATGGTGGTCTGTATGTGATGGCGGATAGTATCGGGGGCAGTTTGGTGTTTGGTCTGTTCTGCGGCTCTCTGCTGCTTAAGGCGGGCTATATAGTCTGTAATGGCTTGGAGGTATTCTTGCTCTTCTGTCGGCGGCTGCCATGCTTGGGGCTGCATTCTTCGGCAATATTCGGCTATCAGCCTCGCGTCCTGTCGGTCGGTCTTGGTTCGTGTCTGTTCGGCTTCTCTGAAGCCTTTTATCTTGCTTGGATTGACTATGCTTACGGTGTGTTTCTGTCTTAAATGGGCGGCTATTGCTTCGTGGTAGATTCCTGTCGCTTCACAACAGCAATGCACCACTTCAGCAGTGTACCCCTGTATCCAGTCGTCCAAACGTCTAAATCCGTCCTCTGTGTTGTCAAACCTCCGTTCATAAAAAATGCTGTCTGAAATCAGACAGCAGTCTATGGTTTTCTTTGATACGTCTATCCCTAGGTAGTACATTGTTTTGCCTTATTTATTCAGGCTCGCAGCCTTGTATAGTGTTCAAACTGGGTATGTACGGAAGCCCGCGCTTCTATCTTTTTCCCAAGCTTTGGCTTTGGTCGTGCTTCGGAAGTCGCGGGCTGCGGTTCGGGTCATGAATCCGAACCCCTGAAAGGGTTGGTTACCCGTTCAGGGCTTTGGACTCTTTTTGCCTTCGGCGACGTTCGCCACGTGGCAGGGGGTGGGGTAAAAAACACACCCCACCCCTTGCGGGCAGCGTCTTTGGGTGGGTTAGCGTCAAGGGGTATCCAAAAAGATTTATAAAGACGATAAAGCCGTCTTTACAAATCTTTCTGGACGCCCTCCCCTTGACTTGTGGTTAGGTGGTCGATTGGGATAAATATATGGTTGCTGCTGCGCCTATCAATGATACTAAAAACATCGGTAGAACAAAATATTTTAAAAATCCGCGCCAGCCTTTGCGCTCATAAGTCGTTGCCGCCCATATCCCTAAAAAAACGCCAATCCCGCATTCATCAATTTACCTTTCCGCCCACATTCGTCAGGGCTTTATCATTGTATCCGTCATACATCAAATTTTGCGGGCTGGCACCGCCCATTGTCAAGACCTGCGGGGCGTCGGGATTGTATGCGGTCTGCGTCGGTTTTGCCGCTTCTGCCGTCTGCGTTTTATAGGGGTTGAACGGTAAGCCGTCTTTGACGTAGTGCAGGCAGGTTTGTTTGCCGATGTCTTTAATCTTCGTGCCTTGGTCGGTGTAACATGTGCAGCGGTTCTCTGCTTTGATACAGGCGGCAGGCCACGGCATGACTTTGACGGCTTTGTTCATGCCGTCGTATATCGGGGCGGTTTCGGGACGTTCTGCGATACGGGGCTGATAGTCTTCTTCTGTCAGATGGGGCTTTGGCGGTTCGGACGGCGTTTGCACCTTTGCTGCTGCGTACTGCCCCGCTGCGCCGTCGTCCGCCGCGGGAGCGGCTGCCGCCTGCGCTTCGGGGCTTGCCGCTGGCGCGGCAATATGTGCCTGTGCCGTCTGTCCCGCTGTCTCTATGGGTTTTTCCAAATTTTTCCAAAAGGAAGCGAAATAATACAAGCCTCCGCCAAGCATGGCTATTGCGATAGGTATCAGGTACAGAACCTTGCTGCGCTTGGTTCTGATTTTGGTGTGTTCTTCGGCGGACTTGTACAGTCCGTACGCGCTCTTGTCGAGCTTATAGACGCTGACGAGGGCTTCTTTTATGTTCGCCCTGCTTTCGGGTTCTTTTGCGCCCCCTGTCGTCCATTCGAGCTTTCGGCGCAGTCCTAGATTGGTCTTTCCGAAATGGGTGTGATGTTCAATCAGGGAGCGGAGGTGTACGTCTATCAGGCGCGGATGCTGTGTAATAAGCAGGAAATCTAAACCCCTGTGTCTGTGGGTTTCCAGCTCTGCTACATAGTCGGGAACGGCGGAACTGCTGGAACGGGGGCGAAATATACGCTGACATTCGTCAACGACGATTATTGCGCCGTCGGGTGCCCATTTGGGCCATGTCTTTATGCTTTCGCCTTCGGGTATTTCTTCGTGGGGTATTTTTAAATCAGGTATGCCGTCAATGAACAGGGGACGGTTTTTAAAATCTTTGCGTTTGGCGAGCATGGAAACGACGTTCAGGGTTTTGCCTGAACCCGGTACGCCTGTGAACAGATATAACATGTTTTCTTCCTATTTCGACTGAATGATGGTAGACAGTTTTTTAAAACCTTTTAGGGATATGACGAAGCTGAACGAACCAAATATCCAGTTCAGAATGACACCGAATCCTGCGATATACAGTATTTGCAGTGCTTCATCGGGGAAGCCGCCGATACTGCGGCTGATTTCGTTGATGAAATAACTCTGCAATGAATTCAGTCCTGTTACTGAAATAAAACTCAAACCTATGGCGGTCAATATGCGCCCTGCTACGGACATGAGGACGCCTGTTATCAATGAAGCCCAATTCATTTCACAATTCCTTTACGGATTCATAGACAAAATAGGTGCAGGTCAGCACGCATATGGCGATGAATATGGGGCGAAGCTTTCGCGCCAAATCGCACAACGGGTCATAGCTGAACTCCACCTGTCCCAATGCGCCGAAATCGACTGAACGGGGAGCGGGACACGTCCCGTCAGACTGGAACACGTTCAAGGGCTTAAAATCAAGGTCTATGGTCTGTTCCGGTAACTGGATGTCTTCATAGCTCGCATCGCCACTCGGCATACATTGAGCAGCATTCGGATTTTGCTGACAAAAATCCTGCTTCTGATTCTCTTGGTTTTGATTTTGCTGCCCTGTCGGACTGTTCGGCTGATTCGGCGTATTCGGACTGTTCGGCGTTGTCGGTGCATTCGGACTATCTGGCGTTGTAGGTGTATTCGGACTATTGGGTGTTGTCGGTGTGTTCTGTCCTTTATTCGGTGTCGGTATGATTTCGCTGCGTGTCGGTGCGAGCGTGGAATTTGGTTTCAAATCAGGACGCGGAATAATCGTTGTCGTAATCGAACCGTCTCTGTTTATCGTGAATCGTGTTTGTTGAGGTGTATTGCTACCCTGCGGGGTATAGGGTGCTGAATCGGCGGTCATCGGGGTAAATTCATTTGAAACCGTCGATTTTTCAACGGAATCGCCAATTTTGGACAACTGATTCATCAATTCGGCATGATTGGTCTGTTGGTTATTCAACATGCGCTCCAAAATGTCTTTAATGTCCTTTTGGTTAAGCGTCATTTCTTTAATGATTTTTTGCTGCTCTGCAGGCGTTTGAGAGGTCACTTTTGCTCGAGCATCTTGTAGCTGGGCGTCGTTTGTGATTGGGGTGTAAATACTGCCTACCACCATGTCATAGCCTTCGGGCAAAGCGCCGCCTTTATACCAAGTTGCAGATTTAACATACGACCAGTTATAAATCCCGTTGTATTTGTCAATTTGCCATCTATAACCTTGAATTTGAGGTTTGGGATTAACATTAGACCCCGACCCAATATCTACACGTCTTAAATAAAGCTGCGAATAACTACCATCTTTGTTCTTTGAAGCTTCGGCAAGCATTTTCCCTGATGTCGTCCATCCTTCCGCCTGTTTTGCTGCGGCGGCTGCGCCTTCGGCTGCTTTTTTGGCGGCTGCTGCTGCGATTGCTCCGCCAAGGTCTCCGCCTTGTTCGGCTTGGGCTTGGGCAGTTGCTGCCTGTTGTGCTGCTTGTGCGAGTTGCCCTGACGATGAATTAGGTCGAATACCTGTTTTATCAAAAAACTGATTTACTCCACTACCAAAACCCGTAAAATCAAGTTTAGACAACCCTTCCAAAACTGCGCCAAATCCTTCTCTAGCTGCGCCACTCCAGTCACCATTCTGAGCTTGTTTGTAAGCTCTTGCGGCAAAATCCGAACCAATCGCACCACCTGCTGCAGTTAACCCCGCAATCGCTCCTCCTGCCATTGCCTCTACTCTCGGAATATTTACACTTTGCGTCTGTGTCGTTCTAATTGTTGCTTTTTCTCCATAATTGCCCGTTGCGGTTATGGTTTTCGACTGACTACCTTTAATGGAATCTCCCGACTTGGTTACGGTCGGTCTGCCGTTGTTTTGGCTCTGCACGCGCCATACGCCCGTTTTCGGGTCGTATCCTTTTTGTCTCAAGGCCTGCTCAGACGGGAAACCCGCCCCCTGATGTTGTGCCGGCGGCGGCAATCCTACTTCTGCCCATGCCTGCCCTACGACCAAGAGCGAGCCAAGACATACAGAAAGACGGCTAATGTTAGGGGCTTTACCATACCCAATAAAAATGCTGATTCGGGTGTCATTCTTCATTTCTTTCTCTCTGCCATAAAACCAGTTTCACAATAACGACAACGGCAAAAAGTGAAATCATTGCAAACATCATCTGTGTGCCGATTTGTTCGCCGAGACGGTAATATTTCATGCTGTCGCACTGCGGAAACTGAAGTTTTACGGTCTGTTCGTTATAAGTCCAAGTCTGCCCGTTAAAAACGGGGTGATGCAGCACCCCGTCTTTGTCTATGGTCGGTACGACTTGGGTCATCACTTCGTTTGTTGCCTGCTCTGCCGTTTCATGACAGATGCGACCGACCTGATAACCCATGTTGCACCTTATGCGGAACGTTTCACTGCGGATTTGATAACACTGATGGAAACGGCGGCAACAGCCAAAGCAACAGCAACCGCGCCGACGGCAATAATGCCTGTTTTCAATCCACCGAGTTCTGTTTTGGCGGCATCGACCATGCCGCTATCTTCCGCAAATGCCAATACCGGCAATGCTGCAACGGTTACAAATGCGGCTGCTTGTTGAAATTTGGTTTTGATACTCATGATGTTTTCCTTTATGGAGTTAAAAAAAAATGGTTATGGCGGTGTTTCGGGGTCAATTCAGGGGACACCGCCGAACCCCTGAAACTGGTTTATG
>ERZ773050.1830-NODE-1830-length-11549-cov-7.073256_pt1 | contig 11549 bp, 9 predicted proteins | sample MGYA00580632_ERZ773050 | MGnify/ENA primary metagenome ERZ773050 (study PRJEB29015, sample SAMEA2738123) | human oral metagenome | biome: human oral; feature: human-associated habitat; material: saliva | place: China | collected 2166 ... | reverse complement strand
CCGGCGGGCCTGGCCGGCCACCTCGTTCTCGCCGATGACCTCGTAGCGGGTCGCGACGATCTGGGAGCTCGAGGTGAAGTCGCGCCGCCCGGCGGTCATGGCGTAGCTGATGCCCGAGGTGAGCACGTTGGCCAGGACAAACACGACGATGGCGCCGAGGAAGACGAGGGCGATGCTCACATTGGGCACGAAGAAGTAAAACAGGAGCGCCGCCATGGCGCCCCAGACCAGGCCGTTCATCGCGGCGCTCGCGAGCACCCGGCCCCAGCTGAGGCCGCCCGTGATGCGCTCGATGCTCTTCAGCTCGGTGCCGACGATCGACAGGAACTGCACCGGGAAGTTCCTGTCGGCCAAGTAGTCAACGGCGTGCTGGGCGTCCTCGTAGGTGTCGTAGACGGCGATGGACGCAGGCGAGCGGAGCCGCAGGCGCGAATTGCCACGGCCGGGGACGGAAGCAGTGCCACCCATCATGGACATGGGCCCTCCTCGTGTCTCTGGAACCGGTCCGCCCGCCTGGGCGAAACCTAAGCCTGACGGACTCAAGTTTAGTCGACACGGCGTGCGGGGCCACCGTGCCGCCCTGCGCCGACCGTGAACCGGGCGCGGACTGGGCGCGGACAGCCGGCTCAGCGGCCCCTGACGGCCTCGAACATGTCGACGGTGCGGTGCGCGGCCTCGACGTGCAGGTTCTCGATCATGCGACCGTGGAAGGTGGCGACGCCGGAGCCCGCCGCGAGGTCCAGGACGCCTGGGGCATCGACCCGGCCGGGGTCCACGCCCACGCGCCCCTGCCCGACAGGCCCGGGCGCAGCACGACCCAGATCCTGGCTGCGCTGGCCGACGGCAGCCTCGGCGGCCTGGTGGCGGGCGGTATCGACCCGCGCGACTTCCCGGACCCGGGCCTGGCCCGGACGGCGCTGGCCGCCTCCGGCTTCACCGTCCAGCTCGAGGTGCGCAGCAGCGAGGTCAGCGAGCGCGCCGACGTCGTCCTGCCGGTCGCCCCGGCGGAGGAGAAGAACGGCACCTTCGTCAACTGGGAGGGGCGCGTGCGCCCCTTCGGCCAGGCCCACGTCTCACGCTCCCGCACTGACCGCCAGGTCCTGGGCATGCTCGCCGACGAGATGGGAGTCGACCTGCAGGTCGACGACCTGGTCGTCCTGCACGAGCAGCTCGCCGACCTGGGCCTGTGGCGCGGGCAGCGCCCGTCGGTCGCCTTCGGGCCCGCCCCGGCGGTCTGCGCCGGCGCCCCCGTCCCCGCCGCCGACGGCGTCGAGGCGCGCCTGACCACTCACAAGCCCATGCTCGACGCCGGGCGCCTCCAGGACGGTGAGCCCTTCCTGGCCGCCACCGCCCTGCGCCCCGTCGCCCGGGTGGGCGCCGACCTCGCCCAGCGCCTGTCGCTGGCAGCCGGCCAGGAGGTGACCGTGGCGACCGCCGCCGGATCGATCACCCTGCCGGCCGTCGTCGGCGGCGTCAGCGACGGCACCGTGTGGCTGCCCGAGTGCTCGGCCGGCTCCACCGTCCACCAGACCCTGGGCGCCGGGCACGGCTCCCAGGTCACCGTGACCCATGCAGCGGAGGTACTGAGGTGAACCCGATCTACGCGGCTCAGGCCGCTGCCGACGACGCCCTCCCCAACGGGGGCGTGACCGCCGACTTCTCCGCCGAGACCTGGTGGCTGACCCTCATCAAGGCCGGCTTCATCGTCGCCTTCCTCATCGTCAGCGTCATGATGGCGCTGTGGGTGGAGCGGCGCGGCCTGGCCCGCATGCAGACCCGCCTGGGCCCCAACGTCAACGGCCCCCTCGGCCTGCTCCAGGCGGTCGCCGACGCCGGCAAGCTCATCATGAAGGAGGACTTCTGGCTCAAGGGGGCCGAGAAGGTCATCTACCTCCTGGCGCCGCTCATCGCCGCCTTCAGCGCCTTCATGGTCTACGCGGTCATCCCCTTCGGGCCGCAGGTGAGCATCTTCGGCCACTCCACGCCCCTGCAGCTGACCGACTTCCCGGTGGCGGTCCTCTACATCCTGGCCATCACCGCCTTCGGCGTCTACGGGATCATCCTGGGCGGCTGGTCCACGCACTCCACCTACCCGCTCTTCGGCGCCGTGCGCAGCGCCGCTCAGGTCATCTCCTACGAGCTGAGCATGAGCCTGTCCATCCTCACGGTCTTCCTGGCCTCGGGGACCATGTCCACCTCCGGGATCGTGACCGCCCAGGAGCGCATCTGGTGGGCCGTGGCGATGGTGCCCAGCTTCATCATCTACGTCATCTCCATGGTCGGTGAGGTCAACCGCCTCCCCTTCGACCTGCCCGAGGCCGAGGGCGAGCTCGTCGCCGGCCACATGGTCGAGTACTCCTCGATGAAGTTCGCCTGGTACTTCCTGGCCGAGTACATCAACATGTTCAACGTCTCGGCCGTGTGCGTCACCCTGTTCCTGGGCGGCTGGCGCTCGGCGATCCTCAGCCTGTTCTGGGAGGGCGCCAACTCCGGCTGGTGGCCGATGCTGTGGTTCGTCGCCAAGGTCTGGGCCGTCATGTTCTTCATGATCTGGACCCGCGGAACCCTCGTGCGCATCCGCTACGACCACTTCATGAAGCTGGGCTGGAAGGTCCTCATCCCGATCTCCCTGGTCTGGTTCGTGCTGGTGGCCGTGGTGCGCGCCTTCCGCACCTTCTCGGGCGCCTCCGTGCAGGCCCTGCTGCTGCCGATGGCCGTCGTGTTCTGCGTCATCATGTTCATCCTCTTCCTCATCCCCGACAAGGAGGAAGAGGAGGAGCTCTACGAGGACTATGAGGACTACGACGACGAGGATGCGGACGACGAGGACGTCGAGATCCTGGACGCCGAGGACGACCACGTCGCCTTCCTCGAGGGCTTCCCGGTCCCGCCGCCTCCGGGCAGCTCCCTGCCGCCCTCACCGCGCGCCCGCCGCGCCGCCCTGGCGGCGCAGGCGACCGATGCGGCCGGTGACTCCGAGACCGGGGCGGCCACCGCCGTCGGCCTCTTGGAGGACACCGACGTCGATGACGACGACGCAGCCGGTTCCGCAGACTCCGCCGCCTCTGCCGAGTCCCCCGACTCAGCAGGTGCGGCCGGCACGGCAGCTCCGGCCGGTACGGACGCAGCCACCGCCCTGCCCACCTTCACCCTTGACCTCAAGGCCGACCCGGCCGGCGGCAAGGACACAGACACGGCCGCTGAGGCACCCCAGGAGGGAAAAGATGACTGATCGCCCCCACCGTTCCCGGGGCTCGCAGCACGACAAGTGGCTGCGCGACGCTCCCTCCGCCCTGGCCCGCGCCTTCGCGCCCGTGGCCGGCTACGGGGTCACCATCTCCTCGATGTTCCGCCCGGTGGTCACCGAGCAGTACCCCTTCGAGCCCCCACAGGTGATGCCCCGCTACCACGGGCGCCACCAGCTCAACCGCTACGACGACGGCCTGGAGAAGTGCATCGGCTGCGAGCTGTGCGCCTGGGCCTGCCCCGCCGACGCCATCTACGTCGAGGCGGCGGACAACGCCCCCGGCGCCCAGTACTCGCCCGGCGAGCGCTACGGCCGCGTCTACCAGATCAACTACCTGCGCTGCATCTTCTGCGGCATGTGCATCGAGGCCTGCCCCACCCGGGCCCTGACGATGACCCACGAGATCGAGGAACTGGTCGGCCCCACCCGCACCGGCCTCATCTACGAGAAGGCCGACCTCCTCGCCCCCGTCCCCGTCGGCGCCCTGGACGCCCCGCACCCCATGGTCGAGGGCACCGAGGACGGCGACTACTACCGCGGCGCCGTCACCGGGCCGACCCAGGCGCAGGCCGACTGGGTACGCGCCCACCGGCCCGAGGACCCGACCCTCGCCACCGCTAAGGTCGTGGCGGCCCCCGCGAGGCCGAAGGAGGCCGTGCGATGAGCTCACCCATCATCCTCCCTCTGGCAGCGGCGCCCGTGGCTCCCACAGCGCCCGCGCCCGCGGCCCTGAGCAGCACCGGGACGGTGACCCTCGGCGAGACGATCCTCTTCGGCGTCGTCGCCCTGGTGACCATCGCCTGCGGCGTCGGGCTGCTCACCGCGAAGCGCGCCGTCGCCGCCGCGGTCAACATGATCGTCATCATGATCGGCCTGGCGATCCTCTACATCGCCAACGAGGCCCCCTTCCTGGGCGTCACCCAGGTGGTGGTCTACACCGGCGCGATCATGACCCTCGTCCTGTTCGTCATCATGCTCGTCGGAGTCGGCGGGGAGGAGCCCGTGGGCGCCACCACGTCCCGGGCGCAGGTCCCCCTCATCGCCCTGACCGGCGCGGCCCTCGCGGGCGCCCTCGGCCTGGCGGTCTGGCAGACCACCCTGCCGCGCCCCGCCGGGCTCGACTCCGGCTCGGCCGCCGAACCCGCCGAGCTCGCCACCGCCCTGTTCAGCCGCCACGTCGTCACCATGGAGCTCACCGCCATGCTCCTCATCGTGGCGGCCCTGGGGGCGCTCACCCTCACGCACCGCCAGCGCATCCGCCCCAAGCGCTCCCAGGCGACGATCGCCCAGGACAAGCTGCGCGACTACGCCGTCAAGGGAACCCACCCCGGCCAGCGGCCCATGCCCGGCGTCTACGCCGCCACCAACTCCGCGGCCGCCCCCGCCCTGGACGCCGACGGCGCCGCCGTCGAGGAATCCATCCCGCGCGTCCTGCGCGCCCGGGACCTGGGCTACGAGCTCGCCGAGATCTCTCCCGAGACCGCGGCCGCCGCGAGGGCCGGCCAGATCCGCTCCCGCACGGAGGCGCGCATCGCCCAGTCCGGCATGGCCTCCATGCCCGGCGCCGCCGCCCCCGCGGTGGTTCAGCCCATGGCCGCCCCGGCCCTGCCCGAGGTCCCGGCTGCCGACCCGAGCCTGACCGAGGCGAAGGAGGAGGACAAGTGAGCATCGGCCTCTACATCATCCTGGCGATCATCCTGTTCGCCCTCGGCGCGCTCACCGTGCTGCTGCGCCGCAACGCGATCATCGAGCTCATGGGCGTTGAGCTCATGCTCAACGCCGTCAACCTCGTGCTCGTCACCTTCTCCCGCGTCCACGGCAACCTGACGGGGCAGATCTTCGCCTTCTTCGTCATCGTCGTGGCCGCCGCGGAGGTCGTCGTGGGGCTGAGCATCGTCGTGTCCATCTTCCGAACCCGCAGGGGAGTGTCGGTCGACGACATCAACCTGCTCAAGAACTGAAGGGGCTGACGTGAGCATGATGGGCGCACTTCCCCTCGCACTGGCACCCGCCGTCTCCGCCGGGCACGCCACCCACGCCGCCACCGGCGCGGCGGAGTTGGCCTGGCTCCTCATCGCGGTGCCGGCCGTCAGCGCCGCGATCCTGCTGATCGCCGGCCGCCGCTCCAACTCCTGGGGCCACTGGCTGGGCCTGGCCGCCGCCGTCTTCAGCGCCGTCCTGGGCCTGACGATCATCGCCCAGGTCGCGGGCATGACCGAGGACAAGCGGATCATGGGCACCAAGCTGTGGCACTGGTTCAGCGCCGGGGGCCTGAGCATCGACGTCGGCCTGCGCATCGACCCGCTGTCGCTGACCTTTGTCGGCCTGGTCACCTTCGTCGGCTCCCTCATCCACCTGTACTCGGTGGCCTACATGAGCCACGACCGCGACCGCCGCCGCTTCTTCGCCTACCTCAACCTCTTCATCGCCGCGATGCTCACCCTCGTGCTCGGCGATTCCTACATCACCCTCTTCGTCGGCTGGGAGGGCGTGGGCCTGGCCTCCTACCTGCTCATCGGCTTCTGGAACACCGCCGACGCCGACGGCCCGCGCGCCGAGCGCGACAAGTCCATGGAGAACGCCACCGCGGCCAAGAAGGCCTTCATCATGAACCGCGTGGGGGACATGGGCCTCCTGGCGGCCATGATGGCGATGGTCTCCCAGGTCCACTCCGTCGCCTTCGACGCCGTCCTGCCCGCCGCCGCCTCGGGCCGCGTGACCACCGGCTGGCTGACCGCCATCGGCTTCTTCCTCCTCGTGGCCGCCTGCGGCAAGTCCGCCCAGTTCCCGCTCCAGGCCTGGCTGGGCGACGCCATGGCCGGCCCCACGCCCGTCTCCGCCCTCATCCACGCGGCCACGATGGTCACGGCCGGCGTCTACCTCATGGTGCGCTCGGGCACCATCTACGGCGGCGCCCCCAGCGCCCAGCTCGCGGTGGCGATCGTCGGCGCCATCACCCTCCTGCTCGGCGCGATCATCGGCTGCGCCAAGGACGACATGAAGAAGGTGCTCGCCGCCTCCACCATGAGCCAGATCGGCTACATGATGCTCGGCGCGGGCCTGGGCCCCATCGGCTACGCCTTCGCCATCTTCCACCTCCTCACCCACGGCTTCTTCAAGGCCCAGCTCTTCCTCGGGGCCGGCTCCGTCATGCATGCCATGGGCGACCAGGTCGACATGCGCCGCTTCGGGGCGCTGCGCACCGCCATGACGATCACCTGGGCCACCATGGGGATCGGCTGGCTCGCGATCCTCGGGATCCCGCCCTTCAGCGGCTTCTGGTCCAAGGACAAGATCATCGAGGCCGCCTTCATCGGCGAGGGCGCCAAGCCCTGGATCCTGGGCTCCATCGCCCTCGTGGGCGCCGGCATCACCGCCTTCTACATGTCCCGCCTCTTCTTCATGATCTTCCACGGCAAGGCCCGCTGGACCACGGAGAAAGACATCGAGGGCCCCGTCCATCCGCACGAGTCGGGATGGATGATGACCCTCCCGCTGCTCATCCTGTCCGTGTTCTCCATGGGCCTGGGCGGCGCCCTGGCCGCGGGCGACACCTTCGTCACCTGGCTCGAGCCGGTCACCGGCCACGCCCAGCACGGCGAGCCGGTCCTGCCCGCCACGGTCATCATGGGGGCCACCCTCGGCCTCGTCATCGTCGGCGCGCTCGCCGCCTGGCTCATGTACGCGGCCCGCCCCGTGGCCACCGTCGTCCAGCCGGGAGGCGCCCTCGTCGAGGCGGCGCGCAAGGACATGCACCAGGACGCCATCAACGAGGCCATCGCCATGCGGCCCGGCCAGGGCCTTGTGCTGGCCGCCAACGCCTCCGACCGCTACGTCGTCGACGGCGCCGTCGAGGGACTGGCCACCGGCACCGCCGCGCTCGGCCGGCTCGTCGGCCGCACCGAGTCCGGGTACGTGCGCTCCTACGCCGGCTACATGGCCGCCGGCACCGTCCTGGCCCTCATCGCCGTCCTGGCCACCAGGTTCTGAGAGGACACAGCCACATGCAGACACTCACCGTCGCCACGGGCGCCTACCCCGTGCTCTCCGTCATGGTGCTCGTCCCGCTCATCGGGGCCCTGCTCCTGGCCATTCCCGCCCTGCGGGGCCAGGCGCGCGGCCTCGGCCTCACCATCGCGATCGCCGAGCTCGGCCTGGGCATCTGGGCCGCCATCCTCTTCGACCCCCACGCCGGGACCGTCTACCAGCTCGCCGAGACCCGCCACTGGATCCCCGCCATGGGCGTCTCCTGGGCGCTGGGCGTCACCGGCCTCGGCCTGGCGATGCTCCTCCTGGCCGTCTTCCTCGTGCCCATCGTGCTCCTGGCCTCCTGGGGCGAGATCCCAGCCGATCGCCAGGCCGGCTTCGCCAGCCTCATCCTCGCCCTCGAGGCCTTCATCGTCGTCATCTTCACCGCGCGCGACGTCCTCCTCTTCTACCTCGTCTTCGAGGCGATGCTCATCCCCGTCTACTTCCTCATCGGCCGCTACGGGGGGCCCGACCGGCGCCGCGCCGCCATCAAGTTCCTCCTGTACTCCCTGGCCGGCGGGCTCGTCATGCTCATCGGCGTCGTCGCGCTGACGGTGTACGGGCCCGGCGGCGACGAGAACTACCTCATCCAGAACCTGTCCCAGGGGCTCACCTCCTCCACGGGCGTGACCCGGGGCATCTTCGTCACCTTCCTCATCGCCTTCGCCATCAAGGCCCCGATGGTGCCTCTGCACACCTGGCTGCCCGACACCGCCGAGCAGGCGACTCCCGGCACCTCCGTGCTGCTCATCGGCGTCCTGGACAAGATCGGCACCTACGGGATGATCGCGATCGTCCTGCCGCTCTTCCCCGAGGCCTCCCGCTGGGCGGCGCCGGTCATCCTGCCGCTGGCGATCGTCGGCATCATCTACGGCGGCCTGGCCGCCATCGGCCAGGACGACCTCTACCGCCTCATCTCCTACACCTCCATCAGCCACTTCGGCTTCATGGTGCTGGGGATCTTCATCGGCAACCAGGTGGCCGCCGTCGGCGCCATGGTCTACATGGTCGCCCACGGGCTGTCGATCGCCGGCCTCTACCTCATCACCGGGTTCATGGCCCGGCGCACGGGGACGGTGCGCATCAGCGAGCTCGGCGGTATCGCCCGGGTCATGCCGCTCATCGCCGGGACCTTCCTCTTCTCCGGCCTGGCGTCCATCGCCCTGCCGGGCCTGTCCGGGTTCATCCCCGAGTGGATGGTCCTCACCGGCAGCTTCTCCGCCAAGCCCGTCTACGGGATCCTCGCGCTCCTGGGCGTCATCATCGCCGCGGTCTACATGCTCCTGCCCTACCAGAGGGTCTTCACCGGGGCGCCGGCCGCCGAGCGCGTCGGCAGCCAGGACCTCGACGGCCGTGAGCGCGTCGTCGTCGCCCCCATCATCGTCGCCATGCTGGTCCTCGGCCTGGCGCCCGCCGCCCTGACCGGCATCCTCGACGGCGTCGGAGCGCAGACCGCCGCCACCATGACCGGGGCGGGTTCTCAGTCCGCCGCCACGGCCCCCGTCACGGAAGGGAGCAGCAAGTGAGCTTCACCGCCCCGTCCATCCACTGGGCCGGCCTCGTCCCGGTCCTCATCATCCTGGGAACCGCCATCCTCGGCGTGCTCGTCGAGGCGCTCATCCCGCGTCGCGCCAGGCACCTCACCCAGACGGCCCTCTCAGTGGCCGCCATCCTCGGCGCGATCGTCGCCCTCGTGTGGCGGTGGGGAATCGTCGTCGACGGCGCCAAGCCCGACTACGTCGCCACCGGCTTCAACGAGGACAACTTCGGCATCGCCGCCCAGGGCGTCCTGCTCATCATCGGCCTGCTGTCCATCCTCGTCATCTCGGACCGCACCGAGCTCGGCGACTCCGCCTTCGCCGCGCAGGCCGCCGACCGCCCCGGCAGCGCCGAGGAGAGCGAGTCCATCCACGCCGGGTGGGTCGCCACCGAGGTCTTCCCCCTCACGCTGTTCTCACTGGCCGGCATGATGCTCTTCCCGGTCGTCAGCGACCTCATCTCGCTGTTCGTCATGCTCGAGCTCGTCTCTCTGCCGCTGTACGTCATGGCCGCCATGGCCCGCCACCGCCGCCTGCTCAGCCAGGAGGCCGCCATGAAGTACTTCGTCCTGGGGGCCTTCGCCTCCGCCTTCCTCCTCATGGGCTCGGCCCTCCTCTACGGCGCCTCCGGCTCCGTGCTCTACAGCGAACTGGCCGCAGCCGTGGCCGGCGCCGTCCCGGGCGCCGACTGGCTCGTGCTGGCCGGCGTCACGCTCGTGCTCGTGGGCCTCCTGTTCAAGATCGCCGCCGCCCCCTTCCACGCGTGGAGCCCGGACGTCTACCAGGGAGCGCCCACCCCGGTCACCGGCTTCATGGCCGCCGGGGTCAAGGCGACCGCCTTCCTCGCGCTCCTGCGTTTCTTCTTCACCGTCGGCGGGCGGCTGAGCTGGGACCTGGCGCCCGTCCTGTGGACCATCGCCATCGTCACGATGGCGGTCGGCACCGTCGTCGGCATCGTCCAGCGCGACGTCAAGCGCATGCTCGCCTACTCGGCGATCGCCCACGCCGGCTACATGCTCATCGGCATCATCGCCTACAACAAGGCCGCGGCCCCCGCGATCCTCTTCTACGCCCTGGCCTACGGCATCGCCACGGTCGGCGCCTTCGGCATCGTGTCGCTCGTGCGCGAGTCCCACGGCGGGGGCGCGGGCGCGGAGGCCACGAGCCTCGACGACTACCGGGGCCTCGCCCGGCGCAGCCCCTGGCTGGCCGGTGCCATGACGGTCTTCCTGCTGTCCTTCGCGGGCATCCCGCTCACCGGCGGGTTCATCGCGAAGTTCCGGCTCTTCGTCGCCGGTGTCGGTGGCGGGGCGACCTGGCTCGTCGTCATCGCGGTCGCGAGCTCGGCGGCCACGGCCTTCTTCTACCTCAGGCTCGTCGTGCTCATGTACTTCCGCGACCCCGAGGGCGAGGGCGTCGCCGTCGTCGACTCCCAGGGCATGGCGGCCGCCGCGATCACCATGGCCGTCCTGGCCACGATCGCCCTCGGCGTCCTGCCCCAGGCCGTGCTCACGACGCTCGACCGCGCGGCTATGCTCATCCCGTGACCACACCGTTGCCACTGAGCGCCCCGGAACTCGAGGGCCGCATGGCCCCCGCCCTTGACGCCGTGGAGGAGCGGCTCATGATGATCGTCAGCAACGCTGACGAGACCATCAACCCTCCCACCTCCCACCTGGCCAGGGCCGGCGGCAAGCGTCTGCGCCCCACCCTTGTGCTGCTCACCGCCCAGCTCGGGGACCCCGAGCGCGCCACGGGCGAGGCGGTGAGAGACGCGGGCGTCGCCGTCGAGCTCACGCATATCGCCACGCTCTACCACGACGACGTCATGGACGACGCCCCGCTGCGGCGCGGCGCCCCCAGCGCCCAGACCGTCTGGGGCAACTCGGCGGCCATCCTCGCGGGCGACATCCTCGTGGCCCGCTCCTCCCAGCTCATCGCCGCTCTCGGGCCCGAGGCGACCCTCGCCCACGCGCGGACCTTCGAGCGCCTGTGCACCGGCCAGCTCCACGAGACCCTCGGTCGCCCCGCGGGCACCGACCCCGTTGACCACTACATCCAGGTGCTCGCGGACAAGACCGGCTCGCTTATCGCCGTCTCCGCCCGCTACGGCGCCATGCTCACCGGTGCGGGCGCCGGGGTCGAGGCCATCGTCGAGGAGTTCGGCGAGCGCATCGGCATCGCCTTCCAGCTCGCCGACGACGTCATCGACCTCGCCTCCGACTCCCAGACCACCGGCAAGACCCCCGGCACGGACCTCCTCGAGGGCGTGGACACGATGCCCGTCCTCCTGCTGCGCAAGGCACTGGCCGCGGGCGAGCTCGACGCCGCTGGCCAGTCGATCCTCTCCGACCTGTCCTCCGCGGACCTGCACGATCCCGCCATGCTCGCCAGGGTCGTCAAGCGCCTGCGCGCCCACCCCGTCCTGCAGCGCACCCGCGAGATGGCGCTGTCCTGGGCCGACGACGCCGTCGCCGGCCTGGAGGGCCTGGAGGAGGCGGTCCTCGCAGCGACCCGCGAGCGCCTCGCCGTTGACGGCGTCGCCGGGGAGGACCTGGAGACCGCCCTCGCCGGCGCCCGCGAGCGCGCCCGCGTCGTGCGGGGCCTCCTAGAGGACTTCGCCCACCAGCTCGTCGACCGCGCGGCCTGAGAAGGCGTCGGTCGGAGGGCGGTGGTGCGCCGCGTCCTCGGGCGGTCCCCCGCCACGCGCAACTGAGGCGAGCGGCGCCGAGCTT
>ERZ773050.1829-NODE-1829-length-11554-cov-4.642752_pt1 | contig 11554 bp, 15 predicted proteins | sample MGYA00580632_ERZ773050 | MGnify/ENA primary metagenome ERZ773050 (study PRJEB29015, sample SAMEA2738123) | human oral metagenome | biome: human oral; feature: human-associated habitat; material: saliva | place: China | collected 2166 ... | reverse complement strand
CAGGTGGTCTTGCTTACATTACCTACCAAGATGGCGCGGCCAAGAGCCCAATTGCCAAGTTCCTGCGTGAGGAAGAGCTGGCCGCTATCCAAGCCAAAACAGGGGCCAAGGACGGCGATGCAGTCTTCTTTGGGGCTGATAGGCGCCCGGTGGTCAATGCAGTGCTGGGGCGGCTGCGTAGTGAGTTTGCCGAGCACTTTGGACTGAAGGATCCGCAGGCGGTGGCGCTGGCCTGGATTATCGATTTCCCATTCTACGAGTGGGACGAGCATGCGCGTAAGCTCGACTTTGGCCACAATCCCTTTAGTATGCCAAAGGGTGGGCTTAGCACCCTGCAAGCCGCCCAGACGGATGAAGATAAGCTGGCCATCCTGGCCGACCAGTTTGATATGGTGATGAACGGCTACGAAATCTGCAGCGGCGGTGTGCGCAATCACAACCCGGCCGTGCTGTATGAAGTATTCGGGCTGCTGGGCTATAGCCGGCAGTATGTGGAAGAGAAGTTTGGTGCTATGCTGCGGGCCTTTACCTACGGTGCGCCGCCACACGCAGGCTGCGCCTTTGGCATCGACCGCATCCTGATGGAGCTAACCGGCGAGCACAACGTGCGCGAAACCCTCGCCTTCCCCAAAAACGGCAGCGGCGTCGACGTCATGATGGACTCACCCGCGCAGGTGGAGCCTGGGCAGCTGAAGGAGTTGGGGTTGTAATATGAACTGGTTGCTTGATAGCAGTAGTATCATGCTTGTTCTGCTGGCGGTAGCATTTGTGTTTGCAATTGTGTTGCTGGTTATTATGAAATCACCGACCTTTGTGCCGCGCCGCATTATTGTTGACCAGATTTTGGGTGTGGAACGGCAGCTGTTCACTCATCAAATGGACGCACGGAGCTTGATACGCAACTGTTTAACGCTGCTTAACCACCAAGCTGAGGCAACAATTGCAACCAAGACATCCCAGTGGCGGCGTAAACGGCACGATATGTCAAACACCATTGCCAGCGCCAAAACCAAACTGGTGTCATATGCACGGCCACGGTCGCAGCGCCAGTTTTATGACTTGGCTACAACTACTACCTCTGCTATCGAGCAGCGCTTGCAACTGCTGGCTCAACGTGTGCATGATGCCGTGCGTATAGAGCCTGTCTTTTCCCGGTTGGCAGCATTGTATCATCACGCCAGCAACCGGGTCGATTTCATACCAGATACCGACCCTAACCAAGATGACGTGGCCCATGCCAAGCAGCACATAGCACAGATTGTGGCTGAACTTGGCCAGATAGAGCAGAAGATATCGCCAAAGGTCTTTGTGACAGATGAGTTCCGCCAGATTGCGAGCCAGCTACTGGACGAGCTTTCCCGTGCGCAGCAGGATTATAATACGCTGGGCCGCTTGCTCCAGCAGCAGCGCTACCGCGAGTATAATGACCAAGCAGGGCGGCTGCGCAGCTTTTACGACCGGTTTGATAACGACGCCTTTGAGCCACTCGCTACCGCTGGGCTGGATGATTCACCAGCCGATGCCTACACAATGGACCTACGCCGCCAAGCCTGGAATTAGCATGTGCCCAGAAGTTACCAGCTAAGCTTTGCAAATATAGCGCGGCCAGTAGCAGAGCAGCTTTGGCCGCTGGCAGGAGTGGAGCGAGCGAGTGCTAACTCCAGAAAATAAGTAAGTACTACTGTTCTACGATTTACTAACTGTTACCGTTGCTGTACTTAGAATAGTATGGAGGTGTGCTGGTGTGATAGACCGAGCAAGCATTTTACGTGTTGCTTGAGTGTTCGTCGCTTCATAAAAGTGGAGTGGTATAGAAAAATATGTTGGATTGGTGGCAAATACCTTCGCCATGTGTGCGATTGCGTGATGATGCTGATGTACCGGGAAAGTGCGAAGTGCATTTTCTACTAACGCGGCAAGCGATGATGATACATTCTTTTTGGCAGTAAATTGCTGCGTAACCGTATTGCCATCGTAGTAGGCAGTAAATATGCCGCTTTGAGCCGGATAGATGGCCAGATTTTGTAGCCCATCACTGGCAATATCTAGCAAAGCTGGGTAGAAACAAAAGAAAGCGCGTGTCGCGTCGTCGCTTGCGTCTGGTACTTCAATGCTGAGCGTGATATTGTCAAATACGTGTGGTGACTCAGTTATGCTCAGTGGGCTTGGGGGCGTGATAGTGGACGTCTGCATTGCGCAGTTGATGTACTTTGCTAATGCAGTGAGCTGTATATCAAGTGCGGGCTGGTCAACTACTATGGTTGCTTGCATTTCTGCTTCAATATGCCCAAGTACTCGCTGGATGGCCGCAGAACTTAATGGTTTGGTTTCTTTTAGTGCTGTTTCAAATAGTTGTTTACTATGGGCAGTGGAGACTTCTAGCTCAAAAAATATCGTAGATTCAATTGTTTGCCCGTGCACATTGCCGACAAATGCTCGACACAAACCGTGCTTTTCAAGGAGCGCTAAGAACTGCTGTAAAACCAGGTGTTCATACACATGGCATACATCATGATCAAACGGTAGATCATAGAATGAATAGAGATGAGTAATCATAACACTATAGCTAATATATCACTGATAACAGGAATAGAGCCACCTCCCTCATCATCGATGGCCACTACCACCGCTACCAGAACATAACCCCGTGCCGTATACTAGTGGTATGGACACAGCGCAATTCCAAGCCATGATATGGCACAAAGCCCGGCAGCTCTACCGCCCCATGCCGTGGCGCAGCCAGCCGACGCTATACTATGTGCTGGTGAGTGAGCTGATGCTGCAGCAGACGCAGGTGGCGCGGGTGCTGCCTAAGTTTGCGGAGTTTACTACCCATTTCCCGACCATCGAGGCCCTGGCGGCGGCCCAGCTACCAGCGGTGCTGCAGGCATGGCAGGGCTTGGGGTATAATCGCCGGGCCAAGTACCTCCACAGCGCGGCGCAGGCGCTTGCTGCTGGTGCACCTGCCACCACGCAGGCCGACCTTGTGGCGCTGCCTGGCATTGGCACCAATACCGCTGGGGCCATCATGAACTACGTGCATCAAATCCCAACCGCCTTTGTAGAGACCAATATCCGCACAGTGTATTTTAATCACTTTTTTGCTGGGCAAGAAGGTGTGAAGGATAAGGATGTGCTGGCGCTGGTGACGCAGACGATGGATACAGCTCGCCCACGTCAGTGGTTCTGGGCGCTGATGGACTACGGCGCTGAGCTGAAGGCGGCAGGTAAGGGCCAGCTCGGCACTAGCCGGCACTACACACGGCAGTCGCGCTTTGCTGGCAGCCTGCGCCAGATGCGGGGTGAAATTGTGCGGCGCATGGCGCAGGGGCAATCGCTCAGTAGTATCACCCAGGAATTACACGGCGACCCACGTTTTGCTACTGCGCTTAGTGGGCTGCGAAAGGATGGGCTGGTACCCAAGTAGTGGCGGGCGCAGTGTTGCTCCTGGTGCGTCCATGGTATACTAAGAGTAAACCTAAAGAAGGAGTGCTATGAGCCCAACCGAAATTGCAATTATATTATTGACTATTACTGTGGTGATGCTAGCCATTGTGATTATTGTGCTGCTTGGCCTGGTAATTGTGGTACTCGCGCGCCTACGTGCCCTAACAAATCAGGCTCAAACCATCACCAAAAACCTAGCATCGGCCACTGCATGGCTCAGCCCAACCACAGTATTTGCGGCTGCAGCACGTGCGTTCACGAGTGGTGGCAAAAGGAAGAAATAAGGAGGAATTATGAAGAAATTATTAAGTATACTTGGTGCGGCCGCAGTTGGCTACGTAGCTGGTAGGCTTGTAGCGCCAAAGAGCGGGGCGGAAACTCGCCAGGACTTACACAAGGCTGCCCAAAAGGCAAAGCAAGTTGGCGCTGCCAAGGCGAAAGAGGCCAAGGTGGTATATGACGAATCAGCTGGGCATATTAAGCAGGGCTTTGGCGAAGTAGCACGCGAAGCCAAGGATTTTGCTGCCAAAGCCAAGGATTCAGCTGGTAAAATTGGCGTCGAAGCTCGCCAGCTTGGTGCCGAAGCAAAGCAGCACGCCGCCAGCGCAGCGGGCTCTGCTGCCCGGACTGGCCGCCACGTGAGCCGGAGCGTACGCCAGCTAAAGTAAGCTTGACCAACCGGCAAAAACCGTGCATACTAGAGTAATAATGAACCGAACAGCGCGTGTGTTGACGGGCTTGCTGGCCATTGGCTTTTTGCTAGCGCCAGTTGCTACCGCCCAGAGTAATCAAGGCCAACTTAAGCCCGATAACGAAGGCATTTTTACCCATATAACCATGGATTGCTTTCATGTTAAACTTAAGCTTTCCAAGGTGCACGAGCGCGATGGTGTGCTGCGGGTGACCCTTGGCCAGGCTTACGATAGCTTGTCGAGCAAGCTGATCACCAAGCTTAATACAAAGATCGCCAGCCAGAACCTTGATGGCGGTAAGCTGCTTGCCCATGCCGCCGCCTTCCAGAAGGAGCACGCTGCCTTTATCGATAGCTACAAAACCTACGAGTTTGCTATGAACCACTTGCTCAAGAGTGATTGCCGCACCCAATCGCAGCAGTTTTACTTGGAACTGAAGACAGTGCAGAGCATGCGCCAGGAGGTCCACCAGCGGGTTGGCAAATTGCAGCGTATTGCTAATGATTATTATGTCGCCTTTGAGGCTTTTGAAGCCTCGCTACCGGGCCAGTTAAAGGGGCAGCATGAATAAGCTGGTTGCACCGATCCAATCACTGGCTGAGCGCCTGCGCCATACTTCTATTATGGGCCTTAGCGCACTGCTGGTTACCACCATTATGAGCGCAATCATTATTGCTATGGTATTGATGGTATTTAGCATGTATCTGTATAGCCAGTCGGGTGCTGCCCAGCTTGATCTCAGCCGCCCAGCCTACCAGGCGGTGCGCAACCAAATTAAAACCTCTGACCAGTTTACCGGCTTTACAACCAACCAAAAGCTCAGCGAGCAGAATGTGGCCGAATTTAAAAAGATGTACCGCGGTAAATATAACGATATTACCAAGCACACTGGTGCTTTTAACCCAGCTGATATTAGCGACCAGACCTTAGGTATTAGTGCAGAGTAACCATGCTAAACCCCGACGATTTTATCATTACCCGCAAGCGCAAAAAGTACCGGTTTGCACTGTTTGCTAATTCACCCTTGTGCTTTGAGTATGATGAGTGGTGCGCCCAGCCGCCCCAGCCAATCAGCCATATAGAAATAGGCGCAGGCACAGGGCTATTTAGCACGCAGCTTGCGGCTAGGAACCCGCAGGCGCAGATACTGGCCCTAGATGTGAAGGGCGACCGCTTGCAGGTGGGGGCCCGCCAGGCAGAGGAGCAGGCCCTTGGCAATGTACGCTTTGTGCGTGCCCGGGCAGATCAGCTTAATGAACTTATCGAGCCAGGCCATGCCCAGGCAGTGTGGCTAACCTTCCCGGACCCGTTCCCAAAGCGCCGTTCAGCCGGGCGCCGGCTGACGCACCCACATTTTTTGGCTCAGTACCAGCAGGTGCTTGGCCCGGGTGGCGCCTTGTATCTTAAGCACGATAACCCGAGCTTTTTTGCCTGGAGTTTAGAGCAGCTAGTGGCAGCAGACTGGCATATTCAGGAGCTGTCGTTTGATCTGCACGAATCGGAGTTATCACCAGAATATAAGCTGCTGACTACCTATGAACGCCGCTGGCTGAGCCAAGGCTTGGTGACGCACTTTGTTAAAGCAGCGCCACCCACGCCTTAGCTACAATCCGTAAAAGGCCTGGCGGGCATCCTCTGCGGCGCGGCGTTCGCGGCTGAGCCTGTGCGGGGACATGCGGTGGTAATCCAGCTGCGTATTGTTGGCATGGTAATGGTATTCGTGGAATTTTAGGCTGGTATCGGTATGCAGCCATTGTACGCCGGCTACCGGTTGTTTGCAACTACGTGCTACCGCTGGCATACTAAAGGGGTAAGGAGGTATGATGCAACTTGATGAATATAGCAAAAAAGCACTGGCAACACTAACCAATCAGTACCACTACGGCCAGATTGATGCCCAGCTAATGGGCCAGGTTTTGGGCCTAAGCGGTGAAGCCGGCGAGGTGCAAGAGAAGTTTAAAAAGCTCCTGCGCGATAAGCGGGGCGAACTTACGCCCAGTGACGTGACAGCGATTATTAAGGAGCTTGGTGACGTGCTGTGGTACGTGACGTCTATCGCGCACCTACTAGGCTCAAGCCTTGAGGAGGTTGCCCAGGTGAATAACGCCAAGCTAGCTAGCCGCCGCCAGCGCCAGGCACTTGGTGGTAGTGGCGACGAACGCTAAACTTGTAGTGATCGTGTGTGAATTATGGATCTACGGGTCGGGGGCTTGCTCGACGAGGCGGAGCGCGCATTAGCCATGGTTCGGCCACATAATGCGGGGGCTAAACTGGCGAAAGTCGTTGCTGCTTGCCGGCTGGGTCAGCGGCGCACTACGAAAAGCCGTATAGGCCTGCTGGTAGCGGGCAATGTTATCGCCCAGGGCGCCGCCATAGGCCTCACACCACTGGCCGTAGCGCACCACTGGTAGGCGGGCATAATCATCAACGTGCTGCGTATCAGGGGGCTGGCTTGTGGTGGCTGCCAGGGGTAGCTCGTGGGTAACAGGAACATACAGCACCGGCTCCGGTACCAGCAAACCATTATGCTGCCATAGCTCGGCCGTGAGGTATGTGCCTGGCAGTATAGTGCCCAGCCTGTAGGTATCGCTACCGAGCGTATCTAGCTGGTAGAGGAGCGCCACGCCGGGCCTAAACTGGTCTTGTAGCGGCATGAGGTCGTGGTGGGTTAGTACCTCTGGCGCTGTACCAGTTAGCTCACGGTTCAGCTGCGCTGCGTACTGGGTGAGTTCATCGTAGCTGAGGTCACCGCTATCGATGGTTTGCTGCAATTGATCGCGTATATCCCACAGCATGCCATGCTCGGGCTGGGGTAGCTCACCTGGCTGGTGTGGTGCACGATTGTGGCGGTTCATAACTCAGGCCGCCTTAGTGGCCCTGCGTGAGTTGCTGGCGGAGCCATTCATCGATTGAGCCAGCCCCCATTGCTAGCACCAGGGCGCCACTACGGCGGGCGGCCTGAATCTGCTGCCACAGGGCCGCGTTCATGTCGGCCTGCTGCAGGTGTGGGTGGGTTATGCCCTTGGTGAGCTCCGCCGGGGTGAGTACAGGTAGGTGCGGGTCCTCGCGCGTGAGGTAGGTTGGTAGCCAGTAGATACGCTCGGCATCTGCAAAGATATCATCTGTGTACTGGCTGATAATTTCGTGTTGGCGCACATTTTGGTGCGGCTGGTAAACAAGCACCACGTGGGGGTTGACCTCCCGGGCCATTTGCAGTGTGGCGGCGATTTCTACTGGGTGGTGGCCGTAATCGCTATACAGATTATCACCAAGCTTTTCGAACCGGCGGGCGGTACCAGGGAAACTATTGATTGCCGCGATATGGGCTGGCAGGGCGGCTACGAGCTGCTGCGGCTGGCCACCGATGATACGCTGCAGCGCGGCCAGCACAAGGCTCGCATTGGCCCGGTTGTGCTGGCCAGGGATGGTGATGCCAGCGGTTGGCTGGTCTAGCAGCTGTACGTTACGCGGGTTAAACACCGTGCCAAGCTGCTGCCAGGTGATTATTTGGTTAGATTGTTCCCCAAACTGGCGAAAGGCGGCTCGGTAGTCGGCTTCTGTGGGGTAGGTATCGGGGTGGTCGTAATCCACCGAGGTTACCAGGCTGAGCCACGGCGTAAAGTGTAGGAAATTGCGGTCAAATTCATCACATTCGTAGATAAAATACTCACTGCCCGGGCGGTACAGGCCGCTTGGGCCAAAGGGAAGATTACTACCCACCGAGTAGCTGACCGGCACACCAAGTTGCTCCAGCGCCCACACCAGCATACCGCTGGTGGTTGTTTTACCATGGGTGCCGGCAACTGCTACCAGCTTGAGATTAGTGTGCGTAATAATATGGGCAAGGAGCTCATCGCGCTTGGCGGTACGAATCCCCAGTTCGCGGGCGGCTACCAGCTCGGGGTGGTCATCAGGCAGGGCGGCAGTATGAATAAACCAGGCAAAGGGTTGCTTGGCGTGCTCGGCCCGTAGGTAGCTGCCGGATTGGTCAAGCGTGTAGGCAACGCCCGCGCTATCAAGCTGCTCTGTCATCAGGCTTGTGGCTTGGTCGGAGCCAGTTACGTGGTAGCCGGCATCGTGGGCAATCATAGCCAGTGGGCCAATCCCCACGCCACCGATACCAGCAAAGTATATGCGTTTTGTCATCGTCCGTTTATTATACCACTTTTTATATTGTGCGGGCAGGGTAGGGCGGCCCTAGCTGATATATTGCTGCTGCTTGGTTGGTTTGCTATACTAAAGCCACAACCTTTATGGTGGGTATATGGCAGATATTCGTACAGTCAAGCGCGCACTTAAGCGCATCAGTAGGATCCGCACCTGGCAGCTGGTGCTGCTGCTGATATTGCTGGTGCTCGCGGCAGCGGCTTTGCTGCGGCTTAATAACATCGGTATGGTAGAGCGCCGCGATGCGGTGATTGCCGCCGATGCAAAAGGCAAGCCAGAGGATATCAAGGCGGCCTTACTCAACCTACAGCACTACGTGGCCCACCATATGAATACCGATGGCAATACCGTCTACCTACAAAAGCAGTTTGATCGTGATAGTGCCGAGCTTATTAAAAAAGCCGTCGAGACAAGCCGCGCCAACCCAATTAATAAAGAAGTGGATGATATTTGCCGGCCGCAATATTCGGGCTATGGGCAGGGCTACGTGGAGTGCTCGCGGGCCGAGCACGCTAAGCGCGGCCCTGGTAAGAACCCGGTTGCAACACTGGCCCTGCCGGACGGCGATAATTACCGTTATTCCTACGCTCCACCACTGTTATCATTCGACTTGGCGGGCTGGGTTGTCATTGCGATTATTATCATCATTGGGGTGATTATTGTGCGTACTATTGCCCTATGGTGCCTACTGCTGATGCTGCGTATCAAGCGCCGCAAACGGCCGACGCCGCCGCAATCATAAGGGGTAAGCATAACGAGTAAGGGGTTGACATCATACATAGCGCCATGTAGTGTAAAAAATGTAAGATGTTCACGTTAAGGAGGTATACATTCTTATGGCATACAGTCACACAAATTCAAAGGGCGTTACATATTACTTACATAAATCGGACGTTACTCTACGTGGTGGTAAGCAAGTCACCATTTACTTTTTTAGCAAAAACGAGAAGAATGACCGCGGTGTTCCAGCGGATCTACCAGCAGACCGCATTGTATGGGAAATTGAGCGCAACGGTTTCCTCGTTGTAAAGAAAAAAGAAGAAGTGAAGTAAAGCGCCTACGCTTGCACCACATAGCGTGGTGGGGTACACTAAGCCCAAACAAACAGGTGTCATGAAGCCCCCAGGTCCTCCGCAGTCTGGGGGCTTCCTTGGCATATGCTATACTAAAGTGGATGAAACTATCAGCCCCCACCCCTGAGCATACAGTCCAGCAGTCCGCCCAGCAGCCAATCCAAAAGCGCTCGTTCCAGATGCGCCGCCGGTCGTCTGTCGTAGAAGTGCTGGACCGGTTCTTCTTTGTGTTTGCTGGTATTGCCACCTTGTGGTTGGGGGCAATTCTGTTTATGGCTGGCTGGGGGCTCAACTTTGAATATTGGGTCTACTTTGTGGTTTTTTGGGCGGTGGTGGCTTACTTAGGCTTACCGCGGTTGCACCGGATTCTAAGCTATATTTACGTGCCGGATTATTTTATTGGCCGTACCCGTACGAGTGATGGCATTTTGGGTGACCCGGTTAATATTGGTGTGCGTGGCAGCGAAGCCCAGCTGCACGCAGCCATGCAAGCTGCTGGCTGGACGCGGGCGGATGATATTACGGCCCGCTCTATCTGGCGGATTATCACATCCACCGTGCGGCGGCGTAGCTACTTGCATGCGCCAGTATCGCCGCTGTTTTTGTTCGGGCGGCAGCAGGATTTTGCGTACCAGCAAGAGGTTGGTGGCAACCCCAAGCAGCGCCACCATGTGCGTTTTTGGCACTGCCCCAAGGGCTGGTTGCTCCCGGGTGGCTACCGGGTTGATTGGCTGGCGGCTGGCTCGTACGATAAAAGCGTTGGCTTGTCGCTCTTTACCTTCCAAATTACCCACAAGGTGGATGAAAACATTGATATTGAACGCGACTATATCACTAGCTCTGTATTGGACCATAACGCGCAGGCGCGTGTGGCAATCCTAAAAGACTTTTCGACCGGGTACCACTCGCGTAACGGGGGTGGGGATACTATTATAACCGATGGTGACTTGCCAATTTTAGAGCTAGCCCAGGTGCCGGTCGATAGCAGCGTCCAGGTGACGACACCGCCGCGAGCTGGCCTAATTTTTGATAGCACCAAGCCTGTGCCGCTGCTGCCCGTTAACCACGAGCTCACCCCGACAGCCGAGCTTGGCCAGGCTATATGGAGCCGCCGCCCGTTGCAGCTCCTGGCCGGGGCTATGCTGGTAGCGGTCAGTGTGGTTATGGAGCTGGTGCAGTTTGTGCAGGATATGTATGATGCCTGGCAAACGGGCAGTGCAGGCCAAGTGGCCGGTATGGACTGGCGCTGGGTGGTAGCGATTGCTGCCATTACCAGCTTGGTAGTGATTTTAATCGAGGCCGCACTCATCTTCTTTGTGCTGCGGGGGAGTGCGCTGGCTCGCCTGGCGCTGTTGGGTGCAGCCAGCTTTGTGATTATTCAGGCCGCGGTAGGGTTCTTTTTGTACCGGCAGCCGATTTCGTTTGGCAATTCCCTGGTGACAATTTCGCTCCATATTGGTATACTACTGGCACTATCAAGCGATGCTGCCCGCCGTTTTGTGTACCGGCCGGTGCCTGTGCGGCAGCCACAATAAGGATTAAGATTAACCATGGAGCGCCTGAGTTATAACCAGCATGATTATGTGAGCGATAGCGGCGATGTATTGCCCTATAGCCAATACGACACGACCTACCAAGCGAGCTTTACGCTGCCACCGGTAGAAGATACACCATGGCACAACGCCGATACGCCTGCGCACACAGGGGAAGGTGCGACGAAGCAGCTGGATACCTGTGCACCCGGTGAGCTATCAGCGGTTGCAACGGCGTTGCAGCAGCAGCTACGTGCCAGCCAGAGTGAGTACCAGGCGTTGTATCGTTATGGTTGGCAGCATAAGGCCGCCCGGGCTGAGCAGCAGTTTACCTACCAAGCGCTAGCCCACATTTGGGTCGCGTATATTAAGGGTATGATTACAGAGGACGAAGCCACGCATCTTCGCCAGCAGTTTGGCCAAAACGAGCAAGCCGCCACGTCCGAAGCACCCGACTGTACGCTAACTCGCCATATCGGTGGGGCGGCAGTACGCACCATGCGCACGAGCGAGACGCCCTACACCGATGTGCAGCTTCTGGCGGCTCACGACGACACCTGGCGGTAATAATCATAAAAACACAAAAGCCCGTGTGGATAGCACAGGCTTCTACTATAAACATGCTTGAGTATATATGGTGGGG
>ERZ773050.1828-NODE-1828-length-11559-cov-4.393081_pt1 | contig 11559 bp, 10 predicted proteins | sample MGYA00580632_ERZ773050 | MGnify/ENA primary metagenome ERZ773050 (study PRJEB29015, sample SAMEA2738123) | human oral metagenome | biome: human oral; feature: human-associated habitat; material: saliva | place: China | collected 2166 ... | reverse complement strand
GGCGACCATGCCGGCCAGGGATCCGACGGCGCGAGCGGCGTCATCGACCCGATCGCCCTGGAGCGCCTCAAGGTCCGCCTCAACGCCTCGCTGGTGGGGCGCCGCGCCGACGCCGTCGTCCCCGTCCTCGCGGGACTGGCCGAGCAGGCCCCCGCCGACGAGCGCGCCCTGCTGGCCGCCGTCACCGGCGAGCTCATCGCGGCCCTCCGCCCCGACGCCGAGGAGCGCATCGCTGTGGCTGGGACCGCGAACCTCGCCCGCGCCACCCCCGACTTCACCACCATGGGGCCCCTCCTAGACGCCATCGAGGAGCAGGTCGTCCTCCTGCGCCTGCTCTCCGGGGACCCCGCCGACGCCTCCGGGATGCGCGTGAGCATCGGCTCGGAGAACCACGAGGACGCCCTGGCCGAGGCCAGCGTCGTCACCGCCGGGTACGGCCCGGGCATCGGCGACGCCGTCGCCCACCTGGGGGTCATCGGCCCCACCCGCATGGACTACCCGGCCACCATGGCCGCCGTGCGCGCCGTCGCCCGCTACCTGTCCCGGTTCCTCGCCGGGCCGCAGGACTGAGCGGGCCGCCGCACCCACCGCACCACTGACCACCGACTGACGACTGACTGAAGGAAGACCCGACTGTGAGCGACTACTACGAGGTGCTCGGCGTGAGCCGCGGGGCCAGCGCCGACGAGATCAAGAAGGCCTACCGAAAGAAGGCCCGCACCCTGCACCCCGACGTCGCCGGCCCCGGGCACGAGGACGAGTTCAAGCTCGTCTCCACCGCCTATGAGACCCTCTCCGATCCCGAGAAGCGCGAGCTCTACGACCTCGGCGGGGAGGACGCCGTGCGCGGGGGCGGAGCCGGGTTCGGCGGAGGCGACTTCGGGGGCTTCGCCGACATCTTCAGCTCCTTCTTCGGGGCCGCCGCCGGATCGCGCGGGCCCGCCTCCCGCGCGCGCCGGGGCCAGGACGCGCTCCTGCCCGTGGACGTGGAGCTGGAGGACGTCGCCTTCGGCGCCACCCGCACCGTCCCCTTCGAGACCTACATCACCTGCGAGGCCTGCGAGGGCTCCTGCTGCGCGCCCGGCACCTCGCCGGTCACCTGCTCGACCTGCAACGGCTCCGGCTCCGTGCAGCACATGGCCCGATCCTTCCTCGGCAACGTCATGACCACCTCGCCGTGCACCACCTGCCACGGCTACGGCACCGTCATCGTCACCCCCTGCCCCGAGTGCTCCGGCGAGGGCCGCAAGCGCACCCGCCAGGACATCGAGATCCGCATCCCCGCGGGCGTGTCCACCGGCACGCGCATGCGCATGTCCGGGCGCGGCGAGGCCGGGCCCGCGGGCGGCCCCGCGGGGGACCTCTACGTGGAGTTCCACGAGGTCGAGCACGAGACCCTGCGCCGCGAGGGCGACGACCTGTGGACCGAGCTGCGCATCCCCATGACCGCCGCCGCGCTCGGCGCCGAGTTCGACATCTCCACCCTCGACGGCGACAAGCACGTCGTCGTCAAGCCGGGCACCCAGCCCGGCGAGGTGCTGCCCCTCAAGGGCCTCGGCGTGGGGCGCCTGCGCCGCTCCGGGCGCGGGGACCTCAACGTGGAGATCGTCGTGGAGACGCCGACGCGCCTGGACGAGCGCCAGCGCGACCTGCTTCGCCAGCTCGCCGAGCTGCGCGGGGAGGACGGGGAGCTGTCCCACCGCGACGAGTCCGTCATGGGGCGCCTGAAGGAGAAGTTCTCCGGGCGCTGAGCGGGCGCGCCGGGCGTAGTGCGGCGGGTGCCAGCGGAGCGCGGGGCGGGGGGGTGCCCTCAGGCCTGCTGGGATCCTGGCCAGTACAGGGAGTCCGGGGTGGCGCGCGCCCCGAAGATCGCCTGGCCCACGCGCACGCAGGTCGAGCCGCCCTCGATGGCGAGCTCGAAGTCGCCGCTCATCCCCATCGACAGCTGGCCGTCGCCCACCGTTCCCGCCTGGAGGCCGGCGTCGCGCAGCTGGCGCATGGTGGTGAAGCAGTCGCGGACGCGGGCGGCGTCGTCGGTGTGGGCGGCCAGGGTCATGAGGCCGCGCACCCGCAGGGCGGAGTAGGCGGGAAGGGCTGCCAGGAACGCGGGGACGTCCGCGGGCTCCAGGCCGAACTTGCTCGCCTCGCCCGAGGAGTTCACCTGCACGTACACGTCCAGGGCGCGGCCGAGCGACTGGAGCCGGCGGTCGAGGGCCTCGGCCACGCGCAGCGAGTCCAGGGCCTGGAACTCGTGGGCGAAAGCCGCCACGTCTTTCGCCTTATTGGTCTGGAGATGGCCGATGAGCGCCCAGCGGATGGGCAGGTCCGCCAGGTTCTCGCTCTTGCGCTTGGCCTCCTGCACCTTGTTCTCGCCCATCTCGGTGATGCCCGCGGCGACGGCGGCACGCAGCCGCTCCTCCGGGACGGTCTTGGAGACCGGCAGAAGGCGGATCTCGGAGGCGTCCCGGCCCGCGCGCTCAGCAGCTGCCTCCAGGCGGGCGCGGACGGCGGCGAGGTTGCGGGCGAAATCCTCCGGCGTGACCGCGGTGGTGAAGCGCGGGTGGGTGGCGGTGGGGGCGTCGGGGGAGGCCTGGGCTTCTGGAACGACCGGGGAAGGATGGGTGGCCTGCGAGTCGGGGATGGAGGGCGAGTCCTGCGTCATGGCCTGGACGCTAGCACCGGGGCGCGGGGGAGTGCCTCGTAGGCTTAGGGCGTGACCGCGCCCGTTTTCATCCTGAGCCCCGACACCCTTGAGCCCACCGGCGCCGCCGCGGCGGCGGGGCCGGGGGACGCGCTTGTCCTCACCGGCCCGGAGGCCCGCCACGCGGTGGCCGTGCGACGGCTGCGCGCGGGTGAGCGCGTGGACCTCGTCGATGGCGCGGGCCTGCGCCTCGTCTGCGAGGTGACCGCCGCGGGTGAGGGCGGCGCGAAGGACCGGTTGGCTGTGCGCGTCCTTGAGCGGGTGGAGGAGGCGGCGCCGCCGGTGCGGCTCGCCCTCGTCCAGGCGCTGGCCAAGGGCGGTCGCGATGAGCAGGCCGTGGAGACGGCCACCGAGGTCGGCGTCGACCTTGTGGTGCCGTGGCAGGCGGAGCGCTCGATCTCGGTGTGGTCGGGGCCGAAGGTCGCCAAGGGGCGGGTGCGCTGGGAGGCCACGGCCCGTGAGGCCGCCAAGCAGGCGCGCCGGGCCCGCGTTCCCGAGGTGGCCGAGCCGCTCGGCACAGCAGGCCTCGCAGCGTGGGCGAGGGAGGTGCGCGCCGATGGGGGAGTGGTGCTCGTCCTGCACGAGGAGGCGACCGCTCCGATCAGCGGCGTGGAGCTGCCCAGCGCCGGTGTGGTGGGCGTCGTCGTCGGCCCTGAGGGCGGGATCAGCGCTGAGGAGGTCTCGGCGCTGGAAGAGGCTGGCGCGGTGACGGTGCGGCTCGGCCCGCATGTCATGCGCACGGCCTCGGCCGGCCCCGTCGCCCTGGCCATCCTCGCCCAGCGCGCCGGCCTGTGGTCCTAGCTGCACGCTCATCGGCGAGTGGCCTCGACTTTTCGTTGTGATGACGGTGGCGCTTCGGCGGGCTCAAGTCTCCCGTGCGCATTTGCCCGCCGAATGCGCACGGGAGAAATCCAGCGATGGAGCGATCCGCATGATTCCAACGATGGTCTCGACCGCGGAGGGCCCTGAGCGTGCCGATTTTGGACTGCGGTCATTGACCAGGGTGCCGCGCCTCGCTGGTCGGCGTCGATGGGGCATACTGCGGGCATGCTGATGACGGTGGCGTGGCCTGTGAGGAGTCGACGATGAGCCCGCGCGGGCGCAGGCCCGCTGGCAGCCCGGACACGCGAGAGGCGATCCTCGCCGCAGCCCGCAACGCCTTCGCGCGCGACGGCTACCACACCTCGCTGCGCGGCATCGCCAGGGATGCGGGCGTCGATCCTGCCCTCGTCCACCACTACTTCAACGACCGCACCGAGCTCTTCGCCGAGGCCGTCGTCGCGTCAGCGGCAGGGGCGAGCGCCGTCGACATCTCCGAGCGCGCCGACGCCGTCGCGCATCTCGCCCCCGAGGAGCTGGGGGAGGGGATCGTCCGGTCCTTCGTGGGACTCTGGGACGGGATGGGGCCCGACCGCTTCGCCGCCGTCATCCGCGCCGCCATGAGCAGTGACGAGAGCCTGGCGCCCTTCCGCGAGTTCGTCACCACCGGAATCCTGGGGCGGATCGTGGGCAAGCTGGCGCCCGACCAGCCCGAGCTGCGTGGCCAGCTCATCGCCAGCCAGCTCATCGGTTTCGGGATGGCCCGCTGGATGGCCCGCATGGAGGGGATCGCCCAGCTCGACATCGAAGAGGCAGTGGCGCTCGTCGGCCCGACGATCCAGCGCTACGCCACCGGGGAGCTACCCCGGTCGGGCGACTGACGGGTTACGGCGAGCGCTGAACCACGACCTCTTGACGGGGCGGCGCCGCGCTCGTATATTCATCACATGATGAAAAACGAGAATGCCTCGTCAGAGGCCCCCGACGACCCCCAGCAGGTGGTCGAGCGGATCTCAGTGACGATCGAGCGCTATGGCGCGGACTCCGAGACCGATGTTGTCGCCGAGGGTTCGGCATCGAGCGTCCAGGAAGCGACGCCAGCCGGGGCGGTATCGCCCACTGCCGAGGTCGCCTCTGCGCCGATGCCGGTGCCGGCGTCGGGGCCCGCGGAGCCCCCGGCTCCCAGGCCCGCCGTGCGCGCCAGCGGCCTTGTGGTCACACGCGGCGGCAACGAGATCCTCCACGGGATCGATCTCGACCTGGCCCACGGCTCGGTCACCGGCCTCCTCGGGCCGTCGGGCTGCGGGAAGACGACGCTCATGCGGTCGATCGTCGGCGTTCAGCGATACTCGGGGAGCCTGCAGGTCTTGGAGAGCACCCCCGGCAGCAAACCGCTGCGCGGCCGCATCGGCTACCTCACCCAGGAGGCCTCGGTCTACCCGGACCTCAGCGCCCGCCAGAACGTCGCCTACTTCGCCCGCCTTGCCGGGGCGCGCGCCAGGGGCGTCGATGAGGTCCTGGAGGAGGTCGGCATCGCTGACATCTCCGGACGGTTGGTGAGCACCTTCTCCGGCGGTCAGCGCAACCGGGTCTCGCTGGCCTGCGCGCTCGTCGGCGCGCCGGAGCTCCTCGTGCTTGATGAGCCGACGGTCGGCCTCGACCCGGTGACCCGCGAGGACCTGTGGGCGGCCTTCCGCCGCATCGCCGAGGGCGGCACGACGATTCTCGTCTCCAGCCACGTCATGGATGAGGCATTCCGCTGCGACGGCGTCCTGCTCATGCGGGAGGGACGCATCCTCGCCTCCACCACCGCGCCCGAGCTCCTGGCCAGTACTGGCGCCGAGACGCTCGACGACGCCTTCCTCACCATCATCCGCGAGGCCGAGTCGGCAGAGAAGGCTGGGCCGGCCAGCAGCGGAAGCGCCGCGAGCAAGGAGACGAACCGATGAATCCGCGCACCTACGCCGCAACTGTCAAGCGCGTCCTGTTCCAGTTGCTCAATGACAAGCGCACGATCGCTCTCATCATGGCCGTCCCCGCGCTGCTGGTGACGCTCCTGTACTTCGTCTACAAGGACTATCCGGGTGGGGACGTGCTCTTCGACCGCGTTGCCGTGCAGATGATCGCGATCCTGCCGATGTCCGTCATGTTCCTCATCACGAGCATCACCATGCTGAAGGAGCGGGTGGGCGGGACACTGGAGCGCCTGTGGACGACGCCGATGCGCCGAGCCGACCTCGTCTTGGGCTACGCGACGGCGTTCACCCTGGTCGCCGTGGGGCAGGCCCTCGTGCTCTCGGCCGTGTGCGCCTGGGCGCTGGGGGTGACGATCGCCGGGAACTGGGGGTGGATCATCCTGACGGCCCTGCTGGACGCCTTCGTGGGGGTGGCGATCGGCCTGCTCATCTCGGCGCTGTCGAGCACGGAGTTCCAGGCGGTGCAGTTCATGCCGCTTATCGTCGGTATGCAGATCTTCCTGTGCGGGATGCTCGTTCCCCGCAGCCAGCTGCCCTCAGGGCTCGAAGAGGCGAGCCTGGTTATGCCGATGAGCTGGGCGGTCAACGCCGTGGGCGAGGTGCAGGCGGGATCGGCGGTGACGCAGGGCCTTGTCATGGACATGGTGGTGCTGGCGGCCATCGGCCTCGTGGTGCTGGCGGCCGCTCCGCTGACCATGCCTCGCAAGACCCGCTGAGGCGGGCTGGCGACAAAGTTGCTTGTATTGACGAAAATATAAGTTATATAGTTAAGCATGCTTCACGCCTGTGCCATCCTCATGGACATCGTTCGCTCTCGTGAACTGCCAGACCGCGTTGGTGCGCAGCGGCGCATCGAGGAAACCCTGGCCGTGGCTTCTCAAGGGCTTGGCCTGCTGGCGAAGCCGTATGCCTCGGTTGGCGACGAGTTCCAGTCGGTCGCGCCAACGCTCGGCGGAGCTCTTGTTCTAACGGAGCGGGTTCAGTTGCTGCTCCCGGACGGCCTCATGCTGCGCTATGGGATTGGTGAGGGGGAGATTCAGAACATCGGGGGCGATGCCGCACGCGTGTTGCAAGACGGCAGTGCGTGGTGGCGGGCGAGGGAGGCCATCGACCACGCCCATGAGGTCCAGGATGCGGGGGCGGAGTACCTGCTCACCTGCTACCGCGGTGGAAGCGATGAGGAGGAGCAAGCGCTGGTGAATGCCCTGCTCACGTTGCGCGATCACTCTTTAGCGGGCCTTGGTGGACGCCAGCGGCGGATGCTGGCGGGGCTCACCTCGGGGCAGACTCAGGCGCGGGTGGCCGCCGAGATCGGGGTGAGTCAAGCCGCTGTGTCACAGTTTGTGGTGTCGAAGGGGGCGGCCCTCCTCGCAGCGCACCGGTTGCTCGTCGTGGCAGCCGCGACGGTGGAGGCGGAGCGATGATCTCACTGGTCGTCTTCCTCGTTGGAGCCTCATCGATTGTCTCGTCACTGGCCGGGCGTGTGAGGGGTAGTCGCACTTCTGCTGTCCGCATCCTCCTGCGCGTCCTTGTGATCCTGACTGGGTGCGTGCTTGCTGCGCGCCCACTCCATGTGGGGGCGGTGGGCGTGCTCATCAGCGCATGCCTGCCGGCCGCCTGGATCGGATCGGAGGTACTTGAGCGGGTCGGGCCTGGGCGCTCCCAGGCTACGGCAGTGCTTCATGTGGCTCGCTGCGGCATCGGGATTGGCGCTCTGGCACTGCTGTGCGTCATGGGTCCGCATGGCGAGGAAGGCCGAGGCGCCCTCGCCGTCGCGTGGATAGGCGTCCTCCTGTTCATGACAGAGCCAGCGAACCAGGTGGTCAATGCCGTCCTGGTACTGGCCGGGGTGCCCGCATCTGAGGGGGTGGCGCCGAGGAAGAGGGAGAGGGCTGGCGATAGTGGTTAAAGCGCTGATCATGCTCTGCATGGTGGGCACTGGATTGGTGCGCTGGAGCGGCTTCTCCTCATACTTCTGGCGATGGCTGGTGCAGAGATTCCGGCAGCGGTCATCGTCGCTGCCAAAGGGGTGGTCCGCTTCCCCGAGATCTCCAAGCCGGGAGGTCGTGCTGCCGAAATCTTCCTCATCGGTTCGATGACCTCATGGACCCTCGCAGTGCTCGGGATCGCGCTTCTACGCGCGCTATAAGCGTCGCGGTGATTCCTGGGCCGGTACCACCGCCGTCGTCGTGACAGGTCTGGCCGGCTTGGTGCTGCGGTTGCGGTTCGGTCACGAGAGTCGAGCAGCATGGTACTGGCACCCTCTGCCGGGCCGGGCTCTGCGATGATGCGCGTGCGCGAGACGGCTCCCCACCGCCGCGCTCCCTACCCATTTCTCTGGGGGCGGTGCTGCCTCCGAAGGAGTCCCTATGAGCGGTGACGAGCTCCAACTGATCAGTGACGGTTCTGGCTTGGCGGTGATCGGCGACGCCGGAACGGTCGACCGCTTCCTCACCGAGAAGGGCCTGGCTGGCCGCCCGATGGACCTGTCCCGGATCGCCCCGGCGCTTGGCAAGTTGGGATTGGCTGCGCAGGCCGGCGGCGTGATCGCGCAGAGCTCCGGGCGATGGGTGAAGCTGTCGGCGGAGTCTGCGAAGGCCCTCACGAACAAGGACTACAAGCTCGTGACCAGCAGACAGAACGGCCTGGCGATGGGCGTACTGCGCGGCGAGGGCGGCCGCTTCGCCAAGAATCTCCAGTTCGAGTCCGACTCACTGACTCGGCTCAGCCCCGCCGCGGTAGCGGGGCTCGGCGCCGTCATGACCCAGATGGCGATCCAGAAGATCCTTGAGGACATCCAGGAGTTCCTGAAGGTGATCGACGAGAAGGTCGATGACCTCATCCAGATGCAGAAGGACGCCGCGCTGGCCGGGTTGATCGGGGTGGGCAAGACCATCCGTGACGCCCTGATGGCCCGCGAGGAGGTTGGCAAGGTCGCGGCGGTGACATGGTCGAAGATCGACGACGCGCCACAGACGATCGCCACGGGCGAGGCCTTCGCCCTTCGCCGGCTCGCCGTCCTCACCGAGAAAGTGGAGAAGAAGGGAAAAGTCGCCGAGGTCGCCAAGATCGCTGCGGACGTCGAGAAGGAGGCCTGCGAGTGGCTGGTGGTGCTCGCCAGGTGCGCCGCGCTCCAGGACGCCTGCGACGTGCTGGAGATCGACCGCGTTCTTGAGGCGCATCCCGAGGATGTTGAGGAGCACCGCCGCGCTCTGGCCCTGGCTCGCGATACTCGCCGCAAAGAGGTCAGGGAAGCGGCCGAGGGGCTCCTCAGCCGCCTCAACGCGGTCGCGAGCCTGAGCGATCGCTCGGTGGTGGCACATCCGAAGGCCGCACAGCGAGTGATCGACATGCGCAATCGGGTCGCTGACGTCTTCGAGGCCGCGTTGCGCAGCATGGACATCGACGCGGATTACGCGCTGATGGAGCCCAGGACATGGAGGCAGGCCGTCAGGGGCATGAGGCAGGAGGCCGTTCAGGCGGCCGCAGAGCTTAAAAACGTCGCCGTGGAGAGCGGGCGGCGCGCGGTCGACAGCGGCCTCGACGCCACCGCTGGAGTGCTCACCGCAGCCGCGTTCCGCGCGGAACAGGCTCGCCCTTCCTACCGGGAGGGCTTAGAGTCCGCTCGCGACGCCGATGACTCGCCGCAGATTGAGCCGTAAGGACTTGCTTCCGTCGCCGACTTCGTCCCTTTGATGCCGACTTCGGTGGGTAAGGGGACGAAGTCGGCATCAAAGGGACGAACGCGTGGCGCTGTCGGCGGATCGGGGAGGCTAGCCTGGGCGCATGTGGATCGTGTTCGCCTGCGGGTCGGCGCTGTTCGCCGGGCTGACGGCGGTACTCGCCAAGGCGGGCATCCGGGAGATCGACTCCACCCTGGCCACCGCCCTGCGCACGCCCGTCGTGCTGGTGGCGGCCTGCGCCATGGTGCTCATCCGGGGCTCGCAGTCCCAGCTCGCGAGCATTGACGCCGCCACCCTCGGCTGGCTCATCGCCTCGGGCCTGGCCACAGGCGCCTCGTGGCTCTGCTACTTCAAGGCACTCCAGCTCGGCGAGGCCTCGAAGGTCGCGCCGATCGACAAGCTGAGCACGGTGCTCACGGTGCTGCTCGCCGTGCTCCTCCTGGGCGAGTCGTTAACGGTGATCGGGGGAGTGGGCGTGGTCCTCATGGTCGCGGGGACGCTGCTCATGCTGGATAGGGCCGACGCCGTGAGCCTTGCTCCTGGGCGCTCAGGCTCCCGGGGGTGGTTGCTCTACGCGCTGGGGTCAGCGGTGTTCGCGGCGCTGACGGCGATCCTCGGCAAGCTCGGGATCGTCGGCGTCGAGTCGAACCTGGGGACGGCGATCCGCACAGCGGTGGTCCTGATGATGGCCTGGGCGATGGTAGCCGTCAGCGGACGACGGCGCCCGCTGCCCTCCCTGCCCCGGCGCGAGGTCATGCTGGTGCTTGCCTCAGGCTTGACGACCGGGGCCTCATGGCTCTGCTTCTACAGGGCGCTGCAGGATGGCCCCGCCAGTGTCATCGTTCCGATCGACAAGCTGAGCATCCTCGTGACCGTCGCGTTCTCCGTCCTCATCCTGCGCGAGCGCCTGAGCCGGCGCTACCTCGCGGGCCTCGCCCTGCTGACACTCGGCACCCTCGCGATGGTGCTGTAGTGGCATCAGCTCGGCCCACATCTGCTGCTTCTATCGCTGGCGAACCTCTGTCCACCTAATTTTCACAGTCGCTTTCGCTGCCACAGGTACCTGGAGAGTCAACGATCTCGTCATCGATTTCGTTCCACCATTCTGCCCCATCGCGGTTGTCGTTTTGGATTATGTCAATGCTTTTGGTGATCCGTTGTGATTTTGCGACTTCAATCCCGTCGGTTACGCCGACAATCCTGAAAAATTCCTGGCTATTAGTGGAGAAGCACGCAAGTGCTTGATCTCGCCTGGCCGTGTCCCCGCTAGTCAGGGGCTCCACTAGCTTCAATTGATCGTGTTTCGGGAACAATTGGAGTCCCAACTTGTCTCTAGGAGTGAAAATGGCGACTCTTGAAGGTGATGGCGAATAGACAACTCCCTCGGAGTCGACGAGTGATAATTTTATTCGGTAAGCATGAATTCCGGATTCTCTATCTTCTTCGGCGGCATCTTCTGGTGGGGAGAATATGATTTATATTAGAGCACTTCCGTTGGAAGGTACCTCGTGGCACAAAGGGAATTCTTGTTGTTCTCCTGGGGTTGGGTCGACCGCTAAACGCACTTTGTAACACATGCCTGGCTCCACCGCACCCTCGGAGACGCACCTGCCTAGGTAGGCGTAGTCCTCATATGTGATGATGCCTCGCACAAGTTCGGTGGGCAGTTCTCCTTGAGTGTTGCTAAGACGTAATTGAACGCCTCCTGGAACGATGTTGCCGTCTCTCGTCTTTTTTGAGCTGTATACAACTATGTCATCGATTTTTGTATGCGCGCGCTTTTCATGTATGAAAGTTTTGTATACTTCAACGCCTCCGGCGGTCAATGCGCCTACCCCTCCAAGCGCCCCTAGTCCTGACAATATAGTTTCTCGTCGCGATGGCTTTCCTTTATGGTTCAGCGTCTGTTCCAAGGTGTCGATTTTTTTGTCGATACGATCGTGTAATTTGTCGACGCGGTCAATGGATTCGCTCAGCCTGTTGAGGTTCTGTCGAAACTTTCTCATGGCGTTCCTTGCTTTGCTTGCGCTATTGTGTAGGGTTGTGTGCTTTTGTTATGATCCGCAATGTGGTGAATAACATATTCGATAGCGGGTGAGGTGGACTTGGTTTGTTAGGCTTTCAAAGCTATTTCTTTGAGAGTGTCGTCTATGCGTCGCAGATGTTCTCCTACCTGCTGCGACGCGGGGGTTCGCGGCGCTGCGCAACGCAGCGAGGGTATCACCGGGCCGTGCCCTCTCGGGCGGGCTGACCAGGCCCGTCATCCCTGCCGTCGAGTTCGTACCTTTGACGCCGAAATCTGAAGGTAAGGGTACGAAGTCGACACCAAAGTGACGATCTCGGCGGGCAGACGGGCGGGAGGGCTCGGGCAGACGGGCGG
>ERZ773050.1825-NODE-1825-length-11571-cov-6.342393_pt1 | contig 11571 bp, 12 predicted proteins | sample MGYA00580632_ERZ773050 | MGnify/ENA primary metagenome ERZ773050 (study PRJEB29015, sample SAMEA2738123) | human oral metagenome | biome: human oral; feature: human-associated habitat; material: saliva | place: China | collected 2166 ... | reverse complement strand
CTCAATGGGGCGATTCGGGATGGGTTGAAGTTCATTAACTATTTCCTGGTGGCCTTCGGCCTCATCGCCCTCTTGGTGGGCACGTTTATTATCGCCAACACGTTCGCCATGATTGTGGCGCAACGGTTGCAGGAGTTTGCCCTGCTGCGGGCCTTGGGTGTGTCACGGCTGCAACTCACCACGTCCGTGATTATCGAGGCATTCTTGGTGGGGATTATTGGGTCGGGCACGGGGATTGGTGCCGGCATGGGATTGGTGCGGGGGATCCAGTTTGCCCTGAAATATTTCAATATGTCGATTCCCGAGGTGGGGTTGGGGCTCACTACCACGTCGGTGGTGGGGCCGCTGGCCCTAGGGGTACTCGTGACCCTGATGAGTGCCTGGTCGCCGGCCCGGCGCGCGGGTGCGGTGCACCCGGTGGAGGCGATGCGGTCGACAGAGACGGCGGCGGAGTCGCCGTTGAAGCTGCGGACGTTTTTGGGGTTGGTGCTGCTCGCTACGGGTGGTGCGGCGGCTGCGGCCGCGGTGCGGGCGTCGATTGCGGATTATGACACGCAGACGCGGGCGTTGGCGGTGGGGGCCGGTGCGGTGTTGGTGACCATTGGGGTGTTTATGGTGGCGCCGGCGTTGTCGATCCTGGTGGTGGGGATCATTGGTCGGCTGTTGGGGCTGCCGTTTCGGGCGGTGGGTAAGTTAGCGGCGACGAATTCGCGGCGGAATCCGCGGCGCACGGCGACGACGGCGTTTGCGTTGACGTTGGGGGTGGCGTTGGTGACCACGATTGGGATGTTGGCCGCGTCGATGCAGCAGTCGGTGAAGGATTTGGTGAGTTCGGGGGTGCGGGCGGACTATGTGCTGTCCAGTCCGGGCGATGGGCGGTTCCCGATCCCGGACGATGCGGTACAAAAGGTGCGGGAGACCGCCGGGGTGGGGGAGATTACGGGGTTTTCCCGGGTTCCGGTGTCGGTGGGGGTGACGCCGGATTCGTTTATGGTGGCCAATGGTATGGCGAAGACGTTGGTGGCGGATAATGATTTGACGAAAACCCTGGAGTTAGAAGGTGTGAGCGGTTCGATGAATTTGGCGGATCCGAACGTGTTTGTGGCTTTTGATGATTATGCGCATAAGCAGGGTTGGAAAGTGGGGGACATGGTGCCGGTGAAGAATTTAGCGGGGGATGATGTGGTTGAGGCGAAGCTCATCGGCACATATGAGGAGAACCAGGTGATTGGGGATGTGGTGTTGTCGGCGTCGACGGTGGCGAATACTCCGTATGCGCGGGAGCAGGTGTTGACGTGGCTGATGGTGGTGGGCAATGGCGAGGTGTCGAAGGAGCAGTTGCGGGCGAATTTGCAGGCGGCGGTGGCTGATTATTTGGTGGTGCAGGTGCAGGATCGGCAGGAATATGCTGGTGAGCGGGCTGCGATGATTAATCAGATGCTATATATTCTGTATGCGCTGTTGGCGTTGTCGGTGTTGGTGGCCACGTTGGGCATTGTGAATACGTTGGCGTTGAATGTGATTGAGCGTCGGCAGGAGATTGGGATGTTGCGGGCGGTGGGGATGCAGCGTCGGCAGATTCGGTTGTTGATTACGATCGAGTCGGTGCAGATTGCGTTGTTTGGTGCCGCGGTCGGCATTGGGGTGGGGGTTGGTTTGGGCTGGGCGTTTTTGAAGGTGCTGGCGGGGGAGGGCCTGAGCGCGTTGGTCATTCCGTGGCCGCAGCTGGGGTGGATGTTTGGCGCTTCTGCGGTGGTGGGTGTGATTGCGGCGTTGTGGCCGGCTAGCCGGGCGGCGAAGACCCCACCGTTGGATGCGATCGCCCACTAGCATGCTTGTCGACGGTGGCCTCACGGTTAGGTCATTATGGTTCCGATGGTGAGGCCGAGTTGGAGGGCGGCTAGCCCGCCGATGATGGTGGCGGTGAGGTAGCCGGCGAAGAGCCGGTAGTTATGGGTTTTCAGTAGGTGGCCTAGTTCGTTGGCGAGGGTGGACCAGGTAGAGAGGGCGCCGGCGAAGCCGACGCCACCAGCCGCGTAGGCGAAGGAATGCGCTTCGAATAGGCGTGCGATTATCCCGAGGGTGAGGCAGGCGCACATGTTTGCGATAAGCGTACCAAGGTAGGGTGGCAGGGCTTTGCCTAACAGGTAGCGGGTGATGCCGCCGAGGATGCCTCCGGCGAAGACGAGGATAATGGTCATGCTGCGTGCCGCCGGTGTCGGAGGGCGTCGCCGATGGCCCAGGCGCCCAGGCAGCTGGTGATGGTGAGCACACTGTAGCTGAGTGCGGCGGGCAGGCTGGTGGTTGCGGTGGTAAGCGCGAAGGTGGAGAAGCTGGTGAAGCCGCCGAGGAGGCCGGGGGCGAAGAATTTTTGGGCGAGGTCGTTGGGGAAAGCCCAGGTGGCGATGAGGAAACAGCCGATTGCGTTGATGATGATGAGTGCCGTGGGGGCGTCGTAAAGCAGGGGCGTGAGCTGCATGCGTAGGGTGGCGCCGCACCCGGCACCGAGGCCGACGGCGAGTGTTTGTTTCATAGTTATGCAGCTTAATATGTGTGACTTTGTGCTGGAACTAGTGCGCGGGGGCGGAAAAAGGTAGAAGATGGAAAGTAGCTGTAAATTTTTCGTTTCTGTGAGGAGTTTTTTGTATGGCTCATGAGCGTGCCGGCCAAGTTGCATTGCCGGAAGACCTTATTGATATTGCGGAAGTGGTGACGGCGTACTACACCCGGGTTCCGAATCCCGATAATCCCGACCAGCAGGTGGTGTTTGGTACATCGGGGCACCGGGGGGCGTCGTTGGATAATGCGTTTAACGAGAACCACATTTTGGCAACCACGCAGGCCATTGTGGATTACCGTAATGCGCAGGGTATTGGTGGCCCGATTTTTATTGGGCGGGATACGCATGCGTTGAGCGAGCCGGCGCAGATTTCCGCCATGGAGGTGCTGTTGGCTAATAACGTGGAGGTGCTTGTCGACGACCGGGGCCGCTATACCCCGACGCCGGCGGTGTCTCATGCGATTTTGGCCTATAATTCGCGCCTGTCGGGTGGGGTGACCGGCACCGACCCGAAGCGTGCCGACGGCATTGTGATTACGCCGTCGCATAATCCGCCGCGGGATGGTGGGTTTAAATATAATCCGCCCAATGGTGGCCCGGCCGACACGGATGCCACGGACTGGATTGCGGAGCGCGCCAATAATCTGCTGCGCGGCGGCCTGAAGGACGTCAAGCGGGTGAGCGTGTCTGGGGTGTTGGATCCCAAGGCCACGAAGTATAACTATATGGACACCTATGTGGCGGATTTGCCGAATGTGGTGAATCTGGATGCGATCCGGGAGTCCGGGTTGAGCATTGGTGCGGACCCCATGGGTGGCGCATCGGTGGACTATTGGGGGGCGATTGCCGAGGCCCACAAGCTGAATCTGACGGTGGTGAATCCGCTGGTGGATGCCACATGGCGGTTCATGACGCTGGACACGGACGGCAAGATTCGGATGGACTGCTCCAGCCCGAATTCCATGGCGTCGCTGGTGCGGAACCGCGACAAGTACGACATTGCCACCGGTAATGATGCCGATTCGGACCGGCATGGCATTGTGACCCCGGATTATGGGTTGATGAACCCGAACCATTACCTGTCGGTGGCCATTGATTACCTGTTTGCGCACCGGCCGGGTTGGTCGACGGACGCGGTGGGCAAGACCCTGGTGAGCTCGTCGATGATTGACCGGGTTGTGGCCGCGTTGGGTAAGAAGCTGGTTGAGGTGCCGGTGGGCTTTAAATGGTTCGTGCCGGGGCTTATCGACGGCTCCATCGGGTTCGGCGGTGAGGAATCCGCCGGTGCCTCCTTCCTGCGCCATAATGGGACGGTGTGGTCGACGGACAAGGACGGCATCATCCTGGACCTGTTGGCTTCGGAGATTACCGCGGTGACCGGCAAGACCCCGTCGCAGCGTTATGCGGAGTTGGCCAGCGAGTATGGTGCACCGGCCTATGCGCGTACGGATGCGGATGCGACCCGGGAGCAGAAGGCCATTTTGAAGGCTCTGTCGCCGGATCAGGTGACCGCCACGGAGTTGGCTGGTGAGCCGATCATCGACAAGTTGACGAAGGCACCGGGTAATGGGGCACCGTTGGGTGGCCTGAAGGTTGTGACGGAGTCCGCTTGGTTTGCGGCTCGTCCGTCCGGCACGGAAGACAAGTACAAGATTTATGCCGAGTCGTTCCGTGGTGCGGAGCATCTTGCCGAGGTGCAGAAGGCTGCGCAGGAACTCGTGTCGAGCGTTTTGGGTGTCTAAAACATTCGGCCAACTGAAAGGGCAAAGGGCCGTGACAGCCTAGCGCATGTGCTGCTGCCGCAAGGGCGCTGCAAGCCGCGCTGGGCATGAGCCCACCATCATAGTTTGTTGATGTATCAACTTTATGGTGGTGGGAAACAGGGGGAATTAAGCTGCGGTTTTGCTTACATGTTCGCCAAAGCTACCAATGAATAGATAAGCTTGGTGCTTATGACGAACGCGCAATCCACAATCGTTGCCGATGACAACGACATCGACGACACCTCTATCGAAGCAGACGCTGTGGAAGAAAAACCGCAATCCAGCCGCACCACCCTGGTGTTGGACATCATCAGTTTTCTCTCCCGCTTCGGGCTGGCCGCCACCTGGATTTGGGCGGGATTCCACAAGGTAGGCAGTGTGTTAGAAACCGGCCAATCCATCCAGGCGTATAAAATCTTCACCCTGGAATGGTCCGTGTTCCTGGCCCAAATCATTGGCCCCCTAGAGCTCATGGGTGGGTTTATCCTGCTCATCGGGGTGTTTTTCCGGCAGGCCGGCTGGCTGTCGACCATTGTGTTGATGCTGTTCATCATCGGTATCGGCCAAGCATGGGCGCGCGGCCTGGTGATCGACTGCGGCTGCTTCGGCAAACAAGACCTGACCGACGGCGGCATGGACTACCTACAAACAATCCTGCGCGACGTGGTGCTGATTGCCATGTCCCTGTGGACCGCGTACCGGCCATATCGACGATTCGCCATCTACCCATAATTGTCTCGCATTATCATCGGTGGCGCCCACGGGTGTTTCTCTGCCGGTATTCACAGAATTATGCCAGCATGCTCCTAGCAAAAGGGAAGCATAACTGGCATAATTCTTAGTTTGAATTGACATCATCCCCCCAACCCCAACAAAAGGTGGAAAAATACATGAGTTCCAAGACCACGAAACGAGCCAAAATCCAAAGTCCCAACGAGAATGGTTCCGGGTTCATCTGGGCCATTATCGCTGTCGTGCTCGTAGCTGTTGCGGTCATCGCCTACGTGATTATTTCCGGCAATAAGTCGCAAGAAGAAAAATTCGCCGAAACATATAACGAAACCACCGCCTTTAATAACAAGGTTGACGGTTCGGCAGTGCAGTTGGTTTCCGACAAAGCCGACAAGGCTAAAACCGTGGACATTTACGAAGACTTCTCCTGCCACTACTGCGCCGATCTGGCCAAAGAGACCGATGCGGACATGAAGAAGCTCATAGAAGATGGCAAGGTGAAGGTGAACATCCGCACCATGAACTTCCTGGACAAAGGTGAGATCGGGCACTCCAATAAGGCCGGCACCGCCGCCTACACCATTGCCAAGGATGATTCCGCGCAGGTGTACTGGAACTTCCGTACCATGCTCATGGCCGAACAGCAAAACATCTGGGGCAAGAAAGAACTCAAGGATTTCGCCGACATGGCCAAAATCCTTGGGGCCAAGGACGAGACCGTGAAGAAGATCGCCGACGGCACCTACTCCGACGAGTTTAAGAAGATTGCCGACGACAACGCCAAGAAACTAGAAAAAGATGGTGACGGCCAAGTGTCCTCCCCGCGCGTCTTTATCGACGGCAAGGAGATCAAGGAAAACACCACATGGCCCAGCCAAATCAAGTAAAAAATCGCTACTGCCAGTGGATTTGTCGGCAACCAGTTCTGTGCGGTAACCTGTAATCCGTTGCTGAAAAGCACGGGGCTATGGCGCAGCTGGTAGCGCATCACACTGGCAGTGTGGGGGTCACGGGTTCGAATCCCGTTAGCTCCACTGATGAGAAACCCCAGTTCCATTACGGATCTGGGGTTTCGCTTTCTTTTACCAGCTAGTTTCTTGATGACCGCATCGAAATTACGAGCATGCTGGACTAATTCAACCGTAACGACAAGAGTAGGCTTCTGTGATCTCTGCTGCGCCTATGCCCCCATCAGATGGTCTAACCACCAGATCGACCGGGATATAGGAAGCCTCAAGTGATTTTCTTTTCTATGATTCGACTCTAAGAACGCTACAGAGGTTGAGGGTAATCCTTTTGGATATTGAAATCATGTGATGGTTTTTGGAAGAGGAATGCCGTGGGTCTAGAGTTGTCTTCTACATGCTTAATTACCATGTCCAATGAGCCAAGCACTTGCGCTATTTGATTATGGAGGATACTACGCCCACGGAGTCTGCGGTTACGGGGAATGCCGATCCAGTGAAGTTGAGCTTTCTTGCAAGCTTCTCGTTCTTGTGGTCTGTGGATTTGGTTAATATCACTTGTGATGATTGCGTTATAACCTTTTTCGTGAGCAATATTGAAGAGCTCGATATCTTTAAAACCGCGGTTGATCTGGACACCTACTCGGCCAAATTCGTGATCACGGAAAAACTGCGAAAATACTTTCCAACCTGCTGGTGGGAAGTTTTCATCCAATAAAAAATTCACGCTACTAACTTTCTGACGGACGCATCAAAATCAATGGCATGTTGGATAGATTCAACCTCAATGTCCGGATAAAAATCTGCAATTTCTTCCGCACTCATATCCCCATTAAACAAATCAACCATCAGGTCGAAAGGGATACGAGTTCCATCTAGTGTAGGAACACCCCCCAATCGTTGAGGATCAATCCGTATCCCTTTAGCAGGAGTCCTAAGGTCTGGTACTCGGCGTCCTTGCAGGTTCATAAAAGGAGCATACACATCTTCAAGATTGATTACTTCCCATTGCCCAGGGTTTTTGACTACATCAAGAAAATGGTCTTTTTCGTCATCCCAAATTTTGATTGATTTTCCATCGGTAGCAAAACGGTATTCGGAAAGATGCTCATTAAAGTCGAACTCGTCGAGATGGTTCAGTGCTTCCCTTATCCGTTGTAATGAATTGGTTGCTCGCAGTTTGGTTATTGACCGTAGCGCGACGATGTCCCGAAAAGAATAGATTTTTGGTCGTTCCTGATGGATCTCTGGGATAAGAATCCCATCATGTGCCCATCGCTGGAGTTGATTAATGGACGCTCCGCTGAGGAAAGACGCGACTTCAATAGAATAGGTCATTGTCTTTCTCCTTCTTGGATACAGGTCTTCTACCGAAATCCTATAACGATCGGAATAATAAAAATACCCTTCGAGGTTATTCGTTATATTCTTGTGTTGCATAGTGCATAATGGCTGACAGCAGTAGGTAATTTGTGGTACCTTAGTAAAGATTTATAAGAATGGTCAAATGATTATTATGAGCAGGCTTTCAGATAAAGTTAGTAAGTGCCCAGTGCTTATGCAGTTTGGTGCCGCTGCGGTAATATTAATGGTGGTTGGGGGTAGTGGGTATTACACACACTACATGATGGTGGTGAAACCCCGCATTATGGCGGTAGGGATGGCGGTGGAAAAATACGAGGCAGTTCTTGATGCCGAACCAAACGATCCTAATTGCCAGATTTCACATTGTCCCACCTCAAGTAAAGACATCCCTGGAGTACCGGAGGATCGGGCACTATTCACTGATGCAGAACGGCTTAATTTAAGTTCCTTAGTTCCAGGATCGCAGGCGAGCTACATTCGTGTTTACAGTGTGACACCTAAGGAGAATGACATGATGGAAGCCATTGTGTATGTTATGGTTTCCAAGTGCGCCTATCCGGAAACTAATCAACCATATGCTAATTCCGTAGATCCACACCGAATGACGCTCATTCCCAGTAGCGTGAATAACGATGAGTATGTTGTTATCGAGGACCAGCTGCTTGACCAGGGAAGTGAGGGGCTCCCGGATTCGTTCGATTCCCGTTATTCGGGTGGGAAGACGGATCCAGCATGCCCCAAATGATCGTTCACTCCTGTAGATGTTGAGCACCTTTGGGCGTCGTCAAGCAGGCGAAGCGAAACGTTATTCCAGCTCAACCGGGCCGGTAATACGGATCTCTTCGGTGTCTAACCGTTCCTGAATCGAATGCAGCACATTCATGTCGATCACACCCTCGTTACGCAGGCGCTTGAGCACCTCACGCTGGTGACCAATGATCGCCAGCCGGAGCGTCCGCACCTGGCCCTGCAACGTCATGGCCTGCAACTCATCAGGGGTGAGATCGGGATTATTCTGCAAAAACCGGCAGGTCTCAATGCCGGTATCATGCTGGAAATCCAGCTCGTAGCGAACATACGCCAACGCCTCTGGGCCGACATCGTTCTGGGCGGCAAGATCCTCCAGGGCATCATAGGACTCCTTATTCATGGTACCCACCGCGTTGAGGGTTTCCTGGTGCTCGGTGTCGTCGGCGGGAATCTTCGCCCACCGAATAATCGCCGGCAGGGACAGGCCCTGCACCAGCATCGACACCATGACCACGGCGGCCACCATGAAGATAATGAAATCCCGGTTCGGCACCGATGTGCTCACCGACAACGCCACCGCCAGGGACACGCCACCGCGCAGGCCAGCCATGGTGCTCACCACACGGTCCCGGTAAATCTCGCTCCGCACCTTAGGGTCCCGCATCGCAGCCCGGATTAGCCGGCGTAATTCATGCCGTTCGCGCAGTGACCGCTGCTCCTTTGTCTGCTCGGCCCGGTACTGTTCCTCGGCGCTGGCCTTAATGTCCGACAGCATGGCCGGCCGCATAAACAGGAACCGCACCAACAGGCTGACCAGCCATATTGCTGCCACCATGATGGCCGCGTGTGACTGCGAATAGGCGGCATTATTGTGCGCAACCTCGCTAATGTTCTGCCATGCCTCCGGCAGTTGCACGCCGACCAGCACGAAAATCGCACCATTCATGAGGTACGACATGTAGGCCCAAATGGGCAACCCATAGAACCGATTCTGCGGCTTAATGGTATCTACGCCGTAATATGTCAGGTAGAATGCGGAAACCACCACCGCCACCACGCCGGAGCCCTTCATGCCCTCGGAAATCTCGATGGATTCCGAGAGCAGGAAAGCGACAAACGGAATCGTCATCATATAGATCACGAAGTTCATGGGATTAGCGATGCGGGCCCGCAGCCGGTTTGCCACCCAGCCCACGGCTAGTCCCACCGCAATGCCGCAGAGGAACGAGAACGCTAGCATGCCGCCCGCGTGCGACACTGACAGATCCGCGCCGCCCGCAACCTGGATGGCCAGGGCAAACACCACCAGCGTGGTCCCGTCGTTGATGAGCGATTCCGCCTTGAGAACCGTGATGGAACGCTTGGGAAGCTTACCGTTGAGCGTGGCCACGGCCGTAGCGTCCGTCGGGGCCAGGGCCGCACCAATAATCAGCGCGGTACCCCAGTCGATATGGAAGAAGTGGGTGAGCACCCCAGCCATGGCGAATGCCGTCACAATGACCAGCACGGTACCGGAGGTAATGATCGCGCGGAGGCTTTTCCGCACCTCCCGCAGCGAGGTATTGCGCGCCTCCCAAAACAGCATGATCGGCAGGAATATTTCCAAAATCACATATGACGGCAGCCCGACCTCCCGCAGCTCATGCATGGCGGGAAGCAGAGCCAACGCCAGCCCGAGGAAAATAAGCAGGATCGCCGGGGTGACGCGGATCCGGTGGGCAAGCGTATTACCGAGGAAAATCGCTGCTGCTAAGGCAATAATGATTTCAAGCACGATATGTCCTTGTCCGAATAGGTACGTTCATAATTCGACATACACGTTACCGCTTGACGACGCCCAAAGGTGAGGCACGCCACTAACACGGAACAACCATGGATGGTTATCGGCTTCACGCCGGTTAGGCCGATACCACTGCTTGTGCTGTCTCCTATCGGCACTGCCATGGTAAGTCGAGCTGGAGTTTGGTTCGTAGCCGGACCAGTTCATCCCTACTGGATCGAGAAAGTCAAGCTCAGCAAGTGTGCTGAGCCTAGGTGTGCGGTCAATCCCAGTGTTGTCCGTCCCGTTATTCACCGAAAACCTAGCTCAGCAAGCATGAAGCCAGGCTGATGATGTGGTATTCCCGCCCACCGAACTAAACAGCGCTTGTTCCAAGCTTGGCTTTGGGGTGCTGGGTCGTTGCGGCGCCGGGATGTGTGCTGCGATATTAAATAAGTCAGGTTCCCAACCCAGCTCAAAATCCAAATATCGCAGCACAGTAGTAAGTCGCACCACCATCATGGTTGCTCGCAATCATCACAGCCACCCGGCTGCTTCCAACCATTTTCGGTAGTGCTTCTGGCTTTGCCGATCCCGAATCTGGGCAGTGGCAAGCACCATGGCCAGCGGGGCCTTCGGGAACGGTCGTTTCCCCTTACTCAACCGGTGCAGCTGATGCTGCACCTGCACCAAACTCGCATACGAATTAATAGCCTTATCCTTAAACCGGGGTACGGGCATTGTTGGGGCCGCAGCTTCCCGAACCCGCCACGTGTTCGGCAGCCCCGGGTCCAGCGACAACGCCGTACCCATGCCCACCATATCCACCTCGGTCGCCAACACCCGCTCCGCGGTGGCGCGCCGGGTGATCCCACCGGTCACCATGATCGGCATGGGGGCAACCTTAGCGATCTGTTCCGCGAACGTGAGGAAGTACGCCTCCCGATCCAGGGTTCGCTGATCCTTGGCGACCCCCTGCATGCCCTGCATAGCGGGGCTTTCGTAGGTGCCACCCGACACCTCCACAAGATCCACACCCAGGTCACCCAGCATGCGGACCACCGCCGTGGCGTCGTCAACATCAAAACCGCCGCGCTGAAAATCCGCCGAATTCAGCTTTACCGCCACTGTGGCACTGTTCGGCACGGCAGCCCGGATTCGAGTAATGATCTCCCGAAGCAGGCGGCTGCGGTTCTTCAGATCGCCGCCCCACCGGTCGGTTCGCCGATTCACCAGCGGGGACAGGAACTGCGACAACAAATAGCCGTGCGCCGCATGCACCTGCACCCCATCAAACCCGCTCTCAATCGCCCGGGTTGCGGTGGTCACAAACATGCCGATGACTTCTTCAATCTGTTCTTCCGTCATGGCGATTGGGGTAGCAAAAATTTTCGAATGAGCACCCATGTTCACGGGGATTGCCGACGGCGCGAGCTTAATGCCCGGCAGGCTGGCCGGCACCTGGCGACCCGGGTGGTTAATCTGCATCCACACCTTCGTGTCGGTCGTGCCATTCGCGTGGGCGGCCGCGGCCCACTCCTGGAATGGTTCCAGTAGGCTGTCCTCGTTGAGGATAATGCCGTCGCCATTGGTGACGGCCCGGTAATCAACCATGACGTTCCCGGTGATGATGAGCCCCACCCCGCCGCGCGCCCACGTGCGGTACAGGTTGAAAAT
>ERZ773050.1821-NODE-1821-length-11577-cov-15.686079_pt1 | contig 11577 bp, 5 predicted proteins | sample MGYA00580632_ERZ773050 | MGnify/ENA primary metagenome ERZ773050 (study PRJEB29015, sample SAMEA2738123) | human oral metagenome | biome: human oral; feature: human-associated habitat; material: saliva | place: China | collected 2166 ... | reverse complement strand
CAATTGGTACAAACGACTTGATCCAATACACAATGGCAGCAGACCGTATGAACGAGCAAGTTTCATACCTTTACCAACCATACAACCCATCAATCCTACGTTTGATCAACAACGTTATCAAAGCAGCTCACGCTGAAGGTAAATGGGCTGGTATGTGTGGTGAGATGGCTGGTGACCAACAAGCTGTTCCACTTCTTGTCGGAATGGGCTTGGATGAGTTCTCAATGTCAGCAACATCTGTACTTCGTACACGTAGCTTGATGAAGAAACTTGACACAGCGAAGATGGAAGAGTACGCAAACCGTGCCCTTACAGAATGCTCAACAATGGAAGAAGTTCTTGAACTTCAAAAAGAATACGTTAATTTTGATTAATCGGAAAGTCCTTGCAACTCAGTTGCAGGGATTTTTTGCTTTAAAAATTTAGTGATTGATTTTCAATATAGGATTCTTAAATCAGACTGTTCAGATAGAAGGTGGTGTAGAAAACAAAAAAATACTTAACTAGTTCATAAAATTCTTGACAAGTTGAAAATTTAGGAGTAAACTATTAACCAGTTAACTATTAGAGAGGAGTTTCTGCAATTTAGAAATGAATTGTAACTAGAAATATCAAAAAGAAAGAGAGTTTCGATGAAAGTTAATAAGAAATACCTTGCTGGTTCTGCGGCCGCTTTGATTTTAAGTGTTTGTTCTTACGAGTTGGGACTTTATCAAGCCAGAACGGTCAAGGAAAATAATCGTGTTTCCTATATAGATGGAAAACAAGCAAGGCAAAAAACGGAGAATTTGACTCCTGATGAGGTTAGCAAGCGTGAAGGAATCAATGCGGAGCAAATCGTCATCAAGATAACAGACCAAGGCTATGTCACTTCACATGGCGACCACTATCATTATTACAATGGTAAGGTTCCTTATGATGCGATTTTTAGTGAAGAATTACTCATGAAAGATTCAAACTATAAGCTAAAAGATGAGGATATTGTCAATGAGGTCAAGGGTGGATATGTTATCAAGGTAGATGGAAAATACTATGTTTACCTTAAGGATGCTGCCCATGCAGATAATGTTCGTACGAAAGAAGAAATCAATCGACAAAAACAAGAGCATAGTCAGCATCGTGAAGGAGGAACTTCAGCAAATGATGGTGCGGTAGCCTTGGCACGTTCACAGGGACGCTATACCACAGATGATGGTTATATCTTTAATGCCTCTGATATCATTGAAGATACTGGTGATGCTTATATCGTTCCTCATGGCGACCATTATCATTACATTCCTAAAAGTGAGTTATCAGCCAGCGAATTGGCTGCTGCAGAAGCCTTTCTATCTGGTAGAAGTGGTCAATCGAATACGCCTACTTATCGCCGTACCAATAACAACAGTGCTAGCAGCGATGTAGATAGATGGACTCCATCCTATAATAATCAAGGCAACAGCTATAACAATCAAAGCAACAGCTATACGAACACGAACACAGCTAACAACAGTAGCGACGATAACCAAGCAAGTCAGAGTGATGAGGATATTGATAGCCTTCTGAAACAACTTTACGCCTTGCCGCTCAGCCAACGACACGTAGAATCTGATGGCCTTGTCTTCGACCCAGCACAGATTACAAGTCGAACAGCTAGAGGAGTTGCTGTGCCTCATGGGAACCATTACCATTTCATCCCTTATTCACAGATGTCTGAATTGGAAGAACGAATCGCTCGTATTATTCCTCTACAGTACAGTTCGAACCATAGGGTGCCAGATTCAAGACCAGAACAACCAAGTCCACAACCGACTCCGGAACCTAGTCCAAGCCCGCAACCTGCACCAAATCCTCAACCATCTCCAAGCAATCCAATTGACGAAAAATTGGTCAAACAGGCAATTCGAAAAGTAGATGATGGTTATGTATTTGAGGAGAATGGAACATCTCGTTATATTCCTGCCAAGGAATTATCAGCTGAAACTACTGCAGCCATTGATAGTAAGCTAGCCAAGCAAGAAAGTTTAGCTCATAAGCTCGGAGCTAAGAAAACCAACCTCCCATCTGGTGATCAAGGATTTTATAATAAGGCTTATGATTTACTAGCAAGAGTTCATCAAGACTTACTTGATAATAAAGGGCGCCAAGCTGATTTTGACGCTTTGGATAAACTCTTGGAACGTCTCAATGATGCCTCAAGTGATAAAATCAAGTTGGTGGATGATATCCTCGCCTTTCTAGCACCGATTCGTCATCCAGAACGTTTAGGAAAACCAAATGCGCAAATTGCCTACACTGATGATGAGATTCAAGTAGCCAAGTTGGCAGGCAAGTACACAACAGAAGACGGTTATATCTTTGATCCTCGTGATATCACCAGTGATGAGGGGGATGCCTATGTAACTCCACATATGACCCATAGTCATTGGATTAAAAAAGATAGTTTGTCTGAAGCCGAAAGAGTGGCAGCCCAGGCTTATGCTAAAGAGAAAGGTTTGACACCTCCATCTACTGACCATCAGGATTCAGGAAATACTGAAGCTAAAGGAGCAGAATCTATCTACAACCGCGTGAAAGCAGCTAAGAAGGTGCCACTTGATCGTATGCCTTACAATCTCCAACATACTGTGGAAGTCAAAAACGGAAGCTTGATTATTCCTCATTATGACCATTACCATAACATCAAATTTGAGTGGTTTGACGAAGATCTTTATGAGGCTCCTAAGGGCTATACTCTAGAGGATCTCTTTGCGACTGTGAAGTACTATGTTGAGCATCCAAACGAACGTCCACATTCAGATAGTGGATGGGGCAATGCAAGTGACCATGTTCAAAGAAACCAAAATGGTCAAACTTATAACAATCATACGGAAAAACCATCAGAGGAGAAACCTCGGACAGAAAAACCTCGCGAAGAGAAGCCCCAAAGTGAGAAACCAGAGTCTCCAAAACCAACAGAGGATCCAGAAGGAGAATCACCAGAGGAACCAGAAGAACCTCATATTGAGACTGAAAAGGTTGAAGAGAAGTTGAGAGAGGCTGAAGAGTTACTTGCAAAAATTCAGGATCCCATTATCAAGTCCAATGCAAAAGAAACTCTCACAGGATTAAAGAATAATTTACTATTTGGCGCCCAGGATAACAATACAATTATGGCAGAAGCTGAAAAACTATTGGCTTTGTTAAGGGAGAGTAAGTAGTCTTAGCAGTATTTTCTAACTCATAAAAACAGGATAGGAGAACTGGAAAACGAAAAATGAGAACAGAATGTGAGTTCTAGTTCTCATTTTTTTCATGAAAATGTGCAAAATATCTTGACATATAGTGTAAATAAAGATAAACTATTTACTAGTTAATTAAATGGTTAAATACTAGTTAAGGAGTAATGATGAAAAAAAGAACGATCCTATTATTGATGGCCAGTTTATTGGCTCTTGTCTTAGGAGCATGTAGTCAAAAAGAAAAACAAGAAGCAAAAGGGATGAAGATTGTCACAAGTTTTTACCCAGTCTATGCCATGGTTAAAGAGGTATCTGGTGACTTGAATGATGTTCAAATGATTCAGTCAAGCAGTGGTATTCACTCATATGAACCGTCAGCAAATGATATTGCTGCCATCTATGATGCGGATGTCTTTGTCTACCACTCGCATACACTGGAGTCTTGGGCGGGAAGTCTGGATCCAAATTTGAAAAAATCAAAAGTTAAAGTTTTAGAAGCGTCTGAAGGGATGACCTTGGAACGTGTCCCAGGTTTGGAAGATGTAGAAGCTGGTGATGGTATTGATGAAAAAACACTATATGATCCTCACACTTGGTTAGATCCTGAAAAAGCAGGTGAAGAGGCACAGATTATTGCAGATAAACTTTCGGAGCTTGATAGTGCCAATAAGGAAACCTATCAAAAGAATGCCAAAAACTTTATCGCTAAAGCTCAAGAATTAAGCAAGAAATACCAGCCTATTTTTGAAAAAGCGAGTCAAAAGACCTTTGTAACGCAACACACAGCCTTTTCTTACCTGGCTAAACGCTTTGGTTTGAAACAACTTGGTATAGCAGGGATTTCTCCTGAACAAGAACCGAGTCCGAGACAGTTGACAGAAATCCAAGAATTTGTCAAAACCTATAAGGTCAAAACGATTTTTACTGAGAGCAATGCTTCCTCTAAAGTTGCTGAAACCTTAGTCAAATCAACAGGAGTTAGTCTGAAAACTCTTAATCCTTTGGAAGCAGACCCTGAAAACGACAAAACGTACTTAGAAAACCTAGAAGAAAATATGAAAGTTCTTGCAGAAGAATTAAAATGAGGAGATTATGAAAATTAAGAAAAAGTATATTGCGGCGGGATCGGCTTTAGTACTTTCCCTAAGTCTTTGCATCTATGCACTGAACCAACACCAAGTAGAAGGAAACAAGGATAATAACCGTGTGTCTTATGTCGATGGGAAGCAAGACTCTCAAAAAACAGAAACTCAGACACCAGATCAAGTTAGCAAAAAGGAAGATATTCAGGCAGAACAAATTGTAGTGAAAATTACCGACCAAGGTTATGTGACTTCACACGGTGATCATTTCCATTATTACAATGGTAAAGTTCCTTTTGATGCGATTTTCAGTGAAGAACTTTTGATGAGAGATGCGAACTATCAACTTAATGACGCTGATATTGTCAACGAAATCAAAGGTGGCTACATTATCAAGGTTGATGGTAAGTATTATGTTTACCTTAAGGATGCGGCACATGCAGATAACGTTCGTACGAAGGACGAAATTGAACGCCAAAAACAAGGTCATACACACGATGCACCAACTTCTAACAGTGCAGTGACACTTGCACGATCACAAGGACGTTATACTACCGATGATGGATACATCTTTAATCCATCTGATATTATAGAGGATACTGGTGATGCTTATATCGTTCCTCATGGTGGACATTACCACTACATTCCTAAGAGTTCCTTGTCTGCTAGCGAATTGGCTGCTGCTCAAGCCTACCTATCTGGAACTAGAAAACAACCGAGTGTGACTGACTATCGTCCAAGTCAAAATGGAACTAGTCAAACCACTAATCCTAGTCAACAAACTGAAACACCAAGCGATCCAGAAGAGAGCCTTCAGAGTCTATTGCAGCAACTCTATGCTCTTCCAAGTAATCAACGTTATGCAGAATCGGATGGCTTGATTTTTGACCCTGCTAAGATTTCAAGCAGAACACCAAGTGGTGTAGCGATTCCTCATGGAAATCACTATCATTTCATTCCGTATACAAAGCTTTCTGCTTTGGAAGAAAAGATTGCTCGTATGATTCCTCTTGCTAGCGACAGTGGGAAACCAGCACCTTTGGAAAGTCCAAGTAAGCCAGTAGAACATCCTGCTCAGCAAGATCATCATCATGACCAAGACGGTGACCATGGAAGTCAGGGAACCAACCATGAAGATCATGACCATCATCATAGTGAAGAACATGATCATGGCTTTGCAGCTGAACGCGTTATCAGTGAGGATGAGCAAGGTTTTGTAGTTTCTCATGGAGATCACGCTCATTATTTCTTTAAGAAGGATTTGACTGAAGCTCAAATTAAAGCTGCCCAAAACCATTTGAAAGAAAATCATCAGTCTGAGCCTGTTCAACCACTTGCCAAGACTGTGGAAAGTTTCTCAAGAGATGCTAGCGATGAAGAAAAAATCAAGTATATCTCACAGACCTACGGAGTACCGCTTGAAGCGATTCGTATTTCAAATGGATTCTTTGTCTTTGGAAATCCAGATCAAGCCTATGATCCTACTCATATTCATCCCTATGCAGTACGAAAAGAACATGTTCGTATACCGCTGCAGACAGGTGATCCTGAACTTGATTTCTTAAATGAACTTTATACTACTGCCCTACGCGACAATGTGTCTCCTTATAGTTTGCAGGTTGAAAATGGTAGTTTTGTCATTCCTCATGGTGATCACAATCACTACATTAAGGTTCAGACTAAGGGCTATGAGGTCGCTTTAAAGAACAAGATTCCTACCTTACAATCAAGCTATCAGCCTGGACCTTTTGACGAGCAAACTGTTCTTTCTAAAGTGGATCAACTGTTAGCAGATAGCAGAAGCCTCTACAAAGACCAACCTATCATGCAAAGACGGGTAGAACTTGCTTTGGGTCAATTTACCGAGAACATGAAAAAACTTGCGACCAACTCAACTGCTGGATACCTAGCAGCCTTGGATCTCTTTGATAAACAGTATATCCATGTGGATCAAAGTGTGTCTCCAGTTGAAACATCACCTTTGGACAAGAAATACCAAGCCCTTGTAGATAAAATCAATACACTGGATACGGACGCTTATGGTTTACCTAAGAAGGATCTCTTGCTACATTTGCAGGATGCGAAGTTAGCACAAGATGAGACAGAGTTGGATGCGATTGAAGCGAAACTTCAAGCCTTGCAAGATTTCCGCGATCGGACAGGAGTCACAACAGTAGAGTACATCAAGTACTTCTACGAGCATGTATCTGATGGCCGTCTTAGAGAAGAACTTCGTAACCGTGTTGCCAAGCTGACTTGGGAACTCTACCAGTCACAATCTTTCCTCAAAGCAACCGACTTAAACAAGTTATTCCCAACTATTTACCAAACTAAACTGGAAGTGGAAGAAGCTCTCAAAGACGAACCAGTTTCTACAAAAGCCGGCAAAACCATTCTGGATACGGAAAAAGTGGACAGCCAAACTGCTAAGACAGCTATCTATGAATTTCTAAAAGAACTCTACGGTGATTTTATGCCAGAAGAGCGAGTTAGCAAGGTCAAAAAGGGAGAAGTGGATGCTCTCCTAACCAAAGTTGACCAACTCCTAGCGCGTGTCAAAGAAGACGGTGTCAAACAATCCCTAGCAGAAGAAGCAGCCAATATCAAAGCAGCAACAGAAAAAGAAAATGCAGACTTTGATGAAGCCAAAACACAGCTTGAGGAACTTTTGAACCGCATTGCAACAACTATCCAACGAGAGGAAAAAGAAGCAGAACAAGATCCGCAAACGGTGATCATCTATCAAAAACTTTATAATGTCTTGCTCTCTCTTCACAAGTACCTTGAGGATAACAAGGGATCGGATGCAGATTTTGAGCGTGTTGATGCCCTATTTGATCAACTCGCAGCCAAAAGTAGTGATAAAGAAGGACTCCTCACTCTAGCTAAAGAGATTATTAGCTTGAACCAAGAACTCCGTTCAAAAGCAAGTGAAACTGCTAACCAATCTAAGTCTGAGAAAGGCAGTGAAAAAGCTGCTTCTCAAGCAAGCGAAAAGCAAGAGCAAAGTGAGCCTGAGCTAAGTGTTCAACCAAACGAATAAAAAGAAAGGCGAAGTAGCTGAGCTACCTCGTCTTTTTTAGTCTTTATAGGATACAATACCAATGATGGTATCTACTGCGCGCTCCATGGTCTGAAGGCTGACGTATTCAAAACGGCCGTGCATGTTTTCACCCCCAGCAAAGATATTTGGAGTTGGAATACCCATAAAGGAAATCTTAGACCCATCTGTTCCACCACGAATCGGTTCAATGATTGGCGTGATACCTAAATCCTCCATAACAGCCTTAGCAATGGTAACGGGTGTCATGTCTTTCTCGATGACTTCTTTCATATTGTAGTACTGGTCAGTGAGAGTGAGTGTAACGCGGTCATTCCCAAGTTCTTGATTCATCTTGTCAGCGATAGACTGCATAGTTGCTTTACGCGCTTCAAAGGCATCCTTTTCAAAATCACGAATGATATAGCTTGCACGCGCCTCCTCGACACTACCTGACACATCCATAAGATGATAGAAACCTTGGTAACCATCTGTCAGCTCTGGTCGGTCATTCTCAGGAAGTTGATTATGAAAATCAACCGCTAACTGAAGGGCATTGACCATTTGACCTTTGGCAGTACCAGGGTGAACATTGCGTCCTTGGAAATGAAGCTCAGCAGCGGCTGCTGAGAAAGTTTCGTACTGAAGTTCCCCTAGTGGTCCACCATCAACAGTATAGGCAAAGTCAACGTCAAAGTCATCTGCATCAAACTTGTTAGCTCCAACACCGATTTCTTCATCTGGACCAAAACCAACACGGATTTCACAATGTTTGATTTCAGGGTGAGCAGTCAGGTATTCGATGGCAGTCATAATCTCAGCAATCCCAGACTTGTCATCAGCACCTAGCAAGGTCGTACCATCTGTTGTGATAAGCGTTTGTCCTGGATATTTCTCAAGACTCTTAAAGTCAGCTGGATCTAGTTTAAAGCCAGAATCACCCAAGGCGATAACTCCACCGTCGTAGTTTTCAATCACCTGTGGATTAACACCCTCAGCATTAAAATCAGCTGTGTCCATGTGGGAGATGAAGCCAATCTTACGTGTCAAGCTGAGATCATTAGCTGGTAAGGTCCCAATAGCAAAACCATTTGGGAGGTAGTAAACATTTTGCAGACCGACACGTTTCATTTCAGGAATAAGAACATTGGTCGCAAAATCTACCTGGCTTTGCGTACTTGGAGTAGTAGTAGAGTGTTCATCAGAACGCGTGTTGACCTTAACGTAGGTCAAAAAACGATCTAAAAGGTTCGGATAAGTCATAAAAACTCCTTTTTTATCATAAAATAGAATACAAAACTTCGGAAAAATATGATTTAAGAAATTTCATGAATTTTGAAAAAATATAATGATTCAAATTCAAGAAGACTTTCAAAAAATTTTCTGAGTTATTAGAATGAAATATATGCATCTATATTTTATGATATATTTTACTATTTTTTCCATTTTACCACAGAAAATTTTGAAAAACAAAGAAGAATCATACTTTTTTGTGATTTATAATAACATGTTTTCAAACACATTAATTGACACGAAGTTAATATTATTATATAATTATCTTATGGAAATCTCAGATTTATATAGTATCAGATTTAAACATATTCTAGTAAGGGAGATAGCATGAACGTTCAATATGATTTTAAGAAGATTCAATATTTTACCAGTCGTTTAGTTATCTTTCTCGCTATTCTTTTTTTGTGTGCACCAATTAATTCTTTACATGCAGATTCAACAACCGAACCTCAGACAACTCTGCACAAAACGATTACTCCGATATCAGGGCAGGAAGACCAGTATGAGTTGTCACTGGATATCACATCCAAACTTGGAACAGAGACCCAGTCAGAACCCTTGGATGTTGTCCTGGTTGCCGATCTTTCAGGGAGTATGAAAGAGCAAGATGTGTGGTCATCTTCTACTTCAAGATACATAAGTAGAATTGAAGCACTAAAAAATACATTGAGAGGTGTAAATGGCCGTCAGGGGCTCATTGATACAATTCTTTCTAGTTCCCAAAACCGTTTATCTATTGTAGGTTTTGCTGGAAAAATTGATAATCAGTATAGTAATCAGTATTATTCTTGGCCATATTGGGCTGGTTGGTATTCAAATATTTCTCCATATGATGATGCCAAAACTCTAGTATCTTGGAGTACTGATTCTAATAGTTCAAAAAATATTGTTAGTTCGTTGACAATTGCTGACTCCAATCGTTCTTATGGTATGAACGCTGGTATCGGTACTGGTACAAATATAAATGCTGGATTAACTGAAGCTCAAAAATTATTGCAAAGTGCAAGGACAGGGGCAAAAAAAGTAGTTATCCTGCTATCAGATGGCGAAGCTAATATGTATTATGAGTCTAATAGCGGGAGGACGATATACAACTATTCTTCTAATCCAAACGTAGGGCGTACAATTGATACACCAGATTGGTTTACTTCCGGTTTAGAGAGAGGTATGGGAAGTATTTCTGGTTTAATAGCTCCGAAAATAGATGGCTTTTATTCAATTAAATTCAAATACATAGGCTCAAAAGATAGTATTACATCTCTTAAGGAATATATCGGTGGTTATAATTCCACAATCCCGAATGAAATCCTTTCAGCAAGCGATGAAAATGACTTGCAACAAAAATTCAAAGAAATCACCGATAAAATTCTACCTCTAGGCGTACACCATGTAACTATATCAGATGTCTTGTCCAAGTACGTGCAGCTGTTACCGGGTAATGCTTCACGCCTTCGTGTTGTCAAAATAAAGGATGGTAATGAGGAAGAACTGACAACTAATCAAGTGACGATTGAAAGTAAGAAGAACGAACAGGGATTAGTGGAAGTAACAGCCAAGTTTAATCCGAGTTACACTTTGGAGGATGACGCCAAGTACGTTCTCAAGTTTACTGTCACCTCTACCCAAGAGGCATTTGATGCGATTGCGGGTGATAAGACACTTACTAGTGATGATGCCGAAGGAGCCGATGCTACTAAACTCTATTCCAATAAGGGGGCAAAAGTTGCCTATTCCTATGGTATTGGGACCTCACGTACCAAAACAAAAGACTATTCTGAGAAGCCCACTTTCAAGCCGTCAGATCCATTGACGATTCCGGTTGAAGTTGAATGGAAAGGTGTCGATGGGAAATCAAATCCATCAGCAAATCGTCCACCTAGTGTCGAATTAAAATTAAACCAAAAGAAAGATGGAAGTACAAAGGATTCCTATCGAAAGGTCACTAGTCCAGTTCAAACGAATAGTTTTACTGAAAATACTAGTTTTACAAAGGTAGCTAAGGGATATGACTACGAACTGAAAGCACCAGACGCTCCAGGATACACAGTCGAAGTTCAAAAGACAGGTACGAAAGAGAAACCATCCTTCAAAGTTATTTACCGACAGCTTCCAAGCCTCACCATAAAGAAAATCCTAGAAGGTGAGCAATCACCTAATAAGTCTTTCACAATTAATGTTACCCTTTCAGATAAGGATGGCAAGCCAATTAACGGCAAGTTTGGGAATACAACAGTGACTAACGGGAAAGTACAGATTTCTCTCAAAAATAGTCAGGAAACTACCCTCGAATACCTGCCTCGTGATACCCACTATAAGGTAGAAGAAGTAGAGAACTCTAGAGCGGGATATCATGTCACCTATGAAAAACAAGAGGGGACTTTGTCAGAGGATGTTCAAACAATCGTCACCAACCACAGACTTCCGACACTTTCAGTCACAAAAAAAGTTACAGGTGCCTTTGCTAATCTTTTGCAATCCTTTAAGATTACCATTAACGTAAAGGATGCGCAAAATAAACCATTGAATGGATCGTATAGTGCAATAGTAAATAATCAAAAAACAACCCTGAAATTTACAAATGGTAAGGCAACAGTCGATCTAAAGAAAGATAAAACTGTTAAGATTCTCGACCTTCCTCTAAATGCTCGTTACAGTATTGAAGAAGAAGCAAGTTCGTCTCGTGGATATCGGGTTTCTTATGAAAATAAAGAAGGCAAGCTTGATGGGGATAAGTCCGCGACGGTCACGAATAATAAAAACAGCGTACCTGAAACGGGAATTGACTTCTTGAGTAGCACTCTCATGCTTGGAGTCGTTCTTCCTCTAGGAGGAATCTTCTTTATCATCTTACTTGGTCACCTTGTGGTGAATAGGAGGAAGTGATGCTACTAAAAAAGAAACATAAGAAACCAGTAACACAAGTCAATCGGGATAAGTCTCCGCCGAGTGTATGGGGAGATATCCT
>ERZ773050.1820-NODE-1820-length-11583-cov-5.331974_pt1 | contig 11583 bp, 10 predicted proteins | sample MGYA00580632_ERZ773050 | MGnify/ENA primary metagenome ERZ773050 (study PRJEB29015, sample SAMEA2738123) | human oral metagenome | biome: human oral; feature: human-associated habitat; material: saliva | place: China | collected 2166 ... | reverse complement strand
GTGAGCCTGGAGACCATCTGCTGCTCGATCTCGCCGATGCGCTCCGAGGCCAGGTCCAGGAGCCGCCGTCCATCGGGAGTGAGCAGGACGGGGAGCGCCCGTCCGCCGGAGGGGCGCTCCGCCCGCGCCACGAGTCCGCGGGACTGGAGTCCCCGGAGGAGCGCGCTCATCGTCTGCCTGGTCACGAAGGCGCTGCGGGCCAGCTCCGAGCTGGACGTCCCCGGTGTGCGGGCGAGGAGCTCGAGGCAGACGTACTGCGGGGTCGTGAGTCCCAACGGGTGCAGCGTCTCGTCCATTCGCGAGCGCAGGGCCGCCTGGGTCTGCTTCAGGCGGTAACCGACCAGGTTCTCGAGTCCGGGTTCTCCTTGATTCATGTGAGCATCCTGACATACTGGGGTGAACAGATGTCAGAACACTGACATACATTCACGAGAAGGAGTCCACGCCCATGACGGTGACAGGTCCTGATTTCATCGCTCTCCAGGTGCGCGATCCCGAGCACTCCGCACAATTCGAGACCGTGCTCGGCCTTCGCCGCGCCCCGAAGGCCCCGTCCGGTGCCGTGGTGTTCGCCGGTTCGCCCGTTCCCTTCGCAGTGCGCGAGCCCCTGCCCGGCGTCGACGAGCTCGGCGCCGGTGGACACGACCGCCACGCGCGGTCGCGGGCGGGCGAGCACCTCGGCCCGGCCCACCGAGGCGAGCGCGGAGATCGCGGTGGCGCCCAGCAGGGTCCCCGCCTCCATGACCGGGTCCCCGACGGCGCAGCCCTCCCCGGCGCGCCTGACATTGAGGCAGGTACTCGGCGCGGCGTGGATCGCGACCCGCTGGGGCAGCGGGCGCGGGCCCGGGGCCTGGTCGGTGTCCTCCACCCTCACGACGGCGTCAGCGCCCTCGGGCAGCATCGCGCCGGTCATGATGCGCATGGCGGTCCCGGGGGCCAGGGGCGCGGGGGCGGTACCCGCCGGGACATCCCCCGCCACCGGCAGGACGACGGGCTCCTGGTCGGTAGCGCCAGCGGCGTCCTCGGCGCGCAGGGCATAGCCGTCCATCGCCGAGTTCGTCCACGGCGGCACGGGCAGCGCCGCGGTGACGTCCTCGGCCAGGACGAGCCCGTGCGCGGCATGGAGGGGGGTGATGACGGCGTCGAGTGGGAGCAGGGAGCCCAGCGCCTCGCGGACGTAGCACTCCGGCGGGATCATTGTCGGCATGGTCTTCTCCTCAGGCGGCTTCGGCATGGGTAATGGGGGCGGTGTAGGGTCTGGCGGGTCCATGGGTGACACGAGGAGGGCGCTATGACGCGGGAGGCGGACCACGCGCACGAGGCTACCGGCGCGGCGGCCCCGGCGGGCGCGCGGATCGTGCGCGCCGAGATGACCGAGACCCCGGTGAGCGTCGCCGAGCTGGCGCGCGCGGTCGCCGATCGCACGGCGGGCGCCGTCGTCACCTTCGATGGGATGGTCCGCGACCACGACGACGGGCGCTCCGTGGACTCCATCACCTACTCCTGCCACCCGAGCGCTGGGGAGGTCATCGAGCGGATCGCCGCCGATATCGGGGCGCGCCCGGGCCTGCGCGCCCTGGCGATCGTCCACCGCACGGGCGAGCTCGCGATCGGGGACACCGCCCTGGGCGTGGCGATCAGCGCCGACCACCGGGCCGAGGCCTTCGCGGCCCTGGCCGACGCCGTCGAGGAGGTCAAGCGCCGCCTGCCCGTGTGGAAGAACCAGCGCTTCTCCGACGGCACCACCGAGTGGAGCAACTGCGCCTGAGCGGCGCGCCTCAGCCCCCGGCGAAGGGCGGCAGGACGTCGACGCGGTCGCCGTCGACCAGTGGCGCCAGGGAGTCCGCGGGGGTGGACAGGCCGTTGACGAGGAAGGTCGAGATGCCGATGACCCGGGCCATCTCGATGCCTCGCCCCGCCAGGTGCTCGCGCAGGCCGGCGAGGGTGAGGGGGCCGGTGGCCTCCAGGCGCTCCTCGGTGCGGCCGGCGGCCTGCGCGGCAGCGGCGAAGTAGCGCAGCTCGATCACCACGGGGAGCGCGGCTGGGGTTGGCGACACCGTGGGCGCTGGTTCGGATGCGGTCATGGTGGTCCTTCCAGAATCTGTCGGGAGTGGGCCGGGAGTGGTGGGAGTCTGCTGGGAGCGCCAGGCGCTCATGAACGCTGGTGGCAGTGGCGCGCGGCAGCTACCCGCCGATGGCGGACATCGTCCGGCCCGGCCGCTCGAAGCCCGAGGGCAGACCTGCCGGATCATCCGATCCATGGGCGAGGGGCTTGCGCCAGGCGGCGGCCGCCCAGATGCGCATGAGGTCCTCATCCGTCGCCCCCGAGCGCAGGGGGCCGCGCAGATCGGTCTCGGTGGTGGAGAACAGGCAGGTCATGAGGCGCCCGTCCGCGGTGATGCGGGTGCGGTCGCAGTCGGCGCAGAACGGGGCGGTCACCGAGGCGATGATCCCCACGCTCCCAGCGGGGTGGGCGGCGCCGTCGTGCTCGCCCGCGGCCACGCGCCACAGCGCGGCGGGGCGGCGGTCCGGGCGGCCGGCCTCGGCCAGGGTGAATCCCGCGTCGCTGAGCGCGGCGAGGATCTGCTCGGCGCCGACGACGTCGTCGGCGTTCCACGACTCGCGCGGCCCCAGCGGCATGTGCTCGATGAAGCGCAGCTGCCACCCGCGCCTCAGGCACTCGGCGAGCAGCCGGGGCGCCTGGGCGTGGAGCGTGCCCGGCAGGGCGACGGCGTTGACCTTGATGGGGGACAGGCCCGCGGCCTGCGCTGCGGCGGCGCCGGCCAGGGCGTCGTCGAGGCGATCACGGCGGGTGAGGGCGGCGTAGGCCTCGCGCTCCAGGGCGTCGATGGAGACGTTGACGCGGGCCAGGCCCGCGTTCCTCAGCGCGGCGGCGCGCTTGTCCAGGCCGAGCCCGTTGGTGGTCAGGCCGATGTCCGGCACCGCGCCGCCGGGGGTGCGCAGGGAGGCGATCGCGCTGATGATCTCCTCCAGGTCCCGGCGCATGAGCGGCTCCCCGCCGGTGATGCGGATGCGCTCCACCCCGAGCCGGGTGACGGCGATCCGGGCGAGGCGGCCGATCTCATCGGCGGTGAGCAGCGAGGCGGAGTCGAGCCAGTCCAGGCCCTGTGCCGGCATGCAGTAGGCGCAGCGCAGGTTGCAGCGGTCGGTGATGGACAGGCGCAGGTCCCGCACGGTGCGCCCGTAGCGGTCGGTCAGCCCGGTCGGAAGGGCGCCCAGCCCCTCGGGCGCGCCCAGTCCTTCGGGCGCGCGCAGCCGCGGCATCGGCAGGAGTGTCCTGGCGGTGCCGGGGCCCGGGGCGCGAGCAGGGGCGGGGGTCATGGAACCAAAGAATACGGGGCGCCCCCGTGGGCGGGAATCACAGCGGGTCACGACGGACCGCGACCGGCGGTGACGAGCAATGCCGGGCAGTGCCCGGCCGTGGCCCCCGCCCACGGGAGCGCCGCGGGACTCAGGCGGTGCGGCGGATCTCGACGCGCGCGTAGCCGTCCTCGGCCTCGAGCAGCTCGTGGGAGAAGGCGCCGTCGAGCTGGTCGATCTGCGCCAGCAGCGGGGTGGGCACGTGCGGGGCGATGAGGTCGAAGGACTCGCCGACCGTCAGGCTCGACGCCGCCCCCAGGACGGCGGCGTGGCGCAGGCGGTGGGGGATCGCGCGCGCATCGAGGGCGAGGCGCTCGTCGCTGCACCCACAGCCGCATCCGCAGCCGCCGGACTTCTTCTCCTCGATCGGCAGGAGGTTGGGGTTCTCACTCATGTGGTGCTCCTTGGGATGCGTGGGCCGATGGGCCCGAGGGGCCATTCGGCTGCCGAATGGCTGTCATGCGGCGGGCGAGCGGCTGCCCGGTGAGCAGGACCGCTGCCACGGGCGTTGCCCGCCTCCTCGCGACTTTAATACGGTACGTCCTGTGATTAAAATGCTGGGCCGGGGCGAGCCGCGGGCTCCTCAGGGCGCTCGGCTGGGCGCTCCGTCCCACCGGCTCGCGCCCCGCCTCCTCGCCCTGGCCATGGCCGGGACCTGCCTTCTCGCCGGCCTCGACGCCGCCCTCCTGCGCCTCAGCCTCCCCGCGCCGGTGCGCGCCGCTGGGGGTGCCCCCGGCTCACTGGCCTTGCTCCACGGCCCCCTCATGCTCGTGGGCTTCCTCGGCTCGGTCATCTCCTTGGAGCGCGCTGTGGCGGCGCGGGCCGCCTGGGCCTTCCTCGCCCCCGCCGGCCTCGCCCTCGGATCGCTCCTCCTCCTGGCTGGCGCGCCGCAGACCGTGGGCCGCCTCGTCATGCTCGCCGGAGCGCTCGCCCTGGGCGCCATCTACATCGCCGTCCACCGCCGTGCCCCCTCGGTGGCCGGCGACGTCGAATCGCTCGGAGCCATCGCCCTCATCCTCGGGGTCTTCCTGTGGATCGCGGGCGTCCCCATCGAGGACTGCGTCCCCCTCTGGCTCCTCCTGCCCACGCTCACGATCGTCGGCGAGCGCCTCGAGCTCGCCCGCATCGCCTTCCTCGACGACGCCGTCGAGACCACTGTGGCGGGACTGTCCGCCGTCGCCCTGCTGGGGGCCTGCCTCCACCCCGCGGGCGGGTGGGCGACGATCATCATCGGCCCCGCGCTCCTCGGCCTCGCCGTCACCATGGCGTACCACGACGTCGCCCGCCGCACGATCCGCTCCCGGGGCCGGGCTGCGGGCGCCGTCCGCTTCTCCGCCGCCTCCATGCTCGCCGGCTACCTCTGGCTGGCGATCGCCGGGGCGGCCTGGACGGTCTGGGGCCTCGACGGCTTCGATGGCGCCGCCTACGAGATCATCATCCACTGCCTGGGCCTGGGCTTCGCCTTCTCCATGATCCTGGCCCACGCCCCCACGATCATCCCCGCCGTCGTCCACCGGAACCTGCCCTACCACCGGCTCATGTGGCTGCCCTTCGCCCTCCTCCACGGCGGCCTGGCGCTGCGGGTGGGGGCGCTGGCCGCCGGGGCGCTGGTCCCGTGGCAGGCTGGCGGAGTGGTGGGGATCGTCGCCATCCTCGTTTTCATGCTCATCGCCGTCACCCGCGTGGCCACCTCGGGCAGGATCGGGGGCCGCCCATGACGCCGACCCCCATGCCCGGCCCGTCCGCCCGTGCCGCGGGCCAGGCGCCCCAGCCCCGCCGCCACCGCCGCCACCGGCAGGCAGGCCGCCGCCGTCGGCCAGGTGAGCGGGGCGGCGCCCATCTCCAGGCTCGGCCGCCCGCCCGAGTGGAGCCAGGAGACCACCACGGCCAGGCAGGAGACCGCCACGGCCACCGGGATCCCCCGCCGCCGGGTGCCCGCGACCATGACGAGCTCGACGGCGTAGGCCGCCCCGCCCAGCGGCGCGTTGTACATGGCCCCCAGCCCGGCCCCGGCCGCCGAGGCCACCAGCAGCGGCGACCAGGTCCGGTCGATCCCGAGCCGGGCCGCGATCCTGACCGCCACCGCCCCGGCGGCCAGGCGCGGCGCCCCCTCGCGGCCCACCGAGTTGCCGGACCCCACGGTCAGCACCTGCACGACGGCGTCGGCGAAGGGCCGCAGCACGCCCATCGCGCGGGCGCGCCCCCCGGAGGCGTCGGCCACGACGGCCTCGACCCCGACGACCCCGCCCGTGGCCCGCTCCCACCACCACAGGGCCCCGGCCACGAGCCCGCCGAGCGCGGGCGCGGCCACGCGCCGCCAGGCGGGGGCGGCCGCGACGCGCTCGGGCAGGGAGCCGCGATCCACGCCGTAGAAGACCGTCTCGAAGCCCTCCAGCAGGAGGGCCATGGCGATGCCGATGAGCCCCGCGGCCGCGCCCGTGAGCACGACGGCCAGGACCAGGCGCCAGGGGGAGGACGGCGCGGGGGAGGGCGCGGGCGGGGATGCGGGTGCGGGCGGCTCCATCGCGCCCGAGCCTAAGCCCGCCCGGCCGGCGCCGGCCGCACCTCCTGTCGGCCGCCGGATCGCCCCGCCGCCCATGTCGGCTCCGATCCCCGGCCCCGACCCCCTGTCCCCACGGGTAGGCTGGGCGCGCCCGGCCCGATCGACACCCGACACTGGAGGCGCCCGATGACGCGCAGCCCCCTGCCCGCCGCCCCGCCCGGCCCCCGGCGCCCCCGGTCCCGCCGGCTGGGCTGGTGGACCGCGACCCGGCGCTCCGCCTACGTCAGCTTCGTCGTCCAGGCCATCGTCAACAACCTCGCCCCGCTGCTCTTCGTCGTCTTCCACACCCGCCTGGGCGTCGACGTCGCCCATCTCGGCATCCTCGCCTCCCTCAACTTCCTCGTCCAGCTGCTCACCGACACCGCCGCCATCGCGCTCGTCGACCGCCTCGGCTACCGGCCCCTCATGGTCCTCGCCCACGTCCTGGCCGCCGCCGGACTGGTCCTGCTCGGCCTCCTGCCGGGCCGGATGGGTGCCCCCTTCGCCTCCCTGTGCGTACCGGCCGTCGTCTACGCCGTCGGCGGCGGCCTCATCGAGGTCCTCGCCAGCCCCGTCGTCGAGCACCTGCCCGCCGAACCCGGGCGCTCGAAGGAATCGGGCATGGCGCTGCTCCACTCCTTCTACTGCTGGGGCCAGCTCGCCGTGGTGCTCGGCTCGACGGCGCTGCTGACCCGGCTCGGCACCGCCTCGTGGTGGATCCTGCCGCTCGTGTGGGCCGCCATCCCGGCCCTCAACGCCGCCGTGCTCGCCCGGGTGCCCATGCCCGCCACCGTCCCCGACGCCGAGCGCACCCCGCTGCGCTCGCTGCTGGGCGCCCCCGCCCTCCTCCTCGCCCTGGCGCTCATGGCCATGGGCGGGGCGAGCGAGCTGACCATGAGCCAGTGGTCCAGCTTCTTCGCCCAGCAGGGCGCCGGCGTGAGCAAGGAGCTCGGCGACCTGCTCGGCCCGGGGCTCTTCGCCCTGCTCATGGCGCTGGGGCGCACGGGCTACGGCCTGGCCGGGGACCGGCTGCCCCTGCGGGCCTGCCTCGTGGTCTCCGGCGCCGGCGCCACCGCCTGCTACCTCGTGGCCGCCACCGCCTCCCGCCCGGCGCTCACGCTCCTGGCCTGCGCGGGCACCGGCCTGTTCGTGGCCCTCATGTGGCCGGGCGCCACCTCCCTGACGGCCGCCCGCTTCCCCGCCGGCGGGGGCGCGATGTTCGCCCTGCTGGCGCTGGCCGGCGACCTGGGGGCGACCGCCGGGCCCGCCACCGCGGGCGGCCTGGCCGGCTCGGCGACCTCCGGGGGGCTCCTGGCGGGGCCGGCGCGGATCCTGCCGGGCGACTCGGGCACGGGCCTGCGCCCGGCCCTGCTCGTGTGCGCCCTCATCCCGGCGCTCTACGCGCTCGCGGTCCTCGCCGTCGGGCGGCCCGGGCGGGGGCGGGCGGGGCGATCTCAGGCGCCTCGCCCGCGCCGGGGCTGAGCGGAGCGGGTGCATCGCCGGCGTCGTCGTCTACGCCTCGCCCGCGCCGGGGCTGAGCGGAGTCCCCCGGGCCCGGGCGGGGGCTCCTCTCGGGGGCGGGGCGGGCGTCCGCGCCCCCGTCGTCCAGGCCCGGCCGCGCGGTTTCGCGCTCCAGAAGGTTATTCGGCGGGCGGTGATGCGGGGTCGCCGGCGGGATCTTGGCGGCGCTCTTCTGCTTGGGCCACTTGTGTTCCGTTGGACCACTTGCGTGCGGTTGGATCACTTGAGTTCCGTTGGACCACCTGGAAGGTTATTCAGGGGCGGTTTTGAAGACGTGGAGCATGAAGGTCGTGGTGACGGTCCGGTCGTCGGGACGGCTCCCCGCCCAACCCCGCTCCGCCCCTGCTGGTCGTCTTGCATGGTGGGACGGCGTCTCGCATGTCGTGACGCGGCCGGCTCGCGAGCACGTCACTTAACCCGCGAGATCGTACCTTAACCCGCGAGCACGTCACTTAACCCGCGAGCACGTCTGCCAGAGTGACGTGCTCGCGGGTTAAGTGACGTGCTCGGCGGTTACCCGACGATCTCGCGGACCGCGGCGCCCGGCGCCGCTGCGCCCCGGACGCCGAGACGTGCACTTCGCACTCAAGAACGACGGTCGGACCACCGTGGTCCAGCGGAACGCAAATGGTCCAAGGAGAACGCCGCCATGAGCCCGCTGAATAACCTTCCAGGCGTGTTGTTCCGTGCGGGGCTCGCCGATGCAGGGGGCGTCCGCGCACAACCCTTTCAAACACACCAGGAGGCGACTCGAGCAGGCCATGACGGACGGCCCCGCGCTCCACGTCCCCACCGCCCTCACTGAGCCCTTCTCACCGGGGGTCGTGGTCAGTGGGCCGGGGTCGGTGCGGGGCGGCGCGGACGGAAGTCGTCCGGGGTGGTGGGGGCGGGGCGGTCCTGTGCTCGTCGAGATGTGCATTCTGCTCTCGAGAGGTGCATTTCGCCGTCGAGATGTGCAGTTAGAAGTGCACGCTCGAGTGCAAAATGCACGTCTCGGCGCCCGGGGCGGTGCGGGCCGGGTCCGGCTCGCGTAATGCGAGCCCAGCGCGACGGAGTCCACACCAGCTCGCGCCGTGCGAGCTCAGCGCGACGGAATCCGCCTGCGCTCGATTCTTGCGAGCCCGCCTCGCACAATGCGAGCCCAGATGACATCACCAATTCGACTCCCCCAGGGGTGCAAGGGTCTGAGGAGCCCCCGCCGCGGGCCCGCCGCCACAACCAGGACTTCCCCGGGGGCGTGAGGGGTGCCCATCCCACGACGGCCGTTCTGACAGACGGCGGGGACTTCCCCGGGGCGCGGGGCGTTGAGGGCGCGGGCGGGCAGGGCGCCGACTCGCCTGCCCGACTCCCCCGGGGGCGCAGAGCCGGGCGGGCCCAGGGGCTGCCCGGGAGCACAGCCCTACTGGAGCGAGCCGTCCTTGGACACGAGGATCATGATGAACTCGACGAACGCCCAGATCCCGTTCGCGGCGATGATCAGCCAGGCGAGGATGAACGCGCCGCCGAGGGTCGCGATTTCAGCGTCGGACGGAGTGTCGTAGACCGGGAGGCTCGCGGCGTTCGCCATCATGGCCACGGCCATGATGGCGCATATGATGACGCCAAGGATGAGCACTATGTGGCCGAAGCCGCGGCCCGTCTGCCCGCGGTAGAAGTTGTGGGCACCGATCTGACCCAGGAAGAAGGCCAGCAGCGCGGCGGTGGTCCTGGACTTGGGGACGACGTAGGGCCCGTAGGCGACGGGGACGTAGGGCTGGACGTAGACGGGCTGGGCGTAGGGCTGGTCCGCCGCAGGGTACGCGGGCTGGTTGTAGCCGGTGGCGTAGGGATCGGGGTACGCGGGCTGGCCGTAAGGAGATGGTGTAGTCATGAGTCCTCCATCGACTGCGGGCCTCGACATCGGCCCGGAGACACCCCCATCGTGGTACTTCAGCGGACTCGGAGCAAGGAGGACAACTACCCGTCAGCGAGCAGATCGCCCGCCCGCAAGGCGCGGCGCGACACTCCAGTGGCCCAAGGCGCTGCGCCTCACAAGCGTTCGGGGCAGGATCAGAGCATGAGAACCATCGATCTCGCCCCGCTGCCCCTGTCCGATCTGGAAAGCCACCTCGACGAGGTCGCCGTACGGCGCCTGCGCGGCGGCGTCGACGCCGCCCACGGGCTGCTGGGGGGGCGGACCATCTGGACGGTCACACCCTCAGCCGTCGCGGGCTCCGGCCCCGCCGAGATCGTGGCGCCGCTCGTCGGCTACGCCCGGGGCCTGGGCATCGACGCCCGCTGGCTGACGCTGGACGCCCCGGCCGAGTTCCTCACCATCTCCTCCCGCCTGCACGCCGCCATGCACGGCGACCGCGGCGACGGCGGCAGGCTCGCCGACAAGCAGCGCGACATCTACGAGCACGTCCTGGCCTCCAACGCGGACAACGTCGTCGACGAGGTCCGCGAGAACGACGTCGTCATCCTCCACGACCCGCCCACGGCCGGCCTGGCCAAGGCCTTCAAGCGGGCGGGCGCCGTCGTCATCTGGCGGTGCCACGTGGGCGCGGCGCAGACCGGCGAGGAAGGGCAGCGGGCCTGGGCCTTCCTGGACCGCTACCTGGAGGACGTCGACCTGGTCATCGCCTCCCGCCCCGAGTACCTGCCGCCCTACATCGAGGAGGCCCGCTGCTCCATCCTCACCCCCTCCATCAACCCGGACTCGCCCAAGAACCGGGTGCTGGACCTGGACGAGTCCTGGTCGGTGGCGCGTCTGAGCGGCTTCTTCGACGGCCAGGCCCCCTTCGACGCCGTGCCCTTCATCCGCGAGGACGGGCGCCCGGACGCCTTCCGGGGGCTGAAGGACGACGGCGCGGATGCGGGCTTCGGCGCCCCGGTGCCCCAGGGCGCGCGGATCGTCACCCAGGTCCAGCGCTGGGACCGGCTCAAGGGCGGCCTGGAGCTCGTCGAGGCCTTCGCCTCGCAGATCGACGCCCTGCCCGCCGACGCCCACCTGGTGCTCGTGGGCCCCAGGCCCGACCCGTCCCGGGAGGCGGCCGCCGCCAGGGTCCTGGGCGAGATCGTCTCGCGCGCGGGCACGCTGCCGCACGCCGCGGCCCGGCGCATCCACGTGCTGGCGGTGCCGACGACGGACCGGGAGGTCAACGCCACCATCATCAACGCGATCCAGCGGATCAGCGCCGTCGTCACGCAGCGCTCGCTCGTGGAGGCCTTCGGGCTGACGGTGGCCGAGGCGATGTGGAAGAAGGCGCCGGTGGTCGCCTCGGCGGTCGGCGGGATCCAGGACCAGGTCGAGGACGGCGTGTCGGGCATGCTCGTGGACCCGCTGGACGCCCCGGCCTGGGCCGAGGCGGTGCGGGACCTGCTGCTGTTCACCGAGCGGGCCGCGGAGATGGGCGACGCCGCCCACGAGGCGGTGCGCCGCCGCTTCCTGCCCGACCGCCACCTCCTGGAGGTCCTCGACGCCATCGGCCGCGCCTCCGAGTGAGGGGCGGGGCGCGGAACGGGCCGCGCCCCTCGGCACCACGGTACCCGGCAGAACGTCGAGGCCGCCGCTCAGCCCGTGGTCGCCGCGCCCCGGCATCGCGATGCCCGGCCCCGGTCGCGGCGGACCCGCGCTCGGGCCGTCCCCGCCGTCGGACAGTTATCCACAGGCTGTGTCCACAGCCTTGTGCACACAGGTGTGCGAACCAGGCGATGGTGCCGTTCGGCCTGTGGACGCCCGTTCCCGCGCCGCTCCGGGCCGCTGGCGCGGGGCCCGAGCCGACCCTCTGACGCCGTCCGACCCCCTTTATCAAAGGCCGAATCATCCCGTCAAATCGTTGGAATCCCGGGCCTTCCGGAAGGGGCGGCGGAAGCGGGCCGACGGCGGGCGGCGCCACGGCGCCATTCGCCCCGCCTTCGGAGCCGGGGCGACGGCGATCGGGGGCGAACATCCGGATCCGCGCCCCGGATCTTCGGGGGACGAGGCGGTTATCCACAGGCCCGCGGGCCGTGTGGGGATTATCGCCCGGGGCTCCCCCGGCCGGCGACGCACTCAGACCCTGGGGCGGATGGCGGCGTCCAGCGCCGGGGAGGCCGCGCCGATGGCGCGCCGGGCCCGCCGGAGGCCGACTCGCGCCGCAGCCCCGGCCGGCGCCGCG
>ERZ773050.1815-NODE-1815-length-11608-cov-10.692634_pt1 | contig 11608 bp, 12 predicted proteins | sample MGYA00580632_ERZ773050 | MGnify/ENA primary metagenome ERZ773050 (study PRJEB29015, sample SAMEA2738123) | human oral metagenome | biome: human oral; feature: human-associated habitat; material: saliva | place: China | collected 2166 ... | reverse complement strand
TCCATACCTGTTTAGATACAAGTGGAATTTGTTTTGATCCCCACCAAGAGGTGGCCTACCGTAAGCTACTCAGGGTCACTAGTCTCGTCATCCTAGACCTTAAAGAAATCGATGATGATAAACATCTGTGGTTAACAGGAAAATCGTTAGAGCCTATTCTCGGCTTTGCTCGATTGACAGCAGACGTAGAAGTTCCCATTTGGGTTCGTCACGTTGTAGTTCCTACGATTACAGATAATGCAGATCATCACTATCGTCTAGGCTTTTTCCTAGGATCCCTGAAAAACTTACAAGCCGTTGATTGCTTACCATATCACGTTATGGGTACTGCTAAATATAAGGAGTTAGGTATTACCTATCGCCTAGAAGGCATACCAGCTGCCACAAAAGATCTTGCAGCTAAAGCAACAAGAACCGTGGTGGAAGGCATCAAGGCCTATCGACGCCATTGGTGGAGTCCCATCAAAACACAACATCAATCATAATCAAGTTTGAGGATAACTACCTCCCTTGATATATATACACATATATATTAAAAACTTGATCTATGATAGCCCTAAACAATAGAGCCGCCCCACACAACCAGGGACGGCTCTTATTGTATTTACTGCATTTATTTAGATACTACGTTAATAGGTTCACCTTTAAAGAATGCTTGTACATTGTCACGAATGATTCCGACCAAGCGTTGACGTGTTTCAAGGCCTTTCCAGCCCATATGAGGTGTGATAATAACATTATCCAGTGTATATAGAGGGCTATCCTCTGCTGGAGGTTCTACCTCTTGTACATCAAGGCCTGCACCTGCAATGCGTTTAGTCGCTAAGGCTTCACAAAGGTCTGCTTCATTAATGAGAGGCCCACGACCAGTATTTACGATGACTGCACTAGATTTCATTTTACCGATAGCTTCTTTATTAATCATGTGCTTAGTTTGGTCATTCAATGGGCAATGTAACGTAATATAATCACTATTTTCTAGCAATTCATCAAGACTTACATAACGAATACCATCACCATCAGCCTTTGGTGTCCGTGTATGAACCAAGATATTCATACCCAGTGCTTTTGCTACTTTAATTACTTCCATACCAATGTGACCAGCACCAACAACACCTATTGTTTTACCATTCACTTCTGTGTGGCTCACTTGTAAATGTTTTGTAAAATTACTGCGATCACCTTTAGCAAGCATGCCAATTTGTTTCTGCATAGTAGACGCAAAATTGAGGATCATCATGATTACCGTATGTGCTACGCGTTCTGTACTGTACGCTGGAATATTACAGACAGTAATGCCTCTTTCCTTAGCAGCATTGAGGTCAATATTATTATAACCTGTCCCCGCTTCTACGATGAGTTTTACAGTATCTGGGAATTGTGAAAGCAAATCAGCCCCTACTGGTAATTCTTTTGTAACTACAACGCGAGCCCCTTGAATACGTTCAATAAGCTCTTCATTTGTACTATTATCATAAACCTGTACATCACTAGATAATACGGAGAAATCTAATGCTTGGTCGTAATTCATTTTACTTGCATTTACTACTACTACACGTTCGCTCATGAGAACCTCCTACATAGTTATTAAATTTTATAGAGTATACGTAACACCCAAATCTAGGCGTTACATACACATATTAGGAAAAATACGTCTACATAAATTATACTATTATTTATATAAATTTATACTATTAATATCACCGAGAACCATATTAATTAGTATACTTTCACGTTTATTGTATATAATATATGTATAAAAATCATAAAAAACAGAATTTCTGTATAAAACTTTCACAAAAGTATTGTGTAATTCCCCAAAAGTTATAAAATAAAAGTAATGTTATATAGAATTGAGGAATACCATGAGACCCACCTATTTGACCATAAATACAAGTCTCGTTCGCGAGAACTTGCGCAAAATTAAAGATAGTTTACCGGAATGGAGCACATCTACTGCTGTTATCAAGGCCAATGGCTATGGCCACGGCAGTGTTATGATGGGCCGTATTGCCGTAGAGGAAGGTTACGAATCCTTAGCGGTTGCCATTCCCGAGGAAGCTGTACCTCTTCGCAACGCAGGTATTATGGTGCCAATTTATCTATTAGGCCTCACTAGACCTCAGTCCTTTGAGCTTGTAGCAGATACTAATTCCATCCCTGCCGTTTGCGAATCTACCGATTTAGACGCTCTCGATAAAGTGGCTGACAACCACGATATGATTATCCGCGTCGCCGTAGCTGTCGATACGGGCATGCATCGTATTGGTATTAAACCTGAGGATGCTGTAGAGTTTATCCAACGTGTTGAGTCCTACGAAAATCTTGAAATAGATGGCTTCTTCTCTCATATGAGTAATGCGGATGCTGCAGATCAAACGCACGCTCATAGCCAAGCTATGAAATTCCATCACATGGTAGATGAAATCAAAGCCTTTCGCCCTGACGCAGATTATCGCTTCTCCCTTGCCAATAGTGCTGGGTTATTAGCTGTAAAAGATAGTTTGTTCACCGACGCTCGCCCTGGTATCATTCAATACGGTATTATGCCTTCTTTAGATGTACCAAATCGCTTAGGCTTAAAACCTGTCCTATCCTTCCATAGCGAAGTCGTTCACGTCCAACAACTTCCGGCAGGCGAAGGCATCGGCTATGGTTCTACGTATGTAACGCCTGAACCTATGACAATTGCTACAATTCCTGTAGGCTATGCTGACGGCTATCCTCGTAGCTTATCTAATCGAGGTACCGTGTTGATCCATGGTACACGCTGCCCTGTAGTAGGCCGCATCTGTATGGACCAATTCATGGTAGCCGTTCCAGATACGATTACAGTGAAACCTGGTGATAAGGTTGTTCTCTTAGGTTCTCAAGGTCATGAAAGCATCTCCGCACTTGAGATTGCCGCCCTTGCATCTACGATTCCTTACGAGATTTTCTGCGGTTTCTCTGAGCGCGTACCTCGCCAATATATATAAAGTTATTTTCACTATACAATTAAATATGGCCTCCTTTTTAAGGAGTCCACGCTATGACAAAAGAGCAGATGAAATTAAACATCTGCTCTTTTTGCAATTCGTAAGAGCTCATAAGCTTATATCTTATATCGTGTAATCTTATCTTATAGCTTGTAATGTTTATCTTATATCGTATATCTTCCGTGCAATATAAAATATCCTACGAAAAAAGCCCGTAACACATGCAGCGGTCTACATGCATTACGGGCTTTCCTGCTCCCCTATACCTAGCGTACTGTAAAGCAGTTACGTTCTTATTGTGAGAGAGAGTATTATATACCAAGTATATAATCTTATGATTGGGAGGGAACCACAATGCATAAGGGGCCCTCTGAACGACAGACGGCATAGGAGAGAGTCAATGTTTGTCTATCCAATCCAGAGGGCTGCGTGTGTGTAATTGTTTATTGTGTGTGTAAGTGTATTGTGTATGTGTGTGTAAGTGTATTTATGTGTTGTGTGTATAGTTTTGGGTGTTTAGTGTTCGTGTTAAAAGGGTTTGCTTTACAGTGGTATAGGAATAAGGTTTTACTTATTTTACGGCCATACCTGTTTTTGCATCTAATACGATGGATACAGGTTTATTTTGTGCATCATGGAACTCTACGTTGTATACAGGTGTACCATTTTGATTGGTTACAGACCAAGAGTTAATACCAGTAGCTACGTTGCCAGTCTGTGCGAAGGCTGCATTGATCGCCACATGTGGAGGTAACACAGTCCCAGCATCAATAGCACTAGCTTCCATAGATGCATCATACGCTTTAGGAGTACCTTCAGTTACATTGCCTGTCGCTACATCAAGGGTCAAAGAATGAGCACCATTGGCATTGAACCCAGCTACTTCATAGATAGCAGTTTTATCTGCTGCTTTAAAGGATACATTCGTAATCTTAGAGTCACCAAATTTAGTTTCGAACTGGTCGATTAAATAATTAGCACCAATTACGAAAATACTATTTTGATCGACTACGCCTGTGGGCTGACTTGTTATGCTAGGTTGTGATTTTCTACTTTTAGAGTTTTTTTTTCCTCTTTTGTAGTTTCTTTTTTATCAGCTTTTTTCTCTTCTTTTACAGCTTTTGCTTTAGGAGCTTTGTCTGCATGCGCTTTTTTATTGTTTTTTACTGCTTTTTCAGCTTTTGCAGAAGGCTCTGTTTTTTTATCACCAACGCGTACTACTTTAGTTTCACTAGGAGCTTTTGCTACAGCTGCTGTTTCAATAGTAGGAACTGCTGCTGCAGGATTTGCTTCACTAGGAACTACAGTTTCTTGAGCTACTGGAGTTTTAATATCTTGAGTAGCAGTTGGAACTGGTGTAGTATCTTGAGCAGGTTGTGCTGGAGTAGCTGCTGTTGGAACTACTGGAGCAACCTCAGCTTTAGCCACTGGAGCCACTTCAATTTTAGAAACAGCTTGATCTGCTGCAGGTTGTGCCACTGGAGTTGCTGTTACTGCTACTTCTTGTACCACAGGTACTGGGGCTGCTTGTTCCGCAGCTGTTACTGCTATAGTAGCACCGAATACGCCGGCTACTGCTAAAGCAATACTGCTTTTAAGAATAGATTTTTTCATAATATCCTCCTTGATAATTCATATATATGCAGTATTTCACATATATATTTTTAACCAACTCGGTGTTATCGATATAGTTCCAAAACATATATCTAGCGTGGACTGTAGATATATAGTCTGGAAAATCCGATATATTTGAGTTTCGTCCTTGGACTGGTACACATACTATCGATAGTCGATGAAATAAAAATGTAGAGCCATACTGAAAAGCCTATTTTGTAGTGAGTCTAAAATGAATTTGCATATATTTAAAATGAAATTCCCTAGTTTCCGATTTCCATTTAAATATTCTATGAATACCATATCAATTGCCGTCCATCCCATGTATAAAGGACGAACGGCATACAACTACAAATCTCATTATCTTTAGATTTACATTCATGAGTAAACTTTCACAAAAAAAGCCCCAATGCTAGCAATTTTCTATGAAAAAACTAGTATTGAGGCATTTAATTATTATATTCAAAATTAATTAACTAGGAATTATTAAGCTATAATTACTAGTCAATCATACATTAGTTATCAAATTTAACAGAAAGCAATGTACCATTTATAGCATCAATGCGTACATCAACTTCTTTATTACCTTCGGTACCAAAGGTAACTTTGTAAATAATCTTACCTTTTTCATGATGTACAGACCATTTATTAAGGCTCGTAGCTTTTCCTTGTGTTTGAGCATAAGCAAAATTAACTATTGCAGCTGGAGGCAAAATCTCACGAGGATCAAAAGATGTTTTCTTTAAGGATTTATGATAATCACCTTCACGTTTTTCAAAGATTTGATTCGTTGCGTAAATATAAGTTAACTCATACTTGCCGCTTTCATCAACGCCTTCTACGTCATACTTGATTTGACCACCGTCAGCATCAAAGGCAATCTCCGTAATAACCGCATTAGGATGATTTTGAATGAATGCATTTAATAAACCATTCGCACCGACAATTGCTGCATGGTTCCCATCAACAACTGCAACAGTTGGCTCTACGGCTACTAAAGGGGCGGCACTCGCGTTAGGCATACCAAACCCTGCGGCTAACGCCAATACAAGGCTACCTTTTATAAGTAATGATTTCATAGGCTCCTCCATCTCTCAAACAGGACCATATTGTATATATACAATTATACACTAAATTGATAAGCTATATGAATCTTTATTTATAATCATAGTGCGTGGACCTACGCCCTATGATACAATGCACGTAGAATAATTTTTGTAACTACAAGTGAGCTGACTATGATTTCAATTTATCCTACAATATATCATGAATTTCAGTGTAAAGCTGATCGTTGTGAAAATACATGTTGCCAACTTTGGACCATCGATATCGATGAACCCACGGCTGAGCGCTATCATACTATGACTGGACCTCTTGGTGAAAGCTTGCGCCAAGCGATTACCGTTAATGATGAAGGCAGCCATTTCGTATTCTCCAAAGAACAACCTATGTGCCCTTTACTCAACGAAAAAGGGCTTTGCAAAGTAGTGCTCGAATTAGGTGAAGAAGGCCTTTGCGACACCTGTCATATGCACCCTCGCTTTTATAAATACATCGAAGACCTAGAGCTATGTGGTGTTGGTTTATCCTGTGAGGCTTCCGTGGAGCTATTAGCAAAAGATGATACCAATAGAGAGTTAGTTTTTACCATTGAAGATGATGATAATGAATTTGGTCCTGATGAACGTCTAAAACTAGAAAATGTGTTTCAACTTTTAGCCTTTGATTTAAAGCCTGCTCTATTTCAATATACACCAAGCCCTAGTGTAGAGTATTATAAACAGCTATTAGATCTCTACAAGACTACGGAGCCTATTGATGAGGCCTGGACTACACAAGTCAATGCATTGTCTAAAGATATAGACCTAGTCGTTACATCTGTTAAAAATTATGTACATCAACAAGATATGAGTATCTTTAACAAGGTTTACCAATATATCTTGTATCGCCAAATCGATATGCTGGCAGACTATTCCTTAGAAGCAATCATCGCCTATGCAAAGGATGGCACTGAGTACATGCTCATGACGAGTGCCATCGAAGGAAGGCCTTTACAACAAATTGCTCGATGGTCACAACAAATTGAGTACGATGAAGACAATGTAGACCTATTACTACAACATTACGAAGCTCAACTTTAGGCATAATTAAAAACCTCCTAGCAAACTAGGAGGTTTTATTGTATTTACGCAAAAAGTATACGCATAATCCAGTTATATAAATGATTGATAATAAATAAGATCACATAAATAGCCCCTACTGTAAGAGGCTCTACATTCATAAGGCGAGATAAAAGCATAACGGCTACGTAAATAACGGCCCCCACATAAGCTAAGGCCAATGGAACTAAGAGGACCATTAAAATAGGAGCAATGTATATACAAATGATAGATACTAAGATTAATGCTAATCCCAATGCCCCTGTATACCCTTCGATATAAGCCGTTCCCATTAATACTTGTTTGAAGTCAAACTCTCGATCAAGGAGTACACTCAGTAGTTTACACAAAATAAAACTACCTACAAACCAATAAATGCCAAGACCAATGACCTCACGCAAGATAGAAAATATACCATACACGGCAGGTATAAAGCCTAATAAAAAGCCTCCAAAAGCGGCCACCAAAGGTAGTAATATAATACCTAAGGCAAAGCCTAACATATGGGTAGCGCACCAACCGGCGAGCCCTGCTTTGATACCCTTCTCTAAAGTACCAAACCAGAAAATTTCATCTATCCCCTTCTTTGGTGAACGCACCAATAGGGATAGCTCTCGTAAAAATGTCGTATCCATAACTAACTCCGCTCTCAACTACACTCTAAAGTTAATTATATCATAAATTCCAAAATTTAAATTATATATAATTAATTTTAATATAAATTAAAACATAAAAAAACCGCAAGACTTTCATCTTACGGTTATATAGAGCTATATTAAAGCTATTTACTTGAACAAAGTATGGAAAAACCGAATCCATTGAGGTAAAACAGATACGGACAGTAAGGCTACAATGAACATTACAATATAGGTCTTAACAATACCAAGACCTACATAGCGTCGCATAAGTTGAGCACCGATAAATACAGCATAATACTGACTAAACATAGTAACTAAATACGCTATATCTGCTACGTATTTTTGCTGTGATATGGCAAATAAAATAAGACCTAGAATATGAACAAACACTAATACCACTGTACGAAGTGCATTCGTATAGGCTAACCCATATACATAATTGCACATAACTCCTCTATACGTACCACTACCACCTAATAAAATAAGTAAGCGCCATATAACAAAGGCTCCTATGAGGATCTGAAAAATCAAAAAAGATGCATTTGCAATAGCGCTGACCATATCAAAATGTGCAAAGCCGGTCATACGCTTTATGCCAAGCATAGGTGCTATTGCTTTCACCAACAATGGCAAGGCATAGGTCATTCCATATAATACAATAGTAGAAACCACTAAATTAGCCAGTGCTCTCGCTATAGTGCCATATGCAAGAATATTTTGAAAGGATTGATCACTCAATTTTGTAAACAAGTGCAATATATCCTTATACCACTTCATAAATACTCCTTATATTCAACCTATATAGTTAGGGAATACGTAATAATTAATACTAAATGGACCGACCTTATATTGCTAATAGCAAACCAATAGCAAAATAGAAATCATCGAGCCATACAAAAAGGACGAGGCCTACCTCGTCCTAACTATAGTATATGTAGTTTATCGAGTCAACATATAAAGACCTTCACACAAGAGTGACACAAGAATAGCCACGAGCATAACGCTCAAGCCTTCATAGGTAGTCCCGTTAATGCAAGCCCCTGTAATACGTCCCATCGTTTGTAACAGTAACCCTGTACTTAACACACATAAGACAATCATACAGAATCCGATAACGGCCTGTAGTACTAATGGTACAGTGGTAAGAATCAACATGATACCTACTGTAAATGTATATAAAGCAATCACCAGCTGCGCTAAGGCCATCATATGCAATACACCTGTCGCTATAGCACGTACGTAAAACTTACGCTTTTGTATCATTGCATAACCAACAATAATTCCTACCATAACAATGCTTTTTACAATTACCCACGTAAAGCGCCCTGCATTCCAAAACTCTCGCGGCGTTCCTAGCTGTTCAAAGAAAACTTGTATTTCATGTTGACCAACTGGAAGGGAAAATAATTGCCACTTCACTAATAAGGAAGAATTACGTATAAACGCACGTATAGCATCTATATATACACCTTCACCAACAATGGTAAATTGATAGCATATGAGTGACAATAACAGCATTCCTATCAATTGCCCATAAGCAACATCAAAGTGATACATGCGTGGACTTTTTTCTTCAATGGGGTTTAATAAGCGATACATAAACTCTACTAAACCAACCATCATATCGCTCACCACCTTTTACACAATAAGAATAAGCACCACCCAAATTTGGATGATGCGGCACACAACACAAAGATTACGAATTTAAATAATGAGTTTATTATTAATTCATTTTCTGTTCATTATTATAGCACAAAAGCAAGGTACATTCATACCTTGCTTTCATTATTTTCATAACTATTTAATTACATACGAGCAACAAGAATAACTATACCTACCAAGATACCAATAGCTAGGACGGGAATTAACGCAGATATAAGGGTAATTACAAATGTAGCCAAACGATTCTTTTCAATTTGACGCGCCATAAGTGATAAACTAACCCACCAAAACCATATAAAAGTACCTAGATTGATAAGTTGGAAAAAGTAGTTAAATATGGTTAATCCAATCGTTGATGATGCCTCATAAAAGCCTAAGCCCTTTGCTATGATAATCAATATAATCTCAAGGAGTCCTATCATGATGGATAGAAATTGAGTATATGCACTTTGATACCAACAAATCTTTAAAACAGATTCATAATTAGTACTGGCTCCAAACTTATTAGCTACTTGACTAAAAATAATAGAATAAATTGCTAGAGCAGCAAACATGCTTATCATGCCAAGTGTTAAGGACATAATACTTTGACCAGCAAATTGGCCCATAACACCACCCAACTTTTCTATATGTACACCAAATAGATAAGCCAATACCAACTCTGTAATAGCTGCAAATACTAAAGTTATCGCAACCATTGCTACCGTTGCAGCAAAGCCTCGTTGAATGGTACCAAACTCTACAATCTCTGAAATACCACGTTTAAAGGGAGATCTAATTAGTAACCATAGATCTAAATACCATTTTCTTTCCATAATACCTCCAAAACTATAACTCTACATCACATACAATCTAAGTATGGCTATTTAAAATAACCCACTAGAATATCTCAAGTTCATTACTGTAAAAACTATGAACGCCATAATAGCACTTATGATAACAAATGGAATGAGACCAGCCAATAGGCTAATACCAAATGTTGAGAGTTTAGGTTTATTAATTTGTTGGCTTAACAAATTTAGACTTACCCACCAAGTCCACAGAGAAATCCCCATCAGGATAAAGAAAGAGATAAGTACATATAGAATAATCGACAAAGGTAAATCGAGTGGATCTTGTAAGGGCCCGAAATTATCAATATTAATAAAGAAATAGATGCTAGCAGGCGTTATCAAAAGCCCACCAATAAGCGCCAGTAATTGTCCATATGCATAGGAATACCAATTTACCTTTAGCACTTCCTCCGGAGTCGTCTGAGCATCAAATTTATTAGCTACCCAAGAAACTAAATAGGCATTAAGAGATAGACCTAAAAAGGTAAGAAATAGATTAAAGGCTAATTGCATAGCTACGCCACCATTGGCACTCATTACAAAAACACGACCATAAAATGTATGATGCAACTGCATCATCGATATAATAATAGCTGGTATAAACGTGGTGAGCAATGAGCCTACAACACTGACTGCTGCAGCCCCGTAAAAGCCTTTCATACAGGATCCATACGCTACGATTTGGGGGATTCCCGTCTTAAAGGGAGATATACACAACTCCTTAAAATCTGAATACCATTTTGTTTCCATAAGCCCTCCTACATACGTAAACAACGCACATATATGTTTCTCATTGTATCACAAGACACTTTTAAAATAAATATAAATTTATTCTAAATTGATTGGCGACCATGATTAGTAAATAAAAAAGGTTGGTAGCTGCCTTAACGGAATCTACCAACCTTTCAATTACATATGTATTTAAGTTGTCATGAATAACATAATGCCGCCAACACCAAAGATGAAGGATACTATATAAAAGGAAATCCCCGTTATCCAAGGATTTAATCCAAATTGCTTAGACATAAGATAAGCCATAATAAAGACATTAAAAAGCTCCATCGTACTTAATCCACCCGTACCACCTCGAATTCGTAAGTCTAACAAGAGATACGTAGGCGCAGCAACAAGTACAAATATCAAATGAATCCAGCTGGCAATACAGCTATTCAAAAGTAAGTCTGCCACTAGTTGCTTATAGGTAACTTGCCCCTTAAACACCTTAAAAACACCATATAAAATACCAGAGCTTACAAGAACAAATACGCCAATCCCAAGCACATAGCCAATAATAGCAACTACCTCAAGTTCTACAGGACTGATAACCTCCCAAATAAGAGTTTTAAAAAATGGACTCTCTGGGAAAAGCAACATCAATATATATAGACCCAAATCAGTTATAATTAGAGATCCCACTGTTAGTAATAACATATTCTTAATGGTCACAAAATGCATCCATTTTTCTATATAAGGACCAAACAAACCATTCATAATACTCTACCTTATAACTCCTCACTCTTAAATAATTGATAACCCTCAAAATAATAACTATGATCAAGGCCTTTCATAAATAGTTCCCGATTATTGATATCGTCAGTAAGAGCCTCCGCTAATACAGCTTTAATTTCCAAATCATTTACAGGGCTGCGCTCCATAGCAGATAAATATGTTTCCTTATCAATTTGACTCCAATCAATAGTTTTTTGTAGTTCAACACAAAGCAT
>ERZ773050.1814-NODE-1814-length-11618-cov-2.748162_pt1 | contig 11618 bp, 9 predicted proteins | sample MGYA00580632_ERZ773050 | MGnify/ENA primary metagenome ERZ773050 (study PRJEB29015, sample SAMEA2738123) | human oral metagenome | biome: human oral; feature: human-associated habitat; material: saliva | place: China | collected 2166 ... | reverse complement strand
GATGCGTAGATTTATATATATGATAAAACAGGCTTTTGTGCAAATAGGTAGAAATAAAAACATGGCATTTGCATCTACAATCGCAATTACCGCCATGCTGCTGATACTCAGCCTGTCATTCTTAGCGATAGTGAATATCAATACCGCTACGGAAGTGGTGAAGAAGGATTATGATAGAATACAGCTTTTCCTAAAGGATGATCTTACCCAAGAACAGGGACATAAGGTCAGGGACACCTTTGCATCTGAAGAGGGCGTAAAACGAGCTGCATATCAAACCAAGGAAGAGGCAATGCGTACGCTTAAGGCAAGATGGGGAAACAGCGGTTACCTGCTCGATAACTTAAGGAAAAATCCTCTTCCGAATTCCGTTATAATCACCGTTTCAAAGCTTGAAACAGCTGATAAGATAGCTGAAAAAGCAAAGAAGACGGAAGGTGTTGAGGATATAAAGTATTATAAAAAGACGGTGGAGAAACTCATAAAGGCTACGAGGTTCATCCAATGGTCCGCTCTGGTCATAATATTGTTCTTGATTTTCATCTGTATAGTGGTGGTTTCAAATACCATAAAGCTTACGGTGTTTGCCCGTTCGGATGAAATAAGCATAATGAAGTATGTAGGTGCTACAAACTGGTTTGTCCGGGGACCGTTTTTGCTTGAGGGAATGTTGATAGGTCTCATTTCGGGTGCTATCGCCGTAGGGCTTTCAACGTTCATATATATTAAGATAGTTTCTACGATCGGAAAGAACGTTATAACGATATTATCTACGCCTATGGTGCCTGTAGAGTTCCTTGCGGGAAGTTTAGCATGGATATTGATAGCTCTCGGGATGTGTATAGGTGCTACGGGTAGTATAGCTTCAATGAGGAGATTTTTAAAGGAGTAGGAGATATAATGGCTTACAGCAAGGTTTTTTCCAGAATACTCAGCCTCCGAAAAGATATCATTGGAGATCCGGAAGAATTTTTTTCACCCACTCCGCAACTTACTCATCCTGCCGATGAATTATACAGCATCGATGAAGCGGTGAGTAGAATTGCGAAGGCGTGTGAAAATAACGAAAAGATAACAATATATGGCGACTACGATGCTGATGGAGTTACTTCCACCGGCATTATGTTTATGTTCCTAAAAGCTGCAGGAGCGGATGTAGAATATTATATCCCATCGAGGATGGATGAAGGGTACGGTATAAGCATAGAAGCTATTAATAAAATAAAGGAGACAGGTACCACCTTAATAATAAGCGTAGACTGCGGCAGCAATTCATATGAAGAGGCGGAATACGCAGAAAGCATCGGGATGGACGTAGTTATTACGGACCATCACACCGTTGATAAACATCATTACGAAGGGATAAACGTAAATCCCAAGCACCCGAAATCAAACTGTGCCTTTCCTCAAATTGCGGGTGTGGGGGTTGCCTTTAAGGTGTTACAGCAGTTACAGAGAAAGCTGAACCTCGATAAACGGGTCTTGCTTGAGACACTGGATCTGGTGGCTATAGGCACTATAGCGGATATAATGCCCGTGTATGATGAAAATAGGACTTACATAAAGTATGGACTTTTAAAAATGAATAAAAACCCGAATTTGGGGCTTAGGTGTTTGCTTAGAGAGCTCGGGATTGCAGATAGAGAAATAAAGTCTGACGATGTGTCTTTTAGGATAGCGCCGTGTATAAATGCTGCAGGAAGGCTTGAAAACGCTTCTATAGGTGTTGAATTATTCATAACTGACGATGAAAAAAGAGCCATGATGCTTGCAAGGGATCTTGTGAATCTCAACACGAAGCGAAAGGAATTGCAGACGGCTGAGGTGAAGCGTTCCAAAGAAAAAATGGTGGAAACGGGTGCCGATAAGAATGCCATATTGCTCACCCTCGACATCCATAGCGGGGTTGCAGGGATAGTGTCAGGGAAATTAAAGGAAGATTTCGGTAAGGTAGCCATAGTTATGGTGGATACCGGAGACGGATATCTTAAGGCTAGCGGAAGGAGCCCCGATGCAATAGACCTTTATCAATTGCTTTTGAAGTTTCAGGATCTTTATGTAAACTTCGGAGGGCATTCTGCAGCTTGCGGGTTTACAATTAAAAAAAGCGATGAGAACATTTTTAGAGAGAGGTTTTACAGGGCTGTAGACGATATGGTGGAGGCAGATCCGGGTATTCTGAAAAAAAATTATAAGTATGACCTCAAGGTGGATGTATCCGATATGAATTTAGAACTTGCAAGCGAGCTTAAGATGCTTGAGCCATACGGTAAGTTAAATGAGGATATCAGATTTTTAATAGAAGATGTGGTGCCGTTTAACATGATTTATCTGGGAAGAGACAGCAGGCACATAAAGTTCTTCTTAAAGCAGGCGAGGAACACCTTGGAATGCATGTGCTTTAACGCTGCGGCTGAGGTTATAAATATGATAGAAGAGAAAAAACACATTTCCATAATCGGAAAGTTTGGGGCGAATGAGTATAGAGGCAAGCTGAGCCCTCAAATAACGGTTTCGGATATAATTTAAAGCAATTAGGAGTAGGAATTATGAAGAAGAATAGCACGGTAACGGGATTTATAGCAGGGGTAGTGGTATCCGTAATTGTTTGTTCGGTATTTACGCTTGTTTATTTTAAGCCTTTTTCACATGGGGGGAAGAGCGACGGTATAAGCGAGAAGCTTGCCTTGATAGAAAAGGAGATAGATTCCGAGTTTTATAAGAAATACGATAAAACGAAGGTTAAAGATATGCTTGCAAAGGCATATGTAAAGGCTCTTGGCGACAAGTATTCAAGATATATGACGGAAAAGGAGTATGCGGAGTACCTTGAAGATAACAAGGGGTCATATTCAGGCATAGGTATAGTGTATGAAAAGGCGCCACGTAATCTCTATAGAATACGCAGTGTCATGAAGAAGTCGCCGGCAGAGGAAGCGGGGCTTAAAAAGGGAGACGTGATTACAAAAGTAGAAGGCAGGAATGTAGATAAGGGAAAGGACGTATTGAAGCTAATAAAGGGCAAGGCCGGAACCAAGGTTAAGCTCGTGATAAAGAGAGCCGGAAAACTTAAAAGCTATACCATAGTAAGGCGAGATATCAAGGAAAAGACGGTATATTCAAGGATAGTAAAAAAGAAATTCGTTCAGATAAGAATTACGAGTTTCGGTGTGAATACGGCAACCGAGTTTAAAAAGGAATATAAAAAATACAAGGACAAGGGATTTAAAAACATAATTTTAGATCTCAGGTATAACGGTGGCGGCTTTTTGGATTCGGCGCTTGCGATAGGAAACATGTTTGTAGATAAGGGGACGGCCATCAAGGTTTACAATAAATCAAAGGAAGAAGATTCATACGAATATGGCAAGGGTAAAGAAGATGCAAAGGTGGTCATCTTAGTGAATAAATATAGCGCCAGCGCTTCTGAAATTCTCGCGGTATCACTTCAGGAAAACGGCGCCGCAAAGCTTGTTGGAGAAAAGACATACGGTAAAGGCGTAATTCAAACTACACTGCCTCTTAAAAGCGGAGGAGCATTGTATTTGACTACTCTTGAATATGTATCGCCTAAGGGAAAGAAGATCCACGGCGTAGGCATAACGCCTGATTACATCGTGCACAATAAGTACAGCGATAAACAGCTGAATAGGGCAATATCTTTACTTAATAAGTAATATTAACGGATGTTTATGAATGCAAGGTAGGCTATGTATGTTAGGAAGAGGGCGATTCCAAGTCCTCTTTTTAATTGCTTTTTAAGGAGTAAATACAGAAGTATCACTATATTTATAGAGGCGAATATTATCGCATCTTGGATGTTGTGGACGTTTATAGACAGCGGGGAGATTATAGAAGATACCCCGAGTATCAGCAGAATGTTTATTATATTAGACCCTATTGCATTACCTATAGCTATGCCATGTTCGCCTTTCTTTGCGGCGATTATTGAAGTAGTAAGTTCAGGAAGGGAAGTGCCGAGAGCTACTATCGTAAGGCCGATTATCGTATCTGATATGCTAAGTATTTTAGCAAGGATGATGCTGTTTTGTACTACGAGTTGCCCTCCCAGTATTACAGCTACTATCCCGAGCAATATGAGAAGCAGCGATTTTACCAGCGTAAGCTCGTGATCCTCCGTATTTTCATTGTTCTTGCTGTATCTATAGATTATTAATAAATATGCGGCGAGCATTATTAGCAGGCTGTAGCCGAGCGCTCGCGGTAGTACTTGAGAACCCGCAAAGATCATAAACAGTGAAAGTATGATTGCAGCGAGGGCGGAGGTTAGGATATCACGTTTTGTGCTTTTGAAAATATCTTCAGGTAGAGCCTTGATAGATGGGAATAAAGCCACCGCACCGAATATTATGCAAAGGTTCAGGATGTCAGAACCCAGTATATTGCTTATGGAGATTTGACTGTTTCCCTTAAGTGCAGCCGTAAAGCTCACAGCCGCCTCGGGGAGTGAAGTCCCGAGGGATACAAGCGTGAGACCTATTACTATCGTAGGGATGTTCAGCCTGTTTGCTATATCTTTGCTTCCCTCTACGAGCCAATCGGCTCCGAAGAATAGCAGTATAAATCCGAGAATGAGTAATATAATAAACAAAATTTCCTCCTGAAATTAAAAACCCACCCATTGACATACATCAAAGGGTGAGTAGTTCTTACCATGATCCTATTAATATGAGTCGATGTAGTTCTTTAATTTTTCCGTATTTGAAAAATACTTCTTCAGCGTGTTGAACGTTTCATCGCTGAAATGGTGCTCTAATTTGCAGGCATCACTCGTTGCGATATCTTCAGGCACACCTAGAGTTTTGAAAAACTCAGACACCCATTTATGTCTTTCGTACATTTTTTCCGCTATTTCAAGCCCCTTTGGAGTAAGAGTTATGGTGTTTCTGATTACTTCCACAAAGCCCTTTGCCTTAAGGTTTTTCATAGCGATGCTTACGCTCGGTTTAGAATATCCGAGCTTGTGGACTATATCTATAGCCCTTACTCTGTCAAGTGTTTGGCTAAGCATCAAGATCGCCTCTAGATAATCTTCGCCGGATTCGTAAATTTCCTTCTTTTCTATCATGGGAAACCTTCCTTTCTACTACATAGATGAGATTGTTGAAAGAGCTAATTTGATCATCTTATCAAGCCCGGTTTCTCTTTCACTTACTGATAACTTTTCGCTGGTTTCAATGTTGTCTGTTATGGTAAGCATGCTCAGAGCCTTTACTCCGTGGTAGGCGGCGTTTATATACAGCGCTGCCGTTTCCATTTCTATTGCAGATATCCCTAATCTTTTCCAGTGCTTGTATCTTTCGTGAGAGCTTTTGCTACTATAAAAAGATTCTTCTGTAAGCACGTTCCCGCTCATAAAGTTTAATCCGTCTTTTTGAGCCACTGCAATTGCTGCAGTTAAAAGTGAGATATCTGCGACAGGGGCCAAATGACCGTCTATTTGAAACTCACTTTGATAATTTGATGTAGTGGATGCTGAAGTCGCAAATACAATTTGAGACAGCTTTGCATCGCTTTTTATAGATCCTGCCGTACCTATTCTTATCGCATATTTTACATCGTGATCTTCAAACAGCTCATAAGAGTAAATTCCCATTGATGGAATACCCATACCGCTTGCCTGGACTGTAATTTCAGTGCCTTCATAGAATCCCGTATAACCATACATCGCGCGAATATCGTTTATCAGCCTGGCATCATCCAAATAATTCTCCGATATGTACTTAGCTCTAAGTGGATCGCCGGGCATCAATACTCTTTCTGCAATATCGGCATTTTCAGGAACGTGAAGTGATGCGCTCATATAATTACCTCCATGCAACTTTATTCTATCATTAAGTGTATGTTTTATCAAGGATAACTATTGTTTTACCATGACATGTTTCTAAAATAGTCAAATATTTTATGATCTAAAGCATAATTTGACCCCTATTTGAGCTTTCACCCAAACAGAGGTCAAATATTTTTTTGTTAAAGAGCTTTATTTTAAGTTTGCTATTTTTGGAAGTTCTTGAGCTCTATGTCCTTAGGGTCCACGTGGTCATTAGCAAGGTGAAGCTTATCTATTATGTACATTATTAGACCGAGCGCCATGCCCACCATTGCAGCCAACGCCATTCCTGTGAGCTTCACTTCTCCGAGTTGTATGTATGCTCCTGATAGGCCCGTTACAAATACTACAGAGGAGAGCGCAAGGTTTCGGGGTCTTGAGTAATCCACCTTTTCGTCCACCAGCAGCCTCAGTCCGGATGCCGCGATCATTCCATATAGTAAGAAGCTTACGCCGCCCATTACGGGTGCAGGTATGGTTTGAATCAAGGCGGACGCCTTGCCTATGAACGCAAGTATTATTGAGAATACTGCAGCTCCTCCGATTACCCATACGCTATACACCTTAGTGATTGCCATAACGCCGATGTTTTCACCGTAAGTGGTGGTCGGTACCGAGCCGCATAGCCCTGATATGGTTGTAGATAGACCGTCTGCCAGGATGGATTTATGAAGTCCGGGATCCTTTAGCAGGTCCTTTCCTACGATTTCGCTGGTTACTACCTGGTGACCGATATGCTCCGATATTACTACGAGGGTAGCAGGGAGTATTATCAAGATCGCCTGAAGGTTGAACTTAGGCAGCATGAATGTTGGCAAGCTGAATACGCTTGCACTTGAAATTGCGGAAAAATCCACAACCCCGAAGGCCAGTGCCGATAGATAGCCTACTACTATGGATATCAATATTGCAATTGCGCTTGCAAAACCTCTAAACACCACTCCGCCGAATATCGCCACGAGCAAGGTAATGCAGAATATAGCGATTAGTTTCGGATCCAAGGAAGTGTATCCGTTATCAGGGTTTGGCACTATTGCGCCGGTTTTAGCAGCTGTGCCTGCAAGCTCGAGACCTATGAGAGCTACTACAGGACCCATTGCGGCGGGCGGTAGCACAACGTCTATCCACTTCGTTCCTACGAATTTAATGAGCAGGGCGATTACACAGAATATTATGCCTGAGACTATGAAGCCGCCGAGTGCGTATTGATACCCCAGATTCTTATTTGCAATTATTATGAAGATGGGTGATAGAAACGCAAAACTCGATCCCAGGTAGGCCGGTGCCTTTCCTCTCGTTATGAGGATGAACAGCAACGTTCCGATTCCGTTCATCAGCAATACTATCGAAGGATTGATACCTACAAGCCACGGCACCAGTATTGAAGCGCTGAACATAGCGAACGTGTGTTGGATACTGAGCGGTATCCCCTTTGTTAGCGGCACTCTTTCGTTTACGCCGATGATTTTTGATTTAGACATAAAAAAACCTCCATTCCTTTAAAAAATACCTTTTCGGAAGGGGGGGTCTTATTAATTGATTTGGGAAATTATTTCAGGGTTATTTTGAAACCCAAATCCATCATATAACAATGAAACAAAAATAGCAACAGAATTTATAGAAAAAGTATAAGCTGGAAGAAAATTTAGAAAAATATCAAGATTTGCTTGCATTAACCGCTTGTCAATGGTATGCTGTCTTTAACGTTTGTTACAACTAGCAAAAGAGGTAGTAGATGAGCGAATCTTTCGAGTATTATTTGCTTGAACATTGTTCTCCGACATTTGCAGGCATTAAGTGTGCGAGTATGGTGAACATTCCGTGTAGCGATCTCAGTGATGTCGTATCTGAAATAGATATGGCGAATGCCGAGTTTCAAGCGAAGAAGCTCGCATTTAAGATTCTCAGGGTTAAAAACGGCAGGGTTTTGGTATATGTATACAGGTCCGGAAAGCTCGCAGAGAAGTTTAGGGACATCGATACGCAGCGGTTTTTGGTTAGGTACGGTTACGATGCTGCTTCTTGTGATATAAATTCATTGCTAAACAGGTTGATAGCCAGGATGAACGTTCAAAACGAATTTCCTCATGAGATAGGAATATTTCTGGATTATCCTCTATGCGATGTCATAGGGTTTATAGAAAATTCAGGGGAAAATCACAGAGCTGCCGGACAATGGAAGGTGTACGGGAACATAGAGGAGGCATGCAAGAGGTTTTGTATGCTTAAGAAATGCCGTAATGTATACCGAAGGTGTCATAGCAGAGGTAAGACTTTGTACGATCTTACGGTCGGTTAATTTTGTATGAAAGCGGTTTCGCTTCATAGATAGATGTTTTTTGTAGTAAGTAAAGGAGAATACTATGGCAAAAGTAGCAGTAGTTTATTGGAGTGGCACAGGCAACACGGAGTACATGGCAAACAGCATCGTAGAGGGTGCAAAGGGTGCAGGTGCAGAAGTTGAAACGTTTACGGCAGGAGATTTCAGCCCTGCAAAGGTAGCTGAGTTTGACGTTATAGCGTTCGGTTGCCCTTCAATGGGAGAAGAAGTGCTTGAGGAATCTGAATTTGCTCCTATGTGGGATGAGGTTAAAGGAGAGCTTTCAGGTAAGAAGGTCGCGTTGTTCGGCTCATACGGCTGGGGCGATGGCGAATGGATGAGAAACTGGGTAGCTGAGTGTAATGAAATCGGAGCTACTTTGATAGGAGAAGGTCTTATGATTAATGAAACACCTGATGATGAAGGTGTGGAGGAATGTAAGGCTCTCGGCGCATCTTTAGCTTAGATACGATATTTTAATAAATGATGATGTAAAGCCCCCCAAAAAGGGGGCTTTTGCTTTATAAATTTAAAAAGATAGTTTCAGATTGCTCCTGTGCGGGAGCTTCCGCACTGGTATTAAGTTTTATTGTTTTAGATGAGGCGGCTGTAGTGGTATTTTAGCCATTTTAAAAATAAACTTATTTATTAGGAGAGTATTAGTAAACTTTAATTAAAATTTTCTGATTTTCAGTGTTTTGTTTTGATTAAGGCTGTTTTATCCAGTTTGAGTCATTAGGAGGGAAGTGCGCACCGCAGCGCACACTGTGTTTAAATTAGATATAAGTTTTTGTGCTAAATTTTGTATAGTAGTTTAACTTATAGTTATATTCTTCATATAGCAGAACTAGGTCGGGAAGCGAAAAGCCCAGTGTTTTTTTGTGTAAAATATATAAAAATTACTCGCCGCCCACCAAAAACATCGGGGGGGGTGGCACAAATTGCCGTTTTTCAAAATTTTCAGCAAAAACAGGAATCAATCATGTTTTCACATAAGATTCACATGGTATTATATTTAGGCTTATTGTAATTAATAAATTTTAGGGAGATGTCATTAGGAGGCAGGAAATGAAGACCTTTAAATCAAACAGAAATAACGCAGGTGTAGCGAGCGCAGCATCCAAAGCGTGCGCATGGATACTCAGTATCATGCTTGTGGTAACGGGACTGGCGCCGAGCTTTGCAAACAATGCAAAGGCGGGTAACGGTAGTGCTACAAAGACTGCGAAGGTAGAGGTAAAGGCCAAGACGCCTTCTAAGGCTGAAGTAGCGACTAAGGATAAGACAACGTCTAAAGTAAAAGCGCCGAATAAGCCTGTTGCCTCTAAAAAAGATGTAAGTTCTTCATCAAAAAAACAAAAATCTTCTAAAGACAATGATGACAAGAATGGTAAAAAGAAGAAGTTTAAGAATAAACGGTATAAAACGTTTAAGTTGAATGAGTCTGGCAATGTTTATGCACAAATAGTTTTTAAAGAACTTAGAATAAAAGTTTCAATTAGTCATGATGACAGAAACATAGATCGTAAAAAGTGGGGTGAGATGGTAAAGGCGCTGGGTGGCAGTTATAATGAAAATAATTCAGAACGCATTGATTGGAGTAATGCATCCGGCTTTGATAAGCTTTCTTTAGATTATTATGGGGTATATTTGCCTAAAGATAGTAGCTATTTTTTTTATGGATTTAAAAAGGATATTGAGAAAGATTCTTGGTCAAAAAAAATTGTTGTAGACAATGTAGAAAATATGAGCCATATGTTTGAGGCAAGTTCAGTACCATCAATGAATTTGAGCAACTGGAAGCTAAATTCTACGTTGTTAGGTGATTCCAATAAAATGCAAAATATGTTAACCGGGTGTAGCAATCTGGAGTGGTTAAAAACTCCTGTGGGGTTAAAAACAAGTATTAGCGGGGCGAATAATAACTTTAAGATAGTAAAACTTAAAAAAGGGTCTGCTGCAGTGGTTGAAAGCGAAAATAAAAATCTCAATAATGATTATGAAATAAATTCCGCCGGAGATAAGGATGCGGCGTATCATATTTATCGTAAAGACACACACGTGGGTGTTACCTTTGATAAAAATAGTGGTGATAGTGATAGTTTTAGGAACCACGAAATAGTAAAAAAAGGAAAAGCATTTAATGAATTAAGTGGAGAGGTACCTTCAGAAGTGCCCAAGAAAGAAGGCTATATATTCACCGGTTGGGCGTATAATAGAGCGGACAAGGCACCTACATTTGATAGAAGCAAAAATATAGATGACGATATTACGTTGTATGCTGTATATAAGAATATTAAGGAGGAAATTCCTTTAAATGATAGTGGCAATGTATATGTACTGCTGAAAATAGAGGTTAATGGTAAAATCACGCTTGAAGTGAAGGCTAAGAATTTAAGTGGTGACATGCAGATAGACAGATCTAAATGGGATGATATGGCTAGAAAATTAGGCGTTTACTATGCAAACAATTCTTCGGGGTTTATGTCTTGGGGAGAGAGTGCTATTAATAATATTCATTTCGAAGTAAACGGAATAGATTTACCGACAGATAGTAGCTATTTGTTTTGTAGACTTCGCGGGGAAATTAAAGGCTGTGAAAAAGTAAATACGTCAAAGGTAACGAATATGCGAAGCATGTTCCAAGGGATAGACTCGGCAGATCCTGATGTATCAAAATGGAATACATCAAATGTAACTGATATGAGCAGTATGTTTGCACATTCAGGTTCAGCAAACCCCGATGTGTCTAAATGGAATGTGTCGAAGGTAACTAATATGCAAAGTATGTTTAGAAAGACTGGGATTAGGGAAGTTGATCTCAGTAAATGGAAACTTAACGCAAAGTTACTTGGGAATCCTAATAATGCGGATGCTATGTTTCTAGGGTGCAAAAATCTTTCTTTTTTGAAGACTCCTGTAGGGCTAAAAACATATGTTATATATTTAGGTTATTCTACCTTTAAAGTGTTAACAGGAGAAGTTTTTTATGTAGATGAGAATGGAGTGACTGGTAGTAGTTACTCTTCAACCTGTGAATGATGAGGATGATGCTTTGAAGATAAGGATGCAGTATATTATCTCTATAACCGTTCCTATTATTTTGGCGTTACTTTTGATAAGAACGACGGTGACGATGAATCATGGATGAATTACGAAATAGCATTCTGGGGACATTCTATCAAGGAAAGCAAAGGCGTGTTGCCGGAAGAGAAGCCTGGTAAACAGGGCTATAGGTTTAAAGGCTGGGATAAGTATGCAGGTGCAACCGGAAGCGGCAACTTTACCGAGGATACAAAAGTAGATAGTGACATTACCGTGTATGCAATTTATGAGCCAAAAGCCCCTGCAAAGCTCAAGTTCAATGCTATGGGGGGAGAGCTCGGAGCAATACCGGCGGAGATAAATACTTTTATAGGCGATAGTCTTGGGGATAAATTCCCTGTG
>ERZ773050.1812-NODE-1812-length-11618-cov-58.022918_pt1 | contig 11618 bp, 5 predicted proteins | sample MGYA00580632_ERZ773050 | MGnify/ENA primary metagenome ERZ773050 (study PRJEB29015, sample SAMEA2738123) | human oral metagenome | biome: human oral; feature: human-associated habitat; material: saliva | place: China | collected 2166 ... | reverse complement strand
TCATCAGATAACGGTTATTCCCCAAACATGAGGGACGTCTCAAGACACACACCCGACCCCGCTCGCAGGGCTCCCCTATCCAGCGAAGACTGACCTGCTGACCTGCTGCTTTTGCCCCTTCGGGCTCCCTTTACGACAGACCAGCCAGACGTTGAAGGTACCCCTGCACTCCCAGACTCCTGACCGAGAGGACGCTGCGTATCGGCGTGTCACCGGCGTGTCGCGGCTCTCATGGCGCAATTCCCCCCTGGCGGCCCGAGGGCGGCCAGAGTCAATGGGGTTGGCACCCGCCGCACACCCCCACCGGGCGGACCTCCGCCACGCACGGCCCACAGAGAATACAAAAGGGGCGGGCCGGACCACACAAGGTCCGGCCCGCCCCTGCCGCTCACACGCGCGGACGGAGCGCCCCGCTCAGGCCTGGCGACTCACGGCGAGCCCCAGATCGAAGAAGGAGCCCATCGCCTCAAGGCGGCTCACGAGCTGCGGCGCGTGAGCGACAAAGTCGAGAGCCTCGACCGTGTAGCGCTTCGTCAAACGCTTGGGCTCGTGCGCGATGCGCCACGCCCAGCCCAGGCGGGCGGCATGCACCCAGTCCGGGAAGTAGTTGTCCGCGGCACGCGCGTACTGGTCGATCCATCCGCCCGCCGTGCACAAGGATGCCTCGGGCACGAGCCCGAGTGCGACCGAGGCGACGACCTCCTGCAAGCCAGCACCCAGGCCCACGATCACGAGCCGGGGGTCGAAGTCCGCCAGTACGGAAGGCTGCGCCTTGAAGCGGCGCAGTCCGTCGTAGCCGTCGATGACCTGGACGTCGAAACGCTCCAGGCGCCGCGCTGCCGCCTCGCCGGCCTCGGGAACGGCACCGATCAGGGTGATTCGAGTGCCGTCGTCAAGGCGAGAGAAGACGTGGGGCAGGACAAGGTCCGCCGACGTGCGAGCCACTTCGTGTCCGGCTGCGCGCAGTCGCATCTGCAGGAGCGTGCCGTCGAAGCCGATGGTGTTCATGCGCGCCAACGCACGGAAGTCGGCGTGCAGCAGCGACCAGTGGTTGAGCCACGTGGTGGCGTGCCCACGGGTGAGCACGCGCTGCGCCATCGCGTCGAAGGCGGGATCGTCAGCGCTGGCGCCGACCGCGCTGGCGGCCTCGCTCTGGTCGAGGCCGCCAGCGTTGGGCGACTGGTGAGTCATGTCGATTACCTCAGCAGGCTTGCTTTGAGATCGAAGGAAACGGACACAGCTCCAGCGTAGTTCGCGTGCTCTTCGACCGCGATGCGATTGACACCATCTTTCAGGAGATCACGCGGAACGGTGATGGTCTGGAGGTTGTTCTTGGCCGTGCCCAGCGAGACGTTGGACTTGGCGTTCGTGTTCGGGGTGATGGTTCCTTCCGGCATGTTGATGCGCTTGACTTCGGTTCCGTTGATGTAGACAACGGCTCCGTCGTCGGCGCGGACAGTGAGCGTGAGCTCGAAGTCGGCGCTGATGGTACCGAGGTTGACGTCGCGGGCGAAGTAGTTCGTGATCGCGCGGTCGGAGGGGGCCAGGTCGAAGGGGGTACCGGCGTCACGGTCGCCCCAGCCGAGCGGGCTGGCGCCATGCTTCCACTTGGACAGGTCGCCGGTGGAGTTCCAGTCGGCGCCCGGGTTGTCCTTGGAGTTCCAGTAGTTCCAGTACATGCCGGTGGGCAGGAACTCGCCGAAGTTGACGCCGGAGACGTCGAGGACCTCGAGCGGCTTGTCCGGGTCGGGCACGATCGGCTCGTCGGGCTGTGGCTGGGGCTGCGGCTCAGGTTCGGGCTGCGGCTCGGGCGTGGGCTCGGCGCCCTTGGCGACGACCTTGACCGTGCCATCGACGCTCATCGAGGAGCTGGAACGGTAGTTCAGGTGGGTTTCCACGGCGAGCGTGTTGGTGCCGGCGACCAGCGAGGACGCGGGCACGAAGACCAGCTGTCGGTCGGCGCGTGCGGAGGCGCTCGACACCGAGGCGGAGGCGTAGGTGGAGCCGTCGACGGCGCCCTCGCTCATGCGCTGACGCACGACCTCGGTTCCGTTGACGTAGACCACGGCCCCGTCGTCAGCCGTCACGGCGACGTTGACGCCGCCGATGGCGGAGGGGTCAGCGACCGTGAAGGTGGTACGCGCGTAGGTGGTGACGGGGCGGGTCTTGGCCGCTCCGGGCTTGAGGACGGTGCCCAGTCCGGTCGCGCCGTAGCCGATCGGAGCGGTGCCGCGGCTCCAGGAGGAGTCGTCGAACGAGGTCTGGGCCCAGTCGCTCGCGACCGCGTCGGTCGACCAGTGGTACGCCCAGGTGGCGTCCTCGTCGACGAGCAGGGTCGCGTCGTCGGACTGGTCGGGCTTGCCGTTGGAGTCGACCACGTAGGCGTGAGTCGAGGCGCCGACCAGGCCGTCGGAGGCGACGGCGCGCACGAAGAAGCGGTTGTTGCCGCCCAGGGGCACGGTGACGGACGTCGAGGTCGTGGTGGCGATCGTGCGGTCATCGCGCAGGATCTGGTACGAGTCGGCACCCGGCACGGAGGACCACTTGAGGGTCACCTGCTGGGAGTTGCCGTCGGAGGCGCGCAGGTTGGCGGGCACCGCGGGGGCGGTGGCGTTGCGGGCGGGCATGCGCACGAAGCCACCGGACCATTGCCCGTCCGTCTTGGAGGTGTAGGAGTAGTTGAAGTCGCCGCCGGCCCACAGGGCGCCGTCGTCGGCCATTTCCAGGGACCACGCGCCTGTGGAGCGCAGGGAGGACAGGCGGTAGGGGGTCCAGCCGAGCTGGCGGCCGGTGGCCTCGTCCCATCCGCCGACCCACTGGATCTCGTCGGCGCGGGTCCAGGTGTTGCCGAGCGCCAGGTAGTGGTAGGCGTCCTGGAAGGTGAAGTCGGAGCAGTGGCACGAGCCGTAGATGACTCCGGTGGCGGAGCGCGTCGTGGCCTGCAGGTCGCCGCCGTTTTGCATCGTGATGGACCCGGAGGTGCGGGTCATGTCGGAGGTGTTGTAGCCGAACAGCGAGTGCTGGGAGCCACCGAAGTAGGCGCGGCCGTTACCGACAGTCACCGCCTGCTGGTACTTGCCGATGAGGTAGGAGTGACGGAAGGACCAGGACTGGTCGAGCGTGGCACCCGCGGACGTCTCAACGCGGGCGGCGTTCTCGGCGACGCGATCGTGGATGCGCGTGAAGAATCCGGCTGCGTAGAGGTAGGTGTCGGCCTCGTCGACGTCGATATCGACGACGGTGCCGTTGATGTCGGGGTTCCAGGAGCGGTCGGGTGTGCCGTTCAGGTCAAGGCGCCCGGCGTTACGGGCGTAGACGGAGGAAACGCCGTTGCCCGACAGGTGGGTGAAGGCACCGGCCAGGTAAATGCGTCCGTCGATCACCTTCGCGGACTTCACGCTGACGCGCCCACCGCTGCCGTTGCGCACCTGGAGGTTCCACGAGGGGTCGATCTGCCCGGTCGCGGGGTCGATGAGGACGGTGCCCACGTGGGTTTCGCCGTTGACCTTGGTGAAGTCACCGACGGCGAGGAGCTTGCCGCTGGGCAGCTCGACGAGGTCCTTAACCTGGTTGTTGAAGTCGAAGGTCTGGCCGGTCCACACTCCCGTGGTCGCGTCGAAGGCGGCGAGGCCGTTGGAGGTGATCGCCGAGCCGTTCTTGCCCTTCTGGACGCCGGTGAAGTTGCCGCCGACGTACATGGTCGAGCCGATCTGCTCGAAGGCCTGGACCTGAATGTTGCCCTCTTGGATGGAGCCGTTGAGGTTACCGGTCACGCCCCACATGGTGGGGGCGGCGTACTCGGAGACGGAGGCCTTCTGGGTCTCAGCCGCGGTGCCGCCATCACCGATGGCGCGGAAAGAGGAGTCCGTGGAGCGCAGCTCAGGGCGGACGTAGACCTCGGCGTAGGGGTTAATGATGGAGCCGTTGCGGTGGAAGAACGACGTCGAGGAGGAGGTGTCGTACCACGAGGATGCCAGCGGCCCGTAGCCCCAGCCCATCGTGTACTTGTTCTGGGGGGAGGCCGTCAGGTTGACGTATCCCCAGCCGGTGTTGGTGCCGAAGCCCGACCAGACGATGCCGCCGTTGACCCACCACTCGCGGTTGAACTTGACGTTCACGGGGTGAGCGCTCTTGAACGGCCAGATGAAGTCACTCATCTTGGGGAACTGCATGCGCACGGTCTGGTAGGCGGTGCCGCGGTAGTTCCAGGCGCGCTGAACCATGACGCCGTCGGCCAGGTCGGAGACCTTGGTGCCGCCGAGCAGGCCGTTGACGGTCTCGTGGGAGGCCTGGATCACGTCGAAATCGCCGGGGGTACGCGAGCGGGTCGCGAGCTTGGACTCGTCGCCCTTACCCTGGCTCCACGTCTCCCAGCCCTCACGGCCTCGACCGATGAGGACCCAGCCACCGCCGTCCGTGCTCTGGTCACAGAAGAACTGGCGCGGGGCATCCATGGTGGCCGTCTGGAGCCAGTAGGTGCCGTTTTCCGAGCGCGGATCGTTCTGCTTGATCTCCCAGCACGAGGCGGCCGCGGTGGCCTCGGAGAGGCCGTCGTGGAGGGGGTCAACAGCAGCCTGAGCTGCGACGGGACTGAGTGCAAGCACTCCGAAACTGGTTATCGATGCCAGGCCGAGGGCGAGGCAGCGGCGGAGAAATTTCATCGGATCCTCACAGGTATCACGTTAATGGTTACCACTAATAGTGTCACGAAAACCCCCGTTGCTCAACCACTTGGTTAGCGGAAAATTAGAGTCCTTAACCACATATAAGGGAGCCCTCGCCGCGAGGGCGAGGGCTCCACCTGTCAACAGGTTTTCACGAGGAAGCGCGGATCGCGTCAAGCGATGACAACCTCGCGCAAACCGCCGCGAAGCGACACGATAGTCGCATTATTTGACCATGGTTGCAGTCAGATCGAAGGTCATCGACGCGGTGCTCTTGTAGTTGACATGCTCCTCAACACCGATGCGGTTCACCCCGTCTGTCAAGGAGCTCGCGGGGATGGTGACCTCGAGCAGATCGGTGGACGCCTTGGAGACGGTGACCGCCTCGTTCGCATAGGTCGTGTGAGTAATGTTTCCATCCGACATACGCTTCGTATCGACGATGGTCCCATTGATCCGCAGGACGACACCATCGTCCGCGCGTACCTTGACGACCAGGGAGGTCGCGGGTGTAATGGTGCCCAGGTCGATATCGCGTGCGAAGTAGTAGGTGACGGCCCGGTCCTTCTTCGCGATGTCGAGGGGGGTGGCAGCGTTCGCGTCGCCCCAGCCGATGGGCCCGGCGCCGCGCGACCAGTCGGCCAGGGAGCCGGTGGTCGCCCAGTCGGAGGCGGGCGCGCTCGTCGAGGTCCAGTAGTTCCACTGGGTGGTGCCCGAGGGGATGACCTCGCCCGAGGTCATGCCGCGCACGTCGATCGGCTGGGTGGCGTCACCGAGGTTCTGGGGCTCCGCCGGCAGCGAGGGCTCATGGGAGTCGGAATTGTCCGGGGTGCCCTCCACTCGGAAGATCGACGCCTGCATACCAACGGTCGCGGTGCGCATGTAGTTCACGTGCGTCTCGACCGCGATGACGTTGTCGCCGCTGTGCAGCAGGGCCGCGGGCACGAAGACCTCGGACATGGAGTCGACGGCGGCGCTGTAGGAGGGGGCATAATCCGCTCGGGTCTGGTAGCTGACCGTGCCGCTTCCCATGCGGGTGCGGTCGACCTCGTGGCCGTTGATGTAGACCACGGCGCCGTCGTCGGCCATGTACCTGACGTTCACGCCCTTGATGGCGCTGGCGTCGGCGACCTGGAAGTGGCTGCGGAAGTAGGAGGTGACGGGGCGCGAGTCCTTCGAGCCCAGGACCGTCGCGATGCGCGAGTCGCCATAGCCGAGCGGTGCGGCGCCGGTGGGCCACTGGGAGTCGTCGAACGAGGTGCGGGCCCAGTCCTCGGCAGCGGGGCTGTTCTCCGCGCGGTAGCGCCACGTGGCTCCCGCGTCCAGCAGGACCGGGTTGGCCGGATCGACCTGGCCGTAGGCCGGGGGGACGTAGACCGGGGTGGTGGCCGAGCGGTTCCCCGCGGCGTCGACGGCGCGCACGAAGAAGCGGTTCTCGCCGCCGCGCGGGACCTCAATGCTGGTCGACTCGGTGGAGCCGATGGCGCGATCGTCGCGCAGGACCTCGTAGGAGACCGCGTCGGAGACGCCTTCCCAGGTGAGGGTCACGGTCGAGGCCGTGGCCGAGGAGGTGCGCAGGAAGGTGGGAGCCTCGGGCGCGACATTGTCGCGCTTGTCGTAGCGGGCGAAGCCGCCGTTCCACTGGCTATGCGTCGAGTCGGTGAAGGACAGGGTGAAGTCGCCGCCGGCCCACAGGTTGCCGTTGGTGTCGGTCGTGAGCGCCCATGCGCCGGTCTTGCGGCGCGAGGAGAGCTCGAAGGGGGTCCAGTGCAGGTTTTCGCCGGTGGTGGCGTCCCACGCGCCGACCCACTTGATCTCATCGATGCGCGACCAGTTCTCGTTGACGCCCCAGTCATACTTGTCCTGGTAGGAGCCGTCGGAGCAGTGGCAGGAGCCGTAGATGACGCCGTTGGCGGAGATGGTCGAGGCCTGCAGGTCGCCACCATTACTGAGCATCAGGGAGCCCGAGGTGCGCAGGTTGGAGCCGGTGTCGTAGCCGAAGAGGGAGTGCTCGGAGCCACCAATGAAGACGCGTTTGCCCGCGGCGGAGATGGTCTGCTGGTACTTCCCGGCGCTGACGGTGGAGGGCTGGAAGTCGAAGCTCGTATCCTGCGCGGCGCCGGGCGCTGTGGAGAACTTGGCGGCGTACCAGGCGCGATCGTTGCCGTGGGCGCGGGTGAAGTGTCCGCCGGCGTAGAAGGCGCCGTTGTCCTCGCTGACGGCGACGGCCTGCACGGAGCCGCTCAGCTCGGGGTTCCAGGCGCGGTCGGGGCGTGCGTTCAGGGCCACGCGGGCCGCGTTACGGCCGTAGACGTTCGAGACCCCGCCGCCACTGAGGTGGGTGAAGACGCCGCCGAGGTAGACGTAGCCGTCGTAGTAGTCGAGGGCGCGCACGCTGACCGTGCCACCGCGCAGGGCGTTCTTAATGCTCAGATCCCACGAGGGGTCGATCGCGCCGGTGGACGGGTCGATGACGACGGTGCCGATGTGGGCCTCGCCGTTGACGCGGGTGAAGTCGCCGGCCACGAGGAGGCGGCCGTCGGGCAGCGCGAGGAGGGCCTTGACCTGCGCATTGAAGTCGAAGGCCTGGCCGGTCCAGTCGCCGGTGTTCACGTCGAAGGCGGCCAGGCCGCGCGAGGACTTCTCGGCGCCGTTCTCGCCCTGCTTGACGCCGGTAAAGTTGCCGCCCACGTACATGGTGGATCCGACCTGCGCGAAGGCCTGAACCTGGATGTTGCCTTCGGCGTAGGAACCGTTGATGTTACCGGTCACGCCCCACGAGGTCTTGGCCGCGTAGTTGGAGACGGCGCGGCTCACGGTCTGCTCGGCGCCGCCCTCGTCCGGCAGGCGGGCGAAGTCCGAGGAGTCGGAGGAGATACGCGGACGCACGTAGGCCTCGGCGTAGGGGAAGATCGTCTGTCCGCTCTTGTGGAAGAAGGAGGTCGAGGACGAGACGTCTCCGCCCCAGCTGGCCGCGCCCGTGCCGTAACCCCAGCCGATGGTCCAGCCGGTGCGGCTCGAGGGGTAGACCTGGAGCGCGTTCCACCCCTGGTCGTAGCCGGGGGTATTCCACATGTAGGTGTAGATGCTCGCTCGGTTGTCGAGGGAGACGTGAACCGGGTGGGCCATCTTGAAGGGCCACACGAAGTCCGTCATCTTGGTGAACTTCAGGTCGACCGTCTGGTACGAGTGACCCGAGGCACTCCAGGAGCGAAGGACGCGCACGCCGTCCGCCTGATCCTTGACGTTTTCGTTGTTGAGCAGCTGGTTGACGGTGGCGTTGGAGTACTGAACAACGTCGAAGGCGTCGGTGTTGCGCACGCGCGTGGTCAGCTTCGAGGTGTCACCCTTGCCGCCGCTCCAGCCTTCCCAGCCCTCACGGCCGCGGCCGATGAGGACCCACCCGCCGCCGTCTGTCGTCTGGTCACAAAAGAACTGCGCGGGGGCGTCCATCGCGGGGGTCTGCAGCCAGTAGGTACCGTCGGAAGCCGCAGGATTGCGCTGCTTAATGTCCCAGCAGGACGCTGCGGCAGTAGCGGCACTCAGGCCGTCATGCGTAACGGACTGACCGGACTGACGGATATTATCTGCGTGCGCCATCGGGGCGAACGCGAGGGACGCACACGCAACAATCGGCGCGGTTGCAACGATTGCAAGGCGCGAAATTGCGGAAGCCATGACATGACCTTTCGACTGAACGATAACTTGTTGCATAAATAATTACACAACAAGTGCCATCTGATCAACCGGTTGGTCAAGCAGGACTTTCACAGGCGCCCCACGCGCCCCATGGTTAACCCCGTCGGTTCTTCGCGAGGGACCCAAGTCCCGTCAGATGCAGGCGATCGCGGAAAAGCCAGCAAACACAGGCAAAAACCAGGACCGAGAGGGCGGAGCCAGCGACGGTCGCCACGAAGGAGTCACGCCCCAGCGCCCACGCTATACAACCGCCCGGAATCACCGCAGATGCGCCCACAACGAGAATCGGCTTGACCACCTCGGACAATTTCGGTGTCACACCGATGAAGCGCGAGACCTGAACAGTCGCCATGGCCGCGTCAAGCACCATGCACACCGCCCACACGACGGCAGCCGCCACCATTCCTCCACGCGGAATAAAGATGAGGTTACCCACAACGTTGAGGCTCAGCACCACGATCTTGTTGACCGCGGCCCAACCCGAGCGCCCGCTCATGATGAGCAGCGAGTGAATGTTGCCCGCCATGAACGTGACGATGGAACCGATACACAGCACCACGAGGACGGTGGCCCCCGGGGCGAAGCTCTCGCCCAGGATCCGCATGAGCGCGGGTGCAAAGATCGCCATCAGGGCGTAGATCGGAGCGGCGAAGAGGACCAGCCAAATCGACGCCGTGCTGTACAGGTCCCGCAAGTCCTTCGTGCGCCCCTGATGCAGGAGCTTGGAGAACTGGGGAGACACGACGACGCGCAGGGCCGTGTCCACGACCATGCCTGCCTGAATGAAACGAATCGCGCCACCGTAGATGCCCGAGGCCGCGTCGCCAGCGAGCAAGCCGACCAGAAGAACATCAAGCCACTGCAGGGCCTGCTCCAACCCCGCCGTCAGGGTGCGCGGCAGCGCGAAACTGATGACCTGGCGGCGACGCTCGGCCCCGGGCCAACGCCCCACCGAATCCGCGACCGATGGCATGTGACGCAGCAACAGCCACCACGAGGCGACCAAAACGATGACGAACGGAAGCGCCCACGCGACCGACACGAAGGCCAGCGACCCGGTCAGAGCGGCCGCGAGGGCGACGAGCAGAGGACGCAGGCCCGGCAGGAGCAGGTTTTGGACGAGGACGTACTCGCGCATGTTGCCCAGAGCCCGCAGGGCGGCTGACGCAACCAACGTCAGGGCACCGATCGGCACGAACCAGAGGACGGCGCGGGTGGCCCCCGCGACCTCCTCATTCCAGATCAACGGGGCCGCGGCCTCGAGAACGAGCACGCAGACGGTGGACACGCCCACCGTCATCGTCGCCATGAACGACAGGGTCGCGCGGATCTCCTCGGGCGCATCCAGGGACAGGCGGGGCATCAGGTAGATCGCCGTGGAGTCGAGGCCAACCTTCGCCAACGCCATGACGATCGCGAAGACGCCCGTCGCCTGGGTGACGACGCCCGCGCCCTGCGCCCCCAGCATCCGAGACAGGATGATCGTGAACGCGAAGCCCAGAATCGCCGACGCCGCCGCTCCGACGAAGCCGACGATGCCCCCGCGCGCGAGGGAACGCCTGGCTTGATTTGTCTCACTCATGAGTAACCTTCCCGCTACCGCGCGGTAGCCTTTCCCTATAACCGATCGATGGGATACACATGGACTTCAAACTCGATTCGCTCTCGCCCGCCCGCAAGAAAATTCTCCTGGCGGCCGCGATTCTCCTGATCATCGCCCTCGTCATCGCGGGTATCCTGCGCCTGACGGGCTCCTCCGACTCCGAGATGTCGGCAGCCTCGGGCATCCAGTCCTCCCCGGAGGACCAGTCGGCCGGGCCGCAGTCCGTCGCCAAGACCATTACGCCGCAGTCCGCGGGTCCGGCCAACGCGTCGGGCTCGATGGGCACCGCGACGGAAGCCGGCGAGCAGGCCCAGTACGTCGCCAACACCCTGTGGAACGCGTACGCCGACCCCGAGCAGGCCCAGGCCACCGACCTGTCCTCCGTCCTGACTGAGTCCGCGCTCGAAGAATTCGACGCGCAGGCCCTGGAGTGGTCGAGGGACGGCACCCACGCCGAGGGCACGCCCACCCTGGAGAACCCGCAGATCATCTCCGATGACGGCGCTGGAAACGTCACCGTCTCGGTGTGCGTGGACTCCTCCTCCGTGCGCCTCCTCAACGACGCCGGGACCGCGCTGACGGACGAGACGCGCATGACCCGCGCCCTCACCTATTTTCAGTTTGTGAAGGAGGGAGAGAACTGGAAGCTTGCCGGTTTCTCCTTCCCCGACGACCCGACCTGTTGAGCCGCTCAAGCATCTGCGTGGCGAAAGCCCCGTCGTTCGCGGCGGGGCTTTGCCATTCCCCGAGGCGGACCGCCCGCGCGGCGCGCACGGTTCCGGCGACGCTGCCCGCCGTCGGCGCACCCTGCTCCACTGCGGTGGCGCGACGCAGAGGATCGCTCTCCTCCTCGAGGTGGCGCGACAGCAGGCTCACGGCGACAACGGAGATCATGAGGCCCGTGTTCATGCCGTAGTAGAACTGCTCCACGAGGGTCGCCAGGATGATGCCACCCAGAATCGAGCCGTACACGTCCTTGGCGCGCCAGATGCGCGGGAACATACGCACGAAGAAGACGAGGAACAGGAGCAGGCCGACCAGGCCGTAGGAGAAGATGACCGTCCAGAACTGCCCCTGCGTGCCCAGGGAGGGCAGCCACGGCGACGCCGAGGGACGCGGCGCGCCGAACCCGAGGAACGGGGACTGCCGGAGCTCGTAGAGCGTCTCCAGATAGTTCGAGGCGCGGTCCTCCGTCGACGAGGAGGCAGCGACGCGCTCAAGGAGCGACTGCGAGGCCGGGGTCGCCAGCCACGCGACGATGCCCACTGCGGTGGCCGCGACGATGCCGAGCACCGTGCGCCATGCCCCCGCGCGCAGACGCTGGAAACCCACCCACACGACGACGACGATCAGGCCGATGTACATGCCACGATTGAGGGTCGCGGCGGCCGGAATCACCGACAGGGCGCACACGGCGGCCACGAGGAAACGCCACTTGGAGCGCTCGCGCCACAGCACGTAGGCGAAGACGAGAGCCAGCGGGAAGATCAGCGAGTAGACGTTGCCGTAGGTGTTGGAGTAGATGAAGGGAGCCGAGGGGCGCGGGTCGGAGAGGATCCACGACGACGGATTCCACTGGGTGGTCGCGCGCTTGGTGAACTCCTTGACGAAGTCGTTGGAGTGCAGGGCGCGCGGCACCAGGTAGTACATGA
>ERZ773050.1808-NODE-1808-length-11626-cov-5.061792_pt1 | contig 11626 bp, 10 predicted proteins | sample MGYA00580632_ERZ773050 | MGnify/ENA primary metagenome ERZ773050 (study PRJEB29015, sample SAMEA2738123) | human oral metagenome | biome: human oral; feature: human-associated habitat; material: saliva | place: China | collected 2166 ... | reverse complement strand
TTCGTAGCTTCTCCAAATTATGTTCTATTTTTTTGTTTGATTAGTTACACTATCCAAAAAAGGGAGGTGATCCTATGAAGAAAATGAAGGCTATTGTTATTTATGAGCCAGGAGGACCAGAAAAACTTCTATTAGAAGAAAGACCTATTCCTGAATTACGAGAAGGATGGACTTTGGTTAAGGTTAGAGGATTTGGAATAAACCATTCAGAAATCTTTACACGGCAAGGCTTGTCACCTAGTGTTAGCTTCCCTAGAATTTTAGGTATTGAATGTGTTGGCCAGGTGGCTGAGACGACTCGGACAGATTTAGAGATTGGTCAGAAAGTAGTTTCCATCATGGGAGAAATGGGGCGAGCTTACGATGGTTCATATGCTGAGTACGTTCTCCTGCCAAATGATCAGGTTTATCCTATCGAAACCAGTTTGTCTTGGGCTGAGTTAGCTGCAGTTCCTGAAACCTATTATACAGCTCTTGGCTCTTTAAAAAATTTGCATATTAAGCCCGAAGATAAGATTTTAGTCCGTGCGGCAACCAGCGGTGTTGGTCTAGCTTTTGCTCGCCTTGCCAAGGCTCAGTTTCCTGATGTTCATATCGTTGGTTCGGTTCGAAGTGGCTCTAAACAATTTTTACTTAAGCATCAAGCTTATGATGACATTGTTATTGATCAAGATGGTCGTTTGGAGACTGAGGAGCAGTTCGATAAAATTCTAGAGTTGGTAGGTCCATTGACTATTAAGGATTCATTTGATCATATTGCTCCGGGCGGAATTATCTGTGTAACTGGTCTCTTAGGGGGACAGTGGGAGCTAAAAGGCTTCAATCCAATTGAAGAAATAAAAAATAATAGTTTTATGACGACTTTTCATTCAGCTCAAGTCAACCAAGAACTGATGGATGAGTTGTTTGATTATATAGACCGATACCAGGTAGATGTTTCCCCGAGGCGCGTTTTTTCCTTGGAAGAAGTGCCCGAAGCACATGCTTATATTGAAGGGAAGACAGGTTTTGGCAAGGTTGTAATTATCAATGAAAATAAAAAGGAGAAGTATGATGAAAAAGATTAGTGCGAAAGAATTACAAGATCTTTTACAGACTGAAAAGATTGAATTGATTGATGTTCGTGAAGTAGATGAGTTTGCGAATGGGCATGTAGCTGGCGCTCGCAATTTGCCTCTTAGTGGCCTAGCAGAAAACTATCTCAGCCTAGATAAGACGATTTCCTATCATGTCATCTGTCAAAAAGGAGGTCGGTCTGCACGGGCATGTGAATTTTTGGAAGGCCAAGGTTATCAAGTGACCAATGTAGAAGGCGGAGTCGAAGCTTATCCAGATGAATTGACGCAATAAAAATTTTGAGAAGACCACTAAAATTCATTGAATTTTTGGTGGTCTTTTTGTAGAATGTAGGTAAGAATTTCTCTTGTTTTATATGTCTTATGAATGGAGGATCTTTTCCTATGAAAATGAAAACAATAGCTTATTTATTGCTTGGCTTCTCTGCCTTTACATTAGTTGCTTGTTCACTTGATAAGAAAGCTAAGGAAAGTTCTAAGACGTCAGGATCAACTTCTGTTCAAACAAAAGAGCATTCTGTCAATCAGCAAATAGAAAATCAAGCAGAAGATAAGAAAACAAATAAAAAACAAAAGGATGGAGAGCTTTCTTATAACGGAAGTTATTATAGTCTACAAGGAAAGTATGAGGAGATCCTGATTGTAAATAAAAAGTACCCTCTCTCTTCTCATTACAATCCTGGAGAAAATCCTACTGCTAAGGCAGCCTTACTCAAGCTGATTGCAGATATGCAAGCTGCTGGCTATGCTGTCAGTGACCAATATAGTGGTTTCCGCAGTTATGATACTCAACTAGAACTCTATCAAAATTATGTCGATCGAGATGGAAAGGAGGCTGCCGATCGTTATTCAGCCAGACCAGGATACAGTGAACATCAGTCTGGTTTAGCCTTTGACTTGATTGATACAGAAGGCAATTTGTTAGAAGAACAAGGTGCCAGCCAGTGGCTTTTGGATAATGCTGCCAATTATGGCTTTATTGTGAGGTTTTTAAAAGGTAAGGAAACTTCAACAGGCTACATGCCAGAAAGCTGGCATCTGCGTTATATTGGACGGGAAGCCAAAGAAATTGCTGATTCAGGTAAATCATTAGAAGAATACTTTGGTATTACCGGAGGAGATTATCGAGATTGATAGAATGTGGCTTCGTCTTTTTTTATAGGTTATTATAAAATAAAACAAGGAGGACAAATTTATGAAGTTTTACAAAATTGATCCATCAATTGATGTTGTTGAAACTCCTGTCGAGGAAAGAGGTCGTTTGATCCGCCATCTTCATTTAGCAAAAGGAAAAGAAATTCCTGAACATAAGGCTGATGCACTAGTGACAGTAGTCTGTTTGGAAGGTAAGGTGGATTTTACGGCTTTAGGTGAAACTGTTCAAATGCTTCCAGGAACTTTTCTGACAATGGAGCCCAATGAACTGCACAGTTTATATGGTGTGGAAGAAAGTCACGTCCTAGTCATTCAGCAATTGATTTATTAAGAACAAAAAAGAAGTCTGATGTTTTACATCAGACTTCTTTTTTAATCGAGTTCTAAGGTGGATTAAATAAAGAGAAGTGGATCTTCTAGTTATGGATTGGTAGTTACAAGACCTTGTTCATTAAAGGTATATTGTTTGCCATTGATTAGAAGAGTTTCACTGTGAGCTATTTTCCCATCTTCTTTAAGGTAATACGAACCCTGCCAAGCATTTGAGAGCATGGATCCATCTTCAGTTGCAAAGTAATACCATTCACCAGCTATTTGTTGCCAGCCAGTTAACATTTCCCCGTTCACTGGATTAAGATAATAAGATTTTCCAGCATCTCCTATTTGGTGAAGTCCTGTTAGCATATAGCCATCAATCGGCTGAAAATAATACCATTTTTCTTGAATATTTTGCCAGCCTGTGAGCATACTTCCGTCTGCTGGGTTGAAATAATACCAGGCTGGGCCTTCATGGTTACCAGCACCTGTTAACTGTTGCCAGCCGGTCTGCATATCTCCATTTTTATTATGGAAATAATAACATTCACCGTTTTCACCAACCTGCTGGACTCCAGTTAGCATATAACCTTCAGCAGGATCAAGGTAGTATCACTTACCTTTGATATTCTGCCATCCCGTTTTCATATCTCCATTTTCTGGGTCGAAATAATACCAAGATTTTTCTTTGTAGTATCCAAAACCATCTAACTCTTGCCAGCCAGTCAGCATATAGCCGTTGACGTTGAAGAAATAATACCTTCCATTAATTTGCTGCCATTGATTTCTGGGAAAACTACCATCTGGATATTTGTACCACCAACCCTTCTTATCTTTAACCCACTGTCCATCTGTGTGATTAGTGATTTGCGGTCGAATCTGTTGGGCTTGAATAGAAATACCATCTTGTATCACTAAAGTTGCTAATAGACCAACTAACAATATAAGTTGTATAAGGGATAGAGTGCGACGTTTCATTTTTTCCTCCTTCAAAGGTTTCTGCTGAAGTGAAATAAAAATTTCACAGAGAGAAGTGTTACTGCAGTTAAGATACCATATTTTCTTTTATCCTTCAAACAAACAGAAATGTCTAATTTATTCAAGCATATTTATTATTTGCATTTGTAAGAAAAAATAAACGAATCTATCTAGATGGCCTTAAAATAAGTATTTATAAGAATGTAATATTCTTCTATTTTAGATAAATATTCAAAAAAACGAATCTTTCAAAAACTAGTGATATATTAAAAGCATATTTTATTTCATGTATAAAACAAAAATAAACACTGTTTTATAGCTATAATACCTTTTTGTATGAAATAGCTTCACAGATCAAACCATAGAAGCGCTTACTGGCTTGTTTACAAATAAAAAATAGGGTTAACTCTTAAAATATCAGAAAATTGCATGTAAAACAAAACAAAAACGAACATAGATAAAAAATATAATGATATTAAGAACAATATTGAAAAAAATAATTTTGAAAACACGAACAAATTTCTTGCTTTGCCTAAATTTTTGTGTTATAGTTTAGGTCGATGTGGAATATGCATAAAAAAGAATTTTTTAGCAATATTGATATCGGATAGTTTTTCTTTTTGTCAAATTATTTGTCTAAGAGGTTTATGTGAAATTGACTGATTAAAACATGATTGATGTTGATTTAAAGATTTTATGTCCAAGATGTCTTATTTACCGAAGAATTATTTTTTGTCATAGCACGTCTAAAATATAAGATCATTCTAAAAGATAAATGAATGATTTTGGAGGTTTATTATAATGTCGAAACGTTTAAGATTTTTATCTTGTTCAGTATTAGCTGCAGCAGCAGTGATTCCAGCTTTTTCTGGAAATACTGTTCAGGCCGCTGACTACTATGGTTATAGTTCTCGCTATAGTAACTTATACCAACCAGGTGTTAATTATTGGAATACTGGCTTCACAAGTCGCCGTAATACAGTAACTAACAGACGTACTAGTCGTCATAGCAGTCGTCGTGACTCTCGTTACAACAACTACAGCTATGGTTACAATAACTATGGCTACGGATATGGCTATGGTTACAATAACTATTATTTAGGTTCTAATATTTGGGATTATTTCTATCCAAATTACAACTACAATAACTATGGTTACAACTACAATAACTATGGTTACAATGGTTGGAACAACTACAACAACCTAGTAAACGATGAAAACTATATCTACTGGAATGGTAATCACTACTACCGTATGAACGATGGTAGCTACCGTATTTACCGTGACGGTGAATGGAAACCATTGACAAACAATAGCAACAATAACTCATCATCTAACAATTTGGAAAACGATCCTCATTACCGTTATGAAAATGGCTACCATTACTATGTTTTAGAAAATGGTGACTATTACTATTACCAAGATGGTAAATGGGTATTGGTTAAGACTTCAACCAACAATTCAACAACTCCATCACCTCAAGCTCAGCCGGAAACTCCAAGTACAGAACAACCAGCTGAAGATCCAAAACCAGAAGTTCCAACTCCAACTCCAGCACAACCTGAGGCTCCAACTCCAGCACCTAGCGATAAGCCTGAAGAGCCTACTACACCTGCTGAACCAAAACCAGAACAACCAACAACTCCAAGTGTTGATTTACCAGAAAATCCGCCAATTAACGGTGCTGACAGTGAGTTTGATCCATTTAATCCAAAACCAGCACAACCAGCTGAAGATCCAAAACCAGCACAACCAGAACAGCCAGCAACACCCGGAAATTCAGGTTTGGTGACAACTGATGAATCAAGTGAAAACCAAATCCCTGATTATGTTGAAAAACCAGCAGAAGGACTTGAGCACTTGGCATGGGCACCAAATGGACAAACGCCAAAATTGGTTTACCCACCAGGAAAACCAGGTGATAAAGCCCTTAAGAATGATAAAAACTACTACTTCGATGGTAGTACGCATTACTACTATGTACCATCTAACTCAGACCGTACAGGTTATTCAGCATATTGGAAGTGGATTGGACAAAAATGGAAACTTCAAGGTATGACAGATCCAAACGATCCAGGTATTGATCCAAAACTTCACGAAAACACTGCTGATGACGAGTACATGTACAGTGACAAGGACTCAAGCGTGAAACTTTACTCAACTAACTTGGTAACGACTGCTAAAGCAGGTCAAGCATTGCCATTCAAGAATGTTGAAGAGTTCAAGAAATACGTTATCGAAAAAATGAATCCTAAATTCCTTGATAACGCTGGATGGGATGCTAAAGCTGAGTGGGAAATCGAAGATCCAGAAATCTTTGAGAAGACTAAAGAAAACCCATACGCTAAGGACTATGTCTTGATTGCAAATCTCAAGAGTGGTGTCGAAGACAAGAAATACAGTGATGTAGAATTTGGTTATGTGAAGTTTGTTTACCGTGTTGAAGCAACAAACGATACAAACTATGACTATGTTTCAAAAGCGAAAGAAGCTTTTGCTAAAATCAATGAGACTCGTAAGGCTCAAGGCTTGAAAGAGTTGACTTGGTCAGAAGACATTTATCAAAATCAAGCACTTCCAAAAGTAAATGCAATTTCACATCAATACGATAGCACAGGCTTTGTAGGACGTCGTGATGAAGATGCTGCTGTTGTCGTTAAGAAATGGGCTAACAGTGGTCTGAGTGAATTGCTTCTTGATCCTAACGTAACGGAAGGTGCAGTAGCGACAGTTGTAGACGGAAATGGTGTTTACTACTGGACATACAACTACAAATAATCAATCTTTTCCTAATGATTTCACTTAATTAACTAGAAAATCCCTTAAGATTAAATTCTTAAGGGATTTTTGTTCTAAAACTTCAATAGTATATATGCAAAAAACACAAAAAAAATAGGATAATATTTATGCTTTTATTTGACTAAGAGATCAGATGGGGATAAAATATTATATAGAGGAGGAGTAGACTATCGTTGTTTTTATTACAAAGGAGTAAAGGTAATGAAATCAAAAAGAAAGTATCTATCGAGAGTGATGCTGTTTAGTTCTGCTTTAGTATTAGCTTTTCTTGCTACAAATACTGCTCAGGCAGAGGAACATAATGACGTATTTTATTCACGCTATCGTCCAGGATTTAACTATTATAATCCACGCTTCAGAAATAACTATAATTACGGTCGATACCCTGGTTATTACAATCCATGGTATAACTATAATGTCTTTTATTGGAATGGAAATTACTACTATAAAAACCAGAACGGAGACTATTATGTCTACAAGAATGGTAAGTGGGAACTCTATTACCAAGATGGCTTTAATAAACTGAAGAATGATCCGCATTATCGTTATGAAAATGGCTATCACTATTATGTGTTGGATGATGGTTCATACTATTACTATGAAAATGGTAAGTGGGTTTATGTTAAGAAAGCAGAAGATCCAACTCCAGAACCAAATCCGACTCCAGATCCTAAGCCAGATCCTGAAACGCCTAAGCCAGAGAAGCCTGACTGGGCACCAAATCCAAATATAGATTATAGTAAATTACCAAAACCTCTCTACAGACCTGATGATCCTCGGATGAAGAGTGATCCTCGCTTTGTAGATGATAATGGTACCTATTATTACCGAGTCCATCTAGGAGACGAAAACCCTGATGGTATTGATGGATATTACAAGTGGATGGGCGACCGCTGGAAACTATTCAATGGAACGGATCCAGACGATCCTGCTCTTGACCCAAATAATCATTCTAATCCAAAGGACGATGAATATAATTATGATGATAATGCTTCTACAGTTAAACTATACTCAGAGAATCTAGTTGGTACTGGTAAAGCAGGAGATCCTCTTCCATTCAAGAACAAGGAAGAATTCATCTCTTATGTTCAGCAACATTTGGCACCAAAAATGATAGATAATGCAGGTTATGACTGTAAGGTTACATATGAACTTGAAGAAGAAGATGTCTTTAATCAAGCAGTGGATCATGCTTGGGCTAGAGATTACGTTTTGACAGCTTATTTGACAAGTAGCGTCAAAGGATATGAAAAAACAGAATTTGGCCATGTGAAGTTTATTTATCGTGTGGAAAAAACTGAAAACTCGAACTTCCCTAATATTGATAAGGCTAAAGCTGCTTTTGCAAAATTAAATGCGGAACGTAGAAGACTTGGCTTACAAGAACTAACATGGTCCGATGAACTTTATAACAATCAATCTTTACCAACAGCTCAGAAACTTTCTGTCAATTATGATAGTAGCGCTGGTATCACCTTCCGCCGGGAAGAAAATGCTGATGTAGTTGCAAACAAATGGCTAAACTCAGGAAATAGAGAATTGATTCTAAATCCTGATGCCAAAGAAGGTGCAGTTGCCTGTGTACAAGCAGGCGATGGTACATATTATTGGGTGTTTAATTATAAATAAAATAAATGAATATAATGGTCTATTCCTTTAACCGAGAACTTCTTCCATCTTTTAGATGGGGGGAGTTTTATATTACTAAAAGCAAAACAAAAGCCACTTCCGATTAATCGGAAATGGCTTGAATTCAATAATCGAATGTATTGAATAGATGTTCTTATTTGAGACCGTATTTTTTGTTGAAACGATCCACACGTCCATCTGCTTGAGTGAACTTTTGACGTCCAGTGTAGAATGGGTGTGAGTCTGATGAAATTTCCACACGGATCAATGGGTAAGTTTCGCCTTCGAACTCAACAGTTTCGTTAGAGCGTTTAGTTGAACCGCTAAGGAATTTGTAACCAGTAGTTGTGTCCATGAAGACAACTGGGCGATATTCTGGATGGATATCTTTTTTCATTTTGCAATATTTCCTTTCTGCCATGGTCTCTTTCCGAGCCATAGATTGTTACTTAGCTAGTGTACCAAATTTCTAGGATCTTGACAAGTATTTTCACTAATTTTATTTAAAATAATGATCAAAAAATCACCCTGGCTAAGCCAAGGTGATGATAATTTTATTATTGTTCAGATTGATTTGGATCTTTTGGTGCTTCAACCGGTTGATCAGCTTGTCCCTCAGTGTGTTCGTGAGTTTCTTTTTTGATTTCATCTACAGCAGTTTTTACAGTAGAAGTCGTCACACGTCCAACAGATTGGGCAAATCCTTTACCTGATTCAGCAAGTTCTTCGAAGGTTCCTTTAGTGATTTTACCACCAGACATTGCCAAGAGACCAGTCACAACAATAGCGATAGATGCGATCAAAGCAAGTATCAAACCAAAGCCGATTGAAACGCCATAACCATTGATGTTTCCAGAAATATCACCAACAGTGATAGTGCTATAAAGTGTAAAGACAGTCGATAGAGCTCCAGCTAAAATAACACCCATTGCGAATGTTTTAGGCAATGGTGTATTCACGTTGTTCAAGCAGGCAAGAACGATTGATCCAATTGCAAGAAGGATAACAATCCAACCATTTGCTTCAAGTCCACTAACACTTCCTGATCCGATTATTCCTAAAGAATAAGTACCCCACGGTAAGAATGATCCAAGAATTGCTACCGCAGCAGAGATAATGATAAACAATCGATTTTTTTCCATAATTAGTCTCCTTAAAAATCTTAATAGCTTTATTTTACCACAAGAATTTACAAATGAAAACCCCATGACCAAGATAAAAAGGCTGAGAATCGGTTCTCAGCCCTCGTTTGTGCGAGCCACTTCTTGTAGCTCTTGGTAAATTTGGTCATTTTCTTCGAGGGAGTAGGAGTTAGCCCCACTCGCTAGTGGATGGCCCCCACCATTATGGCGTTTGGCGATTTCGTTAATTACTTTTCGTTTGCTCCGCATCCGGACACGGAAGTGACCGTCTGCCTGCTCGACAAAAATAGCCCAAACAGACACGGTATCGATGCGTCCAGGAGCCCCAACAATCGCAGCAGTCTCGGAATCACGTAGATCGAATTTTTTCAAGAGCTCTTGTGTCAAGGTAACACGCGCAGCGCCATATTCATCGATCTCTAGATGGTCATAGACGTAGCCTTGAAGCTTAGCGGTCTTGAGATTGATCGTATCCATCTGACGAGCAAGTGCTGAAAAATCAAAGGGAATACTTCGAAGGGTTGCAGCGATCTCAAAAGTCCGAGTCGAAGTAGCAGGATAAAGGAAACGACCTGTATCGCCGACAATCCCCGCATAGAGGAGACGCGCAGCACTAACCGGGAGTTCGAGATCCAATTCCTTAGCAAAAAGTGCAATCAGCTCACTGGTAGAGCTTGAGTCTGTATCAACCCAGAGCAGATCGCCATATGCATCGTCATTTGGATGGTGGTCGATCTTGATCAGGAAATCACCCGTTGAATAGCGCTTGTCATCGATGCGGGGAGTATTGGCCGTATCACAGACAATCACCAAAGCTCCTTCATAATCCTCATCCTTAACCTCATCCATTTCAGCAAGCCAAGTCAAGGTCGGTTCATCATAGCCAGTTGCCAAGACCCGCTTTTGAGGGAAGTGCGCGCGCAGAAGATCCCGCAAGCCTACTTGGCTACCAATCGCATCCGGATCCGGATTTTGATGACGGTGGATAATAATCGTGTCATAAGCTTGAATCTTTTCAAGAATTTCATTCATATCCTCAACAAGTCACCGCTCAGTTTTCTGCAACTTCAAAACTGTTGTCTTTTCCTTTTTAATATACTTAATTGCCTTAGATTCAAACACAAGCATCTATCTACAACAACTCCACATCAATTATTATATGTTTTTACCTTCCTGATAATAACATTTTATTACAGCCTCCAATGTCGTCTTGTAAACGATTTTACCTTGTGTCAACCAATCCATTATTAATCAATAATACTTCACCCATCCGAATGGTTTAGTTTGCTATATGAAATTCATATTTTAATTTGAACATGGTCATTTATCCATCTCAAAATCAACAACTATATATTGATTTATATAATTATATCCTCTTTATTCAATATATAAGAGCGCCCTTGCGTTATATATCTTAACATCATTTCGTTATTTGTAAATATGTTTGTTTCATTTGTTTAACATTTTTTACACTGTTAAGAATCCTAACAAAAAAAGAAGTACTAAATCAATAGTACTCCTTAGTTTTAATGTTTTGTATCTAAGCTAGATTTATTATTCCTCATTGCACTTAATTGCTGCCTGTGCCGCTGCAATTCTTGCAATTGGAACTCTGTATGGCGAACAGGAAACGTAGTTTAGCCCCAACCTGTGGCAGAACTCTATACTCCTTGGATCTCCGCCGTGCTCACCGCAGATACCTATCTTGAGGTCGCTTCTTGTCTGTCTTCCGAGCTTAACTGCGATGTCGAGTAGCTTACCTACACCCTTTTCGTCAATTGAGCGGAAGATATCCTCCTCAAAGATATTCTTCTCTATGTACGTTTCTATAATCTTAGCAGTATCATCTCTTGAGAAACCGTAGGTCATCTGAGTCATATCATTAGTACCAAATGAGAAGAACTCAGCGCTCTCTGCAATTTCATCTGCTGTAAGAGCAGCTCTTGGAGTCTCTATCATCGTTCCTATCACATACTTTATATCAGATGACTTCTCTGCCTTGCATTTCTCAGCCTCTTGAGCAACTATATCTTTGATATATGCCATTTCCTTAGCGCTTGATGTTAGAGGAATCATAATCTCAGGAACTATATCAAAGCCCTTTTCCTCGCTAACCTCTATCGCAGCCTCCATGATAGCTCTTGTCTGCATCTCGGCAATCTCAGGATAGCTTATGGCAAGCCTACAGCCTCTATGACCAAGCATCGGGTTGTTCTCATGAAGCTCCTCGGTTCTTCTCAAGAGCTTTTCGTATGAAACGCCAATCTTATCAGCAAGATTTCTTATCTCTGCATCTGTGTGAGGCAAAAACTCATGTAGTGGCGGATCCAGAAGTCTGATAGTTACCGGATTTACCCCCATAACCTCGTAGATTCCCTTGAAGTCGTTCTTCTGGTATGGAAGAAGTGCATCTAGCGCCTCTCGTCTTTCACTCTCTGTATCTGCAACTATCATTCTTCTTATTGCCGGAATTCTATTTTCATCAAAGAACATGTGCTCAGTTCTGCAAAGACCAATTCCCTCTGCACCGAA
>ERZ773050.1807-NODE-1807-length-11628-cov-5.046920_pt1 | contig 11628 bp, 11 predicted proteins | sample MGYA00580632_ERZ773050 | MGnify/ENA primary metagenome ERZ773050 (study PRJEB29015, sample SAMEA2738123) | human oral metagenome | biome: human oral; feature: human-associated habitat; material: saliva | place: China | collected 2166 ... | reverse complement strand
TCGTCGAGCCGGGCTGCTTGGCTGGGTCCTCGGGCTATTCGACGGCAAGACCCTCAATGACTTCCGCCCCCGGGAGTGCGGCGAGGAATCCATCGGGGACAAAGAGCTTCGAACGGCGCAGCCCCGAGCCGATGCAGGACCATCCCTGCACGCAACGCGAATCGATCAACAGTCGCCAGGCCTCGGGGATGCCAAGCGGAGTGATCCCTCCGTATTCCATCCCCGAGGCCTCAACTGCGCGTTCTTGCGGCCAAAACGAGGCTTTTCGTACGTCGAGAAGCTTCTTCACCATGTGGTTGACATCAGCGTTGGTCGTTGCGCGTACAACACACGCTGCGATTCTTTCTTCACCCGCGCGCCTGCCCGCAACCAAAATACAATTCGAGGACAGCGCAAGATCCATCCCGAAAGCCTGGGTGAGAACTTCCGTATCAGCCAGTTCCGGGTCAACTTCACTTACTCGCGCTAACGAGGCCACCGCGGGCTTGGCCGCTTCGAGCGCGGTGAGCGCACGCGCGACTGGCTCAGCCACAAGGTCGAGGTGCTCCAGAGCTGGAAGGGTCTCTAAACTCCCCGAACCAGGAATTTCAATCGATTCGCTCACTTGAGCTTTCTCCTTTAACGCAAAGCTCCCCGTCCATTGCGTATGTCTGCGCACGTTCCAAATCAAGGGGAGTATCAATATCAGCGACCCACGATGCCGGGACCTCGATATCAACGGTATTGAGCTCGGCAAGCAGCGAACGCATCGAACGATTGACCCACTCACTCGCGGGGAAGCGGCTCACTGCCTCCAGCGAAAAAACTCCGATGAGATTTTGGCGGTAACCATCGGCGCAGGCACTGACGCCATCTACGCGCTTGCCCTGCGCCGCCAAATCAGCCACGGCCTCGAGAAGAAGAGGAAAGCACAGCGATGCAAGGGGAGCGTCCACGGGAAGCAGACCAACCCAGCGCGGCCTCGCATAAGCATCCCCGAGGATCCGCTTCACTGCATCGACACCGGTCAAGAACCCGGCCGCAGGTCCAGATTTTGGCGGATCCTCCATCACCCGAATAACGTCACTGGGAACAGTGACAGTTTCAGGAACTACGCACACATGCGGAATATTCGGTTGAGAGATCAGCGCCCACTCTAATGCTCGCCGACCTCGAATGACCAAGTCTGGTTTTGAGGCTCCACCTAGGCGCTTTCCATCACCTCCGCCTAGGACAATTAATGCGCTGAGCGAGTCCATGTTCCACTCCGGCCGCCGCTCTTTTCCTCGACGTAGCATTCACGAATGGCGACCATCTTGTCGACGCCCTTCACCATGTCGATGACGGTCAAAGCCGCAACAGTAACAGCTGTGAGGGCCTCCATCTCAATTCCCGTTCGGTCAGCCGTGCGTACGGTTGCGCGAATCTCAACCCCGTCCTCGGCCAAGGAAAGATCAACTGCGCAGTAGTGAACGGCGATGGGGTGGGCCAGAGGCAACAAATCGGGAGTGCGCTTCGAAGCTTGGATTCCAGCGATTCGTGCGACAGCAAGGACATCGCCCTTGGGTACTGACTCGTCTCGAAGGGCGCTCATGATGGCAGGCGAGCACTCGACGAATCCACGGGCTCGCGCCTGGCGGACGGTCGGAGTTTTCGCCGTGATATCAACCATGTGTGCCTCGCCGCGTTCGGTGAGGTGAGTGAAGGGGTGTGTGTCGCTCATGATTCTTCTTTCAGACACGAATTGCGGTAAGAATCGACCAGGGTTCAACCGAGGTGACATCTTCAGGGACAATGGCCAGTGCGTTAACGGAATGCAAAGAGGCAACAAGATGCGAGCGCGAACCCAGCCTGTGCGTGGGAACAACAACCGGGGTTTGTTCGGGACCATCGGGTTCGGAGAGAACGACTGGAACCAACTGACGCTTTCCGGCCGGCGAGCGCCAGCCATTCGGCGAAGTGACAACGATGGGGCGCAGCAGTTCGTGTCCGTCGCGACCAGTGAGTTCGGCCAAAATCGGCCGAACAAACATGTGGAATGAAACGAACACAGAAACGGGGTTACCCGGGAGGGTTGCAAGAAGGACCTCGCGTCCATCCGCTGCCTGAAGAACACCGAAACCCTGCGGTTTTCCGGGCTGCATTGCGACGCGAACGAATTCGACGCCCTGTCCCAAGCCGACTTCCTTGACCACATCGTAGGCGCCTGCACTGACGCCTCCGGAGGTGATGATGAGGTCTGCAACCTCGCCAGCGCGCTGGAGAACATCCGCGAACTGTGCCGGATCATCATTTGAGCGGAAAACGCCCGCGACCTGGGCGCCGGCGTGGCGAGCCAAGGCGGCGATCATGACGGAGTTCGAGTCAGGGATCTGCGCACCCTTGAGGTCTTCGCCGGGTGCGCGCAGTTCATCACCGGTTGAAACGATGGCAACGCGTGGGCTGGGATAGACGTTGACCTTTGCATATCCCACCGACACTGCCGAGGCCATGGCAGCGGGAGTAAGGACATCGCCCGCTCGCAAAACGGTATCGCCGGGAGAACAGTCTTCGCCCTGGACGCGGACGTGGGCGCCAACTTTGATGGGAGCGTAAATACTGATGCTCTTCGGAAGCGGATGGGGTCCGGGTTCTTCCGAGGTGTCTTCAACGGGGACGACCGTATTCGCTCCCTTGGGGACGCGGGCTCCCGTCATGATTCGCCAGGTGCTTCCAGGCTCTAGAACGTGATCCGTATTGTCTCCGGCCGCAATGTCTCCGGCAACCGGCAGGGTTAGGGGAGTCTCAGGTGAGGCCTCGTAATCTTCATCAAGGTAGATGGCGAAACCATCCATGCCCGAGTTGGAAAAAGGCGGAACGGCCACGCGTGCTTCAAGATCGCACGCCAGGACATGATCGAGTGCCTCTTCGATAGGGAGTTCAATGGGGGTGAGGGGATGAACCTGCTCCAGGATTGAATCCAAATATTCTTCAAGAAGTTGCATCGCCTTCTCCTTCGGGCACTTCTGTATCTGTTGATCAGTGTATGGCGTTATTCGATGGGTTCGGGGGTCTGCGAGGCGGGAGTGACAGACGAGGCAGTGGCTCGGCTATTGCGGGGACGGAAGGGGACGACATTCCACCTACCAGCCGCAGCATCGACAATGAGAAGACGCCCGATGAGGAGATCACCAACACCCGTCACCCACTTCAGACATTCTGTGGCAAGGACCGATCCGCCCTGCCCGCAAACCGCTCCTAAGACTCCGACGGTTTTCGAGCTCATCGTCTCGACAGTGGGTGGCTCTGGGTAAACATCGCGCAGCGTAACCCCGTCGGTAAAAAGCGATGCTTGGAAGGACATTGAAACGAGAGTGCCCCACATATGTGGGCGTCCGACGCGTGCACAGGTATCAGAAATCGCGTACTTTGCGGTGAAATTATCTGTTGCATCAACGACGAAATCATAGGCGGCAATCGTTTCGTCACTTTGTCCGTTGATGATCTTTGGCTCGACCTTGACCCGGATTTCGGGATTGAGTGCGTGAACCGTCATTTTGGCGGATTCTGCCTTGACCATTCCTAGGCGCGATGCGCCGTGGATAACCTGGCGTTGAAGATTGCTCTCTTCAAGATGGTCCGGATCTGAGATGCCGATTGTTCCAATTCCCGCAGCGGCGAGATATGCCAGAACGGGTGAACCCAGGCCGCCGGCACCTACAACAAGAACTTTGGCAGCGCGGATCTTCTCGATGCCGCTCTCCCCAATTCCGGGGATACGAGCGGTCATGATGTCTCGCTGCGCTACCATGTCCGTGTCCCTTCACGACGACTAAAAAAGGGGAACCCCGTGATTATTGATACCGATATTGTCTCTGTTCCGACGGAGATGTGCTCGGGGGAAGTTCCCCTTATCCCAGCTCACGCTGGCGCGCGAGTCGTTTTCGAGGGAGTTGTCCGCGATCACGACGGCGGTGAGGGCGTCCACTATCTCGAGTATTCCGCGCATCCAGCAGCTGCGAAATTCCTGCGCTCGAGTGTCGAAAAGTCTTTGGAAACACTGGGGAATCCGCAGATCGACGGAATCTATGTTCGTCACCGCGTCGGTCACCTTGAGATCGGTGATGTTGCCCTGCTCGTCGTTGTTGACAGCGCACACCGAAAAGAAGCTTTCGCTGTGTGTGCGCAGATCGTCGATGACATCAAGGCAAGCGTTCCGATCTGGAAGGATCAGTACTTTGCCGACGGTCATAACGAGTGGAGCAATACGCCCTAAGTGCCTCTCAGCCTCCCGCGAAAGGCGGAAGAACATCGAGGCGAATCCCGCCTTGCTCCGCCAAAGCCGCCACGGCCTCGGCGCTGAGGGAAGACACGCCCAAAGCCTGGGCCAGGTTTGCATGAGCGTCAACGGGTTCTTCGTTCACCAAGAAGGACGAGGCCGCAAGGAGTTGGTCGATATCGCGCGGTGTTGAGCGTCGGACCAAATCGACGATGCTCTCGGTCGAATCCTCAGCAACGTCAATCGTTTCACTGTCGCGCCCAACAGCTTGGCACGCGGCTGCGAAGTAACGGATCGTGATCTGCATGGGGATGCTCAACCTCCAATTTTCGACATGGAATAGGACTGGGGAACCGGAGCGAGGAGCTGATGGCCCGCGGGCTTTGCCCACATGGCATCCTTCCACAGCTCAGCGAGCTCATCATCGCTCGCACCCGTGCGCATCGGCGTATGAAGATCGACGCTGTCGACGCTAAACAGGCAGGAATAGATTTTTCCATCCGCGCTCAGGCGAGTACGCGTACACGAGGAGCAGAAGGGGGAGGTCATTGATGCAATCACGCCGATGATTCCGCCCGGATGAGTATCGCTCGGCGCGACCGACCAACGTCGGGCGGGCTCTGAGGCAGCGGTGATGATATCCGTGAGCTCAAAGTTCTTCCGCAACACCCGCTGAATATCCTTCGCCGTCGGGCGCGAAGAAAAAGAAGCCGCCAAAGGACCAATCGGCATGAACTCAATGGCACGCCACTGATAGCCACGCTCCAAGGCAAAAGTGACCAGGCTTGGGATTTCATCCAAAGACGCCTCGTCAACAACGACGGTGTTGAGTTTGACCGTTCCTGGAAGCGCCGAAGCGTCAACTGCATCGAGGCCGCGAAGGACATCGCTTGAGCGCTTTCGTCGCGCCAGCTCGGCAAAACGGAGAGGATCCAAGCTGTCGATCGAGACATTAAGGCGCTGAAGACCAGCATCTACGAGGGAATCAATGACGCGATCCAGTCCGATTCCATTCGTCGTCAAAGCAAGGTCCGGCTCTACTCCCGCGTCTTCGAAACCCAGCCGCACGGCCTCGATGATCTGGGGAAGATCAGGGCGCAAGAGGGGTTCTCCGCCGGTGATGCGGGCTTGGGTGACCCCGAGCGTTGCCGCGATTTTTGCGAGGCGACGGAACTCTTCTGGGTGAAGGATATCGGCGCGATCCAGCCAATCCGTAACCTTTTCGGGCAGGCAATAGATACAGCGCAAATTGCACCGGTCGGTCACCGAGATCCGCAGATCCGTGGCAGCGCGGCCGAAGCTATCCAGAAGACGAGGCTCGAACATAGACAGTCAGTCGGTCACCAGGTCGAGCTGCTCGAGAACATGAGGAACCAGAGGACCAATCACGCTGATCGTATCCTTGACGCCGCCGCGTGAGCCGGGAGCATTGACGATGAAAGCGGGGGTGTCACCCTGGCGGCTGACTCCGACCAGGCCTCGGGATAGGGAGGCAAGGGGAGTATTTGCCAAGCCAACCTGGGCGATCTGCATGGCGATGGCGTCCAGGCGCGCGTCGAGAAGGGGAGCGGTGGCCTCGGGAGTGAGGTCACGATCGGTAACGCCAGTGCCTCCGGTCGTGAGGATCACGCGGGCGCCGGCGGCCATTGCATCGAGGATTGCTCCGCGCACAGAATCGACACCGTCAGGAACAACGCGGACTTCGTCGACAATGACTCCCCATTTAGCAAGCAATTGTGCTGCGAGAGGACCCGAACGATCTTCGGTTTCTCCGTGGAAGCAACGATCTGAAGCAGTAATTACCGCACCTGCGACAGTTCCCTCCATCTTCTGGAGGCCTTTTTGCTGGATTGTGGCGTGAGGGTCGGGACGTTCGGTTTGAGCGTCAGTGTTATTACGCAAAACATACCTCCCGAAATAGGTCCATAAAGAGCGTTTTCGCAGTTGACAGAAACAGACGTTCTTACAAGGATTTTCGCGATTTTTCGCGCATCACCCAATTAGAACGAGGTGTCCCTTATATATTAGCGGCAAGCACGCGTTTAGGTAGGAAAGGGAGAGTGGACATGACTACCTCACATGCTGATTCATCACCCGCGCCGGCAAAGTCGGGAAGCAAGTACGTCCTGAAAGACTGGGATCCGAACAACCCCGAAAAGTGGGATTCAAAGCTCGCGTGGAGGACGCTCACCATCACCACGTACTCGCTCATCTTGGGCTTCTGCGTGTGGTTCCTCCCCAGTGCAATTGCACCGAAACTGACGCTTCTTGGTTTTAACCTCAGCGCTTCACAGCTTTACTGGCTCACCGCTCTCCCTGGCCTTGCCGCGGGACTTCTGCGTCTGGTCTACATGTTCCTACCCCCGCTGATCGGTACTCGCAAGATGGTGGGAATCACCTCACTTCTCTTCGTGATCCCCATGCTGGGCTGGTTCTACGTCGTTCAGGACAACACGACCCCCTACTGGGTCCTGCTGACCCTGGCCTTCATGTGTGGCATCGGCGGCGGCGCCTTCTCCGGCTACATGCCCTCCACCGGGTACTTCTTCCCCAAGCGCCTGTCGGGCACCGCCCTGGGCCTTCAGGGCGGCATCGGTAACCTCGGCATGTCCGTCATCCAGCTGGTTGGCCCTGTTCTGATGGGCTTCGGGCTGTTCGGCATGACGTGGCTGGCCCCCCAGACCCATGTCACCGGCGATCACGCCGGCGAGCAGATCTGGGTCTACAACGCGGCGGTCTTCTTCATCCCGTGGTGCATCCTGGCCGCGGTCCTGGCGTTCATCTGGCTGCGCGACGTTCCCGTCAAGGCCAACATCAAGCAGCAGCTCGACATCTTCTCCAACCCCAACACCTGGTACATGACCATCCTCTACGTCATGACCTTCGGCCTGTTCTCCGGTTTCTCCGCCGTCTTCGGCCTGCTCATCAACAACCAGTTCGGCCGGGAGTCCTCCCTGGCCCTGCCCGTCCTGGGCGCGACCTACGCCTTCCTCGGCCCCCTCATCGGCTCGGTGATCCGCATGTCGTGGGGCGTCTTCTGCGACCGCATGGGCGGCGCCATCTGGACGTTCATCTCCGCCGTCGGCATGGCTATCACCCTGGCAGGCGTCGCCTGGGTCCTGCGCAAGCCCACCGGATGGACGGACTTCTACATCTTCATGGCGCTGATGCTCACCATGTTCCTCTTCTCCGGCTTCGGCAACGCCGGCACCTTCAAGCAGATGCCCATGATCATGCCCGCCCGCCAGGCGGGCGGCGCCATCGGCTTCACCTCCGCGGTCGCATCCCTGGGCCCCTTCCTGGTCGGCGTCGCCCTGTCTGCGGTGGGCACCGGGGGCGCCTGGCTCTTCTTCCTGGGTTGCGCCGTCTTCTGCGCCGCGTGCGCGGTCCTGTGCTGGGCCATGTACGCGCGCAAGGGCGCCCCCTACCCGGGCTGATGGCGGGCGCAGCGCCCGCTTCCCCGCGACCGTCCCCCGCCTCGTCGACCGACTCCCAGGAGCTCCCATGACGTCCACCGAACCCCCGCAGATGGCCTTCCCCACCTACGACGGCCAGTCCACGCCCGCCACAGGAGCCGCGCTGTTCGCACTCGGCTCGTGGCTGCGGCGCGGCAAGGCCTCGCCCGACGCCCGCCAGCTCTTCCTCGAGGGCGGGCGCGAGGGGGACGCCTTCTACCGCAAGCGCTGGAGCTACGACAAGATCGTGCGCTCCACCCACGGCGTGAACTGCACGGGCTCGTGCTCCTGGAAGATCTACGTCAAGGACGGCGTCATCACCTGGGAGACCCAGCAGACCGACTACCCGTCCACCGGCGCCGACATGCCCGAGTACGAGCCCCGCGGCTGCCCGCGCGGCGCCGCGTTCAGCTGGTACGAGTACTCGCCGACCCGCATCAAGTACCCCTACGTGCGCGGCGTCCTGCTCGACATGTTCCGCGAGGCCAAGGCGCGCCTGGGCGACCCCGTCGACGCCTGGGCGGACGTCGTCGAGGACCCGGAGAAGGCGCGAGCCTACAAGTCCCAGCGCGGCCGCGGCGGCATGGTCCGCGTGTCGTGGGAGGAGGCGATGGAGATCGTCGCCGCCGCCTACGTGCACACGATCAAGCAGTACGGGCCCGACCGGATCGCCGGCTTCTCCGTCATCCCCGCCATGTCGATGATCTCCTACGGCGCGGGAGCGCGCTTCCACGAGCTCATCGGCGCCACCATGCTCTCCTTCTACGACTGGTACGCGGACCTCCCCCCGGCCAGCCCGCAGGTGTTCGGCGACCAGACCGACGTGCCCGAGGCAGGGGACTGGTTCAACTCGCAGTACCTGATCATGTGGGGCACGAACCTGCCGCTGACGCGCACCCCCGACGCGCACTTCATGGCCGAGGCCCGCTACCACGGCCAGAAGGTCGTCGTCGTCTCCCCGGACTTCGCGGACAACACGAAGTTCGCGGACGACTGGCTGCGCGTCCAGCCCGGCACGGACGGCGCCCTGGCCCAGGCCATGGGCCACGTCATCCTCAAGGAGTTCCACGTCGGCAAGCGCGAGCCCATGTTCCTGGACTACATGACGCGCTACACGGACTCCCCCTTCCTGGTGGAGATCAACGAGGTCGGCGAGGGCGCCCACGACGGCATCGACCCGAAGACCCTGGTGCCCGGCAAGTTCCTGACGGCCGACAAGATGCCCGAGGGCACCACCGGGCGCACCGAGAACAACCAGTTCCGTCCCCTCGTCATCGAGGCCGACGGCACGGTCAAGGACCCGGGCGGCACCCTGGCCGACCGTTTCGGCCAGGAGGGGGCCGGCCACTGGAACCTCAACCTGGAGGGCGTGACCCCGGCGCTGTCGATCATGGAGACCGACCAGTGGGAGGGCGTCGAGATCGCCCTGCCGCGCTTCGACCTGCCCGCGGCCCCCGGCCAGGCCTCCATCGGCGGCGGACACGTGCTGCGCGGCGTGCCCGCGCGTCGCGTCAACGGGCGCCTCGTGACGACCGTGTTCGACATCCTGCTGGCCAACTACGCAGTTGAGCGCGAGGGCCTGCCGGGGCAGTGGCCCACCGACTACATGGACGCCTCCACGCCGGGCACCCCCGCCTGGCAGGAGGAGTTCACCTCCGTCCCCGCCGGAGCGGCCATCAAGATCGGCCGGGAGTTCGCCGCCAACGCGGTCGAGACCGAGGGCCGCTCCATGATCCTCATGGGCGCGGGAACGAACCACTACTACCATTCCGACGAGATCTACCGGACCTTCCTGGCCTTGACCGAGATGTGCGGCACCCAGGGCCGCAACGGCGGCGGCTGGGCGCACTACGTCGGTCAGGAGAAGGTCCGCCCGATCATGGGATGGGGCTCCTTCACCTTCGCCCTGGACTGGGCGCGCCCGCCGCGCCAGATGATCTCCACGGGCTGGTACTACATGACGACCGGCCAGTGGCGCTACGACGGCGCCCGCGCCGACGCCATGGCTCATCCTCTCGGTGCCGGCAAACTCGAAGGCATGACGATCGCAGACACCCTCGTCGAGGCCGCACAGCGCGGATGGATGCCCTCCTTCCCCGCCTATGATCGTTCACCTCTCGAACTCGGACGCCAGGCGAAAGAAGCGGGAATGGCTCCCGCCGACTACGTCGCCCAAGAACTCAACGAGGGACGTTTGAAGTTCGCCGTGACGAACCCCGATTCACCTGAGAATTTCCCGCGCATCCTCGCGAACTGGAGGACGAACCTCCTGGGATCTTCCGCGAAGGGCACCGAGTTCTTCCTCAAGCACATGCTCGGCGCGGAAAACTCCGTCAACGCGGAAGAACTGCCCGAGGGCTCGCGCCCGCACTCAATCGAGTGGAGAGATGAAGCGGCCGAAGGCAAACTCGACCTCATGTGGGTCGCGGACTTCCGCAACACCTCGACCACGCTGCACTCCGATATCGTCCTTCCCGCCGCGACCTGGTATGAGAAGGAAGACCTGTCCTCGACGGATATGCATCCCTACGTCCATTCCTTCAACGCTGCGGTCAAGCCGCCGTGGGAGGCGAGAACGGACTTCGAGATTTACCGCAGCCTGGCGAAGGTGTTCTCCCGCTTCGCGAAGGATCATCTCGGCACGCAGCTCGACGTCATGTCGATCCCGCTGTTCCACGACACCCCCGACGAATACACCCTGAAGAACGGCATGGTGCCCGAACGCAAGGGCTGGCATCCGGGTGTGGACATGCCGAAGGTCATTCCGATCGAACGCGACTACACGATGATCGGCACGAAGTTCGAACGCCTCGGCCCGCTCGCGAAGAAAGCCGGGCTCGTCCAAAAGGGCGTCTCCTTCGATCCTTCTATCGAGGTCGACAAGCTCGGCGATCTCAACGGTCGCGCCCCCATGGACGGCCTGCCCGGTGAGGGCTCGGCCCTCCTGGACTCTGCGGTGAAGGCCGCTGACATGATCCTCATGTTCTCGGGCACGACGAATGGTCGCCTCGCCTACACGGGCTTCAAGGATCTTGAGAGGCGCACGGGCACCAAGATGGCCCAGCTCGCCGAAGGCGATGAGGAAAAGCGCATCACCTTCGCGGACACGACGATCCAACCCCGATCAGTCATCACCTCCCCGGAGTGGACGGGCTCAGAAACGGGTGGCCGACGCTACTCGGCCTTCTGTCAGAACATCGAACAATCTCGCCCCTGGCACACCCTCACGGGTCGCCCGCAGTTCTACATCGATCACGACTGGATCCAAAACCTCGGCGAGTCCCTGCCCGTGTTCCGTCCCCCACTCGACATGGCGCACATGTACGGAGAGAAGCCCGTCGGCCACGTCGGCACCTCACAAGAGGGCACGGCCGAGGTCGCGGTCCGCTACCTGACGATCCACAACAAGTGGTCAATCCACTCGCAATACTTCGACAACCCCTACATGCTGACTCTCGGCAGGGCGGGCCAGACCATCTGGATGAGCCCGCAGGACGCCGAGAAGATCGGCGTGAAGGACAACGAATGGGTGGAGGCCTACAACCGCAACGGCATCGTCTCAGCCCGCGCAGTCGTTTCCCACCGTATTCCCGAGGGCACGGTGTTCATGCACCACGCCCAAGAGCGCATGGTCGGCACTCCTTTAACGGAGCGCACCGGCAAGCGCGGCGGCATCCACAATTCGCTCACGCGCATCGCGATCAAGCCGACCCACATGGCCGGCGGTTACGGCCAGATCTCCTTCGCGTTCAACTACTACGGCCCGACGGGCAACCAGCGCGACGAGGTCACCGTGATCCGCCGCCGCAATCAGGAGGTGCAGTACTGATGAAGGTCATGGCACAGATCGCGATGGTGATGAACCTCGACAAGTGCATCGGCTGTCACACCTGTTCGGTCACCTGCAAGCAGGCATGGACGAACCGCGAGGGCACC
>ERZ773050.1802-NODE-1802-length-11636-cov-13.269666_pt1 | contig 11636 bp, 6 predicted proteins | sample MGYA00580632_ERZ773050 | MGnify/ENA primary metagenome ERZ773050 (study PRJEB29015, sample SAMEA2738123) | human oral metagenome | biome: human oral; feature: human-associated habitat; material: saliva | place: China | collected 2166 ... | reverse complement strand
GCAGAGCGTGCCGAGCGTACTGAGCGCCGTTCCAAGCGTGACCGCCAGGCTGAGCGTGCTGAGAAGCAGGCTCGCCGCCGCGAGGAGAACGAGCCTCGCCTGAGCGAAGACGATGTGCTGGCACCGATTTCGGGTGTTCTGGACATTCTCGATAACTACGCTTTCGTGCGTACCACCGGCTACCTGCCCGGCACTAATGACGTGTACGTCTCCCTGGCTCAGGTGAAGAAGTACAACCTGCGTAAGGGTGACCACGTGCTCGGTGCGATCCGTGTGCCGCGCGAGGGTGAGTCGAACAACCGTCAGCGTTTCAACGCGCTGGTTCAGGTTGAGGCGATTAACGGTCAGAGCGTTGAGGAAGCAGCGAACCGCCGCGTCTTCTCGAAGCTGACCCCGCTGTACCCCAAGGAGCGTCTGCGCCTGGAGACCACCCCGAAGAAGCTGGGCACCCGCGTGGTGGACCTGGTGTCCCCTATTGGTAAGGGTCAGCGTGGTCTGATTGTGTCCCCGCCGAAGGCGGGTAAGACCCTCATGCTACAGTCCATTGCGAACGCGATTACCGTGAACAACCCGGACGTGTATCTGATGATGGTCCTGGTGGATGAGCGTCCTGAAGAAGTGACCGATATGCAGCGCACCGTTAAGGGTGAGGTTATTGCCTCGACCTTCGACCGCCCGGCTGAGGATCACACCACTGTGGCTGAGCTGGCTATTGAGCGTGCGAAGCGTATGGTGGAGCTCGGCTACGATGTGGTCGTGCTGCTGGACTCCATGACCCGCCTGGGCCGTGCATACAACCTGGCGGCTCCCGCATCCGGTCGTATCCTGTCCGGTGGTGTGGATTCTGCCGCGCTGTACCCGCCGAAGAAGTTCTTCGGTGCTGCCCGCAACATTGAAGAGGGCGGCTCGCTGACCATCCTGGCTACCGCCCTGGTTGAGACCGGCTCGAAGATGGATGAAGTGATCTTCGAAGAGTTCAAGGGCACCGGTAACATGGAGCTGCGCCTGTCCCGTCAGCTGGCGGATAAGCGTATCTTCCCGGCGGTTGATATTAACGCTTCTGGTACTCGCCGTGAGGAGAATCTGCTCTCCCCGGATGAGGTCAAGATTATGTGGGGTCTGCGCCGTGCCCTGGCGGGTATGGAGCCTGAGCAGGCTCTGGGTGTTCTGACTAACCAGCTGCGTAAGACTGAAAGCAACGTGGAGTTCCTTCTGACGGTTCAGAAGAACGGTCTGCGTCTGGTCGACTAAGGCTCGTATCTCACGCGCCCCACCTCCTGATTGTGGGTGGGGCGCGTGAGCCGTTCGTTTTGTGCATCCCCGTTGTGAGGGGTGTGAGATGTCTAGTGCCTGCCCGTGCGGCGTAAAGTGCGGGAGATGGAAGAGAGAACAGAATGTTTGAATCTATTCAGGTTCTGCTGGATGAGCACGCTGACCTGCAGAATCAGCTGGCCGACCCCGCTGTGCAGGCGAACCAGGGTAAGGCACGCCGTGTGGGCCGCCGTTACGCGGAGCTGACCGGTATTGTGACTGCGTACAACAAGTACACTTCGCTGAAGGATGACCTTGAGGCTGCTCGCGAGATGGCTGATGAGGATCCGGATTTCGCGGCGGAGATTCCCGGTCTGGAGGAGGAGCTGGAGGCCGCTCAGGAGAAGCTGCGCCGACTGCTGATTCCGCGTGACCCGGATGATGGCCGTAACGTCATTCTTGAGGTGAAGGCTGGTGCCGGTGGTGACGAGGCGGCTCTGTTCGCTGGTGACCTGCTGCGCATGTACATGCGTTACGCCGAGAACAAGGGTTGGAAGACTGAGATTATTTCTTCGACCAGCACCGACGTTGGCGGCTACAAGGACGCCCAGATTGCTATTAAGGGCTCCTCGAATGAGCCTGCTGAGGGCGTGTGGGCGCACCTGAAGTATGAGGGTGGCGTGCACCGTGTGCAGCGTGTTCCGGCGACTGAGTCTCAGGGCCGTATCCACACTTCTGCTGCTGGTGTTCTGGTGTTCCCCGAGGTGGATGAGCCGGAAGAAATCGAGATTAACCAGAATGACCTGAAGATTGACGTGTACCGTTCTTCGGGCCCCGGTGGTCAGTCGGTGAACACCACTGACTCGGCGGTGCGTATTACTCACCTTCCGACCGGTATTGTGGTGGCGATGCAGAATGAGAAGTCTCAGCTGCAGAACCGTGAAGCTGCGATGCGCGTTCTGCGTGCGCGCCTGTTGGCTCACCAGCAGGAGCAGATTGACGCTGAGAACGCGGCACACCGTGCTTCGCAGGTGCGTACCATGGACCGTTCGGAGCGTATCCGTACGTACAACTTCCCGGAGAACCGCATTGCGGATCACCGTACCGGCTACAAGGCGTACAACCTGGATGCTGTGCTGAATGGCGACCTGGAGCCTGTGGTTCAGTCCGCTATTGAGATGGACGAGGCGCACCGCCTCGCTCAGGTGGGCCAGGAACAGAAGTAGTTTCTGTATATAGACTCTTGCCGATTCGCTGAATCGACGTGAGATGTTGGTGAGGGGCTCGCCGCTACGGCGGTGGAGCCCCTCACCTGTATGCCGCGATAGGCTTTGAGCCGTTGAGAGATGAAAAAGGAGAGCTCATGAAGGTGAATGTGCACGACCCGCGCGGGGAAGAACTCGCGCAGGTACTCGCGCGCGCCACCGCGGCACTAGCGCAGGTGCCCAGCCCCCGCGTCGACGCCGAGCTACTCGCCGCGCACCTGCTCTACGACGGCTCACGCTCACGCCTACAGCACGCGGCGCTCATGGGGGAACGGCTCACCCCTGAACAAGTCGCAGAGTACGAGGCGCTGGTCGCCCGCCGCGCATCCCGCGAACCGCTGCAGCACATTACCGGCTCCGCTCCCTTCTACCGCCTAGAACTGGCAGTCGGACCGGGCGTGTTCGTACCCCGCCCCGAGACCGAGCTACTCGTCGAAGAAGCCCTCAAAGTGCTGAACGCACGCGCCAAATCAGTAAGCGGCACTGATTCGGCAACCGGTGCGCTGCGCATCGTCGACCTGTGCACCGGCTCCGGGGCTATCGCCGCGGCAATCAAGAGCGAACTGCCGAACGCCCAGGTGTTCGCGGTGGAACTTTCCGAAGACGCCATCCCCTACACCCGTAAAAATCTGGAGCCGCTTGGCGTGCACTTGGTGCAGGGGGACGCCCTCACCGCCCTGTCCGAACTTGCCGGAACTTTCGACGCGGTACTCTCGAACCCTCCGTACATTCCGCCGGCGAACGTACCCGCCGACCCGGAAGCCGCCCTGCACGACCCGGACATGGCGCTGTACGGTGGGGGAGAGGACGGCATGCAGATGCCCTCCGCAATCGCCGCCCGCGCCTTCGAGCTTCTTGCCCCCGGCGGCCTGTTCATCATGGAGCACGATGACACCCAGGAAGAAGCTGTCGCCGAGCTGTTGGCACGCATCGGCTTCGAGGGCTGCTACCCGGTGCGTGACCTGAATAATCGTCCGCGTCATAGCGTCGGTTATAAACCGCGCCCACTAGAGCCTTTAGACTAGTAAATGCACCACCTAGCCCGTGCCGGGCTGCATGAAGGCAACGCGTCCGCCCCAGTAACCAGCCCAGAGCCGGTGAACTACGGCGAACCCCCGGAAGAGCGTTTCCACATGGCGCGTTGTGGGTGCCGGTGTCTCGCCGCATCCAGAAAAACATGAGAGAATAAGACCCGTGACTGCAAAGCTGTACCCCGTAACGACTGAAACTGAGACCCGCGAGGCCATCGAAGCTGCCCGCGAGGCGCTGAAGGCGCACGACACGATTGTGATGCCCACCGATACCGTCTACGGTATTGCCGCCGATGCTTTCTCGCATCAGGGCGTTGCCAAGCTGCTGGCAGATAAGGGCCGCGACCGCACCATGCCGCCGCCCGTACTGATCTTTGATCTTGCTGCGCTCGCTGGCGTGGTCGACGACGTTCCGGACGATATTTACGACCTGGGTGGTCGCTTCTGGCCCGGCGCGCTGACTATTATTCTTCACGCGTACCCGTCGCTGAGCTGGGATTTGGGCGAGACCCGCGGTACCGTTGCCGTGCGTGTTCCCGATGATGAGTTTGCCCTGAAGCTGCTGACTGAGCACGGTCCGCTGGCGGTTTCGAGCGCGAACAAGACCGGTCAGGAAGCCGCACTGGACGCGCAGACTGCCATGGAGTCCCTGGGCGAGGACGTTGCCGTGATCATTGACGGTGGCGCTCGTCCTAAGCCGCTTGAGTCTGAGCCGAACGAGGATGGCGTGGTTGTGGTGACTGAGCGTGAGCCGGCACCGTCCACGATTCTGGATTGCACCTCCTTCCCCTACGTGGTGGTTCGTGAGGGCGCAATTTCGGTGGAGGAGCTGCGCGAGGTTGTTCCGACTATCCTGACTCGTGCGGAGGCTGACGAGCAGGCGGCTCGTAAGGTTGAGGAAGCTGAGTCTGCTTCTTCCGCGTCGTCTGAGTCGACTCCTTCTGAGCGTGCTCTGGATGAGCAGGCTGACCTGGATGAGGCGTACGAGCAGTGGGACAGCACCCACACCGTGAGCGGTGAGCCTGCTCGTCGCGCTTCGGCACCGGCTGCCGGTTCCGTCGCTGCGTCCCTGCTGGGCGCTGGTTCGGCTCTGTCTTCTGCTTTCAGCACCAGCGTGGATCAGGAGCGTTCGCGCGGTTACCGTGACAACACCCCGAAGCCGGTTCGTGCGGATGAGCCGCAGACTCTGCCGGTTCCTGCTGATACTGCGCGTGCGCTGGTCTTTGGCGAGTCGAAGATTGAGACTGCCGCTAAGAGCACCCCCGCTCAGAGCGAGGCTAAGCCGGCAGAAGCTAAGACTGAAGACGCTAAGGCCGAGGCTGTTACGACCGACTCTGAGGCAAAGACCGAGCAGAAGGACGCCCCGGAGGATCACCTCTAAACCTCTGCGCGTTATAGAGCCCGGAGCGTAAAAGCTCGGAGTATAAAATCTCGAGCATAAAACGTATAGGGAACCCCCGATATATCGTTCAGATATATCGGGGGTTCCCTTTCGTGATGAGTCCTCTAGGTTGTGCGCCTCAGGTAGCGTGTCTCTAGTCTGCGTGCCTCAGGTTGTGCACCTCTAGGAGAGCATGCGCGCTATCTAGTTCTGCGGCACCTAGTTCTTGTCGAAGCGGCGGTCTTTCTTCTTGCCCAGCGCGGTGTGGGCGTTGCGCAGTACTTCACGTACGCGCGGGGTGGGCAGAAGGCCGTTTTCGCGTGCCCAGGAGTCGTCGATGCCCTGGCCGAACCACATGACCTCGACCTTGCGCACGGAACCGGAGAACTTATCGTTCATCAGCTCGGAGACGGTATAACCCGCCTTCACTGCTGCACGGCAGAGCCATTCGGGCAGGTGCAGCGGCTTGCGGCGGCCTGCATCCAGCGTTGCGGAGGCGACGGTTGCGCCTTCCCAAGGCTGCAGCACGATGGCGGGTAGCTCACCGGGGAAGGTACCGAGCATGACCACGAATTCTGCGAGGGCGTGCACGCTGGAGACCGGGGACTTGCCGGTGCCTGCACCCGCAACGGAGGCGAAGGGGGAGGAGGCTATCTTGGCGAAGAGCTCGGTGGTGCGTCGGCCGCGGCCCTGCACGCTGGTTGCGCGTAGGATGCACAGTTCGGGTGCGCAGTCGGGGTGCTCTTCGAGGAAGTAGTCCTGCAGGTCGAGCAGTGCTTCTTCGCCGAGCGCCTTGGAGAAGGAGTATGCGCTGAACGGGTTGGTCTCTTCGGAATCATCCAGCACGAGGCGCGGACCCTGTACGGCTGCGGAGGAGAGGTGGATGACGCGGCGCACGCCGGTGCGCTGTGCGGCGATGGCGATTACGGCGGGAAGCAGGGCGTTTGCGCCGACGAGCGGGGGCAGATCCTGCATGTTGGGTGCTGCGAGGCCCGCTGCGTTGACGACGACCTGCGCGCCCGCGAAGGCTTCTGCGAGGGAGTCGATGATGCCTTCAAGCTGGTCTGCTTCATCGATGATGCTGTCTACGTCAAGGGCTCGGGTTGCGAGTCGAGGTGCCTCAATGGGGTCGACGCTGATACCTTCTGCGTTCAGACGCGCGACGATGGAGGAACCAACGAAGCCGCTGGCGCCAATGACTTTCCACTTGGATTCGGACATCTCTTTTACCTCTCACGAGCCCGCGTACGTTGCGGGGAAAAATGGGGTCATTTCAACTTTCCCATATTTGAACAGTTTATGGGGAATTTGTGGGTTTTAATTCGGTCTCTGGTCGTTTTTTCGCACGGGGTGCACAGCGCAAACACAGGCTGTGAAGCTGATAGCTTGAGGGATACCCAAAAGTGGGTGTGCGGGTACGTCCGATATGCGGATAAATCAACTGAATTCGGTTGTTTATTTGTCATATAGTGCGTCTTTTGGGGTGGTGGTTCACTCTCTAGTGGAGACCGCGGGTAGAATATTTTCTTTGAGTGATATATCCACACGGCTGAGTACCGCGGGCGCGAGAAACACCAGAAGCGCCCAGCACGGTATGGGTATATTGCGTACCGGCTGATTCAGGCGCATCGCGCCGCGGAGGGAGAACTTATGGCAGAAAAGTACAGCGACGTGACCGCTTTTGCCCAGCTTTCTTCAGAACAGCCTTCTTCCGAACAGTCTTCTTCTTGCGATTCTTTGAACGAGTATCCCCGCACGGTCGCCGTGGTGGTGACCTATAACCGTGAGGACCTGCTGCCGAAGACCCTCGCTGGTATCGCTTCTGGTGAGCGCGTGCCTGCGGCGGTGGTGATTGTAGATAACGCCTCCACGGACGGTACCGCCGAGTATCTGCGCGCCCTGGACTATGAGCTGCCGGTGGATTGCATCCGCCTGGAGAGCAATATGGGTGGCGCTGGCGGTTTCGCGGTGGGTATTGACCGCGCGCTGGAACGCCATAACCCGGACCTGGTGTGGGTTATGGATGATGACACCGAGCCGACCGAGAACACCCTGTCGGAGGCGGTTGCCGCCTGGCTGAACTATTCGCCGGTGCCTTCGCAGCGCCCCGCGGTGGTGGCTTCTCGTGTGGTGTGGACGAACGGCGAGGATCACCCGATGAATACTCCGCGCACCATGTTTGCGGCGGGGGAGCAGCGTCATGCTCGTGCGCAGGCGGTGGGAGCTCGCCCGATTCGTAGCGCCTCGTTCGTGTCGATTCTGATGGATGCGCAGGATATTCGCCGTAACGGTGGTTTGCCGATTGCTGAGTTCTTCATTTGGAATGATGACTTCGAGTTTTCGACTCGTCTGATTCATCACCGTGACGGCATTGCGGTGCCTTCCTCGGTGGCTAAGCACCACACGAAGACTTTTGGTACGACGAACGCTGACCCGGGTCCGCGTTTCTATAACGATGTGCGTAATAAGCTGTGGGTCTTTACCCGTTCGCGTACCCTGAACCCGCTGGAGAAGCTACTGTATGGTGGCTCGTCGGCACGCCTATGGATTTCTACTGTTCTGCGCACTGATGACCGCCGCACCTACCTGGGGTATTTCCTCAATGGTGTGCGTGATGGTTTGCGTGCGCCTCGCCCGAATGCTCAGGTGCTTGAGGGCATTTACCCGCTGACTTTCCCCGGCCGCTACGGCGTGCCGGCTACTGCTAGTGCCGTTGAGGCTGAGAAGGCGCGCGGTTGCGTGAGCTCTGTACCCGATTTTTCGGTGCTGATGAGCGTGTACGCGAAGGAGAACCCCGCTTACTTGGATCAGGCGCTGGAGTCGAATCTTCTGAACCAGACGGTGCGTCCTTCTGAACTGGTTTTGGTGAAGGACGGTCTGCTGACCCCCGAGCTGGATGCCGTGGTGGACCGCTGGGTTCAGCGCGCTGAGAATCTGGATTGCCCGCCGATTCAGGTGGTGGAGCTGGCTCAGAATGTTGGTTTGGCGGAGGCGCTGAACGCCGGTCTGCAGGCGTGCTCCTATGAGCTGGTGGCTCGTGCTGATTCTGATGACCTGTCTGAGCCGACTCGTTTTGCGCGTCTGATTCCTGCCCTGGTGCAGGGCGGCTACACGGTGCTGGGCTCTGCCATGCTTGAGGTGAATGAGAGCAATACTGCGGTGGAGTCGACCCGCGAGGCGATTGTTGATTCTGCGCGTCTGCTGCGCGCGATGGATTCGCGTAACCCGATTTATCACCCGTCTGTGGCGTTTGTGAAGAGCGCCGTGCAGCAGCTGGGCGGTTATGAGTTTGTGCCCGGTGCTGAGGATTGGTGGCTGTGGATGCGTCTGCGCGATGCCGGCTACCGTCTGGGTAATATCCCCGAGGCTCTGGTGCGTTACCGCGTGGGTGCGGGCGCGTACACGAAGCGCGGGGGAGTGGACGCCTGGTTGCAGGATGTGGCGATTCAGCGTCGACTGTACACCGGTCACGGTATTTCTAAGCTTCAGTGGGCTCAGAATATGGCGGTGCGTAGTGTGTACCGTTTTGTTCCTGAGCGGGCGCGCCGTTCGGCGTTTCGTGCGTTGTCGTCTTTGACGGCTCGTGCTTCTTCTCGTTCTTCTGGTACCGCATCTGAAGGAGGCATGTAGTGGCTCAGTTGAAACCTCACGCTCATGTGGTGATGCAGAAGGCTGCTCAGCGCGGCACGATGGTGACGGAGGGTGACTCCGGCACGATGCTGGTGAACCGCCTGTATGAGCGTAAGCCGTGGTGGCTGATTGCGCAGGCGCTGATTGATTCGAGCGCGTGGCTGCTGGCGGTTTTGTTCGCTTATATGCTCCGCTATAGTGTGCTGCTCAGCAACGGCTCGGTGTTCGATATTATTCACCCGGCGTCGTTGACGATGACCGCTACTTTGGCTGTGGTGCTACATCTGGCTATTGGCCTGGCGGGCGTGAAGATTTATAACGGCGTGTATTCGTACGGTTCGTTTGACGAGTCGTGGCGTGCCGGCGCGGCTGCTTTGAGCGCGGGTGCGGCGTTGACTGCGTTCTCCTTTGTGGATGAGCTACTGGGTCTGCCGCATATTCCGCATAGTGTACCTGCGATTGCGGCGGCATTTAGCCTGATTATGATGGCTGGTGCCCGTATGGCGAAGCGCGTGTACACTGAGCGCGGTGCTGTGCGTGAGCTGACCGGTGAGCCGGTGATTGTGTACGGTGCCGGTTTTATTGGCGGCATGGTCATGGACTCGATGCTACATGATGAGGACGCGAAGCTTCGCCCGGTTGCTGTTTTTGATGATGACCAGCTGAAGGCTGGTACGAAGTTCCACGGCATTTCGGTGATTACGACTTACCGTGAGCTGGAGCAGGTAATTCGTGAGTCGGGTACCCGTAAGATTCTGGTGACGATTTCGGATATGCCGGAGGATTACTTCGAGTCCTTCTGTAACCGCATGCGTAAGCTTAAGGTTGAGGTTCAGCGTATTAGTAGCGCGAATGCTCGCCTGATGGGTGAGCGTCTGATTACTGCGAGCGATAACGACCTGATGCGTGTAATTCGTGGCGAGATCAACTACGATATTGACCGCAATATTCTGCGTTCGTACCTGCACGATAAGCGTGTGCTGGTCACGGGTGCGGGCGGTTCGATTGGTTCTGAGCTGTGCCGTCAGATTAGCGAGTTTGAGCCTGAGACTCTCATGATGCTTGATCATGATGAGACTCTGCTGATGGAGACGAAGGTTTCGATTACTCACGAGTCGAGCCTGGATGATGATCGCATTATTCTGGCTGATATTCGTGAGGGCGATAATCTGCTGGAGATTTTCCGTGACCGTCGCCCCGAGGTGGTCTTCCACGCAGCGGCTTTGAAGCATGTGTCGGCGCTGGAGGCGTACCCGCAGGAGGCGTGGAAGACGAACGCCCTGGGCACTCTGAACGTGTTGCGTGCCGCGGAGGCGGTGGGCGTGAAGACCTTCGTGAACGTTTCGACCGATAAGGCTGCGGACCCGAAGACTGCGCTGGGCCAGTCCAAGCGTGTGGCGGAGCGTCTGACCGCGTACTTTGGTGAGAAGACCGGCAACACCTACGTGTCGGTTCGTTTCGGTAACGTGTTTGGTTCGCGCGGTTCGATTAAGCCGCTCTTTACGAAGCAGATCCTTTCGGGTGGTCCGATTACCCTGACGGATAAGCGCGCGACCCGTTACTTTATGCTGATTACCGATGCCTGCCTGCTGGTGATGCTCGCCGGTGCGATTGGTCGCCCGGGCGAGGTCATGGTGCTGGACATGGGTCAGCCGGTCAAGATTCTGGACGTTGCGAAGGCGATGCGCCAGGCGTATGAGCGGTATGACGTGGAGATCAAGGAGATTGGTCTTCGCAAGGGTGAGAAGCTGGATGAGACTCTCTTCGGTGGTACCGAGAAGCTGGTACCTAGCGAGGAGAACCGGTATATTTCCCGGTCGAGTGCCCCGGCGCTTGACCCTGATGAGCTCGATTATGAGCGCTGGATTCAGAACTATCGGGAGCACAGCGGCTATGAGCGTCATGGCCTGGAGCGTGCCCCGGATCCGCGTACTTTGGCGGATGCACAGACGTTCTAATCTTTGCGGAAAGACACCGGATGCTGCACTTGCGTGGCAGGTGCGGTATCCGGTGTTTTTCTCTTTGCACGGCACTAGACTCTGTGTGCGGTACTGGATTCTGTGACGGTTAGCCCCGCCTCGGTGAATAGTTTTATAGAATACGAAGTAACCACACACTACACACACATCGTCCCTTAGCCGCGATTTTGGAGCTTGGTTCCAGCTTCGACGGTGCCAATGCCTTGGAGCTGGTATGACCTCCTTTTCTGAGCTGTTGAGTATTTTTGCTCTTGCTTTTGTTTTGGGTGCCCTTTTGCCGTTTGCGGTGCGCCCAATTTTGCACCGCTACAATATGGTGGATGTTCCTAATGAGCGTTCTTCGCATACTGCTCCGACCTACCGCGGTATGGGTTTGGCGACTGCTACAGCGACTTTGCTGGCGTTTGTGGCGGCTACTGTGTTCGGCTGGACGTACCGTTCTTCTGAGTCTTTGCAGCTGGCGGTGACGATTGCCGCAGCGATTCTGTGCGCTCTTGCCCTGGGCTGGCTGGAGGATATTCGCGGCGTGAGCATTGTGCGTCGTGCGGGCCTGCAACTGGTCATTGGTCTTTTGGTGAGCGTAAGCTTTGCGACGGTGCAGAGTACGAACATTCTGCTGCTGGTTTTGGGCGCGATTTTTATTGCCGGATACATTAATGTGGCGAACTTTATGGACGGCATTAACGGCATTTCTGGTGCTCACGGTCTGGTGGCTGGTCTGGCGTATGCGCTGACCGGCTGGATGGTGAACCTGCCGTGGCTGGCGTTGGCTGGTGTGGCTGTTGCTGGTGCTTTTGCGGCGTTCCTGCCGTGGAATGTGCGCTCCGGTAAGAACGTGTTTTTGGGCGATGCGGGTTCTTATGTTTTGGGCGCGGCGCTGGGCACAATCGCTGTGGGTGCGTGGTTTGCGGATGTTCCGTTCCTGCTGGCTTTTGCTCCGCTGATGACTTACCTTGCGGATGCGGGTACGACTCTGTTCCGTCGTTTTATGGCGGGGGAGCAGTGGTACAAGCCGCACCGTACTCACACGTATCAGCGTCTAACGGATGTTGGTTTCAGCCACCTTGGTTCGACCGCCGTGGTGACGGGTACGACCATT
>ERZ773050.1792-NODE-1792-length-11660-cov-10.340715_pt1 | contig 11660 bp, 8 predicted proteins | sample MGYA00580632_ERZ773050 | MGnify/ENA primary metagenome ERZ773050 (study PRJEB29015, sample SAMEA2738123) | human oral metagenome | biome: human oral; feature: human-associated habitat; material: saliva | place: China | collected 2166 ... | reverse complement strand
CTAACACCCGCCCCCTCAGTTCGTTATTCGGCCTTCTTCTCGGGGAAGGACAGCAAGCGATCCCTGTAGTGCTCATACTGTGCACGACGAGCTGCAATCTCGGCGGGCAGCCCCGACGCAATGTCGTTCACGAGAGCATCGAAGCGGTCTAGCAAATCGGCGATACGCCGTTGCTCCGACAAGTTCGGAAGAGGCAACTTCACCGCAGCTAATCCCTTAGCAGAGAGACGCTTGACCTTTCCTTGCGAGACAAAACTACGCTTCTGTCGGTGGTATTCGTCTGAACGCAACCAATGCGACAGATAGCGCGGGTCTTGTTCATGGTGCAACGCAAATGAATCATCATGGTACGCAACCGCATCAGCACCGAGCCAGGCAACACCAATACCAACATCTTCTACCGTTTCACCAACAGCAGTAACAATGACATCTCCCTGGAGCGCAAATCTCAGAGAAGAAGAGAATGACTCTTCAATGTAGCTCAGCACGCTCATAGCGCTCACACCATAATGGGTATAGATCTGTCCGTAATGGATTGCTGGGCACCCAGTGCCACCCAGCTGATCGAGGGTGAAACGACGGCCACGTTGAATGGATGCAATATCCCCGAGCTTAACCATTTTAACCGGGCCGCGGGCAGCCAGGGAATCATAGGAGAGCAAGTGGTTGCGGTAGTGCTCATACTGGGTCCGCCTTGCTTCCAGCTCCGCTTCCAGCTCCGCTTCCAGCTCCGCTTCCAGCGTCGTGAACTGATCCAATATTCTCACGATCTCTCGCTGTACTTCCAGCGGAGGAATCGGACACCTTAGTTTCGCCACATCCTTTGGATAGACATGCGGAACGCCGCCACCGCTCTTCAGTGCATGAATCGTCTCCTGCCTACCACGCAACCAGTGATAGACGAATCGCGGTTGCAGGGTGCCACGGTCCACCACGATAGAAAATGCATCGGAAACAAAAATAGGCTCATTCCAAAATGACACGAATCCAGCGTAGGCACCCGAACCCGCAATAACGATTGTCTCACCCTGCCGATTCGGACGATCGATATAGTACGCAGGCTCACGACCACCCGCAATAACGGGGACCTGCCCTTCCACGATCTCCTTACGTGTCACTGCCTGCCCACGCTTGAGTTCTGCGACATCACCAAGCGCTCGATACTCCACCCCGTCCGGGCACAGCTGCGCGATCAGGTCAGCGAGGCGACTCATCGGTCGGCCTCCAGTTCTGCGACGATCGCGTCGATGGAGGCACGCAGTTCACGCTGGCGCTCCACGATGCCGGCGATCCGGGTGTTCAGCTCGACGATGTCCACCTGCTCGCGCGTATCCTCTGGCTCAACGTAGGAGGAGACCGACAGATTCCAGTCGTTCTCCTTAATGTCGTCGATCGACACCAGTGCAGCCACGTGATCCACAGCCTGGCGCTCGGACACGAGAGAGAGTATCCGCTGCTGGTTCTCCGACGCGAGGCGGTTCTTGTTTCCTTCGCGCACACACTCGGAAGAAGCGTCCACGAAGAGGACGCTGTGGTCGGGACGAGCCTTCTTCAAGACGATGATGCAGGTCGCGATCGTCGTCCCGAAGAACAGGTCTGGCGGCAGCTGAATGACCGCGTGCACGAAGTTGTTTTCGACAAGGTAACGGCGAATCTTCCCCTCGGCACCACCGCGGTACAGGACGCCTGGGAACTCGATGATCGCGGCTGTCCCATCCTCGGCCAACCAGTGCAGCATATGCATCGTGAAGGCCAGGTCAGCCTTCGACTTGGGGGCCAGTACACCCGCCGGGGCGTAGCGCGGATCATTGATCAGCGCGATGTCATCCTTGCCCACCCACTTCGTCGAATACGGCGGATTCGAGACGATCGCATCGAACGGCTGATAATCCCAATGGGCTGGCTCCGTCAGGGTATCCCCCAGCGCGATATCGAAGTTCGAGAAGTTAACGTCGTGCAGGAACATGTTGATCCGGCACAGGTTGTACGTCGTCAGGTTGATCTCCTGGCCAAAGTATTGACGGCTGCTCGACGGCCCGAGCAGCTTCGCGAACTTCAGGAGCAGAGACCCCGAGCCCGCGCACGGGTCGTACACGCGGGCCACATCGGAGCGCCCGTCCAGCGCGAGGGTTGCGAGAACCTCCGCAACTTCCTGCGGCGTATAAAACTCGCCACCTGACTTACCCGCGCTCGAGGCGTACATCGTCATCAGGTACTCGTATGCGTCGCCGAAGGCATCGATCTTCGCAGCACCGTGCTCGAGGGGCAGGTCACCGACGGCATCCATGATCTTCACGAGCTTCGCGTTACGATGCGCGACCGTGTTGCCAAGCTTCGTGGAGTTCACGTCGACGTCATCGAAGAGGCCTCGCAGGTCAGACTCGGAAACGCTGCCCCGCGCCGAGTTTTCAATGAAACGGAAGGCGTAGGCGAGGGTCTCGTTCAGGTTCTCGTCACCGGCAGCTCGCGCACGCACATTCCCGAACAGATCAGAGGGACGAATAAAAACACCCTTTTCCTTGACGATGCTCTCACGCGCCGCCTCGGCGTCCTCGTTACTAAGGGTCGCGTAATCGAAGGCCGCCGCCTCCTCGGGGGTTCCTCCCTCGGCGAGGATCGCCTCACGCTCCGACGTATTCACGTACTCCGTCAGGTTTTCCGAGATGAAACGATAGAACAGGAAACCCAGCACGTAGCTCTTGAAGTCCCAACCGTCCACACTGCCCCGCAGGTCGTTGGCGATGCGCCAGATCGTCTTATGCAGCTCGGCTCGTTCGCTCACTGCCGCCACGGTGTCCTCATTTCCGGCTCGACGCACATGTGCTGCGTCCCGACTAGGTCTTCGTCATCTCCATTGGCCCACCCTCACCCAGAGGCGCAGACCGCTTGAAACAGCTTACGGCACGACCCGCATCTATGGGCCATCGCATCCCGAGTGGGGACCATATCCGCATTCCCGGCCCGGGCCTCGTCGATGAACATCGACCGATCGAAACGGGCCCACAAAACCCAACTTTTCAGGATACTCCCCCGCCCTCGACCAGTTAGACACTTTCAGAAAATTGCAACAAGATCCCTCAGCCCCTAGCAACCAAAACAGCAGATCGCGGACCTACAAGGCCTGACAAATACTTGGAAATTCAACCGATCCACGATTTTACTTGTCCGCACTGCGGGACATCTTCGCTCAGCATGACCATATTGTCGGTTAATTTACTGAAAGATCGCTTTACCGTTGAATGGGCGAAGTTTCACGCGCATGGCTCCCCCACCGGGCAGTCTCATCAACGATTACGAGGACACACGTCATGGAGACACGACATCCCCTGACCATCCCCGCTGCGATCGTGCTCGGCACCGCGGTCGTAGGAACGGCCCTACCCCTGCCAAACGCCACACCGGCCACCGCCACGGGCACGGCACACGTCACCCGCGCTTACACGGACAAGTCCACCCACGAACCGGGTAAGCAGGCGACGATCACAGCCGAGGCCTCGACCGAAGGAACCGTCCACTTCTCCGTCAGCCACCTCGGCACTGAGATCGACTCGGGCGACGCCATCGTCGAAAACGGCAAGGCTACGTGGACCTACACGACGCCGAGCGAGGACGGCCAGGGATACCTCGTCACCGCTACCGGTGGGGACGGCACCCACGCGGAGACCGCCATCGACGCCTCCACCAGCTGTACGCGCTTCCCGCGCATGGGCTACCTCTCCCACTTCAAGCCCACCGCGCCAAAGGGCTTGGCGGGCAACGCCACCTACGAGCCCTACCTGTTCAACGCACCGTCGGACTACGTCACGAAGCTCAGCCAGGACTACCACCTCAACGCATTCCAGTACTACCACTGGCAGTACCGCCACGAGCAGCCCGTCGCAACCGGGGACATCAAGGAGCAGTGGCCTCTCTGGTACGAGAACAACTACGCCTCTGCCGCGACCATCAACAGCTACGTGACCACCGCGGACAACGTCGGCGCTGCCTCACTCGCTTACTCGATGGCGTACGCGGCCAACGACAACTACGACACGAACAAAATCAAAGACGAGTGGCGACTGCACAACGAGAACGGCTCCTACTGGGACCGCAAACTCGGCGTACAGTGGTGGGTTCAGACCCCCAAGGGAGTGGACAAGCCGGAGGGCCACCAGTACATGATGAACGTCAACAACAAGGGCTGGCGCGACTACATCACCGGCCAATACGTGGACCAGAAGAAGGCGTTCAACTTCACCGGCACACACATCGACACGCTCGGTGAGACCCACAAGAAGGATGCTTCCGGTAACGATCTCAACCTGACCGAGGGCCTGTCGTCGCTCGTTAACGAGACCGCCGAGAAGACGAAGGGTGCGGTGGGCATCAACCTGCCCGACGGTGCGGGCAACGACAAGCTCATTAACGGTTCGTCCACGTACCTGTACACCGAGCTGTGGGACAACAACGAGACGAACGCGCAGGTCGCCAGTTACCTGCAGGGCGTGCGTAGCTCGGGCGCAAAGCAGCCGCTGATCGTGGCCGCCTACGCGAACGACTACGATCCGACCACCCGCTACTGGGATGCAGCGGCCAACGAGTACAAGCACCCCGAAATCGCTGCTGACAACGGCGTGCGTATCGAGGTCAAGTCCGACCAAGCGAGCGTCAGCGGCGACGTTACCATCGTGTCCGGTGACGCATCCGCGTCGGGCGGCTCCTATGCGTCGGGTATCGCCAAGGACGGCGACGCAGTCACCTTCACCGTTGACGCAGGCCAGGGAGGCACCTTCACCTTCTCACCACGGTACTCGAGCCCTCAGGCCGATGGCGCCAGCCACCAGGTGATGATTGACATGGGTAAGACCGGGCAGCAAAAGCTCCTGAAGTACGTCACGTTCAACACGACGCAGAGCGATTCTGACTGGCGCGAGGACATCAGCATCAACGTGGAACTCACCCCGGGCACCCACACGATCTCCTTCCCGATCGACAAGTACGAGAAGTACGCGCCCGTCAACATTGACTGCATTACCTTCCGTGAGTTCAACGCGGACTCCATCAAGCTCGCGGACGCGGCCTTTGCGGCGAACGGTGCGCACCACCTAGAGCTCGGCGACTACGGGCGCATGCTGGACAACCAGTTCTTCCCTGAATCCGGCCGCGGCATGTCCGCTGATCTCCAGACGTGGATGAAGAACTACTACAACATCTCCACCGCCTACGAGAACCTGCTCTTCGGCGACAACCTGACGCGCAAGGAGCGCCAGGTCGAGGTCTCGACGAACGGCGTGGGCCTGCCGACCTCGACGGACGGATCCGCGAACACGATCTGGGCGAACACCATGACGTCCAACGCGGGCACGGCCCTGCACCTGATCAACCTGCGCTCCAACGACAGCGACGGCAACGACGAGTATTGGCGTAACGCCGCGAAGCGGATCCTCCCATTCGGCGACACGTCCGTCACCTACCACCTGGAGCAGGGCGAGCAGGTCCCCGGTTCTGTCTTTGTCGTCAGCCCCGACGCTGATGGTGGCCGCCCGACGCAGCTCGACGTCACGACGGGCACGGATGAGCAGGGGCGCACGACCATCACGTTCAACGTGGGCTGGCTGTCCTCGTGGGACATGGTGGTCTTCTCCCCCACCAATTCCGCAGACCGCACAGCTCCGAAGACGTCAAGCAACGCCAATTCGGGCAATGCGGGGCTCGTGCCCGCGACGGTCGTCGGCCAGCTGCGCAACGGCCTCGGCCAGTGCCTGACCTCCCAGGATCCGAAGGGCTCCGACGGCACTCCCGTGTGGAACAGCAACTGCGCCTGCAGCAGCACCGCGCAGACCGTTACCTACGAGGGTGATCGGCACCTGCACATCGGCGATCGCTGCGTCGACGTGGTGGGCGGCTACACCGGCGAGGGCACGGTCGCGCACATGTGGACGTGCTACCCGACGCTTGAGTCCTAGAAGTGGGATATCAACGGCTCTGGTCAGTAAGGTGCCCACTCCCCGGCACGGGCACATCCGGGGAGGAGACAGCGCCCCGGTGCGCTGCAACAAGACTCGGCCCCGGCCTCGTCAATTCATGTACGAGGCCGGGGCCGAGTCAGCGTGAGACGGAGCGTCAGGAGCGGGCGACCTCGACGAACGGCGCCTGCACCAGGTTCGACAGCGCCGTGATGTAGGCGCCGATCTGCTTACGGTTAAGGCCGTTCTGCATGAGGTTCGGCATGCCCTTCGTCGAGCAGGTGACCTCGACGACGACGCCTTCCTCATTCGGAATGAAACCGACGACGAGGTTCTCACCCCAGGACATCATGCCCATCGGGGTATCGAAAGTAATCACGCGGCCATTCGGGTCGGCGCCCGTCAGCGTCGCCTTCTTCACCGCCTGAACGGCCTGGGTAGCTGCCGGGAACAGCTGCTCGAACGGCACGTTGAACTGGAATGCCTGCGTCGTGGAACGCATACCCATGAGTGTCTCCTTCAGGATCTCTGTTAGCGCAGTCGGCGCGCACAGGTCACGCGTCGACCGGCGAAGAAGGACATACACACTCACTTCGATATGACGAGAAAGAGGAGCTCCTTCTTCTAGCAGACTCAGCGTATCAGCAGTGCGCCCAATCACCTATTTCCTTGTGGCCGCGCACCCACATATGCAGCTGCCGGACACCCCACGCGCATCCGACAGCACACGCTCACTCAGGACAGCGGTTCGAAGGGGCTCACCGACACCGAGGGGATCTCCCGGCACACGCGCAGGGTCAGCTGCAGGCTCGTCGCGCCGCTGCCGGCCTCGGACATGATATCGACCAGCTCCGAATCGGCGGGGTTACATCCGTCGACGCCGTCCGTCGACTCAGCCGTCAGAGTCACGCCCACGCGCCCACCCTGAGCGACCGTGTACACATTGCCAGGGTCTTCGCCCTCGCGAACGGCGGTCGAGAGCACCGAGCCGCCGCTGGAGAAAACAACCTGCGGGAAGCCGTCAATCCAGCACGAGGGACCCTCGTTCGTGAATCCCAGGGACACGTAGGTCGTGCCGCCCGCCTCCTGCGTGCTATCGATCGCGGGCTGCAGGTTCGACAGGTCGCAGCGCTGATCGTTGTCGGCAACATTCACCTCGGGGGCCTGGTTACCCTCGTCGGTCACGCCGCTCTGCGGGCTCGCGCCGCTCTGTGCAGGCATACCGCTCTGGGAGGCCGAAGCGCTCGGGGATGCGGACGAGGTCGTGGACCCCTGCTCGGGGGTCGTGCCCTTCGGGGAACAGGCAGCAATGCCCAGGACGAGAGCAGACAAGGAAGTCACGGCAAGGATGCGTCGCGTGTTGATCATGTGCCCATCCTATGGATCGGCGCGCAGCTCTCACACCGCCACGCCGGGCACCACCCAGGGGTGACAAGCGGCGCACTCGAGCGAACCACCCGCCGCGCCCCGGCCTCGTCCCCGTTATCGTGCGACCGGCTCGATCTCGACGGGGGCCACGTCCATCTCAGCCAGCAGCACCGTCCGATCCTTGCGCACCAGGTGGTAGCCCCACCAAACCGCACCAAAGAGCGGCAAGCCGATGTAGGAGGAAGCAACCTCCCACACCTGCCCGTGAAGCACGGCTTCATAGTTCTGCCCTGCCATCACGACCAGGCACATGATGAAGGCAATGATGGGACCAGCCGGGAAGAACGGTGAACGATACGGCAGGTCTTCGAGGCGATACCCCTGCAGCAGGTAGGCACGCCGGAAGCGAATATGACTGACCGCGATGCCCAGCCACATGATGATGCCGGAAATGCCGACGATGTTGACCAGCCAGATATAGGCGTCCTCAAAAACCAGCTGTGTGAGGAAGCCGCACGCCGCCGTCACCGTGGTCACCGCCATCGCATAGCCGGGCACGCCGCCCTTCGTGACGCGCGCGAAAATCGCGGGAGCCTGACGCTTCAGGGCCATCGAATGCAGCATGCGCGAGGCCGCATACAGGCCCGAATTACCCGCCGACAAAATCGACGTCAGGATGACCGCGTTCATAACGGCGGCAGCCGCGCCAACCCCCATGCGCGCAAACACGAGCGTGAACGGCGACTGAGCAATGTTGTTCGCCGAGTCATCGGCCGCACTGAGCAGGCTCGGATCCGTGTACGGCAGCAGCGTGCCGATCACCGCGATCGCGCCAATGTAGAAGAACATGATGCGCCAAAACACCGTGCGAATCGAACGCGGCACGTCCCTGCGCGGGTTCTCGGACTCGCCCGCGGCCACGCCCACCAGCTCGGTGCCCTGGAAAGAGAAGCCCGCAATCATGAAGACCGCGATGACGCCGACGAAACCGTTGTGGAAGGGCGCGTCCCCGGTCGTCCAATTCGACAGGCCCGGCGAATTCTGGCCCATCACACCGGCGATCATCAAGACACCCGACAGGACAAACACAATGACGATGACGACCTTGATGGCGGCCAGCCAGAACTCGGCCTCACCGTAGACTCTCGCCGACAGCGCGTTCAGCCCGACGACGACGCCGAGGAAGCACACCGCCCATATCCACGACGGCACGGATGGGAACCAGTAGGCCATCACCAGGCCCGACGCCACGAGGTCCGCGGCCACCGTCACCGCCCAGTTAAACCAGTAATTCCACCCCATAGCGAAGCCGAAGGACGGGGAAATGAACTTCGTGGCGAACGTCTGGAAGGAGCCCGCGACCGGCTGATGCGCACTCATCTCGCCCAGGGACTGCATGAGGAGCAGCACCATGAGGCCGATTGCCGCGTAGGCGACGAGCGCACCGCCCGGACCGGCGTTCGCGACCGTCGCACCGGAGGCCAGGAATAGGCCCGTGCCAATAGCGCCACCAATGGCGATCATCTGCATGTGGCGCGACGCCAGGCCGCGCTTCAGCGCGGTATTGGAGCGCTCCTGCACATCGGTGGCAATGTCGTCGGGAGTGGGGGTTTCCATGACTGGGTTCCTCATCTGTCGATCGTCGAGTCCCATCTTAGCCCCACAAATACTTGTGTCGAACTTGGTAGATTCTTTTCTCACTCTTTAATGCGGTCGGGGCTGAGTTCCGCTCTTGACACCCCTTCCCCCGCCACCGCCTCGTCGCCCCTCACGCGCCTCACACACACGAGGCGGTTACACTAAACCCACCCACGCCACCGCAGGAGGTCCCTATGACACAGTCCCTCATGAGCATCGGCTGGATGCTCCTCGCCCTCGTCCTCTCTGCATCCATCGGCCTCGAACGACAGATCCGAGGCAAGAGCGCAGGCATCCGCACACAGGCCATCGTCGGCCTCACCGCCTGCCTCATGATGATCATCTCCAAGTACGGCTTCTCCGACATCCTCGTCGACGGCATCACCCGCTACGATCCCTCGCGCGTCGCCTCACAGATCGTGTCGGGCATCGGCTTCCTCGGCGCCGGCATCATCCTCACACGTCACGGCGCGATTCGAGGCCTCACGACCGCTGCAACGATCTGGGAGACCGCCGCTATCGGCATGGCCTGCGGCGCCGGACTGTGGTGGCTTGCCCTCGCGGGAACCGTCCTGCACTTCATCGTCATCGCCCTGCTGACCCCGCTCGTCCAGTTCATTCTCATGCGCACCCACGGGCACAAGGTCACGCTCACCATCCACTACACGCCCGGACACGGGGTACTCTCAACGCTGCTCGGCCAGGTCTCCTCCCTCGGCTGGAACGTCTCAGGCGTATCGACCCGCACGGATTCGTCCGAGCGCGCTACTACCGCGCGGTTCACGGCGACGACGCGCCAGGACCTCTCACGGTCCCTCCTCGTCACCACGCTCGCCGACCTCGACGGCGTCGCGGGCGTCGACATCAGCGAGGACGACGACGAGTAAACATTCGACACAGATGGGAGGGCCCGCAGCATTCGCCGCGGGCCCTCCCTGCGTTCTCTCAACGCGTCAGGAACGCGTCCCGAAGGGGTTGTACGGCTTATCGCCCTGCTGCCCCTGGTTGTAGCCCTGCTGACCATACTGATTCTGGCCGTACTGAGGCTGCTGACCGTACTGGCCCTGCGCCGCCTGGGGAGCCTGGAAGCCACCCTGCTGCTGAGCGCCGGGGTAACCGCCCTGCTGACCATACTGCTGGCCCTGCTGGCCATACTGCTGCTGAGCACCCGGGTAACCGACCTGCTGGTTCTGCTGGCCGTACTGCTGCTGGTTCTGCTGGCCATACTGCTGCTGGCCCTGCTGATTACCCTGCGGAGCCTGGAAAACACCCTGCTGGCCATACTGCTGCTGGCCAGGCTGGTTCATGGGTGCCCCAGTGAAAGCGCCACCAAAAGCGTTCGGGTTATCGACCGGCGCAACCTTGCCATTCTTGAGCTCCAGGAGCAGGATGCCGCCGGAGACACCGAGGCCAATCGAGAAGAGGAAGAAGAGAATACCGCCGATGCTGGGAGTTGCTTGACCGAGAATGCTCAGGAACTGGAGCACGCCCAGCAGGGCAACCACGATCGCCGCGATACCCGAGGACAGGAACGCCCACTTCTGATTCGTGAACCAGTAGGCAGCTCCCAGGCCAAGGACGACCAGCATGAGGAAGATGTGGAAGAAGGCGTAACCGCCCGCCCCCAGCATCGAGAAAGAAATGCCGTACACCGACGCGAACGGCAGGACCATCGACACGATCGACAGGACGAAGGAAGCCGCCATACCGATGAGCGCGTACGTCGCGCGCACGGAACGGCCCTTCACCTTGCCGGTCTCGTTGACGACAGCGTTCTGGAACTGGTTGAACGCCGTGTTCGCGGCCGCACCGAACTGCTGTGCTGCAGCCCCAAACTGCTGGCCAGTCGAAGCACCCTGCTGAGCGCCCGGAGCCGCGTACGGGGACTGCTGACCGGTCGGCGCATACCCCTGGGGACCGCTCTGGGCGGCGTACGGGGACTGCTGACCCGCCTGCGAACCGTACTGTGCCTGGCCGTAGCCCTGCTGAGCACCGGCACCCTGGGCCGGATTCTGGCCGTAGCCGGAGGCCTGCGTGGCAGCGTTTTCCTCGGCAGCACTCGCGGCCGTGGAAGGCTCGCAGATTCCTTCCACGATCGTGTGCTCGAGGTCCTCGTCCGAGATCGAAGACGCCGCATCCACGGGCTGCTCCGTCACAGGTGCCACCTGGGGTTCCTCAACGACGGGCTCGGGCTCGACGACCGGCTGAGCCTCCTCAACCACGGGAGCAACCTCGCCCTGAGGAGCACCCCACGCATCGGACTGCACAGGCTCAACCTGCACGGGCGCGGACTGACCAGCGGGAGCAGTTTGCGCCGTCGGCTCAGCGGCCTGCGGGCTGAAGGGGTCGGAGGGCTGCACGGGGGCGGAGGCGGGAGCGGGCTGAGCCACGGGGGGCTGCGCGGGAACGACACCTCGGTTGGCCAGCCACTGGGCAAGCGCAGGGTACAGCGACGGGTGCGACGCCACATACGGATGCAGATCCGCACGAGCGGCGGTGATATCGGCGAGATCCTGTGCTGTCAGCGCCGGATTGCTCATGTCTGCAGCGGTGAGCTGCGACAGATCAATAGTGCTCATCTCAATTCCTCTCACACCCGAAGGCGCAGTTCCTGGTGGCGAACATGCAATACTATCGCGTCGAGACGCGGATTAGTGGACTATAGGTCACGAACGTGGTGCTTAAGTTCCGGGTTTAGGTTGGGATTGC
>ERZ773050.1790-NODE-1790-length-11662-cov-10.604377_pt1 | contig 11662 bp, 8 predicted proteins | sample MGYA00580632_ERZ773050 | MGnify/ENA primary metagenome ERZ773050 (study PRJEB29015, sample SAMEA2738123) | human oral metagenome | biome: human oral; feature: human-associated habitat; material: saliva | place: China | collected 2166 ... | reverse complement strand
TCAATGGCACAGCCTGACGTTGCATGTTGGCACCCATGAGGGCACGGTTGGAGTCGTCATTTTCCAAGAAAGGAATACATGCTGTCGCCACGGCAACTACCTGCTTAGGTGATACGTCCATGTAGTCTACTTGGTCTGATGGGAATTCTTGGTTATTACCTTGGTGGCGTCCCATAACGATAGGCTCTGCAAAGCCACCTTTTTCATTAAGTTTAGAGTTTGCCTGCGCTACGATAAATTCATCTTCCTCATCAGCTGTCAGCCAAACAATTTCGTTGGTTACTACGCCAGCTTCACGATCTACCTTACGGTAAGGCGTTTGAATAAAGCCATATTTGTTAAGGTGTCCGTAAGAAGACAAGTTATTGATCAAACCGATGTTTGGTCCTTCAGGCGTTTCAATCGGACACATACGACCATAGTGAGTATAGTGCACGTCCCGCACTTCATAACCAGCGCGGTCACGTGTCAAACCACCAGGTCCTAAGGCAGAGAGACGACGCTTGTGAGAAAGCTCAGACAGCGGATTGTGTTGGTCCATGAACTGAGACAACTGGGAAGAACCAAAGAATTCTTTAATAGCAGCAGTTACTGGACGGATGTTGATGATTTGTTGCGGAGTCAGCACTTCATTGTCCTGAACGCTCATCCGTTCGCGAACGTTACGCTCCATCCGAGAAAGTCCGAGACGCACTTGGTTGGCCAAAAGCTCGCCAACCGCACGAATACGACGGTTCCCCAAGTGGTCAATATCATCCACACGGCCGATACCTTCTGCCAAGTTGAGGAAATAGCTCATTTCAGCCAAAATATCAGCTGGTGTTACAGTCCGAACCTTGTCAGATGGGTTCGCATTGCCAATGATCGTCACAACACGGTCTGGATCGCTTGGTGCGACGACCTTGAACTTCTGCAATTCTACAGGCTCTGTCAAGACAGCTGAGTCGTTTGGAATATAAGTGATCTTGTTTAAACCATTGTCCAGATGCTCAGCAATGCTGTCAATCACACTGCGAGTCATGACTGTACCAGCTTCGACAAGAATTTCACCAGTTTCAGCATCTACCAGATGCTCTGCCAATGTTTGATTGAGCAGGCGGTTCTTGATGTTGAGCTTCTTGTTAATCTTGTAACGACCAACGGCAGCCAAGTCATAGCGATGTGGATCAAAGAAACGAGCCACAAGCAAGCTACGTGAACTTTCAGCCGTTTTAGGCTCACCTGGACGAAGGCGCTCGTAGATTTCTTTCAGAGCTTCATCTGTACGAGAGTCCATTGGATTCTTGTGGATATCTTTTTCGATGGTATTGCGAACCAAGTCGCTGTCACCAAAGATGTCCAAGATCTCATCATCGCCTGAGAAACCAAGTGCACGAACCAAAGTCGTAAACGGAATCTTCCGCGTCCGGTCAATACGAGTATAGGCAATGTCTTTTGAGTCTGTTTCTAGCTCCAACCAAGCTCCGCGGTTAGGAATAACCGTTGAACCGTAGCCAACTTTACCGTTTTTGTCAACCTTATCGTTGAAGTAAACACCTGGTGAACGTACCAACTGGGATACGATGATCCGCTCACCACCGTTGATGATGAAGGTTCCCATCTCAGTCATGATTGGGAAATCACCAAAGAAGACTTCCTGAGTCTTGATTTCACCAGTTTCCTTGTTAATCAGGCGGAAGGTCACAAAGATTGGCGCTGAGTAGCTAGCATCGTGGATACGAGCTTCTTCCAGCGTATATTTAGGTTCACGGATTTCATAGCCGACAAATTCCAATTCCATGGTGTCGGTAAAGTTTGAAATAGGAAGCACATCCTCAAAGACTTCTTTCAAACCATGGTCCAAGAAATCTTTAAACGAGTCTGTTTGAATTTCAATCAAGTTTGGTAAATCAAGAACTTCTTTAATTCTTGAAAAACTACGACGGGTCCGATGTTTCCCGTATTGAACGTCATGTCCTGCCAAAGTTTTTAGCTCCTTTTTCTATACTAGGATAGCTTGGTAACATCACTCCTACCACCTATCCGGTTTTAACTACAATTGTGTGATTTGCATCACGTGAAGAGCTGTCTCTTCACCTTATTCGTCGCTTTTTGTAATTTTTAGAAAAATTAAATTTGTGTAACAAACTAGGCTTTTCCTGAAAAATAGGCACAAAAAGAGCAGCTAAATCGACTTATTCAAGTAAGATTTAACTGCTGTAAGCTCTTATTTGGACAATATTTCAAATAAAGCACACGACAAATTAGTTGTTACTATTATATCGTTTTTTGCTCCAAAAATCAAGGCTTTCTCTAGGTTTTCTACTGGATCAGACTAGCGTCGATTGCCGCGATTAGAACTATTTCGATTTGAACTATTGCTTGATGAGCTATTGGTTGTTGAATTGTTCTTATTATTCGACTGATTTCCACTGGTATTGCCGAGAATTGCTGCCCAAGCACTTTGATAATCGCTATCCGATCCCCCAATGGCAAAGCGGTATTGAGTGGTTGGTGCTCCGTTTTTGGCCCAAAGACTCGTCACCGTTTGACCGCTCACATCGATATCCCGGCCATTGACATTGACGCGGCCCGGTCTTTCACCAGTCGATTTGAGCACTTCAGAACGGATCACACTCTTATCGAGAGTGAATTTATCCTGAATCCCAAAGAGACTTGGATCTGCTTGGTAGATCGCATTTGCCAACTGCGCCATGTATTGGGCATTGTTGTTGTATCCGGTCAAGGTTTGCATGGAAGCATTGTTGTCATGGCCGATCCAACCTCCTAAAGAAACATTTGGAGTGGACAACATCAACCACATATCCCCGTTTGAGTTGGTGGTACCAGTTTTTCCAATCCAGTCAGCACCTGCCAGCGTTGGGTTGACTTGGCTAATCCGTGACTTAAAGGTCGTTGTGGCACCAGATGTGATGACCCCACGCAAGAGATCCTGCATAATCGTTGCTGTTGCTGGAGAGTAGACACGAACCGGATCTGCTTCGTGCTTGTAGACTACATCCCCATCTCGGTCGATGATTTGCTCCACCATGTAGCGTTTGAGGTAGTTCCCATTGTTAGCAATGGTTTGGAAACCGTTGGTATGTTGGGCAACAGTGACCTCAATTCCTCCCCCCATTGGTAGACTCTCAATGCCATATTCAGGGATATCATAGCCCATTTTCTTCATGTAGGATGGGACATCCACACCCTTTTCACGAAGGGTTCGGTAAGTCCAGTAAGCCGGAATATTCCATGAGGTATTGAGGGCCTCACGGAGATCCATCATGGCTGTTCCTCGGCTATCCACGTGCATGATCGGCTCCCCACTTGAGAAATTAGTTGGGTAGTTAGAAAGGATGCTATTACTTCCCATCAAGCCTTGGTCGATCGCAATCCCGTAGGCCAACAGCGGCTTGATAGTGGATCCTGGGGAACGTTCTGTATCAAAGGCATGGTTGTTTTGGTTACCATCAAAATTCCGACCACCGATAAATCCTAAAACAGCACCCGTTCGGTTGTCCATCAGGACATTCCCAACTTCTACCAGTCCCGTTCCATCATCCAAGACGCTTCCAAAATTCGCGATTGCAGCCTGCATCGCATTGTGAACCGGTTTGTTAATAGTGGTTTGGATCGTGTAACCACCTTCGCGCAACTCACTCTCAGCTAATTCTTGATAAGCCTTGACGGTTTCATTATTTTTCAGGTCCTGCTTGGTTACATTGTCTCGCTTGATCAAGTAATCATACATGGCCTCTTTTGCTTCTGTCATTGCTTGGAAGTAGAGGTAATCATGCGGTGTTTTCTCGATGCCATCTGGAGCAATGAAGTCTTTGGTCAAGTCGTACTGAGCATAGGTTTCGTAGTCTTTTTTCGATAAGGCTCCCGTCCGGTACATATTGAACAAGACATCTTTGGCACGCGCCAAACCTAACTCGAGGTTCTCCTTGCTCTTTAGGCTACCGTCTGCAGCATAAGGGGAGTAGACAATCGGACTCTGTGGCAAGCCAGCGATAAAGGCTGCTTGTGGAACAGACAAGTCTTTCGCAGAGACGCCAAAGATCCCTTGAGCTGCGGCTTCCACACCTGCAATATTTTGTCCCCGATTGTTTCGTCCAAAAGGCGAGACGTTTAAGTAGGTGGTTAGGATTTCGTTTTTATCCATTCCCCTCTCTAAAGCTAGGGCATCGACAATCTCTGTCGCCTTACGAGTAAAGGTTGGAGCATCTCCTACGACTTGCTGTTTGATCAACTGCTGGGTTAAGGTCGATCCCCCACTAGAGGAACCGACACCGGCTACAGATCCAAGCGTTGCCCGAAGAACAGCTTTGGGCACAACCCCCTTGTGGCTTTCAAAGTTCTCATCCTCAGTAGCGATCACAGCCTTTTTGACATTGTCGGAAATGGCATCTCCAGCTACCGGCGTGCGGATCAAATCACTGTCCACTTCTGCAATCAGGCTCTTATCAGAATAGGTCAGTTTTGAAACACTGCTGACATTGCGAACCTGCTGGACCAGTTCTTCTGTCTTTGGAACCTTGACATTGCTAAAGAGGCTTGCTGCATAACCAATCCCGATCCCTGCGCCAAATAAAAAGAGGCACACAAATAAGGCGATCATCACATCCCACAAGAGTTTGAGCGTCCTCAAAAAGGTCGCAAAAATATCGCCGACAGACCAGCTACTTTCTTCATTTTTTTCCTTATTCGGAGTTTCTGTATACATCTTTGCAAAGAATTTCTGGACTTTCTTCCAAAATTCTTGCAGCTTCTCTTTTAATTGATTCACTGATTCTTTCTCCTTGTTCCCTATATTATAGCAGATTAGGCACCTTGATTTCAATCACAAGAGCGTAGAAATCCTCGCTCAATCTTCTTGGGAAAGGACAAGAAAATGACGGAAAGCATTGCCATTTCCGTGGTTTATGGTAGAATAGAGAAATGAATAAACTTATAAAGGAGAAAAGACACATGCACATTTTTGATGAGCTAAAAGAGCGTGGTTTGGTATTTCAAACGACGGATGAAGAAGCCTTGCGCAAAGCACTGGAAGAAGGTCAGGTTTCTTATTATACTGGTTATGATCCAACTGCTGACAGCCTTCACCTTGGTCACTTGGTTGCCATCTTAACGAGCCGTCGCCTTCAACTAGCAGGCCACAAACCTTACGCGCTCGTTGGCGGTGCGACTGGTCTCATTGGAGATCCGTCCTTCAAAGATGCTGAGCGTAGTCTCCAAACAAAAGAAACGGTACAAGAATGGGTTTGCTCCATTCAAGGGCAATTATCTCGTTTCCTCGATTTTGAAAATGGCGACAACAAAGCCGAAATGGTCAACAACTACGATTGGTTCGGAAGCATTAGCTTTATTGACTTCCTTCGCGATGTCGGAAAATACTTTACAGTCAATGCTATGATGAGTAAAGAATCTGTTAAAAAACGGATTGAGACAGGAATTTCTTACACAGAGTTTGCCTACCAAATCATGCAAGGCTACGACTTCTACGTCCTCAACCAAGAACACAATGTAACCCTTCAAATCGGTGGATCTGACCAATGGGGAAACATGACAGCTGGTACTGAGTTGATGCGTCGTAAGGCAGATAAAACTGGTCATGTTATGACTGTGCCTTTGATCACAGATGCAACTGGTAAGAAATTCGGTAAATCAGAAGGCAATGCAGTCTGGCTCAATGCAGACAAAACATCTCCATACGAAATGTACCAATTCTGGATGAACGTGATGGATGCAGATGCTGTGCGCTTCTTGAAGATCTTCACGTTCTTGTCACTGGACGAGATTGAAGAGATCCGTAAACAGTTTGAGGCTGCTCCTCATGAACGCTTGGCTCAAAAGATCTTGGCGCGTGAAGTGGTCACCCTCGTTCACGGTGAAGAAGCCTACAAGGAAGCCCTCAACATCACGGAACAACTCTTTGCAGGAAACATCAAAAACCTTTCTGTCAAAGAACTCAAACAAGGCCTTCGTGGTGTGCCAAACTACCAGGTCCAAGCAGAAGACAACCTCAACATTGTTGAACTCTTGGTCACAGCTGGTGTAGTGAATTCTAAACGCCAAGCCCGCGAAGATGTTCAAAATGGAGCGATCTACGTCAATGGCGAACGCATCCAAGACCTTGACTATGTCTTGAGCGATAGCGATAAATTAGAAAATGAATTGACCGTTATCCGTCGCGGTAAGAAAAAATACTTTGTTTTGACTTATTAAGAAAGTAAAACCACGAAGTTTCGTATGAACTTCGTGGTTTTCTTATACACTTTTTTCTGAGACTATTTCCCTTTTCTGCGATGCAACAAAGCTTGGTTGATTCGTTGAGTTTTTTTATGGAGTTGCAAAATCTGGTACAGCCAGATCAGGCCGTAAATGGCTAGAAAGATCAACCAAGGAATCGGGCTCCGTAAGGCTGTCCCCCAGCCAAAAAACAAGTAGGTTAATGCTAAGATGGCAGCTGTCACAACTAAATGCAAAGCCACACGCAAACTATAGGTCAAAAACTCTTCTTCCTCAAGAATGAAGGTCAAGACCCCCATTGTCCCACTCATCAAAAAGATCGCTAGGATGTTGCGGACATTTACAGCGGGGTAGACGATGTTGGTATAGACATGGGATAATAACACCAAACACAAATAAAAGAAGGATCCTGTCCTCATACCAGATACAAAATAAGCTATAACTCGTTTCATCACTTTCTCCTATACCCCTAAATAATCCATCAAGGATTTGACATATTTCCGACTGACACTTGATTTTACTCCACGTGTCAGTTTAGCCATCATATTGCCTGAAAAACTATCCGATAGGGATTCTAAATGGTCGATATTCATCACCGCGTGGCGTGATATCTGTAAAAAATTACGACGATTAATCCGATGTTGAAAATTTATCAAAGTATCTCTGATGGTGAACGTTTTGTCTGTCGTATAAATGGTTAGCTGATTCTTATCAATCTCGGCTAGAATAATGTCATCAATTTTCACCATGATCAAATGATCATCTGTTTTGATAGGGATCACTACTTGATTCACTGTCGAAAATTGTTCGAGATACTCCATCACCTCTCGTGCTTGATCAGATAATTGCTTGGCTTGAATGACCACACAGGGGTCGTTTTCTGGGATATCTTGTTTTTCCTCAAAACGAATCTTCATTCCTACTCCAATTCTCACTTACTTTCTTTTACTCGATCTTTTTGCCAAGGAAATCCAAATCCCCAAAGCTAGAAGAATACCTCCTAACACTATAAGGTATGTTTGTTCCTTTGTCAATAAAGTTTGCCATTTGAGCTGAACACCCATTTTTTCTTGAAACTCTTGAAGAAGATTATCTTGACCTTTAAAGGTCTCACTTAATGCTTCTTTCATGAGGACTTGTCGATAAAGTGCAGCAATATAAGTTGCTGGGGTACATTTCATTAGTAGTTGAGCAAAATTAGGTAGAACGCCCAAAGGTACATAAGTCCCTACCAAAAAACCAGAAGCTGTACCCACTATGGTCGAAAACTTCCCAAGACTATCTACTGATTGGAAAAAATAAACAAAAATGGCATTCACTAAGCTAGAAAGTAGGCTACTAAGGAGCATAATGAGGAGCACTTCAGGTAATAGAGATAAGGTTGGAACTTCTCTAAAATAGCCACACATCAGCACATACATAAGGATCTGCATGGAAAAAGAAATGATGATCGCACTCGTTAGATACGAAAATGCTAACCGCCACTTCCCTTGATCCGATAAATAAAGATCCTGATCTACTTGACGTTCACGGTCCTTTACCATCTGAGTCAGGGCAGCCAGACTCGTAGTGATGCCTGTCACTGCCAGCGTCCCGCTCATTAACCAATTATTTAACACAGGACCACTATTGGGGAGCTGAGCCCAAGCATCTGTTAGATTTTTTTGAAGAAAAATAATATAGAGAACAAAGGAAATCAAGGCTCCCAACAGAGAGAAGAAAACTCCTGAACGATTCCTAAAATACAATAAAAAATTTCTCTTTAGTAAGGCTAGCATTAGCGAACCTCCCTTCCTGTAAGTGCAATAAAGGCATCATCCATGGTCCCTGGACGAAACTCAAAATGGGCTAATTTATCTCTAACTTGCACCAAGTAATCAATGGCTTCCCTTTCACTCTCGGGTTGAAGAACATACTCCAATTGACTTTGTTGTTCTACTGACATTCCCGAAGATTTGAGACTTTCTATCTGCTGTCTCTCCTTGAAATGAATCTTTAAGATATTAGTAGCATACTGGCTCTTAATATCTAGTGCCGATCCTTGAGCAATCACTTTCCCATGATCTACAATATAAATTCGATCAGCTTCATCTGCTTCGTCAAGATAATGCGTGGTCAATACAACGGTCATTCCCTCTTCTCTCTGCAATTGATAGAGCAAATCCCAAATAGACTTCCGAGTTTGAATGTCTAAACCTGTCGTTGGCTCATCTAAGAACAGAAGATCTGGACCGTGCAGTAGAGCACGCGCAATGTCAACCCGACGCTTTTGGCCGCCTGAAAGCGTCCCATATTTCTGCTTTTGGAAAGCTGATAGGCCTAGTCGATCAATAAGATCAGACACACGCTTTGGTTTTAGGCCTTTGTACTGTCTGGCACGAATGGTCAGATTTTCCCTAACCGTCAGCATCTCATCTAAAACACTGGTTTGGAAGACCACACCAATTTTAGTACCGGGTTCATAAATAATGTCGCCTTGCGTTGGTTGTTTCAAACCGATCAACATAGAAATCGTCGTTGATTTCCCCGCCCCATTTGGTCCTAGAATCGCATTAAACGTTCCCTTTCCAAACTGTAGGTGAATATGATCAACCGCTAGATGATTTCCATACCGTTTACTGATGTTTTTAGCTTGTAATATCATGTTCTCTCTCCTTTTTGACAGTATCAGTCTAGCAAAAAAGCCGTTTAAAAAACGGCCTTTTGGGATAAGCGGTCAAAATGAGGGTCCAAGTGGTGAGATGGAAGAGACAAAAAGAAGAAGAAAATTTATTGCAACCATTCTTTTCCCCATTGATTCAAGTCCTTTAAAATCGGCATCAGTGACTTGCCTTTTTCTGTCAGCTCCTATTCTGTATGAAGAGGCAGAGACTCATAATCATATTTCTCAATCAATTGGAGCTCTATTAAAGCATCAGTTGCTATCTAGAGGCTCTTTTGTTACACTACTAATATGAATACACCGATCAAACCAAAATTACAACGATTTCAAACCGCCACTGCTTTTGCCTGCCCCATCTGTCAACTGGACTTAGAACTTGTGGGGGCCAGTTTTAAATGTCCGAACAATCATTCTTTTGATTTGGCGAAATTTGGCTATGTCAACCTGGCTCCCCAGATCAAGCAATCGAAGGACTATGACAAAGAAAATTTCCAGAATCGCCAGCTGATCTTAGAAGCGGGGTTTTATGAGCCGATTCTCAGAGCGATCGGACAAAAGATTCCATCTAGAGATGCCAAGATTTTAGATATCGGCTGCGGAGAAGGTTATTACTCCCGAAAACTACAAGAAGCCTATCCCAAGGCTACTTTCTATGCATTTGATCTGTCAAAGGAATCCGTACAACTAGCTGCCAAGAGTGACGCTAGCTGGAAGGTCAATTGGTTTGTAGGAGATTTGGCTCATTTACCCATTCAATCTAAGAGTATGGAGGTTATTTTGGACATCTTCTCCCCGGCTAATTACGCTGAATTTGAACGTGTCATAAAGACAGAAGGGGTGATCATTAAGGTCGTCCCAACCTCTTCTCATCTAAAAGAAATTCGTCAGTTGGTCCAAGATCAATTGGCCAAGCAATCTTACTCCAACCAGGAAATTTTGGAGCACTTTGAAGATCACTGTCAGATCCTCTCATCCGAAACGGTCAGCCTTACCAAGAGTTTAACTCCTGAAGAACGTCAGGCGCTCCTCACCATGACCCCTCTTCTATTTCACGTTGACCAAGCAAAAATCGACTGGACTCAACTCACAGAAATCACCATTGAAGCTGAGCTACTGGTTGGGAAAATCAAGATACAAAGGACTTAAAATACAAAGTAAAAAGGCTGAGACGATTTGTCTCAGCCTTTTACTCATCTTCTGTATGCTCTGTCATAACTTGTAACGCACGTTTTTAAATCCTTTTGGCTATCTGTGCGATTTTTTCGAGTTCTTCTTTCCGTTGACGATCACTCATATACTCCACTCGTGTAACTTGTGTCATTTTAACCGGTTTAATACCACAGGTTTTCAAGATTTGAGATTTTAGAACCTTTGCGTAGTCTTGAGAAAAAGGAAGAAAAATTTTTGGCGTATTATGCGTCGTAATGATCCACGCTTTTCCATCTAGTTGCCCCACCGGACCTCGAGGTCCATTCTGATAAGCAAAACCTGCAACAAAAACACGATCAATAAAACCTTTTAAAATAGCTGGCATTCCACTCCACCAAGTAGGGAAAATAAAAATCAACTGATCCGCCCAACTCAATAAATCTCTATATGGTTTCATGTCTTCATTATGCTGTAAATCTCTCCTTTTATGCGTTTCATCAAAACGTAAAACCGGATCAAAGTTTTCTTTATATAAGTCTACTATTTTAACTCTATGCTCTGGTGCTAAATGCTTTTGCACAGTTTGAAGGATTGATGCATTATAACTTGTTTCATTCGGATGTGAATAGATTATTAAAACATTCATCAGCTATCTCCTTTTACATAAATATCAAGCATCGTTCTGACGGTCTTTTGAACATCATTTTCTTTAAAGCTTTCTCCAACAGGACTCCTTACCAATAGAGCCAAACCAGCAATAAAACTCCAAAAATGGATCAAAATTTCTGCGTCACCACTAGAAAGATTTTCCTCATCTTTAAGTCTTAACGCTACCGACTTAAAATGTTCAAATCCTGGTAAAGAGGAGTTGACTGAAATAGTTTCCTGGGATAACTCCATATAGTTATATGGAAATTTGATAAATAATGCTTCAAATAGATAGGTTTCCTCTTGGGCAAACCTTACAAAGTTACAGCCCATCAGAGTTAGTTGAGTTCTTGCATCTATGGAAGTATCAATTCCAAGTATCATATTTTTCAAAAAGAACATTGATAAGTGTTCCATAACAACTTGAATATATCTATCTTTACTTCCAAAATGCTTATAGGGAGCTCCATGAGTCACCCCACATTTTTGAGCTATTGTACGCATAGACATCCGGTCAATCCCGTTAGTTCTGATTTCTTCAATGCCGACCGAAATTAACTTTTCTTTCAGTTCTTCCGTATTCCGTTTCATTTGACCACCTTCCCTTATCGAAGTATACGTTGTCTACTTTTTTATAAAGTATACACCGTATACTTATATTTGTCAAATAAAAAAATACTCAAAACTTCCCTTAGGAGAGTACCTAACAGAAGGTTAGGTACTCTCCTAAGGGAAGTTTCTAAGAAGACTTTATCTTCAATTAAAAGGCTGAGACAAATCGTCTCAGCCTTTTACTCATCTTCTGTATGCTCTGTCATGACTTGTAAGCGATAGGTTTTAGGCGATTTGCCACAGAGTTTGCGGAAAACCTTGTAGAAATAACCAACATTACTGTAACCGACCTTGTAGCAGATATCTTCAATACTGTCATTGGTCGATAAGAGGAGCTGCTGGGCAGCCTTGATCCGC
>ERZ773050.1788-NODE-1788-length-11672-cov-2.703968_pt1 | contig 11672 bp, 7 predicted proteins | sample MGYA00580632_ERZ773050 | MGnify/ENA primary metagenome ERZ773050 (study PRJEB29015, sample SAMEA2738123) | human oral metagenome | biome: human oral; feature: human-associated habitat; material: saliva | place: China | collected 2166 ... | reverse complement strand
GTCGTAGATGAGTGCTTGGTATTCGCGCTCGATCAGCGCCTCTTCCTCGGGGCTGAATGCGGTATAGAGCTGTTCCATAGCTACTGTCCTGTACGTGGTGTGTCGCTTGTCTTGACCCTTAGAGCTGGGTGATCAGGTAGATGGTGTAGGCGATATAGCAGGAGAGGAGGATGAACCCCTCGCCGCGCTTGATGACCTTGTCGCCGAAGAGTAGCGCGAAGATATAGAGAAGTAGCGCGGCTGCCGTCATGACCACGAGGTCAAGCACCCCGATGCCGCCAGCACGGACGGGCTGTACGGTGGCCGTCGTACCGAGGATGAAGAAGATGTTGAAGATGTTGGAGCCGACGATATTCCCCACGGCGATCTCGGGCTGCTTCTTCAGAGCTGCTGCTACCGAGGTGGCGAGCTCGGGTAGTGAGGTGCCTGCAGCTACGATGGTCAGCCCGATGAAGCTCTCGCTCATCCCGAGGGCGCTGGCGATCGACGAGGCCGAGGAGACGAAGAGGTCCCCGCCCCAGACCAGTGCCGCTAGCCCGCCGAAGATAAAGAGTAGCTGCAGCCACAGAGGGTAGCTGGTGGGGCTATCGCTCACGGCATGGGAATCTCCAGGGCGTCCCTTGGCGATGGCGAAGGTATAGCTCAGGAAGATGAGGAAGAAGGCCAGCAGCGTCAGTCCCTCGCTGCGGGTGATCATATTGGCCGTCGCCGTAGGGTCGAGGACTCGGTCCAGTACCATGAAGGAGAGGACGAAGCTCGCCAGAAGCATCAGCGGTATCTCGCGCTTCAGTGTGCCGCGCGTGATGGGGATCGGGGCAACGAGGGCGGTGACCCCTCCGATGGCTAGGACGTTGAAGAGGTTGCTCCCCACGACATTCCCCAGCGAGATGTCGGCACTGCCCTTGAGGGCTGAGGTAAGGCTGACGATGAGCTCGGGAGAGGAGGTGCCGAAGGCTACGATGGTGAGCCCCACGACCAGCGGCGATACGCCGAAGCGGCGAGCGAGCGTCGAGGCGCCCTCGGTAAGGTAATTTGCTCCTCCGATGATCAGGCCGACCCCGAGGACGAAGTAGAGTATATCTAGTATCATAGGCTATGAATGCTTAGAGCATACGTGTGGGCTGCGGCTAGCTCCTTGACTTAGCAAGAGCCGCCACAGCTACCCGAGCAGCCCGTACATCCAGGGCCGCGCTGCCCTCCCTTGGGTGGACGCAGCATGCGCCATAGGGAGCGGAAGATGAAGAAGAGGACGACGCCGACGATGGCGAAGACAATAAATTCCTGTACCATGATAAATAAAGCGCGGAGCTAGGCTAAAAGTTGTCCCACCTGGTAGACAGCGAAGCATACGAGCCAGGCCACGACGCAGGAATACACGGCTGCGAAGAGCCCCCAGCGCCAGTCATCCGACTCCCTCCCGATGGCGATGAGCGTCGCGATGCAGGGGAAATAAAGCAGGATGAAGAGCATGAAGCTGTAGGCGATGAGCGGCGTGAAGGAGGGACTACCATCCGCGCGCCGCTCCTGCTGCATGCGTGTAGAGAGCTGCGCGATAGCTGCATCGTCGTCCTCCCCTGCGCCAGTGTAGATGACGCCCATGGTGCTGACGACGACTTCCTTGGCCATCAAGCCCGACACGATGCTTACCCCCATCTTCCAGTCGAAGCCCAGCGGACGAATGACTGGCTCGCAGACCTGACCGATACGCCCGATGATCGACTGCTCCTGATGGAAGGTGGCGAAGGCGTGCTCCAGCGAGTCGATGCGCTCCTGACGTAGCTCGGGGGCGAGCTCGCTCTGCTCCAGCTGCTCGATCTGGTGATCCACCTGCTGGCGTGCCTGCTCCTGCCTGGGGTAGTAGCTCATGAACCACACGATCACGGAGGCCGCGAGGATGACGGTCCCCATCTTCTGCAGGTACTGCTGTGCCCGCATCCATACGTGGATGGCTACCGAGCGCAGCGTGGGGCGGCGATAGGGCGGCAGCTCCATGACGAAGGGGATGTCCTCGCCCTTGAAGGCTACTGTCTTGAGCAGCCGAGCCGAGAGGACAGCCACCAGCACCCCGATGACATAGAGGGAGAAGAGCACGAGCGTCGCCTGCCACGGGACGGGGAAGAACGCCCCCGCCAGCAGGATGTACACGGGCAGACGTGCCGAGCAGCTCATGAAGGGCAGCACCAGCATCGTGATCAGACGGCTCTTGCGGCTCTCGATCATGCGCGTGCTCATGACGGCGGGGACGTTGCAGCCGAAGCCCATGACCAGCGGGATGAAGCTCTTGCCATGCAGTCCCATGCGGTGCATCAGCCTGTCCATGATGAAGGCCGCACGCGCCATATAGCCGCTGTCCTCCAGCAGTGAGATGAAGAGGTAGAGTAGGACGATCTGCGGGAGGAAGACGATTACGCCCCCGACCCCAGCGATGATACCATCGACGATGAGGTCACGTAGTGGTCCTTCGCTCATCACTCCACCGACCCATTCACCGAGGGCATTCACCCCGGCATCAATCAGGTCCATCGGGTACTGCCCGAGGGTGAAGGTGAAGAAGAACATCAGCCCCATGAGCAGGAGGAAGAGCGGGAAGCCCCAGAGACGACTGGTCACGACATCGTCGATACGGTCGGTGAGGGTGCGCTTGCCCGAGAGCTTGGGGAAATAGGTCTCCTTGAGTGCTCCAGAGATGAAGCCGTAGCGAGCATCGGTGATCAGAGACTCTGCCTCCTCGTCGGTATACTCACGGAGCTTGCGCAGGGCGAAGTCTCGAGCCGAGAGGAGGAAGCCTCCTCGGGTATGACGGGCGATAAGCCCCTCCTCGACGTCCTTGTCTCGCTCCAGGAGCTTGATCGCTAGAGAGCGGGCAGCGAGGGCATCGGTGATCTCGGTATGCTCCTGGATCTTCTCCGTCAGCTCCTCGATCAGGGGCTCTAGGGTAGGTCCATAGGGGATACGTAGCGGGCGGAGCTTCCCTGTCTCTGGACTGAAGAGGCTTTCGTCCTCCGCCTTGATCCCCTTAGCTACGCTGATGATCTCATCGAAGAGCGCCTCTAGCCCCAGCCCTGTACGGCAGATGGTGGGGATCATAGGTATGCCGAGGAGGCGGGAGAGGCGAGGGTAGTCGAAGTACTCCTCTCGCTGCATGAACTCATCGAACATATTCAGAGCCACGACCACCGGCAGACCCAGCTCCTTGAGCTGTAGTGTCAGGTAGAGGTTGCGCTCGATATTGCAGGTGTCGACGACGTTGAGCACCAGATCAGGGCGCTGGCTCCCCGTCAGGTAGTTGCGTATATAGATCTCCTCGGGGCTGTAGGGCGAGAGGGAGTAGGAGCCTGGTAGGTCGATGAGCTCGATACGATAGCCTCCGTAGTAGATGTAGCCCGTCTTAGCCTCGATCGTCACCCCGCTATAGTTGCCCACGTGCTCATGGGCGCCACTAGCTTGGTTGAAGAGGGAAGTCTTCCCGCAGTTCGGGTTGCCCAAGAGGGCAATGCGTAGCGTCGGGAGCGTCTTGGAGCGAAGCCCCGAATGCTCCCGATGATGGAGGCTGTGGAGCTCAGGCGCTGGTAGAGGCTCTTCGGGAGCTTCGGCGGGCTCACGCTCCAGCTCGAAGGGCTCAAGGAGGCGCACTTCGATGCGCTCGGCATCCTTGTGACGGAGCGAGACGTTGTAGTCAAGGATCTTGTAGTAGATGGGATCCTTGAGTGGTGCGTTGTGTACGGCAGTGATCTCCTTACCCTGGACGAAGCCCATCTCAAGGATACGCTTCCTGAAGGCTCCTGATCCGCCGACACGCACGATGACGGCTTTCTGTCCCGTCTGTAGCTGAGCTAAGTTCATACCTACAAAGTTATGTAAAAAGCACTAGTTCCCCAGAGCCTCTGGCTTCTTCTCGCTCCTAGGGAATACAAGTGAAGACTTTATCTGGGAAGTAAGCCCATGAGAAGGGCTCTAGTACAATAAGCGGAGAAGGCGCATGGAGGTTCGTCCATCCCTCTTTCTTTGCCCATTTCGGTCGAAGGAGAAGGGCGACGGGCGGAGAGATCTATTCAGCTCAGGAGTTCGCCTTCATTTCATCCGTCTTAGAAGCGTCAAGATTACCTAACTAGTGTTTGCAGTAGCGCCCCTAGAGAGGTACTACTGTTGCCTCGAGGGAGGCGCTAGTAGTGCCACTAGTTGGTGACTACTAGCGAAGCTTTACCGAGCTTAGGGGAGAGGCGAAGGATGTAGAATTGCACAGATGGGAGAAGTGTGTGCTAATAAGGGTTGTTGTGCATAGTAGTTTGCAATTTGGATATTTATCATATCTTTGCCGTGCAAGGACCTAGGAGAGCGGTCTAAGGCCAAGCACTACCGCTCCCTCTGAAGCCTTACGTACAGACCAGTCTACATTAAACTAACCTCATTAGCATTATGCAAGAGCAACCCCAGTTTAAGTCAGGAGTATGGGAAGTCGAACTCAATGTTCGTGACTTCGTCGCTCAGAATGTAACCCCCTACGATGGAGACGCCTCCTTCCTTTGTGGCCCCACAGAAAAGACCCGCCGTGTGTGGGAGCACTGCCTTCAGGCCCTCAAGGAAGAACGTGAAAACAATGGCGTACGCTCCATCGACACGAGCACCGTCTCCGGCATCACCGCCTTCGCTCCTGGCTACATAGACAAAGAGAATGAAGTGGTCTTCGGTCTACAGACGGACCAGGTCCTTCGTCGTGCTATGAAACCCTTCGGTGGATACAAGGTCGTCGAGAAGGCTGTCCATGAGAATGGCCTCGAGGTAGACCCACGTGTCACCGACATCTTCACCCACTACCGCAAGACCCACAACGATGGTGTCTTCGACGTCTATACGGATGAGATCCGCTCCTTCCGCTCCAATAGCTTCCTCACCGGTCTGCCTGACAACTATGCCCGTGGTCGCATCATCGGTGACTACCGTCGCCTAGCGCTCTACGGTGCCGATCGCCTCATCGCCTGGAAGAAGGAAGACCTAGCAGGTATCCATGGACCTATGACGGAGCATGTCATCCGTCTACGAGAGGAAGTGGCTGAGCAGATCCGTGCTCTGAAGAAGATCGTAGAGATGGCAGCTAGCTACGGCTTCGACGTGCGCCGCCCTGCCTACACCGCTAGCGAAGCCGTCCAGTGGGTGTACTTCGCCTACTTGGCTGCTATCAAGGACCAGGATGGTGCGGCTATGTCTCTGGGGAATGTATCGAGCTTCCTCGATATCTACATCCAGTACGAGCTCGACCATGGTACGATCACTGAAGAGCTTGCTCAGGAACTGATCGACCAGTTCGTCATCAAGCTACGTATGGTCCGTCACCTGCGCATGGACTCCTACAATGAGATCTTCGCTGGTGACCCTACCTGGGTAACAGAGTCGATCGGAGGACGTCTCTTCGATGGCCGTCACAAGGTCACCAAGACTAGCTTCCGCTTCCTCAACACGCTCTATAACCTCGGGCCAAGTCCTGAACCCAACCTTACGGTCCTGTGGAGTCCCTCCCTACCAGAAGGCTTCAAGGAATTCGCTGCACAGGTCTCCATCGATACCTCTTCTATTCAGTACGAGAATGATGATCTGATGCGTGCTACCCGCAATTCAGACGACTACGGGATCGCTTGCTGCGTGTCCTATCAGGAGATCGGTAAGCACATCCAGTTCTTCGGCGCACGTACCAACCTCGCTAAGGCTCTGCTCCTGGCTGTCAATGGTGGTCGCTGCGAAATCTCTGGTACGCTCATGGTCGAAGGGATCCCCGAACTGAAGGGTGACGTCCTCGACTTCAACCAGGTCTGGGATAACTACCTCAAGGTCCTCAAGGTCATCGCTCGCGTCTACAATGACTCGATGAATATCATCCACTATATGCACGACAAGTATTACTACGAGGCTGCACAGATGGCATTCATCGATACCGATCCTAAGATCAACCTCGCTTATGGTGTCGCTGGTCTCTCGATCGCAGCAGACTCACTCTCTGCTATCCGCTATGCTAAGGTGACGCCTATCCGCAATGAACAGGGCCTGACCGAAGACTTCAAGATCGAAGGTGAGTTCCCCTGCTATGGTAACGACGACGACCGCGCCGATACGATCGCTTACGATATCACCCACATCTTCTCTGGTCTCCTCAAGGAGCTGCCCGTGTACAAGAACGCTGAGCCTACGCTCTCTGTCCTGACAATCACCTCTAACGTGATGTACGGTAAGAAGACGGGTGCTACGCCTGACGGTCGTGGTAAGGGTGTTGCCTTCGCTCCAGGTGCTAACCCTATGCACGGTCGCGACAACCACGGTGCTATCGCTTCGCTAAGCTCGGTCGCTAAGCTCGACTACACCGATGCTGCCGACGGTATTAGTAACACCTTCAGCATCATCCCTCACTCTCTCGGCTCCAGCAAGAGCGAGCAGAATGAGAACCTCATCTCGATGATGGACGGCTACTTCTCCAAGGGTGCACACCACCTCAATGTGAATGTCCTGAATCGTGAGATGCTCGAGGATGCTATGGTACACCCTGAGAACTATCCTCAGCTGACGATCCGTGTCTCTGGCTATGCCGTGAACTTCGTCAAGCTCAGCCGTGAGCACCAGCTCGAGGTCATCTCGCGCTCCTTCCACAAGCGCATGCGCTAAGGCGGGGAGTTCTCTGAATACCTATTAGTATAGTAGTGGGCGAAGGACCAGTGTCGACCCTTCGCCCGCTCTTTTTATAGCTCGCTATGCTACGTATCCACTCCTTTGAATCCATGGGGACCTTCGATGGTCCAGGACTTCGCTTAGTGGTATTCCTCCAGGGATGCAACTTCCAGTGCCTCTATTGTGCTAATCCCGATACCATCCCTATTGGGAAGGGAGGAAAGCTCATTGAGGAGGCTGAGGTCCTACGACGGGCTATTAGTGAGCGCCCTTTCTTCGGGAAGCGTGGGGGGATTACCTTCAGCGGAGGAGAACCCACCGTGCAGGCGCAGGCGCTCATCCCTCTCTGTCGCCAACTCAAAGAAGAGGGGATACATATCTGCCTCGATACTCAGGGTAGCATCCGCAATGCTTATGTGGATGAGCTCCTCTCGATCGTCGATATGGTCTTGCTTGACTGCAAGCACGTCTTACCCGAAGGGCATCGTCGCCTGACGACTCAGTCCAACGCGAATACATTTGCTACGGCAGAGCAGCTTCGACAGATGGGGAAGCCCGTGCGTATGCGCTATGTGCTTGTGCCAGGCTATAGCGATCAGCCCGAGGCGCTCCATGCTCTTGGAGAGCGCTTCGGTAGCTATGAGAACATCGAGCGTCTGGAGCTCTTGCCCTACCATACCTATGGTAAGCATAAGTATGAGACGCTTGGACGGGAGTACCCATTAGAGCATATCCATGAGCCTACACCTGAGGAGGTCGATGCTGCTCGAGAGATCCTTGAGCAGTATTTCCCAGTAGTCTGGACTCAGTAGTAGGCCAGTAGGTATTGTCATCAGAATAGGATAGGGAGGATGAGCCGATAGAGGTTCATCCTCCCTATTTGCTATTTAGGTATTGAGCGAAAACGATCGCCTCAAGGGCGACCTCTTAGAGGCACTTCATCAAGCTATATTGGTCGCTGGGTGAACCTATATTGCTCGTGAAGTAAACCTATATAGGTTGCGATGTAGACCAATATAGGTTCACTCAGCGACCAGTATAGCTTCACATTTGCTCCTGACTATAGCAAGGATAAGATGGGCTTTGATGAGCTGAAGGCACAAGCTAAGCTGTATAAGTATATCCCGCCCATGTGGTGGACTAAGGAGCGTGCTCTCGCAGCAGACCGCTAGTCGTCAGTCACTCCTATACCTATAATATATATCCCCCGTGTGGTGCTAGTCACCGTACGGGGGATAGTCGTATCAGAGGAGAGCTCCTCTTGCTAAAGCGCTATGCCTCGGCTCTGCAGGAGGGGCGCTCCAACACCTAAATAGTGAGGATTCACTATATTTGTCCTAATGGGATAAGTGCCTCAGTGCACTCCCTGAACTATCTATCACCTCCCTCTCTGGCCTCATCCCCCAATGGAAGAACCCTTACAACCCAAAAAGCCCTTAGGCTTCTGGAAGACCGTCTTGGCCTCCTTCGTTGGCTTCATCGCGGCAAATATCCTTTGCTCGATCTTCGCCTTTTTCCTATTCATCGTCATCGTCGTAGGTGCTTTGGCCTCAGGCTCTACTCCGACCGAGATCCGTGATGGAAGCGTGCTGAAGATCGATCTTAGCTCGATCTCCGAGATCGTCACTACGGACGAACTCTCGAGCTTCATCCCTGGGATGGGCTCGGACGAGAAGCCGATCTCACTCTCGCAGGCCCTCGCCAGCATCCGTAAGGCGAAGGCGGACTCTCGCATACGAGGTATCTACCTCAATGTGGAGGGCTATAGTGGGGGTATGGCTTCGACGGCAGATTTGCGTGAGGCACTCAAGGACTTCCGCTCCTCGGGGAAGTTCATCATCTCCTACGCTGACTCCTATGACCAGAAGGCCTATTACCTCTCGTCGGTAGCGAACAAGGTCATCCTCAACCCTCAGGGTATGGTGGGGCTTGTCGGGCTGGCTTCGGCACCGACCTTCTACCGTCAAGCGCTGGATAAGCTTGGTGTCAAGGCGCATATCTTCAAGGTCGGCACTTATAAGGGAGCTGTAGAGCCCTTCATGCTCGATAAGCTCAGTGAGCCCAATCGTGAGCAGATCTCGGTCTACCTCAACGGGCTGTGGGACTTCATGCTACGTGAGATCTCGGCTTCGCGCTCGGTACCTGTCGACAGCTTGCGTGCCTTCGCCGATAGCGGTCGTGCCTTCGGTGAGGCTGAGACCTTCGTACGTGCTCACCTCGTCGATACCTTAGCTTATCGTCTCGATGTTGAAGACCTCATGGCGCAGCGCCTCGATGTCGCCTCGGCTGATGATATCCCTGTGGTGACGCTGTCTGACTTCCTCATGGAGCCTGATCCGCTGGATAAGGGACGCACGGATAAGGACAATGCTGTGAAGGTACTCTTCGCTGAAGGGGAGATCACAGAGAGTCCGCTTAGTAGCGATGGTATCACGAGCGACTTGGCACGTGACCTCCGTGCGCTGCGTGAGGATTCTACGGCTAAGGCTGTCGTCCTGCGCATCAATTCGCCAGGGGGGAGTGCCTTCCTCTCAGAGCAGATCTGGCACGAGGTACGTGAGCTGAGTCAGTCGCGCACGGTCGTCGTCTCCATGGGGGACGTAGCGGCGTCAGGTGGCTACTACATCGCTTCGGCAGCTGATGCTATCGTCGCCAGTCCCGTGACGCTCACAGGGTCTATCGGGATCTTCGGTATCCTGCCCGATGCGTCTGAGCTTGGACGTAAGGTCGGGGTAAGCATTGATGTCGTGCAGACTTCGCCCTATGCAGATATGAGTATGAGTGATCCGATGGCTATGCTTCTGCGTCCGTTGACTCCTGAGAAGGGACAGCTGATCCAGATGGAGGTAGAGCGCGGGTATAAGACCTTCCTCTCCCGCGTCGCTATCGGCCGTGATATGTCTGTCGAAGCAGTAGACTCCGTCGGTCAGGGTCGCGTGTGGCTCGGTGCTAAGGCGAAGGAGCTTGGGCTTGTCGATGAGCTTGGGGGGCTGGAGACGGCTATCCGCCTCGCTGCACGCCTCGCAGGCCTTCATGAGGGCTATGCCGTAGACTACGGCACCACGTCTACAAGCTTCCTTGAAGAGCTCTTTGCCTCAAAGACCTCCGAGCGCTTCACTGCACGTCTACGTGACTTCTTCATGACAGACGAAGAGAAGAAGATCCGTGAGTTCTTCCGCGAAGGCTACCGCTATACGGGCATTCTCGCACGTCTGCCCTACGAGTATACATCCTACTAATCATAGAGGGCGCTGGCTTTCTCCGCTCGCGCCCTCCCTCTCCTCACCCTCTGGTGTAATGAAGAAAAGCAATAATCCGCTCCTCTATCCGCTCTCCTGGCTCTATGGTCTGGGGGTAGGCCTGCGCAACTTTCTCTTCAATCAAGGTATACTCAAGCAGCAGGCTTATCCCATTCCCTTGATCTGCGTCGGTAATATCACCGTCGGAGGGACGGGGAAGACTCCTCATGTCGAGCTACTCATCTCGATCCTTCGTAAGCAACATCGTATCGCTGTCATCAGTCGTGGCTACAAGCGAAAGAGCCGTGGTCTGAGGGAGGTGACCCTGACCTCGACAGCTGAAGAAGTAGGAGATGAACCCAAGCAAATCAAGCAGAAGTACCCTGAGGTGCGCTTCGTCGTCGATGGCAATCGTCGCCGTGCTATGCGCTACCTGCTCGCACTCCCTGAGGAAGAGCGCCCCGAGGTGGTCCTCCTCGATGATGGCTTCCAGCACCGCTACGTGCAGCCCTCCTTCAATATCCTGCTCATCGATGCCCAGCGTGAGCTGCATGATGATGAGCTTCTCCCCCTCGGAGGCTTGCGCGAGCCTGCTACGGCACGCTATCGTGCCGACTGCATCATCCTGACGAAGTGCCCACATGATATGCAGCCAATCACCCTGCGTATCATGCAGCGCAACCTCGACCTCTATGCCCACCAGGAGATCTTCTTCTCGCGTATCTGCTACCAGCAGCCACGTGCAGTGCGCACCCTTTTTGGTGAGGCTGATAGTCCGCTGCCTAAGGATGCACTCGTCATCGCCCTCTCGGGGATTGCCTCGCCAGGGCTCTTCTTCTCCTACCTTGCCGAGCGATATGAGCTGATTGACCAGCTCGTCTATCCTGACCATCATCAGTTCCGCCGAAAGGACTTTACGGCGATCAGTGAGCGCTGGCAAGAGCTGTGTGAGCAGCACTCGGGGCGTCCTGTCTACATCGTCTGCACGGAGAAGGATGCGGTACGCTTCACCGATAGCCTCGGGGAACTTCCCGAGGAGCTGGTCAAGCAGCTGTACTTCCTCCCGATCGAGACGCAGATACTCTACAAGCCCCAGGAGTTTCGTGAGATGATATGTAAGGCGGCTAATTCCCTGCCACCTTCACTGCAAGGGCTGCGCTAAGGGGCTTTTCCTCTCCCATCGAAGGTGCTGTGCTTGCGGTGCCTATCCCAAGTATTCTATATCTATATGCAACGAACAGAGATCTCTTCGCTCGGCGAATTTGCGCTCATCAAGCGTCTGACCCGAGACTTCCCTATACAGCATGAGAGCACCCGTCGTGGTGTGGGCGATGATGCTGCCGTCATCGCTTATCCCGAAGGACTGCAGACACTCGTGACGACTGACCTCCTTCTCGAGGGTATTCACTTTGACTTGACCTATACTCCGCTCAGACACTTGGGCTATAAGGCTGCTGTCGGGAGCTTCTCCGATATCTATGCGATGAACGGCCATCCACAGCAGCTTACCTGCTCTGTCGGTGTCTCGGCTCGCCGTGGAGGACCTTGAGGAGCTATATGCTGGTATTCGCCTTGCATGTAGCCGCTATGGGGTGGATCTTGTCGGGGGAGACACCTCGGCAAGTCTCACGGGCCTCTGTATCAGTATTACCTGTCTGGGGGCTGCTCGCGAAGAGGAGATCGTCTATCGTAGTGGTGCTCAGCCCACCGACCTCATCTGCGTCAGCGGTAACCTTGGCGCCGCCTATATGGGACTCCAGCTTCTGGAGCGTGAGAAGCGCG
>ERZ773050.1785-NODE-1785-length-11674-cov-6.146398_pt1 | contig 11674 bp, 11 predicted proteins | sample MGYA00580632_ERZ773050 | MGnify/ENA primary metagenome ERZ773050 (study PRJEB29015, sample SAMEA2738123) | human oral metagenome | biome: human oral; feature: human-associated habitat; material: saliva | place: China | collected 2166 ... | reverse complement strand
GCCGGCCTTCTGGTGCGCGGGCACCGAGCTGCTGCGCAGCAAGTCCCTGGACCGGGACTCCTACAACTCCGGGGACTGGTTCAACGCCATCGACTTCACGGGGCGGTCCAACGGGTTCGGCCGGGGCCTGCCCCCGGCCGGCAGGAACGAGAGGACCTGGTTCATCCAGGGCCCGCTGCTGGCGGACGCACGGCTGCGGCCCTCCCCGGAGGAGATCGCGGCGGCCCGCGCCCAGGCCCTGGACCTGCTGCGCCTGCGCTCCTCCACGCCCCTGTTCAGCCTGGGGGAGACCGGCCTGATCCAGGACAAGCTGAGCTTCCCGGGCGCGGGCTTCGCGGCCCCGTCGGGCATTATCGTCATGCTCATCGACGACACCGCCGGGGGGCGCGACGCGGATCCGGACCTGGACGGCGTGCTCGTGGTCTTCAACGCCTCCGGCCACACCCTCACCCGGCCCCTGGCGGAGCTCGCGGGCCGGGACTTCCGCCTCTCCCCCGTCCAGGCCGAGGGGGCCGACGACGTCGTCAGGCGCACCGGCTTCGACCGGTCCACCGGGACGGTGAACGTGCCCGCGCGCACGGTCGCGGTCCTCGTCCAGGAGCAGGCGGGGCGCGGGTAGGGCCGAATGCGCGGTGCGGGCCCGCCCGGAATGGACGGACCCGCATCACTGGGATTGGGATTTCATCAGGACAGGCACTTCCAGAACCAGATGTTATGGCAGCCGGGCACACCGGCATGAGCGGGAACGGACGCGGTATCCGGCTGAGTCGGCGAGGACGTCTCCGACTCCTGCGCAATCGGAGCGGTGAGTCCCGTGAGAGAGACAGTCAGTGCGAGGGCGGCGAGGGGGCGAAGCAAACGCATGGGAGGACATCCTTGTCTGCGGTGGTTCCGATTGGGATGCCCCAATCCTGGCCCGTCCGGGTGGACGCGCTAATCCCCATCGGGGGCGGAATCCCCTCCTCCTTTGGGCGGAGCCCCCTGTCCGTGGGAACGAATCGCGAGCGCTCCGCCCCGCAGCGGGGAGGGCGTTACCCCCCGAGGCCGCGCCGGTGCGCTTCGACAACGATCTCCAGACGGTTGCCGACCCCCATCTTGCGCATAATGGAGGAGACGTGGGTCTTGACGGTGGTGTCCGCGATATTCATCCGGCGCGCGATCTGGTGGTTGGTCCGGGCCTGGCACAGCAGGCGGAGAACCTCCTGCTCGCGTTCGGACAGATCCAGGTCCTCCGTCGACGCCACTCGCGGGGACTGCCCGCGGACGTAGCGGTCCAGCACGCGGCTGGTCGGCCCGGGGGACAGGACTTTGCCGCCGGCGCGGACCGTGCGGATGGCCTCGGCGATACGCTCCGGCGGCGTGGTCTTGAGCAGGAATCCGCTTGCCCCGGCGGCGAGCCCGCCGTCGAGGAAGGAGTCGTCGTCGAAGGTGGTCAGCAGCAGGACCCTGGTGCCCCCGCCCAGGGCGAGGATGCGCGAGGTGGCGGCCACCCCGTCCAGCACGGGCATCTGGACGTCCATGAGGACGACGTCGACGGTGCGCGCATGGACGACGTCGACGGCCTCGGCGCCGTTCGTGACGCTGGCCACGACCTCGATGTCCGGGTTGGAGCCGAGTGCGGTCGTCAGGACCTCTCGGACGATGGGGTCGTCGTCAACGACGATGATGCGCGTCGTTCGCGGGCTCAATGCGTCTTGAATGCTCATATGGGGTCTCCTTCGTGGTCAGGGCGTGGATGGGACGGAGGCGTTCAGTGGGATGGTGACGTGGAGGATCCACTGGCGGTCGTCGGAGATGACGTCGGCGCCCCCGCCGTGGGCCTGGGCCCGCTCCCGGATTCCGAGCAGGCCCAGACCGGAGGACGTCGCAGGGGTGGCGCGCCGGTTCCCGGCCAGGGGGTTGATGACAAGCAGACCGACCTGCTCGTCGTCGACGTCGAGCTGAACGCTGCACCGGGCGCCGCGGGCGGCGTACTTGATCATATTGGCGACCGCCTCATCGAGGATGCGGGCCACGGTGGTGGCCAGGAAGGGGGCCAGGCTCGAGGTATCGCCCTCGCATGCGAGGGTGGGGCGCAGACCGGCCGCGCGCAGGTCGTGCTCGGCGCGCTCGAGCGCACCGGGCAGGTCCGCGCTGAGGGGGGCCGCGCCGGTCGCGACGGCGTTCTCCTCGCGCAGAACTCGGAGCATGGTGCGCAGGTCAGTGACGGACTGGTGACCCACGGCGACGATGTCCTCCAGAGCCGCGGCCACCTGGTCGGCGCGCTCCGGATCGCCCAACTGGGCCTTGGCCTGCTGGGCGCGCAGAACCATCTGGGTGTTGGCGCGGGCGAGAGTGTCGTGCAGCTCCCGGGCGATGAGGGCCCGCTGGGCGCGCAGAGCCTCCGTACGGGTGACGGCGGCGTCCTCGAGACGCCGATCCGCGGTCCGAAGCATCAATGCAATGCTCAACGAGACCAGGAGACCGACTCCATTAGTTATCAGATGCACTTGGACGGGTTGACTTCGAATTCCACAAATGGTCACACCGACTCCAATTGCCCCGACCATGGTCAGGGCCTGCGGGTGACGCCCGGAGCGAAGCATAATGCATATGGCCAACCACGTCGACACGACGGTGGCGCTGAACTCGTTGGTCGCGAGAGTATATACAGCCCCCATGGACAGCAGGGATGCCACGACGCAGGGCGATCTCTTGGAAAAAAGGAGGGTCCAAGGGGAGATAATACCGAGGATCGTGGAGACGTTGATTCCACTATGCTGAGCGTCTTCGATTCCGAAGAACAGGGTGATAACCGTCAAGGCGACCAGACCCCACTGACGTCCGCGCATCAAGGCAGAACGCCATGAGGCGGACAGCAGCGTCATCGGCGATGTTATAGGCAATGGCATCGGTCGGACCGTCCCGAGGTCTATCGGGCCACGGCGGGGGTCGCCGCAGCGTGACGCACACGATCGTAGCGGCACCGGACGTCCGACGAGAGGAACCGGCCGGGACCAGTCGGCGCCGCCCGTACTTCTGGAGGAGCCAGACCCGTCCTCATGGCTGAGTCGGACCGGCACCAAGGGATGTCCCGGCCCCGGCCCGGGGAGGGATCCCGGGAGCCGAGGACCCGAGTGGAATGGGGTCAGTGACTCCGGAACGGACCGCGCGGAGCGGCCGGGGCCACTGCACCGACACGGGGGCGCGCCGTCCCCGTCCACCGTCAAGGGGGAGAACATGAACACCGCCGCGCGCCGCTCCCCCGCCCGGGCGGCGCGCCCTCAACCGGATGCGGGCACGCAAGCCCCGTCCTCGCCCGCATCCCGCTCCGGCCCAGGGGACCCGCCATGACCGCCTCCATTCGTCTTCTCATCGCCGACGACGACCCCGTCGTCCGCGACACCCTGCCCGGACTCATCGTCTCCGCCGGCCCGGACATCGAGGTCGTGGCCGTTGTCACGAACGGCGCCGAGGCCGTCGACGTCGTCCATGCGCGCACCGTCGACGTCGTCCTCATGGACGTCCAGATGCCCGTGCTGGACGGGGTGGCCGCCACCTCGCGCATCCTCGCCCTGGGCGGGGGCACCAGGGTCCTGCTGCTGACCACCTTCGACGACGACGCGCTGCGCGAGGACGGGCTCGCCGCCGGGGCGAGCGGATTCCTGCTCAAGACCACGCCGCCGGAACGTATCGCCGAGGCCATCCGCACGGTCCGCGCCGGCGGCAAGGTCCTGTCCCCCGGCCCCGCGAACCGTCTCGGCCTCCGCGCCAACGGCCGGGGACCGGCCGCCGCGACCTCCGACCCGGACCTGACCGACCGCGAGCAGGAGGTTCTCCACCTGCTGTGCCGGGCCCGGACCAACCGCCAGATCGCCCGCAGGCTGGGCCTGACGCAGGCCGCGGTCAAGGCCGATATCGCGTCCATGGTGCGCAAAATGGGGGTGTCCAGCCGCTTGGACGTCGTCGTCGAGGCCCATCGCCGGGGCCTGGCCGACCGCTGAGGCCCGGGCCGCCCCGACCCGGCCTCCACCGGCCGCCGAACCCGCTACAGGTCGAGCCCGGCGGCGGCCTTGGCCCGCGCCAGCACGGCGTCGAGCATGTCCTCGGTCAGGCGGCCGGTGAAGGTGTTCTGCTGGCTGGGGTGGTAGGAGCCCAGGAGGAGGACGGCGCGCCCGTCGGGCCCGGTCAGCCGGGCCTCGGCGCCGTGGCCGAAGCGCGGCTTGGGGCGCGGCGCGCCCCACCCGGCCCCGCGCACGACGCGCAGCGCGGTGTCCCAGGCGACGCCCCCCAGGGCGAGCAGGACGCGCACCCCGTCCAGCAGATCCAGCTCGCGGGCGATCCACGGCAGGCAGGCGGCCCTCTCCGACGCCGTGGGCTTGTTGCCCGGCGGAGCGCAGCGCACGGCCGCCCCCATGCGCAGCCCGCTGAGCCCCTGCCCGTCCCCGGCGCAGCGCGAGTCGGGCAGGCGGGCCAGGCCCGCGCGGTGCAGGGCGGCCCACAGCCAGTCCCCGGAGCGGTCGCCGGTGAACATGCGGCCCGTGCGGTTGGCGCCGTTGGCGGCCGGTGCGAGTCCGACGACGTAGATGCGGGCGTCGATGGGCCCGACGGAGGGCACCGGGCGCCCCCAGTAGGGCTCGTTGGCGAAGGCGGCCCGGCGGCCGGTGGTGGCGACCTTCTCGCGCCAGGCCACCAGGCGCGGGCAGGCCCGGCACACCGAGACCCGGGCGTCCAGGGCAGACGGATCGGCCCGGGCGGCCAGGCGCGCCACCCCGGCGGCGCTGCGGGCCACCGGGGTGCTCGCGTCGGCCGGGTCCTCGGGCCAGCCGGTGCCGGGAGGGACCGGGGAGTCGAAGAGCCGACCGGTCAACGGATGCGGATCGCTCACGTTCCCATTGTGGCGCGCCCGGGCCAGCCTGGTACTCGCGCCGACGAGCGGGCCTTCCGCCGACGCCCCGGCGCCGGGCGGCCCTGCTGGGCCGCCCGGCGCCGGGGCGGGCCGAGTCCCGGGGGACCGGCGTCGATCCGCTAAGCCACCTGCTCGCGGAGCGTCGAAGAGGACGGGGTCCTCTCCACGCGTATGGTGCCGCGCTGGAGGCAGGTATCGACGAGTTCGATCCTCTCGGTCTCAAGTACGAAGACCCTCTTGTCCAACAGGTCGTGCACGCCGTTCGCGGCGGAGGAGAGTCTCCCGCTCATCCGGGCCGCGTAGGCGGTGATTGCCGCGAGCCTGCTCCCGCCCCGGGGGCGCGTCACGGGACCCGACAGGTGCACGGACACCGGTCTCCCCTGGGGCCGCCTGGGAACCACGAGCGCCGAACAGCGCGGATCGGCCTGCGCGTTGGCCACGTGCCTGGCCCCCTTGGAGGAGACGAAGACCAGGCGGTGATCGCCGAGCGGGGCGAAGAAGCAGGGCGTCAGCCTGGGCCCCTGCTCCTCGACGGTGCCCAGGACGCACATGTCGTCCTCGTCGAGGATCGTGGTCACTCGCTCCATAATCGTGCTCAGTTCCAGGGCCGAGTCGGTATTCCATTCCATGACGGCGCTTCCTTCCATCTGATTCCGTCCATTCAACGACGATCCGCTCAATTCTTCGCGGCCTCCCAGCGGAAGGTCTTCACCGCCAGGAGGACGACCACGATCGCCGATACAATGAGAATCGCGAAGTCCAGGAGCGTCCCGTGCTTCTGCTGACCTCCGCAGATCCAGAACAGCAGGTCCCCGAAGTAGGCCGTGGGGAGGAAGTTGAGGACCCGCTTGATCGAATCCGACAGGATCTCCTGGGGGATGGCCACCCCCGACAGGAACAGGAAGAACAGTCCGACGAATGTGGCGGCATTGGTGGCGGCCTGCCCCGAACCGATGAGCGAGCCGATGAGGTAGCCCAGGCCGAGGAACAGGACCGAGGACGGCAGGGCGACGAGGATCGCGCGCCACACGGCGGCGGGCTCGGCAATGTCCAGGACCACGCCCAGAACGGCGACCAGGGCGCTGAGCACGAGCGTGAGGAGCACCCGAATGGCCAGGTGGGTGACGATGAATTGCCCCCGTGACACCGGGGTGGTGCCCAGAATGCGCAGGGTGCCGTACTGCCGGTACTCGGCGATCGGGCCGGAGGTCAGGGTCATGCACGTCCCGGTGAGAAGCATGCACAGGGCGAGGGGGACCACCATGACGGAGAAGTCGGGTCCCGATCCCTCCATGGAGGAGCTGAGGATCTTGTTCATACCCAGGAACATTCCGGCCAAGAGGAAGGGGAAGATGAGGACGAAGTAGAAGTTCGTCCGATTGCGGGACATCTCCCGCCAGTGGGTGATAAGGAGGGGCCGGGCGCTGCGGCGCGCGCCGGTGGTCGTGGTGGTGCTCATGGTCAGTCTCCCGAGGATGTCGTAGTGGCGGTCAGTTCGGTGCCGGTGGCGGCCAGGTAGGCGTCGCCCAGCGTGGGCCGGCGGACGCCGAGGTCGTGGCATCCGGCGGTGCGGGACAGGAGGGCGAGCGCCTCATCGGTCCGCGCCGTGTTGAGGGTGGCGGAGCGGTCCGGGTTGACCGTGAGGTCCCCCAGGGACTTCAGTCGGGCGGCGTCGGCGTCGGGCAGGTCCCCAAACAGGCGGAAGACGACCACCGGTCCTCCGGTGAAGGAGGTGATCAGCTCCTCGGGGGTCCCGGAGCTGACGCACCGGCCGCGGTCCACGATGAAGACGAAGTCCGCCAGCGCGGTGGCCTCCTCCATGGAGTGCGTGGACAGGACGATCGTGGTGCCGTGGTCCCTCCAGCTGGACAGGACCGACCACAGCCGTTCCCGGGCCCGCGGGTCCAGGCCGGTGGAGGGCTCGTCGAGAATGAGCAGCTCGGGGTCGGAGACCATCGCCAGGGCGACGTTGAGGCGTTGGAGTGTGCCCCCCGAGAGCTTCGTCACCTGGCGCTTGACGAACTTCGTGAGTTCGAGGGAGTCGAGGATCTCGCCGGCGGGGCGGGGGTGGTCGTAGAAGGAGGACCACAGGTCCAGGAGCTCGCCGACGCGCAGGTACTCGAAGATCTTGGCCTCCTGCGGCTGAATGGCGACGCGGCGGCTGAGCTCGTCCCGTGCCGTGCGCGGGTCGAGGCCCAGGGTGCGCACGGTGCCCGAGTCGGGGGTGCGCAGGCCAACCGTCATCTCCAGGGAGGTGCTCTTCCCGGCGCCGTTGGGGCCGAGGAAGGCGTGGATCTTGTGCTGCTCGGCGGTGAGGGTCATGCCCGCGAGGGCGTCGATGGTCCCTCCGGGTGTGTCGTAGCGCTTGCGGACGTCCCGCAGCTCAAGAGCGGGGCTCTGGTCGGTCATGGTGGGTGTCTCCTTAGGTGGTGGGTGATGGTGCGCAGAGGTGTGCCGCCAGGCACTCCTCGAGCGGGTTGAGTCCAATCCTATTGATGTGCATATGTATGAGGTCGAGTGGGAATTCCGGGGCGGCCGAGGCCGCGCGCGCCGCCAGGACCCCGCTGGTGAGCAGCGCCAGTTCGGTCCAGTCGGCGGGGGGCCGGGCCTGGGCGCGGACGCGCTCATTGAGGGTGGGCGACCGGTGGCGGACCTTGTCCGGGTCGAACCCGCCGTAGCGGAGCCGGTCGGCCCACCGGTCTGCGATCCGCGCGGACAGGGAGCCCGGTTCGAAGTCGCTCTCGCGCTCCACGGCGCCGATGTAATCGATGGCGGCCATGAGCCGTTCCAGCGGGGACCAGGCCCACACCCGGTTGTCCGCGCACGCCTGGGAGCTCTTCTGGAAGAGGATCTCCGTGTCCTCCATGCCCTCGGGACCGCCGTACTTGGCGAGCTCGGGGGAGTAGAGGCAGACGCTCACGCCGCTGCGGCGCCCGGCCCGCTCGACCATGGGATCGTGGATGATCCGGGTCATGGTCCGACCGGACTCGCGCCGGGCGAGCTGCTCGAGGCGGGGCAGGTCGCGATACCAGTCGTCCACGTCCTCGGCGCGCCCCCGCAGTCTCACCCGCAGGTGGTGACCGGAGGAGTCCATGTAGCGCAGGAAGTGCCAGCGGTCCGCGCCGTGCAGGGAGGCCTTCCACTCGAGCACGGCGGGCAGCAGCGCGCCGACGTCGTCGCCCTGTCCGGAGTAGACCTTGACGTAGAGCCAGTCGCGTTCGTGCGGATTCATCGTGCCTCCTGTCGCGGCCAACGCAGCGAGACGGCGAGTTCGCTGACTCGGGGGCGCCCGGACGGGTCGTGGTGGGGGTGCTCCCCGGCGCCGGGGAGGGCCTCCGTGATCCTCACGACGCGCGTTGCCGGATCGAGCCAGTGCCCCAGCGAGGCCAGTGAGGTGCGGGAGGCCAGATCGACGAATTGGGGCTTGCGCCGATCGTTGGTGGTTCCGCCCCCGGCGGCGAGCTGCTGGACGAAGACCCGTGGGGGCAGGTGGTGGCGACGGCGCAACTCGTAGACGCGCCGAACCGACAGGCCGTCCCCGTCGCCGGCGGCATCGAGGAGGGTCGACGCACTCATCAGCCAGGACTCGCGGCTAGTGACCAGTCGCCGCCCCGCCATTCGCCTGGGCTCGTGCTCGATGGCGCCCTCCGCAAGGCGCTTGTATCCCGACATCAGTGCCGCGTAGGCCTCGGTGTGCGGGGGGAAGCGGACCCAGGGGTCGGCCAGGAGGGCCACCCAGCGCAGGTAGGTGTTGAGCAGGTGCTGCGGAGTCAGCCCCAGGTACGCCAGACCGACCGGCCCGTCGTCGTCCCACAGCTCCAGGGAGTCGGTGACGGGGTCGTGGATCAGGGTGAGGGACTCCAGGGGGACGCCGCGCGGCGACCTCGGTTCGCCGGGCAGCTGGAGCTCGGGCAGCACGCCCGTGCACACGGCCTGACCGGTGTTGCAGTCGGCCCAGGCGGTGAGCTCCAACACCGTGCGAGTGGGCCACAGAGCGTTGATCTCGGCCTCGAGATCCTGGCGGAAGGACTCCCCGAACAGGCGGTGGAACCGGGCCTGGTAGGCGCCGACGCCGCTGCCCGTGTTGTTGAGGACCACCAGGTGGTCGCAGCCGTTCAGACCCTCCCAGCTCGGGGCGAGAATCTGGAGCATGACGCCCAGGTGGCGCGGGGCGGCGGTGGCGCCGCAGGCCAGCGTCGAGCGGACCACGGCCTGTTCGACGTCGGACTGCTGGTTCCTGACGAAGGCCGCCGACAGCTCGCGGTCGCCGTCGTTGTCGACCGCGAGGGCCATGCAGAAGGACAGCGGGGAGTCGCACCGGCCGCCGACTCCGTAGCGGGCGACGAAGCGCTCGACCATGAGGTCGTAGGCGTAGGACCGGAAGACCCACGGGGACATGAGCTCCGAGAGGTCCTCGAGGTCCTCGCGGAAGCCTGGTGCCGACAGCACGTCCGGAACCGCCCACGGGGCCTCCCGGTCCTCGTAGAGCAGGCCCCCGGGCCGCTGGCCCAGCTCACCGCGGTCGAAGACCCGGGAGGAGAACTCCGCGAGCCGCCGCATGGCGCGCACGCGACCGGCGGCGTCGGTGCTCGCGCAGTCCCGTCCCGTCTGTCCGGCCCCGAGCATGTCGTCCGCGCCGACGCCGCCGATGCCCTCGGGGAACACCGAGCTCAGGACCTCCAGCGGGGCCTGTCCGCGCCTCCAGGGCACCCGCTCGCGCAGGAGTCCGGCCTCGACGTGCCGGCGCATCCGCCCGGTGGGGGTGCCCGGCGCGAACGAGTCGGGGTAGTCGGTCGGGGCCCACTCGGCCCCGGTGACGAACTCATCGCGGAAGATAATGCCGTCCTGGTGCACGTACTGGGCGAGCATGACGAGTCTGTCGTGCTCCTCGGCCGGGACGCTCCCCATCGGCGAGGACTCGAGGACGAGTCCGGGGTGGAGGGCGCCGTCGTGCGCCGCCCGGCGCAGCAGCCCGGAGGCCAGGTGCACGGCCACGGTGCGCGTGGAGCGCCCCCGCCCGTCGGCGCCGGCGATATTGACCGTGGTCAGGCCGGAGAACGGACTGGTCTTGAGGGCCGTGCGGGTGGCGTAGTTGTACAGACTGCGCACGAGGCGCTCGGAGGGGGCCCTGGAGGACCGGCGGGCCAGGAGGCGGGCGACGAGCTCGGGCGTGGCCAGCGCCAGGCTGGCCAGGTAGCCGGGGTCGGTCACCGTGCGGTCCAGGGCCCGGAGCATCTCGGCGTCGTCGGCCGCCAGGGCCTCGCGGAGCGCGGCGTCGAGGGCCTCGCGTCGGTCGAGCTGCTCGCTCCACTCCTCGAAGGCGGACAGGAGTCCGGACGGGGCCGTCGCGCGCAGGGCCCGCTCGGCCACGGCCCGTCCGGCGAAGACCTCGCGCTTGGCCTGGAGGACGAGGCGCCGGACCTTATTGTCCTCGATCCCGGGCACCAGCTCGAAGATGCGGTCGATCAGCGGCTGGGTGAGTGAGTCCAGGCGCTCATCGACGTCGTGGAGCCGGTCCAGGCAGTCGACGACCTCGGGCGAGGCGCCCGGCACGGCGTCCACGGGCAGTCCGCCGATCCGCGCGAATACGGTGGGGCCCACCACCGCCCGCGGGGTGGTCGCAGCGGCGCTCATGAGGGGACTCCCTGCACAGTCATCGCGATGGAGCGCCAGAGGCTCCACACCACGAACAGGACGACCCAGGTGGCGAAGAGGTAGGACAGGACTCCGTAGACCATGTAGGCGATACGCCTGGTGGCCGGAAGGCCGCAGAGGTAGCCCGGAAGTCGACGACGCCTGATGGTCGACACGAGCAGGGTCCGCGAGCGCCCTCGCAGGTCGATCTCCCCGGTCGCCGCCTCCAGGGCGCTGACGGTGTCCGACGGCGCGAGGGGGTTGAGGTTGGCGATGAGGAGGATGAGCTGGTAGCCCATAAGCGTCGCCGCCACCAGATGGGTCGTGCCGGTGGAGGCCGATGCGACAATGGTCGTGACCCCCATGATCCAGCCGTCGTTGACCATTCCGGCCAGGGCGATCGCCACCCGGGGGCCCCGGTCGCGGATGCGGTAGGCGTCGGTGCGGTCGACGTAGGCCACGGGCATGACCCAGAAGAGCATGGCGACTCCCAGGCCGCGCGCCGGCTGCCCGTGCACGCCGCACACGATTCCGTGCCACGACTCGTGCAGAAGGATGGCGGCCAGTTGGATGGGCAGGGCGATGAGCGCGGCGGTGGCGAGCTGGAGCGGCGTCGTACCGGCCGCCGGACGGGTTCCCGCCGTGATGATCCGGGCGAGTCCGGCGGCGTAGCCGACCAGGGCCACGAGGACGGCGGCGGTGAGTGGGCCGCGGCGGTACAGGGGCCGGACGATCCTGACGACGGGCGCCAGGACCCGGGCGAAGCCCCTGGCGATGATGAAGCGGGGCATCATCCGGTCCAGGCCGGTGCGGCGGCGCCTGCCGGGGGTTCCTCCGACGAGGAGCTGCCGGCCGGCCAGGCCCCGGGTGAGGGCGTCGACGTGGGTGGCCCGGACCACGACCGGCGTCACCTTCTGCGCATTCACTGCGGAGGCGATCTGCTCCGATGTGCGGTGCCCGTCGAAGAGGTCGATCATTGCCGAGGCGAGATGGCCCACGCGGTGGTAGGTGCCGTTGGCGGTGTCGTGGAGGAGGGTCAGCCCCTCCATGCCCACGATCTTCTCCACGCCATCGCGGAGCATGGGGGCGGGTGGTGATGTGGTAGTGGTGGTGGTCATGCGGGACTCCAAGGAGGTTCGGTTCGTGTGGCGG
>ERZ773050.1779-NODE-1779-length-11699-cov-3.240210_pt1 | contig 11699 bp, 9 predicted proteins | sample MGYA00580632_ERZ773050 | MGnify/ENA primary metagenome ERZ773050 (study PRJEB29015, sample SAMEA2738123) | human oral metagenome | biome: human oral; feature: human-associated habitat; material: saliva | place: China | collected 2166 ... | reverse complement strand
CCGACCTACGGTAGGTCGCCAAAAAAACCTACTGTAGGTCGTCGATGCGACCTACCGTGGGTCGTCAAGGCGACCCACAGTAGGTTTCCAAAGCGCCCCACGATAGCCCCCTCCTGAAAGACACCATACAGCCCCCCGTTCTCTGCACAGATACCCCCACTGTTTCCCAAGGAACATCCGACCTCCTCCGAGCCACGATTTTTCCCCCTTCGCCACCACGCCTCCAGACTAGGCGGATAGGTAGCTTATCGTATCTTTGCCCTTCGACTGGACAGAGACTCTGCTAACCAAATTACCTCAATACAGCTATGCGCAATTACCTCTATTTATTCTTGGTGCTTCTGCTTGGGGGCGGAAGTAGCTTGGCACAGACAGCCGTCACGACCGCTGGGGGACAAACCTTCCACCTGGGGGATAGTCTCACTATTGGCCTTCCTCACACGCCAGGGGAAAGATACCAATCGATGGGTTGGACTAGGGGCGATATGAAGATACCTGCCTTTGCCAAGGGTAAGCTGAAGAGGCACATCATCCGCCCGAAGAAGGATATGTTCGGAGATATCATCACCGAGCCAGACACGCTATACTTCTTGAGTCTCCCTCAGTACCCTAAGGATAGTCTCGTCGTTTACCTCGGTGAGGCTGTGCAGAAGGGGGAAATCGTGACTGCACCGGTAGAGCATACGCCTCTCTACCCTGAGGCCGTGGAACTTCTCCCCCAGGACTATGTCCCCGCACTCATCAAGGCGGGCTACACGACATACACGGACGTAGCGATCAAGGCATATGCTCAATCCTTGGGGAATGGTGAGTCATCGAATAGCGCTACGAACAATCCCTTCGAGTACCAGCGACAGCGGGCTACTCTTCTGGAGAAGCTAAAGGAAGCCGTGGAGAAGTTCGATCTAAACCAAGTCTACTATCTCCGAAGTCAATTTCACACCAACGTATATGACTTCACCCGATCAGGGTATCCGGCATACCATTCCATTGGATACATACCCAACCACGTCGGGATACCTGCCGAAGAGTCAATCACACTCTACCCTACCACGAAGAAGAGTGTCTATTTCGTCGGCGTCCCTGCAGATAGAGCAGAGACCTTCGAGAAGCGAGCTGGGTCGCTGGGTAGTCCTCTCCACGTCGTCTATGGGAAGACGTACATCCGACTGCTCCCAGCACAGGACTATGTAGAGGATGGTAGCCATCTATATAATGTGCAAGTAGACTACCTCGGGCTCGACCTCTACGAATATCCGCACTGCGCCTACTATCACCTAGGCTCGGGTAAGGCAGAGTGATCTCCCACCCTTCCCTAGTACAGATAGAAAGGCAGAGGCCTCAGCACGCAGCGTGTGCTGGGGCCTCTGCTTTCTTCTTCCCTTACCCATTTATCCCGCCTTCCCTAAGGGATGGGAAGGACTTATACGCTTGATATAAGAGTCTTGAGGCGTAGTGTTACTTTCTTTGTACCTTTGCGTAAAATGGTAAAATAGAGATACAGCATGAAGCTATACTTTGTCGGTATCGGTGGCATAGGCATGAGTGCGCTGGTACGCTACTTCCTCAGCAAAGGAGACGACGTAGCGGGCTATGACTTGACACCTTCGCCTCTGACCAAGGCACTCACCGAAGAGGGTGCACTGATCCACTACGAAGATGATCCCGAGCTCATCCCTGAGCCCTTCCGCAGTCCGGATACCTTGGTCGTCTTCACCCCTGCTGTACCTCGAGATCATCGGGAGCTGAACTTCTTCATCCATCAAGGTAATAGGGTGATCAAGCGAGCAGAGCTCCTGGGCGATCTGACCCGCCGTGAGCGTGGGCTCTGTGTCGCTGGTACCCATGGCAAGACCACGACCTCTACCCTGCTGGCTCACCTTCTGCGCTCGAGCCACGTAGACTGTCATGCCTTCCTCGGAGGGATCTCCAATAACTACCAGACCAACTGCCTCATCTCTGAGAAGAGTGACTATGCGGTGATCGAAGCGGATGAGTTCGATCGCTCCTTCCATCATCTCTCCCCGTACATCGCTGTCATCACCTCGGCAGATCCCGATCACCTCGACATATACCACACAGCCGAAGCCTACCGTGAGAGCTTCGAGCACTTCACCTCGCTCATCTCTTCGGAGGGTGCGCTGGTGATGAAGAAGGGTATCCCCGTGACTCCAAGGCTGAAGGACGGTACACGCCTCTTCACCTATACTACAGGTGACGAAGAAGCAGACTTCAGAGGTGATCATATAGAGATACGTGAAGGGCATCTCTTCTTCGACTGGCACTACCCCGCTCTAGACGGGCAGCCTGCCGGGACGCTCCACGTAGAGCTCGGTGTACCCCTACTCATCAATGTGGAGAACGCTGTAGCAGCGATGGCTGTGGCTTACCTCTGTGGTGCCCATCTCGACGAACTGAGTCAAGGTGTAGCCTCCTTCCGTGGAGTCTACCGACGCTTCGACCGTCTCATCGATGACCCTAGATGCGTGCTCATCGATGACTACGCACACCACCCCAATGAGCTTGACCCTAGTATTCGCTCCGTGCGTCAGCTCTATCCCGACCGCAAGATCCTCGGGATCTTCCAGCCCCATCTCTATAGCCGTACGCAGGACTTCTACAGGGAGTTCGCCCACAGCCTAGACCAGCTCGACGAAGTGATCTTGCTCGATATCTATCCAGCACGTGAACTGCCGATCCCTGGGGTCACCTCGCATCTGATCGCCGAGGCTATGGAGCATAAGGATGTCGTCGTCCTCCCTAAGGAAGGACTCCTACCCCACCTGCGCTCCCTCAGTTCGCTCCCTGAAGTCATCCTGATGGTAGGCGCAGGAGACATCGATCGTCTCGTGCCTCAAGTCGCCGAAGAGATCCGCCAGCGCCTATGAACAGAAAGATAGTCGTACGCAATATCCTCCTCTCGCTCCTAGCTCTCGTGATGCTCGGAGCTTTGGTCTATCTGGCACTGAGCACTCCGAAGGTCAAGGCCGGTGATCGGTGTCGTCGTGTAGCTATCGAGGTGAAGAGTGAGACCGGGGGCGATCCCCTCTTCCTCACGCCTGATCGTATCGCAGACGAACTAGCACGTCGGGGCATTCAGCTCCAGGGCAAGCGCCTGGACTCCATCGACCTTCGCCATATCGAGCGCACGCTGCTGAGCATCCCCATCTATAAGACAGCCGAAGCCTTCGTCGCCCCTTCTTCCTCCTCGGTACAAATACGCCTTACGGAGAAGTGCCCCCTGTATATCGTGCAGGAGCCTTCGGGTAAGAGCTACTACGTCACTCAGGGCAAGGGGACGATCAGCGTCAAGCCTTCCTTCGCAGCCTACCTACCCATCGTCTCGGGGGACGTAGACCTCCAGCAGGCTACGAGCTCCGTATATGACCTGATGCAGGTACTGCGTGAAGACCCCTACTTCGCTAACTACTTCGGGCAGGTCTACGTGGATCGTACCGACGGGATCGTACTCATACCCCGCATAGGCACGACACGGGTCATCATTGGCCGGAGTCCTAACTGGGCGGAGAAGCTCCGTAAGTGGCGTATCTTCGCCGAGAGCGTACTCCCCAAGCGGGGGATGAACGCCTTCTCCTATGTCAACCTCGACTATAGCAACCAAGTCATCGCCCGTGATCGCTACGCTCCCGTAGGAGAGCTCCTCGATGACGAGGGCGAAGCTATCCACCAGCCCCTTCCCACGCCTAGCCCTTCGCCAGCAGTAAGCACCGAAGCGAAGAAGACCCCTGCCCCAGCCCCCCAAGCAAAGGATAAAACTTCTTCTCCGGCTAAGGAGAAAGCCCCCAGCAAGGACAAGCCTAAAGAGCAGATAAGAGACAAGGCTAAGGACAAAAACAAAGCGAAGGCTGTAGAGCCAAAGAAAGACCCTAAGAAGGACGTCAAGAAAGAGGCAAAGAAGCCCCAAGCACCTAAGCCAGCCCCCGTCAAGAAGCCCAATAAACCCGAGCCAACCAAGAGCAAACCTAACCATCCACAAAAGAAATGAACGAACATAGGGATAGCATATATGCCGTCATCAACATAGGGAGCTCCTACCTCTCCGGGATGCTCGCTACCAAGTCACAGCAGGGCCGTGTGCTCCCGCTCGTGGCACATCGTATCCCCACCAACGGATGCGTACGTCAGGGCTCGATTCACAACATCGAAGAGGCTGCCCAGCGTATCGGTTCGCTCCTCGACTCCCTGAGCCTCTCGCTCCCCGAGGAGGCTAAGATCGAAGGCGTCTATGTAGGGCTAGAGTGCCGGTCGATGCGCTCGGAGCGCTATGATGCCTTCATCGATCTCGGACCCGAAGGATGCGTAGTGACGCCTGACCATCTAGAGACGCTCAAGGACCAAGTCAACGATGCCAGCTATCCGGGCATGACGATCCTCTCGGTGACCGATCCCCGCTACCGCTGTGATGGTAAGCGTGAGCCTAACCCCCGTGGCGTACGCTGTAGTCGTCTGGAGGCGCAGTACCTGCTCATCGTCGCCCGACAGAATATCATCGTCAACGTACGTGAGACGATCGAGGATCGCCTCCAGCTACGTCTCCTAGGTATCCTCCCCACGCCGATCGCCGAAGCCTCGGCTACGCTGACGATGGAGGAGATGGCTCTGGGCTGTGCCTACGTCAATATCGGTGGTGGGACGACCTCGGTAGCGATCTATCAGGAGCGCTTCCCTGTGGCCCTCTTCGTCCTCCCCTTGGGTGGGAACAATGTGACACGCGACCTCACCCAGCTCTCCATCCCCTTACTCGAGTCCGACGCCGAGCGTCTCAAGGTCGAGCGAGGATCGATGAATCTCTCCATCCCTCGCAATCAGGAGATCGAAGCTACCTCTGTGGATGGAGGATCGACCAAGCGCTTCTCCCAGCTCGAAGTCAATAGGTATGTCAGCGCCCGAGTACTGGAGATCCTGAGCAACGTGGTCAGTATCATCCGTGAGGCAGGTTGCGCAGAGAGTATCTCCAAGGGCTTTGTCTTCGCCGGTGGCGTGACCCGTACCGATCACTTCTACGAGACCCTGCGTCGTCTCTCCCCTGAGTACCGCCCAGCCTCTCTGAGGAGAGATATCTACGAGGATGGCTGTGACAGTGGTCTCGTCGAGGCCTTCATGACGGAGATTGCCCTAGCCTATCAGGCGAAGGAGCCAGGCGTCACCTTCGAGCTCCGCTCCCTCTCCTCACTGATGGACGAAGAGCCCAGCAAGCCCTTCGCCGAGCCCGCCAAGGTAGCCGAACCAGAGCCTACCCAGCAGAGCCCCAAGGAAGAGACCTATACCTACACGACCATCAGCCAACCTCAAGGTCTTGACGAAGACTACGAGGATGACTTCGACGAAGACGATGAGCCCCAGCCACGCAAGGCGAAGGAGCCTAAGAGCAAGGGCCCTTCGCTCCTGGATCGCCTGACCAAGGGCTTCAGCGACTTCTTCGGAGCAGAATCAGGTGATGACTATTAGTGCCTATACTCTACAGACGACAATGGATACAATCGAAAGAGGAAGTTTAGCCTTCCAGTATAGCGAGAGTGAGATCAAGCAGCTCATCAAGGTCGTGGGCGTAGGTGGCGGCGGTGGTAACGCCGTCAGCAAGATGTGCACCAGTGGCTCTGTCCCTGGGGTATCCTTCCTCCTGTGCAACACGGATGCCCAGGCGCTTCACCACAGCCCCGTAGAGGACAAGATCACCATCGGCCCGACCGTCACCAAAGGGTTAGGCGCAGGGGCTAAGCCCGAGCGTGCCCGAGAGGCTGCCCTCGAGAGTAAGGAAGCCATACGCGAGGCGCTTACTTCGGGGGAGACTCGTATGGTCTTCATCACCGCCGGTATGGGTGGGGGTACAGGTACGGGGGCTGCTCCCGTGATCGGCAAGATAGCGATGGAGGCGGGTCTCCTGACTATCGGGATCGTCACCATCCCTTTCCTCTTCGAGGGGACAGCGAAGATCCTCCAAGCCCTTGAGGGGGTGAAGCAGATGCGTGAGAGCGTCGATGCCCTCCTGGTGATCAACAACCAGCGTCTTATCGAGGTCTATAAGAACTTCACCGTCAGCGAAGCTTTCTCCAAGGCCGACGATACCCTGAGTAATGCTGCCCGGGGCATATCGGACCTGGTGAATATCACCGGTACCATCAACCTCGACTTTGCCGATGTCGATACCACCCTGCGCAACGGGGGTGTGGCCGTCATCAACACCGGCTACGCCGAAGGACCAGAGCGTATGACGCTAGCCATCCAAGAGGCTCTGAATTCGCCTCTGCTCAATAACAACAACATCAGCAAGGCACGCCAGCTCCTGATCAACGTCTACGAGAGCAGCGAAGCTCCGATGACTGTCTCCGAGCTCACGGAGCTACAGACCTTCACTGAGGACTTCTCTGACAAAGTCAAGACTATCTACGGTACTGCTCCCCGACAGGATCTGGGTAAAAAGATCGCCGTGACGATACTTGCCTCGGGCTTCGGCTTCGACGAGGACATCTTCATCCCCACCAGTGCTAAGCCCAAGGATCCGCTGACGAAGATCTCCGAGGAGAAGGAGCGGGACGAGCAGCAGAGACTCATCGAGCGTGTCTACGGACATGCAGCGACCAAGCGAAGCAAGGCCGAGCCTGTAGCCCTCATGATCGACGAGCTTGACGACGAGGAATTACTCATCATCATCGAGGAGACTCCCTCCTACCGCCGTGATCATCGAGTCTTCGAAAGTAAGCGCATGGAGAAGAGCTCCGACCGAGCTATCCGCATCGCTCATCAGGGGACGGGAAGTAGCCTGAGGGAGCGTCAGGAGCGTGGTCTTCGCTCGGCCTTTGAGCTACGTACGCCTCAGCCTGAGGAGTCGCAGCGCTATGCCACCCCTACGACCTTCTCCACGAGAGAAGAAGTGAAGCCTACCCCCTCTGTAGAGGCCTCCCCCACGACCAAAACCGAGGAAGAGGATGAGCCAGCAGACAACGTGATCCGCTTCTCTGGCTTCTGATCCCTCCCCCATCACTTCAGTACTAATCTATGATCATAGCTGTAGACTTCGATGGCACGATCGTACGCCATCGATACCCCAAGATAGGTGAAGAACTCCCCTTCGCCACCGAGACTCTTAGGATGCTCATACGCGAGGGACATCGACTGATTCTCTGGACGGTCCGTGAGGGCAAGCTCCTCGATGAAGCCATCGAGTGGTGCCGGGATCGGGGAGTAGAGTTCTACGCCATCAACCGTGATTTCCCCGAGGAAGATGCCACGGGAAGTGGCTTCTCTCGTAAGCTCAAGGCCGACCTCTTCATCGATGACCGTAGCTTCGGTGGTCTGCCCGACTGGGGCACGATCTATCACCGCATCCGCGCTGGGAAAGCGCTGGAGGGCGCTTGGCATCTCCTAGCCCTCGAAGAGGAAGAAGAGCGACCCGGCTTCTTCGCCCGCCTCTTCTCTAGGCGCTAGCCACGTGCTACAGACTACACCATACTCCTATCCCCCTACTATGCGTACTCGCTATTTACTCTGCCTGCTGAGCCTCCTCGGGCTCTTCAGTGCCTGCTCTTCGGGCTCAGGCTCGAAGCAACATCAGACACAACAGGCGCATCACGAGAACATCCAGACGGCAGACACCACCCTCGTGGGCAAGCGTCTGTATCTGGAGTTTGACTCGAATAGTTCGGTCGTCGAGTACCTCTCCTCCCGTCACCTCTTCTGGAGCAGTCGGGACTCGGTACACGGCTACAAGGAGGGTGAGGACAACTATCACGCCGTGCGTATAGGCCTGCATGTCTTCTTCGTCAACTGGGTCGAATCCGACGGTACGACCGTGAGTCAAGTACTGGATCTCAAGGAGCGCACCTGTCAGGCCTTCCTCACTTCGCACGTCTACTCAGGACGGGACGTCAACCGAGGCACCGTGACCCTCTCGGGCAAGATCACACGGATCGAGGACTCCAATCACCTCCTGCTCAACTAGCTCTGGCCCACCTTCGCTCCTTATGAAGCAGAAGGTGGGCTTTTCTTTTCTCTCTACTTCTCCCTCCCACCTATCCCATGTCTAGCATCTACCGTATCGACGAGCGAAGTATCACGGAGCATCTCCTTGAGCTCGCTCAGCGGGGCAATAAGCCCTTCACCGAGCGCCTCCACCCTGGTATCCCTGGGGTGCTAGGGGTAAGGCTCCCCGATCTACGAGCGCTAGCCAAGCACATCGTGCGAAGCGGTACCGCTCTGGCATATCTAGAGGAGGCAGAGCGGACAGAGCGCTCCCCCGAAGAGGACTTCATGGAGGCTCGTATCCTGCACGGCTTTGTCCTCGGGATGCTCCCCGTGGATGACTTCCCCGCCTATCTAGAGCATCTTCGACGCTGGGTGCAGGTGATCCACTCCTGGTCGGTCTGTGATTCCTTCTCCCTCCCGCAATCGAAGAAGCTCCTCAGGGAGCACGGGCAAGAGCTCTGGGACTTCTTCGTCCCCTACCTCCAGCACAGCGAGGAGTATCGGGTACGCTTTGGCGTGGTAGCCCTCATGCAGTACTTCATAGATGCCGAGCATATCGGCGAGCTCCTTCCCCTCTATTTAGCCGTGAAGCACGAAGGTTACTACGTGCAGATGGCGCTAGCGTGGGCTTTAGCGGAGTGCTACACCTTCTACCCCGAAGAGACTCACCCCTACCTCGCTAATCGGCGCTTCGCTCCTTGGGTACACAACAAGGCCATCCAGAAGATATGCGAATCCCACCGCATCGATCCCGACACCAAAGCCCTACTCAAGACCCTTCGGGTGAAGGCGGAGTAAGTTCACCATCTACTTCCTACCAAGGGGGATGCTTCGACAGCTGTCCGAGGTATCCCCCTTGTTCTTTCTCCTTCCCCAAGGCAAGTGAAATAAAGGCGAATATAGAAGCACCTCGGCGAAGCGCTTGGCCCTCCTTCTCACGCCTATTCCTTCTCCCCTACCCTTACCACTGCTACCTCCTGAGAGGCATAGCTCCTTTCCCTACAGAGGATCATGGGGAGCTACGAGCAGAGCGCTGGTAGCGATCTTTCGGGAGGATATACCTATACTTGCAAGTGAAAGCCGTTTGTAAGACGGACAGCTATGCACAGATATTCATGTCTAGCTAAACAGATTCATCCTATGAACCTATACAAGATCCTTGGAGCTCTTATCCTAGCTCTCTCCTTCGTATTCACCTCTTGCGATTGGGTAGCCAATGAGCCCACTATTGAGGGTGATCACTTCAAATACTTCGATAGCAGTGCTCAACGTAAATCCTTCCGTGTGGTGAATGCATCGGGAAAGCGATATAACCACAAAGTAAACTGGGACATCGTCGGTATCAAGCAACTACGGGTGTCTACCTTCTTAACGGAGAAGGTGGACACCCTCTCTAATGGCGATCTAAAGATCTCCTACGACTGGGTATCCTTCACCGTCAAGGAGAGGAAGTCCTTGATCGAAGTAGAAGTACAGAAGAATGAGACAGGACAGGATAGGTCGGTTCTCTTTGTAACTAGTAATAGCCGTACGCAAACTCACCGACCGGACATAGTCCTCAGGCAGAGGGCGAAGTAAGCCCCTTTCCCCCTTCTAACCTCATAGTAGCAATGACCTTGGCCTAGAGGAATCATTCCTCCTTTAGGAGTACTACTAGCGCCTCACAAGAGGTACTACTGCTGCCTCTCATGAGGCGCTAGTAGTACCTCTTGGCTTGTAGAAGTACTTCCCCCACAGAGCTCATGGGAGCGCTACACGGGCACTAGCGAAGCAAGTAGTGGATAATATGTACCTTTGTGGGCTGTGCGCCCTCCTCGGTCGCTACAGAGATCCATCAGTACAATCCAATAGCTAAATAGAATACAACGATCTGCTCATGGCACAGCAAGAAGACCTCTTCAAGAAGGTAATCGCCCACTGTAAGGAATATGGTTTCGTCTTCCCCTCCTCTGAGATCTACGACGGTCTGGGAGCCGTATATGACTACGGCCAGCTGGGAAGCGAACTCAAGAACAACATCAAGCGCTACTGGTGGGAGGCCATGACCCTCCTTGCTCCCAATGTCGTAGGGATCGACTCAGCTATCTTCATGCACCCCAAGATCTGGAAAGCCTCGGGTCATGTAGACGCTTTCAACGACCCCCTCATTGACAACAAGGATTCTAAGAAGCGCTATCGTGCAGATGTGCTCATCGAGGATCACCTAGCGAAGATCGAAGAGAAGATCAATAAGGAAGTAGCCAAGGCAGCGAAGAAGTTCGGTGAGAGCTTCGACGAGGGCCAGTTCCGCTCGACCAATGGCCGTGTCCTCGAGTACCAAGCTAAGTGGGATGAGATGCACGCTCGCTTCGCTGAGGCGATGAACGCTTCGGACCTGGAGGGCTTGCGCCAGATCATCCTCGACTGCGAGATCGTCTGCCCCATCAGTGGCACACGTAACTGGACGGAGGTACGTCAGTTCAACCTGATGTTTGCCACCGAGATGGGTTCCACGGCCGAAGGCTCTATGAAGGTCTACCTTCGCCCTGAGACCGCACAGGGGATCTTCGTTAACTTCCTCAACGTACAGAAAACGGGTCGTATGAAGGTACCCTTTGGGATCGCACAGATCGGGAAGGCCTTCCGCAACGAGATCGTCGCCCGTCAGTTCATCTTCCGCATGCGCGAGTTCGAGCAGATGGAGATGCAGTTCTTCGTCCGTCCTGGCGAAGAGCTCAAGTGGTTCGAGTACTGGAAGGAGCTACGCCTGCGCTGGCACAAGGCCCTCGGTCTCGGCGACAAGAAGTACCGCTACCACGACCACGAGAAGCTAGCTCACTACGCCAATGCTGCTACCGACATCGAATTTGAGATGCCCTTTGGCTTCAAGGAGGTGGAAGGCATCCACAGCCGTACGGACTTCGACCTGAAGCGTCACGAGGAGTTCAGTGGGAAGAAGATGCAGTACTTCGATCCCGAACTCGGTGAGAGCTACGTGCCCTATGTCGTAGAGACATCGATCGGGGTAGACCGTATGTTCCTCAGCCTCGTCTGTGGCTCCTTCGAGGAGGAAGCTCTGGAGGGAGGAGAGAAGCGCACGGTGCTTCGCCTGCCTGCTGCCCTTGCTCCTGTCAAGCTCGCCATCCTGCCTCTGGTGCGCAAGGACGGTCTTGATGACAAGGCTCGTGCTATCTACGACGAACTGAAGTTCGACTTCAACTGCCAGCTCGATGAGAAGGACTCCATCGGCAAGCGCTACCGCCGTCAGGATGCTATCGGTACGCCCTTCTGCGTGACGGTAGACCACCAGACGATGGAGGATGGTACCGTCACCCTGCGTCATCGTGACAGTATGGAGCAGGAGCGTGTAGCTATCGCAGAGCTCTCCCAGCGCCTCTACGAAGCGACCTCTATGAAGAGTCTCCTTCGCAAGATCTAACCCACACTTACCCCCACCCGCCTCTATGACTAGCAAGACTTTACAGAGCCTCCTCCTAGGGAGCCTCGCCCTCTCGTCCCTCGTTGGTCTCTCCAGCTGCAATAGCACCATCGACGTAGACCAAGAGCGACGCAGTGAGAACGAAAGAGCCTTCCGTAGCTTCGCCGATAGTGCCTACACAAAAGCTACTGTGCCCGGCATCGGAGGCAGTGGCTTCGTCTACCTCAAGGTAGAGAAGGAAGGTGACAAGAGCATCGGTGTAGACTATACCGACGCCGTACAGCTCTTCCGTGACACC
>ERZ773050.1772-NODE-1772-length-11741-cov-5.112357_pt1 | contig 11741 bp, 10 predicted proteins | sample MGYA00580632_ERZ773050 | MGnify/ENA primary metagenome ERZ773050 (study PRJEB29015, sample SAMEA2738123) | human oral metagenome | biome: human oral; feature: human-associated habitat; material: saliva | place: China | collected 2166 ... | reverse complement strand
ACACGGACCTGAACCGTGCGCGTCTACCAATTCCGCCACTCGCGCGAGAAGCGAGAGAGACGATAGCCGCCCAGCGCCCTCCGAGTCCAATTGGGAGCGCCGCACCGGCAGTGACACCAGTCACCCGGGCGCTCCACGGGGTGCGCCGCCCGCGAATGTCGACCGTCTTGCAACGCGCCCCACTCGGCTCGCACCGGATCAGCGGTTACGATGGGCGCGGAGAGAACCCGGTCTGTGCGGCCGGGCATGGTCCCCACACAGGGAGGTTGAGTCCATGGGTTTCCTGGACAAGCTCGAGAAGGGCGTAGGGAGCGTCACCAACCGTGCCGTGTCACGGCTAGGCGACGACATCGAGCCGATCGAGATCGCCTCCAAGATCCGCGAGACGATGGACAAGCGGGCGGCCTCGTTCGCGCGCGATCGCTCCGTGGTGCCCAACCACTTCCGCGTCCGGCTCCCCGCCACCGCCATCGAGCGCGTCCGCGCCTGGGGTGAGGAGGAGATGGCCCGCCAGCTCATCGACGTCGCCACCTCCCATGCCGCCGAGCAGGGCTACTCCTTCGTCGGGCCGGTCGAGGTCGTGTTCGCCTCCGACTCCACGCTCACGGCCTCGGCCATCGAGGTCGACTCCTCCACACGCCGCGGCGCCTCCACCCCGGTCGCCACGCCGTCGCCGGCCCAGCCGATCCTCGACATCGACGGCCAGCGCTACCTGCTCACCGGGCAGGTCACGGTCATCGGCCGCGGCAGCGAGGCGGACATCATCGTCGACGACTCCGGCGTCTCCCGCCGCCACCTGGAGATCCGCCTGACCCAGGGCCACGCCATCGCCACCGACCTCGGCTCGACCAACGGCACCTTCGTCGAGGGCCACCGGGTCGACGCCGCCACCCTCCTCGACGGCAACACGCTGACGATCGGCCGCACCCGGATCATGTTCTGGGACGGGTCGCAGAGCGCCAACCAGGCGCCGTCACCCGTAGGAGCGGCCACTTGAGCCAGCTGGCCTTCACTGCTCTACGGCTGGGTTTCATCGTCCTGCTGTGGCTCTTCGTCTATCTCGTCATCCGCGTTCTTCGGCGCGACATGGCCGATATCCCGATCGGGCGCCCCGGGCGCGCGCTCCCTTCCGCTCCCCGCGCGCAGCGGGGGCAGGGCCCGGTCGCCCCGCAGGCCGCTCCGGCGCCGCCCAGGCGCAACGACGCCCGCCGCCTCATCATCACCGAGGGGCCGCTCGCCGGCTCCACCGTTCCCCTGTCCCCCTCGTCGATCATCATCGGCCGATCGCCCTCATCGACCCTCGTGCTCGATGACTCCTACGCCTCCTCCCGCCACGCCCGCGTCTTCCCCAAGGACGGGTCCTGGTGGCTGGAGGACCTGGGCTCCACGAACGGCACCATGCTGGCCGGGCGCCCGGTGCACGGGGCCGTCGAGCTGCCGATCGGCGCTCCCGTGAAGATCGGTCAGACCACCTTGGAGCTGCGCCCATGACGATCTCCCTGCGCTACGCCGCCCGGAGCGATATCGGGCTCGTGAGGCAGTCCAACCAGGACTCCGCCTACGCGGGCCCCCACCTGTGCGTCCTGTGCGACGGCATGGGCGGCCCGGCTGGCGGCGACATCGCCTCCGCCGTCGCCATCGAGCACCTGGCGCCCCTCGACGCCGACTCCCACCAGGCCGGCGAGCTCCTGAGCCTCCTGCGCTCGGCCGTTCAGGACGCCCACGCCGAGCTCATCGAGCGCTCCGCCTCCGACCCCGAGCTCGCGGGCCTGGGCACCACCTGCGTCGGGCTCATGCGCTCCGGCAACAAGCTCGCCATGGTCCACGTCGGCGACTCGCGCGCCTACCTCCTGCGCGACGGCGAGTTCACCCAGGTGACCACCGACCACACCTTCGTCGAGTACCTCGTGGAGTCCGGCCGCCTCACCCGCGAGCAGGCGCGCCGCCACCCCCAGCGCTCCGTCCTCCTGCGCGTCCTGGGCGACGCCGAGGGCGACGTCCAGCTCGACGAGTCGATCCGCGAGGCGGTCCCTGGGGACCGCTGGCTCCTGTGCTCCGATGGCCTGTGCGGCCCGGTCACCGCCGAGACGATCGGCGAGGTCCTCACCTCGATCCCCGAGCCGGAGATGGCCGCCGACCAGCTCATCGACCTCGCCCTGCGCGCCGGCGGCCCAGACAACGTCTCCGTCGTCATCGTCGATATCGTCGACAACGACGAGTCCCCCCAGTCGGACACGCAGGTGGTCGGCTCGGCCGCCAACCGGCGGGCCCTGGCCGCCGCCGCCCGCGCCAAGAGCGCGGGGACCCCGGCGGACCCCGGGCCGGGCGACGACGGCGAGGAGGACGCGGGCGCCGAGAGCGCGGCGAGTCCCGCTACCGGCTCCGCCGATACCCCGGCCGCCAAGGCGGCCGCCCTCGTGGCGGGCCTCGATCCGGACACTGGCAAGGAGGCGAGCCGCTCCGAGCGCGAGCTCGTCGCCGAGGAGGCCGCCAAGCAGGCCGAGCGCGCCGAGACGCAGCGCCGCCGCGGCCGCCGCTCCCTCGTCGCCGCCCTCATCCTGCTCATCGCCCTGGCCGCCGCACTCGGCCTCGGGTACATGTGGACCCAGCGGCAGTACTACGTCACCACTGCCTCTGCGAACGGCGAGGAGCAGGTCGTCATCTACCAGGGGATCCCGCAGTCGGTGGGCCCCCTCCACCTCAGCCACGTCGTCGAGACCTACGACAACCCGCCGGTGGACACCCTCACCGCGGAGATGCGCTCCCGGCTCGCTGCCACGGTGGCCAAGGGCTCGATCGACGAGGCCCGCGCCTACGTCGCCCAGACGGTGACCGCCGCGACCATCCTCCCGCCGACCCCCACGCCGACTCCGAGCGGCACCGCCGCCCCCACCCCCAGCGCCACGCCAACCGCACTATCGACGCCAGCCGCGACCGCTCAGGGGTGATCACGTGCGCTTCCGATCCCGAGGGTCCCAGAGCCAGCCGATGAGCGCCTCCCCCGCCAGCCCCCTGGGCGCGCACCGCACCACGGGGCGCTGGGCGGAGGCCGTGCTCATCGTCGTCGCCGTCGTCATCGGCCTGAGCGGCTTCGTCCTCACCGCTCTCAACCGCACCGGCACCTCTCCGGCCCAGGCCGTCCAGCTCGGCGGCGCGCTCGTGCTCATCGGCATCGTCGTGCACCTGTGGGTGCGTTGGAAGGCCCCCTGGGCGGACCCCATCATCCTGCCCACGGCGATCGCCCTCAACGGCATCGGCCTGGCGATGATCTCCCGCCTCGACATGTCCTACAAGATCCTGGAGGCCTGGCAGTACTACGTCGGACCGCGCCAGGCCATGTGGACGGGCATCGGGATCGCCCTGTTCTGCGCGGTGCTCATGATTCCCGACTACCGCGTCCTGCGGCGGTGGGACTGGTCGGCGATGGTCGCGGGTCTCATCTTCCTCATCCTGCCGTTCATCCCGTTCCTGGGCGTGGAGATCAACGGCGCGAGGATCTGGATCCGGCTCGGCCCCATGTCCTTCCAGCCGGCCGAGCTCACCAAGGTGCTCCTGGCTGTCTTCTTCGCCTCCTTCCTCGTGGCCAACCGGGACAACCTCGCCCTGGCCGGGCGCCGGGTCATGGGGATCAACCTGCCCCGTGCCCGCCACCTCGTGCCGCTGCTCATCGTGTGGGGCGTGAGCATCATGGTGCTCGTCGCCCAGCGCGACCTGGGCACCTCCCTGCTCCTCTTCGGCCTGTTCGTCGTCACCCTGTACGTGGCCACGGACCGCCCCTCCTGGCTGCTCATCGGCGCTGGCCTGTTCGTTCCCGCGGCCTGGTTCGCCGCCACGCACGTCTCCCACGTGCAGGCCCGCATCGACAACTGGCTGCACGCCATGGACCGGGACGTCTACGAGACCTCCTCGCGCCAGCTGCCCGACGCCCTGTTCGGGATGGCCTCGGGCGGCCTGACCGGCTCGGGCTGGGGCAAGGGCTACCCCACGCTCGTGCCCTTCGCGAACTCTGACTTCATCGTCTCCTCCATCGGCGAGGAGCTGGGACTGACCGGCATCCTGGCGATCCTCGTGCTGTACATCGTGCTCGTCGAGCGAGGCCTGCGCACCGCCATGAGCCTGCGCGACGGCTTCGGCAAGCTCCTGGCCACCGGCCTGTCCTTCACGATCGCGCTGCAGGTCTTCGTCGTCGTCGGCGGCGTCACCCGCCTCATCCCGCTGACGGGGCTGACGATGCCGTTCCTCGCCTACGGTGGATCGTCCTTGGTGGCGAACTGGGTCATCCTCGCGCTCCTCGTGCGCCTGTCCGATGCCGCGCGCCGCCCGCCGTCGACGGCGCCGCGCATCATCGACACCGCCGAGCTGCCCGCGGGCCTGCGCAAGCTCGTCCTCGACCCCGACTTCGACTTCGATGAGATGCACGGCGCGGACGGCCCGGCCGGCACGCCCTCGGGCACAGGGCGCTCCTTCGACGAGGACCCGGACATCACCATCGACACGCCGCCCGACGGCGTCGACAAGCAGCAGGGCAGCGCCCCGACCGGCACCGCCCCCCAGCCAGCGCCGCGAGTGGAGGGAGCCCAGCCATGAACCGTCAGATCCACCAGGTGGCCGTGCTCGTCACCATGATGTTCCTCGCGCTGGCCATCTCCGTCACCAGCGTGCAGGGCTTCGCGCGCCCCGCCGTGTGGGAGGCCGAGTCCTCCGAGGGGAGCCTGACCACCGACTGGCGCAACCAGCGCGCGGCCTTCGCCGCCTTCGGCGCGCACCGCGGCCAGATCCTCGTGGCGGGCTCGCCCGTGGCCTCCTCGCAGGCCTCCGACGATGTCTACTCCTACCAGCGCGTCTACTCCTCGGGCCCCCTCTACGCGCAGGTGACCGGCTACTCATCGCCGATGCGCTCCGAGCTGACCGGCATGGAGAAGTCCGAGAACGGGGTGCTCAACGGGGACGATCCCTCGCTGTTCTCCTCGCGTGTCAAGGCCCTCATCACCGGCGCCTCCCAGGAGGGGGGCTCGGTGGACCTGACCATCAACGCCCAGGCGCAGCAGGCCGCCTCGAACGCGCTGGGCGGGCGGCGCGGCGCCGTCGTCGCCCTCGACCCGTCCACCGGGGCGGTCCTCGCGCTCGTCTCCTCCCCGTCCTTCGACCCCAACACCCTGGCCTCCCACGACGCCAACACCGTCTCCGCCGCCTGGGACCAGTACTCCGCCGATCCCGGCCAGCCCCTGGTCAACCGGGCGACCGGCGGCGACCTCTACCCGCCGGGCTCGACCTTCAAGATCCTCACCACCTCGGCTGCCCTGCGCGCGGGCAAGGTGAACACCTCCACCTCCCTCGACGCCCCTGACAGCATCACGCTGCCCGGCACGAACCACTCGCTGTTCAACTACCGCGGCGAGTCCTGCGGCAACGGCACTGCCACCCTGTCCACGGCCTTCGCCCAGTCCTGCAACACGCCCTTCGCCCAGCTCGCGATGGACGTGGGTGACGACGCCCTGGCCAAGGAGGCCGAGGCCTGGGGCTTCGGCACGAAGGACGACTTCTCCCTGCCGGTGACCGCCTCCACCTACCCGGCCAACTCCTCGGCCGCGGAGACCGCCATGGCGGGGATCGGCCAGCAGTCGGTGCGCGCCACCCCCCTCCAGATGGCCCAGGTGGCCGCCACGGTCGCCAACGACGGCAAGCAGATGAAGCCGTACCTCGTGGCGCGCACCCTCGACGCCGATCTATCCGTCGTGTCCACGACGAGTCCCGAGGTCGCCCGCACCCCGATCGACGCCAAGACCGCTGAGACCCTCACAGGCCTCATGCAGGAGGCCGTCTCCTCCGGCACCGGCACCACCGCGCAGGTCGCCGGCGTGCAGGTGGCCGGCAAGACCGGCACCGCGGAGACGGGCTCCGACGAGGGAGGCCCGGTCACGTGGTTCGTGGGCTTCGCCGGCACGGACATCAACAAGCCCTCCATCGCCCTGGCCGTGGTGATCGACGGCGGCCAGCAGACCTCGCCCACCGCCACCGGTGGCTCGGAGGCGGGGCCGATCGCGGCCGCCGTCATCGACGCGGCGGTGAACCAGTGATCCCACAGGTGGGCCTCGAGCTCCAGGGCCGCTACCAGCTCCTGGAGCGCATCGCCCTGGGCGGCATGGGGGAGGTCTGGCGCGCCACCGACCTCAACTCCGGCCGTATCGTCGCCGCCAAGATCCTGCGCCCCGAGCTCACCGGGGATGAGATCTTCCTGTCCCGCCTGAGGGCGGAGGCCGCCAACTCCCGGGGGCTGCGCCACCCGAACCTCGCCGTCGTCCTCGACTCCGGGGAGCGCAAGGGCTCGGGCTGGATCATCATGGAGCTCGTGCAGGGCCGCGCCCTGTCCGACATCCTGGAGGAGAAGGGCACGATGGCGCCCGCGGAGATCCTGCCGATCCTCGCGCAGGTGGCCCGCGCCCTCCAGGTGGTCCACGACTCCGGCGTCGTCCACCGCGACGTCAAGCCCTCGAACATCCTCATCAACCGGGAGGGCCTGGCCAAGCTCACCGACTTCGGCATCTCCACCGGACCCCACCAGCGGCCGATGACCGCCACCGGCATGGTCATGGGAACCGCCCAGTACCTGGCGCCCGAGCAGGCGATGGGCAACGCCGCCCAGCCCTCCGGCGATCTCTACGCCCTGGGGATCATCGCCTACGAGGCCCTCGTGGGCCGCCGTCCCTTCACCGGCTCCACCCAGGTCGATATCGCCTTCGCGCATGTCAACGAGGCCGTCCCGGCGATGCCCAAGAGCGTTCCCCCCGAGGTCCGCCAGGTCGTCATGGAGCTCCTGGCCAAGAAGCCCGCCGATCGGCCCGCCTCGGCCCGCGAGCTCGCCCGGCGCCTCGACCGGATCGTCATCCACCTGCCGGAGGAGCACTGGGATCCCGAGGAGAGCCTCGCCTGGGCGTCCACGGGCCGCACCCAGGACCAGGCCCCCACCGCCACGGCGAGTAGCGCGATCGCCGCGGGAAGCGGCACCGGGAAGGACACTGCCGGGGTCGGGCAGGACTCCCAGGCCTCCACCTCCTCCCAGGCCAGCGCCGACGGCGATCAGGCGGGTGCCGCGCAGGCCTCCTCCAAGGCCGCGAAGGCGGCCGAGCGCCCGCGCGCCTCGGCGAGCGCCGCGCAGTGGGCAGCGGCGATCGTCCAGAGCGCGCCGGAGCGGTGGCCCGAGCGCCGGCCCGAGATCCACTCCGCCCGCCGGGCCGCGCACGGCGCGCGCACGAGGGCCCTGCCGGTGTCCCACCATCCCCGCGACGCCCGGCGGCCCCGCCGCAGTTCGGGGCGCGGGCGCCTCGGCCTGCCGCTCCTGACCAGCCTGCCCGTCTCGACCCTGCTCATGCTCGCCGGCGCAGTGCTCATCCTCATTGCCGCCGTCGTCGCCGTCATGAGTACCCTAGCCTCAGCGCATCCGGGCACGACGGGCGCCACCCCTCAACCACCCACTACTGCCGGAGCCCTGAGCAAGGCAGGCTCAGCGCCGATCGTGCAGGCCTCCGGCTTCCCCGCCCCAGTGCCCGTCACCTCAGTCAAGGAGGCATCGTGACCGACACGTTCCCCCCGATCCTCGCCGGACGCTACGAGATCCGTGACCTCATCGGCCGTGGCGGCATGGCGGAGGTGCACCTCGGCTACGACCGGCGCCTCAACCGCGTCATCGCGATCAAGCTCCTGCGCTCGGACCTGGCCAGCGACTCCACGTTCCAGACCCGCTTCCAACGCGAGGCCCAGTCGGCCGCCGCGCTCAACCACCCCTCGATCGTCGCCGTCTACGACTCCGGCGAGGAGGCCCTCGTCCAGCCCGACGGGTCCAGCCGCTCCGTCCCCTACATCGTCATGGAGTACGTGGAGGGGCACACCGTCCGCGAGCTCCTGGGCGACGGCGAGGCCGTGCCGATCCCCGAGGCCGTCGAGATCGTCACGGGCGTGCTCGACGCGCTGGAGTACTCCCACCGCGCCGGCATCGTCCACCGGGACATCAAGCCCGGGAACATCATGATCACCTCCACCGGCGCCGTGAAGGTCATGGACTTCGGCATCGCCCGGGCCATCGAGGACTCGGCGGCCACCGTGACCCAGCAGCACGCCGTCGTGGGGACCGCCCAGTACCTGTCCCCGGAGCAGGCCCGCGGGGAGGTCGTCGACACCCGCTCGGACCTCTACTCCACCGGCTGCCTCCTCTACGAGCTCCTCACCGGGCAGCCACCGTTCACGGGCGACTCGGCCGTGGCCATCGCCTACCAGCACGTGCGGGAGATCCCCAAGCCGCCGTCGTCGATCGCCGCCGATATCCCCGAGCCGATCGACCGCGTGGTCCTCAAGGCGCTGGCCAAGCGCCGTGACGACCGCTACGAGGACGCGGCCCACATGCGCACCGATCTCCTCGCCGCGCAGCGGGGCAGCGCCGTCGCCGCCCCGGCCGCCTCCGCCTGGGCCGCCGCGCCGACGACGGCGCTCCCGCAGCAGACCGACGCCTTCAGCCCCTCTCGCGCCGAGACCCCGGCGCCGCCGCCGCCCGCCGCGCAGCAGCCCCTGGTCATGCCGACCGAGAAGAACGACGAGCACGAGTCGAAGAGCCGCCTCGGCCTGTGGCTGCTCATCGCGGCGCTCATCATCGCTGTCGTGCTCGGCGCGTGGGCGATCAGCAGCGGTGTCCTGGGCGGCGCCGATCCCAAGCCGACCGCATCGCCGACACCGACGAGCGTCGCCGTCCCGGATGTCACGGGCAAGTCCGAGCAGGAGGCCAAGGCCGCGATCGAGTCCGCAGGCCTCGTCTACGCCAAGGGTGACGACGTCGCCTCCGACACGATCCCCTCGGGCCGCGCGGTCTCGACCGACCCCGCCGTGGGAACGGGCGCTGCGCCGGGATCCACGGTGACGGTCCAGTACTCGCTGGGCACGGCCATGGTGGACGTCCCCGACGTCTCCGGGAAGACCCAGGAGGAGGCGCGCGAGGCCCTGGAGAAGGCGGGCCTCAAGGTCGGCACCTCGACGTCTGAGGACTCCTCGGATGTCGCCAAGGACAAGGTCATCCGCACCGATCCGGTGGCGCAGACCTCCGTCCAGCGCGGCACCACCGTCTCGCTCGTGCTGTCCACCGGCCGGGTCACCGTCCCCGACGTCAAGGGCATGACGCTGGAGCAGGCGCAGTCGGCCCTCCAGGACGCGGGCCTGACCTACAACGTCAACAGCCCGACGACGGAGAAGACCTCTGACCAGGCCAAGAAGGACTCCAGCGAGGTCACGGGGACCTCGCCCGCCCCGGGCAGCTCGGTGGAGGCCGGTTCCCAGGTCACCATCGACTACAAGAAGTTCGACTACCAGGCCGCCCCCACCGCGACCGCGACCCCGGGCGGCAAGTCGACTCAGTCGCCCGCGCCCTCACAGCAGCCGCGCAACGGAGGCGAGAACGGCGGCGACGGCGCCCACTGACCCCGCGCCCCCGCTCTCTCTTCTCACCGAGACCGGTCGAAAATAGAAACGAAACCGGTTCGCCGTCCACAAGGACGACGGCGTGAGGCCGCCATGAGGCGCGCCTGTGGAAACAGGCCCGGTTTCGATGCTGATTGTGATGTGTCAGGACAGCTGAGACAGGTTTGCCGATCTACATCTGAGACAGTGCCGTGGTGGTGCGGGGGCGGTTGATGGAGTAACCGGGCCTGTCGGGGCTGGGCCGGGGCCGGTCCGGGGCGGTGGGCGCGCCGGTGGCCCACAGACGCCGTCTCGGCCCCGAGAAACGGTCTCGGCCCGCTCTTGCGCCCTCATCCTCGCAGTTCGAGGGCGCAGCGCCGGGCCGAGACGGCTTGTGCCGGGCCAGGGCGCAAGGGCGAGACGGCGACGGCGCGGCCGCGGCGTCCCGGGTGCGCCTTCGCCGTGTGGTGGCCGCAGGTCGGGTGCCTCCAGCACCAGTGGTTGCGGTAAGCACCTTCGGCTGCGTTCTCACCGCACCCGAAGGTGCCAGGCGCAACCCACAGTGCTAGACGCAACCGGCGGTGCAGAACGTCGCCGGCAGTGGAGGATCCAGGCGGCGGCGCGGGCGGCGCCGGACGCCGCCGCCCCAGCCCCCGACCAGACCGCTCCAGGACATCTGAGACACAATCGGTGTCTCAGATGTCCTGACACATCACAGTCTCGCTCCTGATATCGACCGGTCTCGGTCAGACGGTGGCCTCGCCGGAGAGGTGGAAGGTCTCGTTGGCCCAGGGGAAGACGAACTCGAAGAGTCCGAGGACCACGAGGACGGCGAGGATAAGCGCCTCGATGAGGCGCAGCCACACAGGTCCGGGCAGGTGCCGCCAGATCCATCCGTACATCAGTTGACCTCCGGGTCGTTGAGGACCGAGGCCGGGCGGCCCTCGGATCGGGGCATCCAGTAGGAGAACTTAGCGTAGGTGATCCACCGGTGGTCGTTGCCCCACTCGCCCACCGTCAGCGAGTGGCAGGTGGTCAGGGTGAGCATGCGGTCGGTGGCCGCGACCTCCGGGTGGTGCGGCACGGGCGCGATGACGTCGACGGCGCTCGGGTCCACGATCTCGTGCTCAGTGACCGTGTAGACGTACCAGGTGTCCTTGGTGGCCACGACCACCTCGTCCCCGCCCTCGAGCAGGTCGATGCGCCGGAAGGAGTTGCCGGAGGTGCGCCGGTGCCCGGCCATCGCGAAGTTCCCGACGTCGCCCACCTGCTGAGTGGACGGGTAGTGGCCGGCGACGGCGGAGTCGAGGATGTCCGCTGACGTGCCCTCCAGGATCGGCATGTTGTTGTTCGTCTTGCCGTACCACTTGGGCACGATGAGCATGCCGATGGTCTCCCCGTTGCCGACGGCGTCGGGCACCGGGGGGTTGTCGTAGTGCTTGATGCCCTCGGTCTTGGGGGAGTCGACCTGCTGGCTCTGGAAGGCGTCGCGCGTGGCGGCGGCCTCCTCCTGGGCGTCCAGGCTGGTCCACCACAACTGCCAGGTGAGGAAGAGGGCGATGACGAGACCCACGGTGATGAGGATCTCGCCGACACCGGTGATCATGATGTCGAGCGCCGAGCGCTTCTTGCGCCCGGCCGCGCCGCCATGCCTCATGCTGGTCATCCGCACTCCGTCTTCTGCAGGACTTTCCTCAGGGATGTGGCGGGACTGATAGCCTGCCCTCCGCTCAACCGCCAGTCTAGGACGTCGTCCCTGCTTGTAGGGGCAGGCGTGATCACACTCCCATCTCTCGCCTCGCGCCACCCATGCCCTAGGCTAAGAGCGTTTCTGTGCCCGCACACGAGCCCTTCCCCAGGCTCGCCATGCTAGGAGGAGGCCCGCGTGGCCCTGCTGAACAAGCTCAAGAAGTCTGATGATGAGGCGAAGCGCAGCGCCAAGCGCTCGGGCAACCCGGCCAAGGCGAAGGCGGCCGAGGAGGAGTCGCGCGCTGCGGCCAACCGTGTCTCCCGCGTTCCCCAGAAGGTCGGGCGCACCGGAAGTCCCGGCTGGTACGCCCCGGCGATGGTCGCGCTCATGGTCATCGGGCTCCTGTGGGTCGTGGTGACCTACCTGTTCAAGGGGATGTACCCGCTGCCGTACTTCCTGGACCACCACGCCGCGGACTGGCTGTCCAACGGGAATCTCTACGTCGGCTTCATCATCATGATGGTCGGCTTCCTCGGCCTGCTGCGCTGGAAGTAGGCCCCCGCGCCCCTGCCGTGCTCGACGCCCGGCCAGCGCTCACACCACGATCGACGAC
>ERZ773050.1768-NODE-1768-length-11752-cov-3.223391_pt1 | contig 11752 bp, 9 predicted proteins | sample MGYA00580632_ERZ773050 | MGnify/ENA primary metagenome ERZ773050 (study PRJEB29015, sample SAMEA2738123) | human oral metagenome | biome: human oral; feature: human-associated habitat; material: saliva | place: China | collected 2166 ... | reverse complement strand
CCGTCTGGATGAACTCATGGTCATGGCTGGTGAAGAGGATATTGCCCTTGAAGGCCTTGAGCGTGTTGTTGAAGGCCTGGATGGACTCGAGGTCGAGATGGTTGGTAGGGCTGTCAAGGACGAGCGTGTTGGCGTTCTTGAGCATCATGCGCGAGATCATACAGCGCATCTTCTCGCCCCCAGAGAGGACAGAGGCGCTCTTGAGGATCTCTTCGCCGGAGAAGAGCATACGCCCGAGGAAGCCCTTGAGGTAAACCTCATTGGTGTCGGCGGCAAACTGTGAGAGCCACTCCACTAGGTTCATGTCCGTGTCGAAGAAGGCAGAGTTGTCCAGCGGCAGGTAGGCCATCGTGATCGTCTGTCCCCACTCGTAGCTGCCTTCGCTGGCCTTCTCCTCGTCGTTGATGATCTGGAAGAGCGCCGTCATAGCACGTGGGTCTCGGCTGATGAAGACGATCTTGTCGTCCTTCTCTACGTTGAAGTTGAGGTCGCGGAAGAGGAGCGTGCCGTCGTCGGCGTAGGCCGTCAGACCCTTGACCTCAAGGATCTTGTTGCCTGGCTCACGGTCGGGGGTGAAGATGATCCCTGGGTAGCGGCGGCTGCTGGCCTTGATCTCCTCGACGTTCAGCTTCTCCAGCATCTTCTTGCGGCTGGTGGTCTGCTTGCTCTTGGCCACATTGGCGCTGAAGCGACGGATGAATTCCTCCAGCTCCTTGCGCTTCTCCTCTGCCTTCTTGTTCTGCTGCTGCTGCTGGCGCAGGGCGAGCTGGCTGGATTCGTACCAGAAGCTATAGTTACCAGCGAACTGCTGTACGCGGCCGAAGTCGATATCCACCGTGTGCGTGCAGACCGAGTCGAGGAAGTGACGGTCGTGGCTGACCACCAGCACCGTCTGCTCGTACTCTGAGAGGTAGTGCTCCAGCCAAGCCACGGTCTCGAGGTCGAGGTCATTGGTCGGCTCGTCGAGCAGGAGGTTGTCGGGCTTGCCGTAGAGGGCACGTGCCAGCAGCACGCGTACCTTCTCCTTACCGCTGAGCTCCTTCATCAGCTTGTAGTGGAGGTCCTCCTTGATGCCGAGGCCGCTCAGGAGCATGGCGGCATCACTCTCGGCATTCCAGCCCTCCATCTCGGCGAACTTGTCCTCGAGCTCGGCCACGCGGTTGCCGTCCTCGTCGTTGAAGTCAGGCTTGGCATAGAGGGCGTTCTTCTCCTCCATGATGGCCCAGAGGACACTGTGCCCCATCAGCACCGTATCCATGACGGTGTACTCGTCGAAGGCATAGTGGTCCTGGCTCAGTACCGAGAGGCGCTCGCCAGGGCCGAGGGTGACGCTCCCACGCGTAGGATCGAGGGCGCCGCTGATGGTGCGTAGTAGGGTAGACTTACCAGCACCGTTAGCCCCGATGATGCCGTAGCAGTTGCCGGGGGTGAACTTGAGGTTGACGTCCTGGAAGAGGATGCGCTTCCCGAACTGCACAGAGAGATCGCTGACTGTGATCATAAGCTATAGGTAATAGGGGTGTCGAGTGAATGCTCGCCGCTGCGAGGGCTAGCGAGTGGACAAGACGAAGGTCTCTCTACAGAGCGTAGACCCTGTGGAGAGACCTTCGATGGGAGGGGCGTGGCCTTAGGCCTTGGCTCCGTTCACCAGAGCATTGAACTCCTCGGGAGTTACCGTCTTCTCCTCGACGCTGATCACGGACTTGGCGATCTCAGCGAGCTTGGAGTCGGCGACGCGGTCGATGAGGTTCTCCTTCGTGCGCTCGTCCTGCAGCATGTTCTTGGCGTAGCTAGCCAGCAGGTCATCGGGCACAGAGGTCATACCGTACATGGCGAACTGGTTCTTGGCCACGATCAGAGCCAGCTTCTCGAGGTCGGCATCCTCGATCTTGACGTTGTGCGCCTTCAGTAGGTCACCCTTGATGCGGTCGAAGGTGATGTCCTTCAGCACCTGGGGCATGTCGCGGTCGATGTCCTCTTCCTTAGCCTCCTTATTGTTGGCCAGGAAGATGCGCTTCAGCAGGGCCTCGTCGTACTTGACGTCACCAGCCTTGGCCAGCAGCAGCTCACGCAGGTCGCGGGCGAACTTGAAGTCGCTCTCGGTAGCGAACTGCTCGCCGAAGCTCTCACGGATGTTCTGGCGCAGTGCCTCCTCCGTGCGGATCTCGCTCTCCTGACCGAAGGCCTCGACGAAGAAGGCTTCGTTCATCTCAGCGGGCTGACGGCGGGAGATCTTGTTGATCTCGTAGCTGAATTCGACGCCCTCGAGTGCGGGCACGTCCTCACGCTTGATGTCGAGCAGCGAGGTGAGCTCTGCGGGCTGGCCATCATAGAGGCTGTAGGGGACGAGCGTCAGGACGTCACCGAGCTTAGCGCCGATGAGCTTAGCCTTCTGCTCTTCGTTGCGTGCGAAGCGGGGAAGGATGAGGGCCTTCTCAGCGACGATACCGCCTTCCTTGGGCGCACCGCCTGCGAGCTCGACCATACGGCCGTAGACGACATCGTTGTCAGCGACCTCCTCGGCGTCGATCTGTGTGCCGGCGTTGTCGAGCATGTGCTTGATCTGCTCGTCCTCCATCTCCTTGGTAGCGGCGATGTTGTAGTAGGTCAGCTTGTCCTCCTTGCTCAGCTGGACGTCGATGCTGGGTGCCAGAGCCACGTCGTAGGCGAAGTCGAAGTCCTCCTGCGTAGCGAAGTCATAGTCTGCGACTACGGGCAGGGGCTGCCCGAGGATCTGGAGCTTCTGCTCGTCGATGTAGCCGAAGAGCTCCTTGACCACGTAGCGGTTGATCTCATCTACCTTGATGGATTCGCCGACCTGCTTCTTGATCAGGCCCAGAGGTGCGTGCCCCTTACGGAAGCCAGGCAGCGTAGCCTTCTTCTGATAGTTCTTGATTTCCTTCTCTACCTGTGCCTGGTAGTCTGCTCCCTTCACCGAGACGGTGATGACGGCAGCTACGTCCGAAGTCTGCTTAATCGATACAGCCATTTCTTCTTGTTCTATATAATGTATTACTCTTGTCTTGGATACCACAGGCAGCCCTAGAGCTGCCCGCAACAATTAGGCACAAAAATAGGGAAAATCATACACTTAGACAAGACTAGGCCGATTTAGGGAGGGGCTGAGGTCCAATCCCTATCCCGAGCTGCTGAGCCGGCCTCGAATCCTCGCCGCCTAGCGGGTAGCGCTGCCGTACACGCTGAGGCTCTAGCCTTGCCCGAAGGCCTGACGACCACGCCCTCGAGAGGCGTGCGAAGGCTTGTCTAGGGCCTCCCACTCGAGGCCCTTCATCGATCCAGCGCGCTGCGGGCGGCCTCCCGCCTCCGTGAGGGATATCCCTCAGCTTCCTGACTGCTATCCCTCAGCTTCCTGACTGACGTCCCTCAGAGCGCTGACGGATAGCCTTCACGCCCCCTCCCCCTTGGCACTGCCTTCTGTCCTCAGCTACTCCGCTGCCTAGCCCCCTCCTCGCAATGAGCATAGACGTATTGTACCCCAGCGAACTGGAGCATGAGGAGGGTAGGGGGTAAGTGAAAGGGGGAAGGAGCTACCCGCAGCACCTCAGCGCAGGGCGCACACGACGGCTCAGAGGGTCAGACGTAGGGAGAGGACGAGCGAGCGGGGGCGCAGGTGATAGACGCTGCGGTATTCCTCGAGCTCCTCGAGGCGGCGGGTGGAGTAGCTGCGGAGGTCGCTGAGGTTGTCTCCGTCGAGGATGAGCTCCAGGCGCCGATTGGGCTTGTAGCTCAGGCTCGCCCCGAGGAAGAGGAAGTCCCGCTGCCCGAGGGCGAGGCTGCTATCGTGGCTGTGCCTGGCGTGGAGCTTGGCCTGCAGCCGTGCGTTCAGGAGGGCGAGGCTCAGCTGGAGGCGCTGCGTCAGTGCGTCGCTCCAGAGGCGCTGCTCCACGAGCTCGGAGCGGAGCCCCTGCCAGCGGGCATCATACTCGAGGCGGTAGCCGCTGGTGAGGTCGAGCCCGACGGAGCCCTGGAGGCCGTAGCCCAGGGCGCGGTAGTGGAGGTGGACGCCCTGCCGGAGGAGTTCCTGCTCGCTACGGGAGAGCGTAGCCGAGAGGGCGAGCTGTGTCGTCTGCCAGTCGAGATCCTTGCGCCCGTAGGCTGTGAGCGTGTAGCGCTCGCTGTGGTGGGGGAGGTAGGCGGCCTCGAGGAGGCGCTGCCCCTCCTCGTCGAGCCGTGTGCCGTAGCTGATGTCACTCCACGAGCGCCGCCAGCCTGCCTCGATGTGGGCAAAGATGCGGCTGAATAGATCCCTATAGGAGAGCCGTGCCTCGGCACTAGCGGCGTGGCTGTCGTGGAGCGCAGCGCGGTAGCGCGCTAGGCTGCGGTAGCTCTGCATGATGGTCGCTGTGAGCAGCTGGCGCCAGGGGGTCTCGCTGGCGCTGTAGCTGGCACCAGCCTGCAGGCTATAGCTGTCACTGAGCCTCCACGATAGGCTGAGGGAGGGCTGTAGGTGCAGCTTCAGCCGCTGGGCATCACTGCGCTCGCCTGCTACAGGGGTATTGTCCATCAGGGTGTAGCCGAGGGCTAGCGGGAGGCGGAGCGAGCCCTGGAGCGTCCCGTGGCTGTAGCGTAGGATGGGGCCCAGCGCAAGGCGGGTGTGTAGATGGCTTAGTTCGCCACGGCCTCCCCTAGGGACGTCGGGGTGGGTGAGGCTGGAGCTCAGCGTCGTGTAGCGGGCGTCGAGATGCGCTGTCGCCGAGAGCGTCCAGCGCTGCGTCTCGACCTTGCGCAGCAGCTCGAGCGTATTGGAGGAGGCGTAGGTGCTCAGGCTGAGGTCTTGGCGTGCTAGCTTGCTCCCCTCCAGCACGAGGGCCTGAGGGGACGAACTGAGACTGTTGGTCGAGCTCCACTCGAAGCCTGCCCCGCCTGCCCCGCGGTGTACCCAGCGCGTGCGACTATTCAGTCGGAGCGTGCGGTGGTGCAGGGCCTGCAGGCGCTCCCCGATCTCGGCTGTGCCTCCCGCAGCCTGGGGGAGCCTGCGGCTCACGGAGCTCAGCTCCCCGTGCCCCTCATTCCACTCCCCTGAGAGGACGAGCGTGCTGCTGACGAAGCTCTGCGCGCGGTTCTTCTCGTAGCTCAGCTGGAGCTCCGTGGCGTGGCGCTGCGTGCGGTCGCTGATGTCCTCGGTGAGCTGCAGCCTCGTCCCCTCGGGCAGGAGGTAGGAGGTCTCGGCGAGGGAGCTGCCGTGGGTGGACTGATGTCGGTAGTGGAGCTGGTAGCTGAGACTGGCGCTGTCGGCGAGCCTCGAGAGCGAGCTGAGGTGGGCGCCGTGGCGGTAGCCGAAGAGGCCATTGCCTACGGGTGGGCGGCCATGCGCCACGAGCTCCACCAGCTGTGTGGGCTCGCTGACGAAGGCGCCATAGAGCACGGCTGCTGGATCGTGATCGCGTCCTAGATTGTCACTGCTGTAGCGGAGGAGCTGCTGCCGCCCCTTGCTGAAGTAGCTCGCCTGCAGGGTGGCGTCCCATAGGGGGCCAGGGGTATAGGCGCCTGCCCCTAGGCGTAGGGCCTTCGACCATACGCCCTTGGCCTTGTCCTTGAGCCGTAGGTTGATGGCGGCCTGCTGCGCGGGGCGCTGATCCTGCAGCGCACGCACGGGCTCGTGATGCTCCAGTACCTGCACGGTGGCCACGTCCTCGGCCTTGATCCCCTCGGTGGCTAGATTGTAGCGCCCCCGCAGGAGGTCGAGGTTCTCGATATAGAAGCGGTTGATCGGGACGCCCTGGTACTTGATCACCTTGTTGTCCTCGATGGTGATGCCAGGTAGCCTACGCAGCACGTCCCCTATGGTGCGGTCCTGCTGCAGGGTGTAGGCCGAGACGAGGTAGTTCAGCGTGTCGCGCTGCGCCCATAGCCGCTGTGCCTTGACCAGCACCTCCCGTAGCAGCCGCTCCTCGCGCTCTAGACTGAGGTCGAGCCTCTGGGTCTCGGCCTTGATCCGCCGCAGCTGGGGGCGGTAGCCTAGGCTCCGCACGCGTAGCAGCAGCTCGGGGAGCGCCGTCTCGAGCTGGAGCGTGTAGCGCCCCTGGCTGTCGGTGATGGCATAGGCCAGCATGCTGGAGTCGGCGGGCTGCAGGAGGGCGAGCACTGCGCCCGCCACGGGCTCGGTGCCCGAGCGCAGCTGTCCGCCGAGGCTCAGCCGTCGGGGCTGGGGCTGGCTCTGCGCCTGAGCTCGGGCGGGGGAGAGCCCCAGCAGGAGTACGACCAGGAGTAAGAGGCGCCGTAGCATGCGCGCTTAGTAGTCTAGGGGCTGGAACTTGGCGGGCTTCATGTTGATCAGCACATCCCCGAGGATCATCGCGCCCTTCAGGACGGTCATGCTACTGATCTCCTCGGGCTTGATATAGTAGTAGGGCTGGGTGAGGTAGTTGGGGTTGCCGAAGAGGCGGTTGCGTAGTGCGACGAACTTGCTCCGTGGGCACTTCACCGCCCCCTCGGGGACACGGTAGCTGATGGCTTCCTTCACATCCTCTACCCCGAGGCATTCGAAGCGGTGGATGCCGTCCTCCGAGACGGCGCGCAGGATCAGTCCAGGGAGCCCACTCAGGCGCCAAGGGCCGAAGCGCGTGGGGAGGCTCTCGGCGAACCAAGCCGTCCACTTGCGCCCCGCGTACTCAGCCGTAGCCTTCTGACAGAGGTGCCCGCAGATCGAGTCGCGCCCCGCGAGCATCGTCCAGCGGAGTGGGCGCATCGCCTCATCGGTGAGGTAGCGGTAGGGAGGTACGGTCTCGAGGGAGGTCATGCGGCCTGTGGGGTAGTTCTGCCAGGTGGTGGGGACGTAGAGCAGCTGCTCGCTCTGATCCTTCTCCCCATCGTGGCGCTTGCGCCCGAGGGTACAGGCCTGGTCCTGGCCGACCTGCAGCGTGAGGCCGTAGGTGATGGTGAGCTCCTTCCCCTCGGCATCGGTGCTGCGGCAGCTGTAGTCGTAGTTCGCTACTAGGAGCGTGTGGGCGATGCTGTCTGAGCTCTGTGCCCGAGCGGCGAGCGTGCTGCTGCCGAGGAGGCCAAGCAGGGCGAGGCCTAGTGTCTTCATCTTCATTGCGGTGGTCTTAATAGAAGGGGTATTTCCTTGGCTCAAAGGTAGTAATTCATTCCCGATCTCGGTGCGGCGCTCGTGACGGGCGTAGCTGGGTACGCTGAGGGATATCGGTGGAGCCGCTGAGGGACGTCCCTCAGCGCGCTGACTGATATTCATAAGGAAGCCCAGCCCTATGCCTGACGATCCTCGGGCATAGAGCTGGGCTGCTGTCTTGGTCGCTGGTCGCCGTGTCTAGAGCTGGGAGGCGGAGCTTGCCCCTTAGGCCTTAGCTAGCAGCACTTAGCTCAATGGGGGAGATCGAGGAGAGGAACTCGGCGAAGCTCCCCGCGACCTTGAAGATCCCTTCCTCGAAGCCGTACTCGTGGTCTAGGTAGAAGACCTCCCCGGTGCGGGTACTCACGAAGAAGTCATTCCCGCAGCCATCGCCCGCGATCGGGATATAGCCCGCGCAGTAGGTCTCGAAGTAGCCGAACTCCTGGTATTCGGCTAGGTAGCCCGGGATCTCCCCTAGGGGGAAGAAGCGCTCGACCTCCATCCTGTACTCGGGCGCTTCCTCGCCCTTGCCTTCAGCCGAAGGGATGCGCGCCCCGTCTGGGAAGGAGCCCGCCCCCACCGCAGTATAGAAGTGGATGAGCGCCTCCTTACCTGGGAAGTCGCCCAAGTATACTGCTTCGACAGCCTCCGTGCTCTCCAGCGGCGCCTCCACGACGTACTCCGCCCCCTGGAATAGGGCGGGCTGATCGGCTTCTACCCTTTCCATGAGTGCTCTTAGCGCTTGGCTCGAGGAGCGGCTAGCTAGTAGTCTAGGTACTCGCCGAAGCCCTGCAGCATTTCCTTTAAGGTCTCAGGGTCAGCGCAGGCCTCCTTGAAGGACTCGGCAAAGCGTCTAAGGGCGGATTCACTCGAGGAGTACATGCAGAACATGCTGCTCTCCGAATCGAAACCCACCTCATCCTCCAGCTCGACGCGTCCCGAGTGCAGGTGGTACTGGGCCAAGGCATCCCAGAAATAGCCGCCGTACTCAAGGTCTTCGTCCAGCTCTAGCTCGTCTGGGGATAGGGCGAGGAGGCTAAGGGCATCATCGTCCGTCACTAGGGTGAGACTCCAGCTATCGCTATGCTGAATGAGTCTGAAAGGGCTTAATGTTTCTTCTTTCATAGGTCTGTGATTGCTTATAGATAGGCGCCAAACCAATAGGCGACCCTTTGCGGATCGATCCCATTAGCCGGCTCCCAGAAGTCCGCTGGGTAGGCCCAGTCGGTATTGTGCGAGCGCTGAGGCGGGAAGATCATATCGCGGTAGGCTACGGAGGGTGCGGGATGCTGCGGCGTCCGTAGGATGCCACAGTAGCCCAAGGTCTCCAGTAGGTACTGGCACTGCTCTGCGTCCGCCTCGAAGGCAGGAATCTTTCTGAGCTTCGTCAGCACCTGGCGCTTCTTCCCATCCGCAGAGCTCAGCACCTCGAGGATCGCACGGAGGAGCTCTATATCCCGAGGCGTCGGCTGCGGTGGCTCTAGACTCAGCGTGTACTCCAGTATATAGCACAGTGCCGATAGATCATGTCGACAGAAGCCTCCGCTCTCTAGGTAGAGATCCTGCATCACCTCGGGCTCGAAGGCTTCTTCACTCCTGCGATTGCCACAGAGGGCGCAAGGGCTGTACTCGGCATACTCCTCGCATCGCCGCTCGGGAGGCTGCTCGACGAAGGTGTGATCTTCGAATAGGCAGGAGGAGGCATAGGCCGCGAGTCCTGCCCGCCAATCGAGGCGGTGGCTGCTTAGGCTAGCTAAGAAGAGTCGAGCGACCTTGTCCTTCGAGGTCTGAGCGAGGAGTCCGATCAAGGTCTGCACTAGTTCGTCGTGGCTCCTCCGTATGCTGTGGTGGTGGTCTTGGCTTGTCATAGGCTTTGTTCTGTGTGAGGTGGCCCGTCTGCGAGCGGCTCCTCCAGGCGCGCTAAGCTGCGGAGCTGCTCGAGCACTTGGTGGCGCTGGACGAGTCCGCGATCACTGGGCTTGAAGTCAGGGTAGGCAGCGAGCAGCTGTTCGTAATCATCCAGCCGCCCTTGTAGCCAAAGGAGGATCAGGATCGTCGCTAGGGGATAGGCATAGGCGCTTGGCTTGGCGACTACCTGGCTTAGGACTACCTCCTCTTCTCGGAGCAGGGCGAGCGCGGGGGAGATAAAGTCCCTGACAAGTAGCGGGAGAAGTAGTTGGGCAAGGCTGCGAGCATCCTCGCCAGGATACAGGCAGACTATGCCGTAGTTCCTGAATGCTGCCCTTCGGGTGAGGTTGGAGGAGTGCTCGGTATAGATACTCTGTAGCTTGTTCCCTTCATCGAGTAAGGACCTCAGGAGGCTGCCGATCCGACCCTGTGTGACGCTGATGTGGAAGGTGAAGGCTAAGGCCGCCCCCATAGGGACGTGCGTCCCAGTCAGGAAGTGCATCCGCAAGACTTCTATCGCGTCCTCCTGCAGCCTAAAGCTCACCTCATTGCGCCCGAGCTGTGTGCTGATCTTGACCTTAAACTCTGCCTCTATGAGATCCGTGAGCTGCTCGATAAGGAGCTTCTTTAGGCTTCGTTTATCGCCCTTCATTAGGAGCTGTCCTTGGCTCGTCATAGGCTTTGTTCTGTGTGGGGTGGCTTGTCTGCGAGCAGCTCCTCGGCGGTGAGCAGGTAGATACGCTCAGTCTCCACTCCGCCTTGTCTTGTCCTCGTCCTGTAGATCTGCCGCTCCTGCCCCGCCAGGCAGGGGGCATAGATTCGTCCGAAGGTAGGCTGCGCCTCCAGCCCGAGGCGCTCGGCGCTGTCTAGGTAGCTGACCGTGGGGAGCGTGCTGAAGAAGAGCTGCGGCACGCAGAAGCCCACCTCCTCCCATTCCTCCTCGAGGTCTACGAAGGTCAGGCAGTAGAAGCGGTTACCGTAGACGGGCGGTGGGAGCAACCGTTGGTGGTAGACCCGGCTGTCGCGCAGTAAGCCCTCGGCAAGGGAGAGCAGGTAGCGCGATAGCTCCTCGCCATCGAAGTAGTTCCTAAGGAAGTCCACGCTGCCGTACCTCGTGATAAGCGGCAGCTCCTCGAAGCGCCCGTCGGCGACGCTGAGGTCTGCTATCGCGTCGAGGAGCTGGGGCGTCAATAGCCGCCGATGTACCTCGGCGGTGATGAATGTCTGCTGTGCTTGCTGCGTCATGTGCTCCGTGAGTGGCTGGGGCGAGGCTTGGCTGGATCCTGAGCCTAGCGTCCTAGCATTCCTTTCCTTTATCTGTACACCTTGCTGCGGAGGTGGCGGTACTTCGTCGAGAGGCACCATGCTCCGAGCACGAATTTAGGGAGAATTCGCCACGTGCCCAGTAGCGGCTTAGCTTGGCCTAGTGCTTCTGTCTTTGAACCTTAGTCTAGAAGGCTGCTCGGGCTACTTCGGGGAAGACGATGGGAAGGGCCTTGCCCCTCCTCCAGAGACGGGTAAGAGCACTGTCTAGACGCTTCTTAAAATTTGTCCGTAAATAGACCTTGGTGAGCTCGAAGTAGTACGTGATCGTAATGAATGAAAAGTTGTGTATATTTGCATTACAACTATCACTTAGACCATACTTGGGTAATGAACAGATTCCTACAACGTTTACCGCGCTTGGGGCGCCGCACGAAGGTCGCCCTACTGCTTGTGGGCGGGGTGGTGGTAGGCTTGATCGGGCTCTTCCTCTATTTGCTTAGGTTTCACACCTACCTAGGAGACGACCCCTCCGCCTGTGTCAACTGCCACATCATGGCCCCCTACTACGCTACGTGGATGCATGGAGCTCATGCCCGCAATACCACGTGTAACGACTGTCACGTACCGCACGACAATGTATTCCGTAAGTACTACTTCAAGGGTAAGGACGGGATGAACCATGTGTACAAGTTTGTCACTCGACAGGAGCGACAGGCGATCCGCGCCATCGATGAGAGTGCGGAGGTCATCATGGAGAACTGCGTACGCTGCCACGCTACTCTTAATACCGAATTGGTCAACACCGGTCGCATCACCTATATGGATGTCAAGTGCGGCGCCGGTCAAGCTTGCTGGGACTGTCACCGCGACGTTGCTCACGGCAAGATGAATTCCCTTTCGTCCACTCCAGGAGCTCAGGTGCCGCTGCCCAAGACGCCGGTACCTGACTGGCTGCAGAAGATGGTGAACTAAGCGCCCTTACTGCATAAGAACAACACTCAGTATAAACAATAAAGACACGCAAGATCATGGCACAACAACTAAAGCGTTGGCAGGGATGGCTCCTATTCGGAGGCTCAATGGTCCTAGTCTTCATCCTTGGCCTCGTCGTCTCCTCGCTTCTGGAGCGTCGCGCTGAGGTAGTGAGCATCTACAACAATCGCAAGCACCTCTTCACGGACTCGATCGTCTCGCAGAACGAGAAGTTCGCCGAAGACTTCCCACGCGAATATCAGTCCTGGAAGAGGACCGCTGACACGACCTACCAGGGTGAGTTCAATGGCTCTCAGCGCGCCGATGTGCTCGCTGCACGCCCCGAGATGGTCGTCCTCTGGGCAGGCTATTCCTTCTCTACGGAGTATAATACACCTCGCGGACACAAACACGCTATCGAGGATATGAACGAGATCCTACGTACGGGCTCCCCAGGGGTGAATGGTAATAAGGATATCCAGCCTGGTACCTGCTGGACCTGTAAGAGCCCCGACG
>ERZ773050.1767-NODE-1767-length-11755-cov-20.269231_pt1 | contig 11755 bp, 3 predicted proteins | sample MGYA00580632_ERZ773050 | MGnify/ENA primary metagenome ERZ773050 (study PRJEB29015, sample SAMEA2738123) | human oral metagenome | biome: human oral; feature: human-associated habitat; material: saliva | place: China | collected 2166 ... | reverse complement strand
GAATTTAATAACTTCTTTACATCATTTCCTGCATGGATGACGCAATTAACTAATGTATTCATACTTCCATATTCTAATGGATACACAGAAGGAACTAACAAGAAAATTAAAGAATTAAAACGGATAAGCTATGGACTTCACCACTTTGGTAGATTTAGAGTACGTATTCTACTGTTGAGCAAAAGAAATGGCACCAACCATAACTATGATTGGTGCCAAAGAAGACTCGTAGAGTGAATACCCCAACATTTGACTAAGAATCAATATTTAATAGAAAACTTTTTAAATTTCCACAAATTAATGATTCAACTTAGACAATTGAGTATCATCAAGTCCTAATACAGAATTTAAAATAGATTTAATTTTTTCATTATCGGCTTGTAGTTTATCGATTTGGCGTTTGGCATCAGCTAAATCACGGGCCATTGCCATTCTAGAACTGGATACTTTAGATTTAGCTCCCAATTTATAAGAGATACCAGCATTAAAAACAGTATCATCGTCACCATTAACAGTAGAGCCAACAGTAATCATTAAGTCTTCAGTTGGACGATATGCAACACCAATAGCAACAGCATTAGCATTATGATAATGTCCATATCCAGCCATGATATCTAATTTATGGTCTGGATCAAAATCTAATGGATGTAAACCTGCAAGTGCAGCACTTCCTGCAATACCTTTGTGTGCTTCTTTTTGATTAGCATTAATAATATTACGTATACTACTAGTATCACTACTTAAGTTATTAATTTGATTAATGAAATTAGAATTTAATCCTATAGTATAATTTTTACTACCATTGTCATTTGTTCCTTCGGTAACTGTAATATTATCGTTTCCAGATTTAATGGTAGTATGTTTTTGTGCTTCAAGTGCAACATCATGTAATTGAGATCCATTAATAGCATCTGTAGATGTTTCAGATACTCTACCAGCACCGACATTTTGAAGTTGCCGTGTAAAACTTTCATTGCCAAAGGATACTATAGAATTTGGCGTACTACCCGCAAATGCATGATTAGTAAATTCAATTTTATTAGAGCTATCAGATTTGATTGTAGTTGTACTCACCGCCTCAGTCATTGCTTTAGAATTAGAACCAATAGCAACACCATCCTTGATCTTTACCTGAGTGCTACTGCCTTGGGCTACTGCTCCTTCAGCCTCAGCATATGATCCGTTACCAATCGCAATAGTATTTATACCATTAGTTCTAGCTTGCGACCCAATTGCAAATGTATTTTCAGTAATGGCTTCTGCACTAGAACCAAATGCTAAAGAATTTCTCCCCCTTGCTTTGGCCAATTCACCACCAACAAAACTGTTCACTCCTTGCGCCAAGTTATTATTACCAACAGCAAATCCATTTTGACCTTCTACTGTATTCTTATAGCCTATAGCAAAAGCACTCGTAGCAGTACTTGAAATGGTATTATGGTTACCGAAAGATTCTGCCCCTGCTGCTGCAGCTGCAGGATCTACAGTATTATTAACACCTGCGGCGAATACAGAACTAGTTAAGGAAACCATGGTCATTAACATAATCATTGATTTTTTTTGAAGTTTCAGCATACTAAAATATACCTTTCCAAAATAAAACACAAAACAGATACTATATATTATTTTTATTAACCCGAACACGTTCAATAATTGGCTGGCCCTGATGGTTCTTTGCTACTGTATCTACGCGGAATAAAGCCATTTCAGGACCAAATTCCGTTACGAGACGTTCATCTACGCTTACACCGTTCTGAATAGCACGGTATACGATTTGAGCGAATTCATAACGAGTCATCATGCGGTCTCCGCCGAATGTACCGTCAGGATACCCTTCTACCAATCCACGTTCAGAAAGTGCATATACTGCATCATAAGCCCAGTGATTGCTAGGTACATCCGGGAACAATGTTGTGCGATCCGCCTTCATATTCATGCCTGCCAAGCTATTGATGATGGCAGTCAATTTTTGAATTTGTGCATTTTGTACGGCTACGGTTTTCTTAAGTTCCAACACTTCCTTGCCAACAGCTACGCGGGAACGGGATACATTGCTATGAGCGCCGACTTTCACGGAAAGACCGGCATTAACAACGGTTTCACCATTACCCAATGTGGAGCCGATGCTGAGTTGTACATCCTCATTAGGGCGATAGAAAGCACCCAATGCAGCGGCATTACCATCGTGGAAATGACCATAACCGGCTGCGAAATCCCATTTTGCATCAGGATCGAAATCCAATGGATGTAAAGCGGCAAGAGCAGCAGCACCTGCTACACCTCGGTTGATTTTTCTATCGAAACGAGAAATATTTTGACCGATATTTGTAATATTATTTTGAATGTTAGTTACATCTTGTTTAATGTTATTAACATCACCTTGGATGTTCGTGATATTCGTTGTGTTATTGTTGATTTGATTAGTAATATCATCAGCCAAGCTAACCTTATAGTCCTTAACATTGCCGTTTGTCGTAGCATCTACTTTGATGTGATTACCTGCGCTAACAGTTGTTGAACCAACAGAATTTACTTGGTTTTGTAATTGTTTAAGTTGTGCCACGTTAACAGCATCTGTATCTTTTGAACCGGCTGCTACAGACGTAATTTGTCTAGTCACACCATTGTCCACATCGCCGACAGATACTGCAGCACGCGTCGATTTCCATGTAGCGTTCGTTTCAGTGGATGCAGCCTTTGTACTTGGATCATATCCAACTTCACCTTTATCAACGCCGGCCTTTGCTTCACTAGCGATAGCGGCACCACCTGCTACGGAAACATCTGTATTGTGGCCTACAGCTACCGCATCATCGACATTCATCGTTGTGCCGTTATCGCTGGAGCCCATAATAACCGCATGGCTAGCGTTCGTTACTGTACGTTTATCGCCAAGAACGAGCGTCCCTGTAGAGTTAGTTATATTATTTTCCGTACCGATTACGGTTGTATTTTTAACCTTATCCCCTGTATTACCAACACCAATAGAAAGGTTATTGGTGCTTTCATTACCACTAGCACCCGTGATCGTGTTGTTGACACCGATTATGGATGTGCGCAATGTATAGTCGGCCTTATTACCACCGCCGAGAGCCATGGTAGCACCGCCACTCTTAGAGTTTTTAATAGCGCCACGCAAACTATCAGCTAATGCCTTAGCAGAATTACCACCGTCACTTGGAGCCGAAATGGTAGTAATGGAATTTGTAATCTCATTGCCGGCACCCATTACGATGGAACCGTTGGAATTAAATGTTCTATTCGCTGTACCTACGATACTGTTCGCAATACCTGCATACCGATTATTAGCGGTTTGCGATTCAATGCTGTTTAATGAACCGGTAATCGTAGCACCAAAATTCTTTAGTGGATTAGCCAAACGGCCACCATTATACTCACTAGAGATGATATTATATGTACCTGTATTCGTAGTGAAAGCGCCATTACTGAAGCTGTTAGCACCGATGGTTGTAGCATATGCATTAAGAGCATAGGTTCTAGTCGTAGCACTATCTACATCGATATCACCCAACTTACCTTTGTAATTATGAGAACCAATCATGGTACTGCCGGTACGTGCAAATGTATTATCACCGATAGCAATACTGCCCACAACCTTCGTAGGGTCTGCAGGGATTTTAACAGAAGAGAACAGACTTCCGCTGTAAGTCGTTTGACCTAGAGCAAAGCTTGCTTCAACGCCACCTGTCATGTTTTCAATTTTTGCATTTTTACCGATGGCAACACTACCGCCTTGGCTGGCGTAGTTGTCGATATAAGCACCATTACCTACAGCAACATCACCTGTAGCATCACTCGCACCATTGGAATACTTAATAAGGGCACCCTTACCAATAGCCACGTTTTCCGCTTTTGGTGCATTACTACCTGTACCAATAGCCACACCGTTACCAGAACCCGGATTATTATCAGGTGCCGCGTAGGCAATGCAAAGACTAGACATTAATACACCGTTAATCAACAGTGTTAATAAACGTTTCCGTTTGTTCATATCGTTCAATCCCCATTTCATAAACATTAACTTCGTCTCCATCGGCGAAACTTTTATCACAAAATCATGATAATTACATGAATATTATAGCACATTGAAAAAATCTGTAAACGTTTTACATAACTCGTTGCAAAACCTCATAAATATAGGCTAAACCGTTTTAACAAAGAGGACAAAACGTCTAATATAACATATATCCATTTATTAATTTTACTTCATAAACTTTCCATATGAATACAAAAAGAGATGGCCAATCTCCTTTGATCAGCCATCTCTTTTTTAGTGAGAAATGCTATGTCATTTCCTTTTTCTTAATGAGAAATAGTATTTCATTTCCCTAATAATATGCTATGATACATCGATTATTTTGTTTTTCCAATGCGAGATCCATAGCTATCTCTGTAATCGTTTTGGTCAACATCGTCTTTATCATTGATACGAACGCGTTCTACCTTATTGCGATCATTATCGCCGCCGGACACACGATCCACACGGAATCTATCGATATTTCTGATAGATTCAAGTTCGGAACCGAATTCATCAACAGAACGAGCCATGTTTCCATCTGCAGGAGCACCATTCTGTAATGCTCTATAGATGATGGCTGCATATTCATAACGTGTTAACGTACGATCGCCTTTGAATTCTCCATCAGGATAACCTTCTAAGTATCCACGTTCTCCCAATGTCTTAACATATTGATATGCCCAGTGATTTTCAGGAACATCAGGGAATACCATGGCATGACGAGAACCGTTTCCAGGTACCGGAACTTGACCGGATTCGTAAGCTTCTAATTTCTTAGTCAACATTTCTACTTGTTGTTTCAAGCCCAACACGTCTTTTGCTACGGAAACGCGTGAACGAGATACCGTATTATTTTGACTAAATTTCCAGCTTACCCCTACGTTAAGCATGTTTTCACCGCCACTGAAAGAACCGCCTACGCTGACCATAGTGTCTTCATTAGGACGATAGTATGCACCAATAGCAACGGCATTTGTGCCTTTATAGTTACCATAGGAAGCCGCGAAATCCCATTTATCATCAGGATCGAAGTCTAGCGGATGTAAGCCGGCTAACGCAGCGGCACTAGCGCCTACACGGTTAATTTGTGTACCTAATTTAGAAACGCGACCACTTAAACCATATAATTGGCTACCGTTTACAGCATCTGTGCTGTTTGCGGAAACTTCGCCAGGTGCTACGTTTACAATCTTATTGCCACCGTTGTCTAAACCGTCTTTAGTAACAGAAACAGTCTTACCGGCTGTACCGTTTTCGATAGTCAAACCATTGTTAGTTAAGCTGCTGTCACCTGTTTTTACTGTTGTAGCATTTACTGTTGTAGCATTTACTGTATTAGCATTTACAGTGTTAAGACCTTGCAAGTCTTTCGCCAAGCGCAATTTCAAGGTATCTGTGCCATCGGAAACAACACCGATATTAGCTTCATCCGTCAATTTACTTTCATCGGAAATGCCACCCTTAACATTGACTTGCGTGTTAAGCTTCTTCTTGATAACGTTACCGCTGTCACCACCGTATTTCATGCCGTCGTCTTTGGTTGCTACTTGGTGAGTCGTACCATCTTCATCTTTATACTTGATGCGAGTGATTTCTTTGTCATCAAGGTTAGGATCGCCTTTTTCAACGGTAATATCAGCACTGCGTCCATCTTTACCGTTTAATCCGATATGACCAATGCCGTTTTTACCGGAGATAGATACAGCATCTTTACCGTCTTTACCGGAAATGCCTACCTTGCCGTCTGTACCGTCAGCACCGTTAGGACCTGTAATGGAAACACCGTCTTGACCATCTTTACCGACCTTCACCTTATCAGTAGTTACGCTATCGGTTTTGATGTTCTTCGCCATCTTGATGGTGATGTTACCCGCTTGATCAGCTACGGTTTTAATATTTTCACCGGAATATTTATCATCCGCTTCGGTACCTTCGCCTTTAATAGTAACCTTTTGACCTAAATCACGGTGGAACTCGCCTGTATTACCTGCAAAATCCATGCCTTTCTTCGTGATTTCATCACCCATATTGGTAATCTTTTGATTTAAAGAGTCATGAGATGCTTTTAATTGATCTTCTGTGGCAGCTCGACCGCTAACGATATTCGCAGGATCAAATGTTTTATTTTCTAATCCGGTAACATAGCCGTCTTTACCGTTCACAGCGATTTTACCTGCATCAATCTTACCGTCTTTACCGTCAATTGTTACCTTATCTCCGGCCTTGATGATACCATTTTCACCATCGATTGCCACTTTACCTGCAGTAATATTACCTTTGTTGCCATCGATTGTAACCTTATCGCCGGCCTTGATCGTACCTGTAGTACCATCAAGCGCGATTTGTTTCGTAGGATCTGAACCCAATGTCACTTGATCTTTAAGCGCAACTTCATAATTCGCGGAACCATTTTGATTCGTAGTTTTTGTAACAGTAATATTATTGCCCGCACTTACGGTAGTAGTCCCGGCTGCAGTCGCTTTTTTCAACTGATTTACATTGACTGCATCATTATCATCAACACCGTCAGCAACGTTGGTAATCTTATTGCCCCCATTATTTAAGCCATCTCCTGTTAAGGATACGGTCTTATTACCTGTTGGATCTGCTTTATTGATGGTAATACCATTGGTATCTATAGTCGTATTGCCGGTCGTAACGGATTCTAAGCCGGTAAGTTTTTTAGCTAACCGTACTTTCAGATTGTTAGTACCGTCAGATACAACACCGATATTGTCATCGGTAGTCAATTTACCTTCATCCGTAATGCCACCAACTACGTTTACTTGTTCATTAAGTTTCTTATTGATGACATTTCCTGTGTCACCACCGTACTTCATGCCGTCATCCAATGTAGCTACGTCATGTTTAGTACCATTCTTTTCTTCCACAACGAGGCGTGTGATGCTAGTGCCGTCAACGCCAGCTTTGCCCTCGCCTCCCTTGATGGAGATGCCGTTAGCACCGTCCTTGCCATTCAATCCGATGGAGCCGTCTTTGCCATTGATTACTACAGCAGAGCCGTCTTTACCGTTAACGCCGATAGAGCCGTTTTTGCCGTCAGCACCCTTCTTACCAAGCACTAAGTCGTCGCTTACATTGACTTTATACGGATTATTAGCGGAACCGTCGCCTTCAACGGTTGTGTTTTTACCGTCCACAAGTTTAGTCGCATTGGAACCGATTTCGTCACGTAATTGAGCAAGGTTGACAGCATCTGTTAAATCTGTACCCTTAGCTACATTCTTGATTTGGTTACCGCCATTATTTAGACCATCACCTGTTAAAGATACGGTCTTATTACCTGTTGGGTCTACCTTATTGATGGTAATACCGTCTTTATTAACAACGGTCTTGTTTCCAGCATTATCTTCAGTCGTTACACCGTTTGCATTAGTAACGGTTTTGTTACCATTGCCATCTTGAGCTGTTACGCTAGTCACGGTAATATCGTCTTTCATAGCGACACGAACGGATGTGCCGTCTACCTTTGTAGAGATATTTTTGCCATCGCCGATTACGTCAACATCTTCACCAAGAGCTTTATGAACCTTGTTGCCGTCTTCCGCTTTGATACCGAAACCTTTGGCAGTCAATGCATCGCTTTGAGATTTTAATTGACCGAAGTTAACTGCATCACTGTTATCAGTACCATTAGCTACATTAGTAATCTTCTTACCGCCTGCGTCGATGCCGGTCTTAACGATCTTAGGACCGTTGTTAATAGTCACACCATCCGTTGTCATCGTAGTATCGCCGGTTTTAACCGTATTAGCATTCACGGTATTAAGACCATTAAGATCCTTCGCCAATTTTACGGTCATCTTATTATTTGTGGCTTCTGTAACGACACCGATATTATTATCAGTTAAATTATTTCCGTTCGCACCACCAAGGATAGACATGGCTTGATTGGAACCACGGTGTATCACATTGTTGTCAGCCGCCGCGGTAGCACCGATTGTAGAATTGTCGGAGCCAAAGCGCAATGGTAATGTATGGTTATACAATTGGCTACCATTGATAGCATCTGTACTTGTGGTACTTACCAAACCAGCTGCTACGTTTTGGATTCGTCTTTCCTTGCCTACAGAGCCGACAGTAACTACGCCTGCAGGTATACCGCCCGCATAGTTATAGGTACCGTTACCTGTGTATGCATCCATGCCTTTTGTACTGGCACCGGCTACTACATAAGCGGATTTACTACCTAAGTATACGGAATTACCCAATGTTGCCGTCACATCGCTACCCAATATCTGAGTATCGGAGAGATCACGTGCTGTATTGGATGTGTCGATGGTATTGTTATTACCTACAATACCGATATTTTTAAGATCTTTGTTGCCACTGTTTTTGGCTTGAATAGTATTCTTGGAACCTGTTACAGAAATACCGAGGATATTGCCTGCATCGCCTTGAGTAGACGCATCAGGATCACCGGAAACAGTATTATCATTACCGGTAATCATCACATCTTCGATTTTCTTAGGTGTTGTCAATAACGCCATGGATTCCAATTTAACAGTATTGCTATTACCGACAAGTCTATTCTTATTACCTTCTAAACGGTTTTGATTACCGAATACACCGGAATCAGTAGCTGCAATAGTAGCTCCAGTCCCTGCCGGATTGTTACTGTTATCACTACCTACCACATATGTATTGGCACCGGATACGGCACTTCTTGCACCAATTGCAGCGGATGCACTTCCGGATGCTTGTGCTTGTGTACCGATAGCAAGAGCATCATTAGCTAAAGCTTGTGCTGTATCACCTAATGCACTCGCACTCTTGCTGTTACTTTTAGCATCGCTACCGATAGCAATCGCCTTGTTGTCGGATACGCCTGCGGAATAACCGATGGCAATCGCTTTATCTACCGCATCACCATGATTTTTAATGGATGATGTAGCCAGTGTACCCATAGCAATAGAACTATTACCTGCGGATTGAGCACCGGCACCAATAGCCATGTTATATTCATAACCGGTAATGGCAAGTGTTTGTTTTAGACCAGTTGCAGCATTGCCGTCAGAATAGCCTACACCAAGAGTGATACTGCCCGTACTTTGAGCTTCATTGTTATTACCAATAGCAACGCTTCGTTCGCCTAATGCCTTAGCACTCACACCGGCAGCCATGGAATCTACACCGGAAGCCAAGTCATTATTAAAGTTATTATTATTTGATGATTTTACGGAATAGTAATGCGTTTTTGAAGTATCTACCAACTCTTTAACTTGTTTCACGTTAGTAACATCGGTATCTAATACACCAGCCGCCACATTACGGATAATAGTACCTTTACCGCTCGTGTTTCGAAGTGTGATGCTATTGTCAGCAGAACCTGTGGTTACGGTATCGTAGAATATCCCGGTATTGCCGGCACCACCAGCTCCGGCATTCGTTACACGAGCCACTGTATCATCAATGGATCTTTTCAATTGTGCTACTGTAACTGCATCTTGATCCGCAGAACCATCCGCTACATTTACGATACGACGCAATGCACCGGTGTCACCTACGGAAACCACGTTTCTTGGTTTTGCTTGACCGGTTAAATATCCGGTACCCGTATTCATAGCAGCGGTCGCTACTGAACTATTCCCAAGAGCGATATTGCCATCTTCAGAGCGAGCACCTTGACCGATTGCAACACTGGCAGCACCTGTTGCTCTTGCGTTAAAACCGATTGCGGTAGCGCCATTATCATTAGCACTAGCTTGATAGCCGATAGCTACTGCATCATCAGCCGCTATAGTTTCACTACCGATAGCAGTAGATTGAATTCTAGCAACAACGGCATCATTTTTATTAGCATGATAACCGATGGATACGTTTTTGCCTTCTGATGTATTACCGGTAGAACCTATATTTGTACCGGCTTCGGAACCAATAGCCACATTATGATCACTTTTAACGGCTTTGCCGGTTTTATAACCGATAGCGATATTTTGTTGACCATCTATATCATGACCGGCATTGTCACCGATGACAACATGAGAACCTTTAGCCCCCAACAAGTCACCAACCATACCTTTACCGGCATTATTACCGACAACAACAGAGCCTATAGCGTTAGATTCAGCCTTATTACCAATAGCGATACCTGCAACTGCATTAGCTAGTACTTCAGTACCAATGGCAACGGAATCTGCTTGACCTGCCGAAGCTTTTTTACCCATCGCAACTGCGCCTACACCGCCAGCTTTCGCTTCCGTACCGAGAGATAAGCTGTCTTGTCCGGACGCAACGGTCTCCTTACCGATAGCAACACCGGCTGCACTTTTAACTTTTGTCCCATCACCGATAGCAATCGCACTATTGCTGTTCTTTTCAACAGTAGTAGTGTTACCGATAGCTATGGCATTGTTTGATGCAATAGTTTTAGCATCGGTGCCGATTGCCATGCTATTGCTCACAAGTTGAGTATTAGCACCATCATTGTAAACTGTGGCCCTTTTACCCATAGCGATAGAAGTATTGCCACGTGCATTGGCTTTATCACCAATGGATACGCTGGACTGCCCACCGCCAAGAACGACAACGGAGCTGTTGCCATCAGCTGTCATGCCCGCAAAGGACCCGCTAGTTGCATTATTACCTATAGCAACACTTCTGCTAGCAGTACCGGAAGCTCGAGCATCATTACCGATAGCTAATGAATCCTGAGCACCCGCATAAGACTTAACACCTACAGCAATTGCATCATCACCTAGTGCCTGTGCATCATCACCTGTAGATTTGGCTCTGAAATATTTCATGCCCGGTTTAGTTGGATCTAACCCCAATTTAGTATTGAGGTCTTCCAATTTATCAATGGCGCCTTTATTTTTATCGATATTTGTCTTATTGGTTCCAATTGCAGTCTTATTTGTATTGATAGCATTAGTATTTGCTTGAATATTGGTCTTATTAGTATTAATAGAACCGGTATTAGCTGCAATGTCATTTTTATTAGTATCTATAGCCGCCTTGTTTTGACCGATTTCTGTCTTATTAGTTTCAGTCGCAGTTTTATTTGCAGCAATAGCGGTCTTATTTGTTTCGATTGCTGCTTTATTAGTCCCAATATCTGTCTTATTTTGGGTAATATTTGTTGTAGCTGTTGCCATTTCAGCGGTAGTAGCAACACCTGTCGCAGCAACGGTAATCGTATTAGTTGTTGCATCCTTAGTTACAGAAATATTAGGACCGGCAACAATTTTATCACCGTCATTAATCGTTTCCGCCTGCACACCGCAGATTCCTCCCACGAGGAACATACCTACTAACAAGGCTCTACTTAACCCTTTAGCTGAAGTCGAAATAGACTTTAATAGAGGGTTACCATTCGCCTTACCCCCATTTTTTGCTAATTCTGAGACTACTTCATATTGACCTTTTGTGCGATTATACACGACCTTATAGACTCGATTCATTACATCACTCCTATTTTAACAACATAATAATTTTAAACACACTAAAAACTTTTAATTATACATTTATAACATACACTAATAATAATCAGGTTCATATTACCATTATTTTTTATCGAAATCAATACTTTTTCATCTTGTTTTCACAATTAATTTAGAGTAATCAAACATTTATGACAAATACCTATGCCTTTTGATTCATAATTTCCATTCTGCCACGGAGAAAATGGCCTTGTCGTTTTATTTGTCGGCACATAGAGCCATATGAGCGTTCATAACCACGCTTCTTTGCCTC